>Ga0137412_10003834_pt1 | contig 11996 bp, 14 predicted proteins | sample CZODoug2_1_16fun_FD_122160 | JGI IMG/M metagenome (GOLD analysis project Ga0137412, IMG submission 122160) | Vadose zone soil fungal communities from Angelo Coast Range Reserve, California, USA - CZODoug2_1_16fungal (Hybrid Assembly) | ecosystem: Environmental > Terrestrial > Soil > Vadose zone...
GACGATCCGAGCATCAAAGTGCTCCAAGTACTTCCTCATGACGGCGGGCGTGTCATTAGTAGGATCGATTGTGATAAACAGCGGGGTGAAATCGGCGGCCAGGGGCCCTAACAGCCTGAGTGCCTGCGAGATCAGGAGCAAAGACCCCGGACATACGTCAGGGCAACGGGTGAATCCAAAATAGACCACCAGCCATCGGCCGCGAAAATCCGCCCCGTGCACCGGATGCCCACGTGTATCAACCAGCGAAAATCCCTGCGGGTCCCCGATTGCAGTCACCGCTGCGGCCTGGAGTGACTGGCCTCCCAGCCAACACACCAACATCGCAATCAATACTATATCCGCAAGCGCGCGGCGCAGAATCTTGCCCGTGCTGGTCCTCGGCAAATCACTCACGAATTCGATCGACTTCGGCGTCTTATAACTTGCGAGGAACAGCCGGCAGTGCGCGATGATCTGTGCCTGCGTTGCATTGCATCCGGCCTTCAGAACAACAAATGCGCGTGGGACCTGGCCCTTCAATGGGTCTTTCATGGGCGCTACCGCCACCATCTCGACCGCCGGATATTGGGCAATCACCCGTTCCACTTCGGCGGGATAGACCTTATAGCCTGCGGTGATGATCACCTCTTTCTATCGACAACAAAGAGATAGCCGTCGGCGTCCTGCCGGACGATGTCTCCCGTATGAAGCCACCCATCCGCGGTGATACTTTCATTCGTAGCGCGTTCATCGCCGAAATATCCTTGCATCACGAGCGGACCCCGGACCATCAGCTCACCAGGTTCGCCTCGCGCGACGAGTCGTGCGACATCTGCAGGGTCGACAACGGCCGTTTCCATCGTAGGTAACGCGACCCCGATGGATCCGAGTTTCTGTGGCCCGTTGTGCGGATGCGTGGCGCCGAGGCCACCCAGCTCGGTCATTCCCCAAAGCTCGCGCAAGGGACAGCCGAACAATCTCTGCACTTCCTCCATCTGGCTCGCAGGCATCGTCTGGCCACCCACCGTGCATAGGCGCAACGACGACAGATCAAACTGGCCGAGACGCGGAAAGTTGATCAGGCGCACATACATGGTAGGCACGCCTTCAAACATTGTTGCGCGATGTCGCTCGATTGACCTGAGAATCGATTCTTCAGCAAAGCGCGGCAGCAGGACAAGGCTCATTCCGCAGGCAACGGCGGAATTCATCACGATATTCCCGTATACGTGGGTAAGGGGAAGAGCGGAAACCACAACGTCTGCACAACTGCGTCCATGCATGAGCGCGGTCATCGCCGCATTCAAAACTATGGATCTGTGCGAGAGTGCCGCACCCCTGGGACGTCCCGTGGTTCCCGATGTGTATCCGATGGTTGCAAGATCGCCCGCAGCGGAGCTCTCCACGCGCTCAGTGGCGGTGATTTCCGACTCTCTCAGCAAATCCTCGACCGTGTCCGCCGCAAACAGCACCGGCGCATCGGTGAGAAGCGTGACTCCAACCACGGATCCAAGTGACCCGATCCGCTCGGCACCCCCGATCAGCATCCTTGCGCCGCAATCCGCAAGAATGAATCTCACTTCATCCGCCGTGAGCAACACGTTGGCCGGATTAACCGTGGCGCCACACTTCAGGATTCCGAAATAGCAAACCGCCCAGCGCCACCCGTTCTCCATCCAAAGAGTGACCACATGGGTCCTTCCAATACCTCGCCTGCGCAGTCCACAGGCGAAACGCTCCGCGAGCTGGTCAACCTCAGCGAAACTCAGTGTCCGGTCCGGACAGATCAAGAACGGGTGATCTGGAGACGTCCGTGCGCGGCTTTCCAACTCCGCATGAATGGTGTCCTGCATGGCGATCAGCGAGCCGCCGTTGACGGCGTTGCGGTATTGACCAGCACCGTGCCAGGCGCTTGACCGACAAAGGATCTGAGTTTCGACTCTGACACCCCACCCGCCAACATCCGACCGTCCAGGAGGAAATACGGGACGCCCGCGACGTGCAGATCCTGGGCAAATTGCCGTGCCCTGGCGACGTATTGCCGCACTTCGGTGGAGCGTAGATCAACTTCGATCTGGTCGGTGTCCAGCCCTGCATCTTGGGCGGCCCGCAAAATGGCCGCGCTCGTCAGAGGCCCGGAAATGCTCAGAAGGCGATCGTGAAGCGCCACAAAACGCTCCGGGTTCTGGCGATAACCCGCAAACGCGACACGGGCGGCATACTCCGACAAATCACCACTCGTGGGGAGGAGGAACAACGCGATTCGTAGTTCCGGGTGAGTCTCCAAGGTGTGTTTCACTGCCGCTGCGCTGGCTCGGCAAGGCTCGCAAGCATAGTCAGTGAATTCCACGAGCACCGCGGATGCAGACCGATCACCGAGACTTGGCGCAAACGCCGGATCCAGATACGTCAGCCACCGCTCCGCCACGAGCTGCTTACGCCAGCGCACGTCGTTCTGGATCTCTCGAGAACGTACAATCCGTTCGGCGGCGGTTACGAGCTCATAGTGGTCCGCAAGGAATTCCGGATCGTGCTGCAACCAGGCACGAAGTGCTGCAGCTCCACCCGGGTCCGGACGCATCCACAGGTGCATGCAAGTCGCCGTGAGGACAACTCCCCCTATGAATGCGACCAGCGCGATTGTGCTCCTTCCCATATACGAATGTCAGGTCATCCGAAGGACCGCCTTGACGACCCGGCCCTGTTCCGAATCCTCGACGGCCCGCTGGATGTCAGCAAAGGGAAATTCCGTCACCAACTTGTCAAACGGGAATCGTCCCTGCCTGAAGAGCTCCACCAGCTTCGGAATGAATTCGTCCGGAATGCTGTCACCTTCAATGATTCCCCGCACCGACCTGCCGAACAGCAAGCCGTTCATGTCGAGTTTCACTTCCGTCCCGAGACGTGACACTCCGATTATCCCGCACACCCCAGTCAGCCTCAGGCAATCCACCGCCTGGCGAACCACTCCCGGAAGTCCGGTACACTCCAGCGAATAGTCCACACCCGTCCCGGTGAGCGTTCGAATGAACTCAACCGGGTTCACACCGGTAGGGTCTATCACGTCGGTTGCGCCCAACATCCGTGCGAGATCGCGCCTCGCGCCGACCGGATCAATGGCAATGATCCGTGCACAACCACACAGGACGGCACCCATCACTGCGCTCAAACCAACAGTCCCGGCGCCGAATATCGCAACGCTGCCGCCCGCCCGCGGCCGTAAGGAATTCAGGATTGCTCCCGCGCCTGTCTGCACTCCGCAACCCAGTGGCCCAAGAAGCCACAATGGCACCTCGCGCGACACTTTCACGGTGTTGCGCTCGAGTGCCAGCGCGAACGTGCCAAACGAGCTTTGTGAGAAAAAGTGCCCGTGCACCCGACCCTGGGCGCCGGTCAACGCCGTGCTGGCATCCGGTCGCATACCCGCAAAGTTGTGTTGATACAGCTGCTCACAGTAGGCGGGCATGCCGGCGATACAATTTCGACAGCTGCGGCAACTGCTGAACGACAGCACAACGTGGTCGCCCGGGACCACCTTCGTAACGCGCGAACCGATTCGCTCGACGACTCCCGAACCCTCATGACCAAAGACGCAGGGCAGCGGAACGGGAAAATACTGGTCGCGGCACACGAGATCCGTATGACAGACACCGACACCAGCGATCTTGACGAGCACCTCGTCTTCCCGGGGGTCTTCGAGCGTGAGGCTCTCGATCTGAAATCGACCGGCCGGTTCCCGCACGACAGCGGCTCGTATCTGCATCATAACGGCCTCGATTGACAGATGAGCCGAATGGTCGCGTGCTCGCTCTGCACATAGGGCCCCACGGTCTTCAACTCTGAACCGCATCGGTACCTGACACGCACCTTCTTCCATGCCTTGGCATCACCATCAATTTGACGCCCATCGGTCAGTTCCAGGCCAATGACGACTTCGCAAGGATTGGCGGTGCCGCAGGACTTGCGGATGTTGCCCGCGCAGTCGAAGGTCGTTGTCGGTTTCTCAACCGGATACACTTGACACTCGACGAAGTCGATCCCGGCTGGCGTCTCCGCCGCGAAGCCGGCAGTCGAAGCCGCCGCGAAAGCCGCAATAATCGCCGCAGCAGAGATGGCTGCGACCCGCAGACGTCGGCTCATGACCGATTCTCCGCAATGACAAAGGAATGCGCCGCTTCGAGAGTAGTAGCCACGGCAACAGTTGAATCGTCCCGGAGGGCTATATCGGCACCCGCCGCCGGGTGCGCTTTGGAGAGTTGCCCCACCACCACCCCATCCTTGAGCACTGTGTACGAAGCATCCGCACGCAGGCCGCGCACGACAAAGCTCACGGTCTTTGACGCCACCGGGCCTGGCTTCAGTGTCACGATGAGCGCGCGCTTCCTGGCGTCGTAGAAAGCTTGACTCACATTGACCAGCAGCGCATCGACGTCCGTGATCTGGGGAGAGTTCAGCTCCGCCGTTGTCCACGGCTCATGGTAAAGGCGATAGAAGCCACCACCTTTGTCCAACCGCGCGAGCGGGATCAAGACGTTCCCCGTCCAGGAACTAACCCCGTGCGAATTGCCTGCATCGTCAGTTTTGAAGTCATCACTGCGCGGATAGTAGTAGGCGCCGTCTTCCCACACCGGATGGAAATTGGCCTCGGCGTAAGCGAGCAGCTTCTGGCGGCTGTCCTGGTCACCCATTTCCGCGGCCATGAAGGCAACCTGCCCATAGCCAATTGAGATCATTCCCTTGTTCTCCGAAAAGCCGAGATCGGCGAATATGTTTGCGCTCCCGCGCTCCGTTTTCAATTGTCTGCTCAGTTTCGATTTCTCTTCGCATCGCAACGGGTGCCGGAACTGGGATGTTGAATCGGAGCCAGGTTATCGAAATGCTCCAATCCCATCGATCGCTCCAGTCAGCAGGAGATGTTCTCCTTCCAGGAGCCTGGAGAGGAACGGACTGTTGTCGTTTCTGCGCGCGATGGATAGTCCTGCCGTGACTTTTCGGAGCCGCGGGACGACCGGGCTTTGCGCTGTTACCCATTTTGGGCATTCTGATACCCAATTTAGGTACCTTCTATAGTTGGAGGGGATAAAGAAGCCTTAACCGCACTGACTATGCGGTATGCCTTTCATCAGCCACGGGAAGGCGCAGATCCGCGCAGCCACCATGCTCAAGGTTGTTCGAGCGGTTCCAGAAGCTTGCGGAGCAGATCGGCGAGGTCTGCACGCTCCTTGCGTGTGAGGGGTGCGAGGAGCCGGTTCTCTGTGTCGAGGTGATCTGGCAACGTTTCCTTGATCAGCGAGAGCCCCTTGCTCGTTAACGTCACATCCACGCCGCGTCCGTCTGAGTCGCTCGGAGCGCGCTTGACCAAGTTGCTTTCCTCGAGGCGATCCAAGCGTTGTGTGATCGCACCCGAGGTCACCATCGAGGCGCGCATGAGTGCGAACGGAGTCAAGCGGTGCGGGGGACCGGCACGGTAGAGAGTTGCAAGCACATCGAAAGATGGGCGGTCGAGGCCGTGCGTATTGAATGTACGGGTGAGCTCATCACCCATCACCCGCGCGAGCCGCGAGACACGACCGACAATTCCCATGGGGGAAACGTCGAGGTCCGGCCGCTGGGTGCGCCATTGGCTGAGTATGAAGTCGAGGTGGTCTGCCATATCCCGCCCGTAGCTGCAGGGCCGCGGACCCAAGGCATATTCCCGGTCCTTGCCCGTATCGCACGGAACTCTAGCAAGTAGCTTAGCACTAAGATAGTATAGTTTAGCGCTAAGATACTTACCGTTGGCGCTGGCGGCGCACATGGAGGTCTTGCATGGTTGTTCTCGAGAGGAGTTTTACATGAAATTCATATGTGGCACCTGTGGTACGGAGTACGCAGACACAGCGACGCCGCCGGCGTATTGCGCCATCTGTACGGATGAGCGCCAGTATGTAGAGTGGTCAGGGCAGCGCTGGACGACCCACAATGAGCTCGCGCGCGCCCATTCGGTTCGCTTCGAGGACGAAACAGGTTTTACGGCGCTCCGTCTCTCACCGGATTTCGCGATCAACCAACGAGCGCTCCTCGTCCCAACCGAGGACGGCAATATCATGTGGGAATGCCTGAGCGTGGTGACCGACGAATCCGTAGCGGCGATCCGAGCCAAGGGCGGTGTTCAGTGCATCATCATTTCTCATCCACACTTTTACGCCGCGATGGGACAGTGGAGCGACGCGCTGGGTGGCGTGCCGATCCTGCTACATGAGGCGGATCGGCAGTGGATTCAGCGGCCTCATCCGGCCATCGAGCATTGGAGCGGCGATGTGCTGCAACTCTCCGCCACGATCACCTTGATACGCTGCGGTGGCCATTTTGCCGGCAGCACGGTGTTGCATTGCGCGGGTCAGCCCAGGTCCGGTGGCGCTCTCCTGTCAGGCGATGCCCTCCAGGTCATCATGGATCGCCGCCATGTCTCATTCATGTACAGCTACCCGAACCTCATACCGATGCGCACCAGCGACGTGGTCGCAATGAGGGAGCGCCTTGCGAAGTACGACTTCGAGAATGTCTACGGATACACGTGGGGCCGGAACATTATCGGCGGGGGCCGGGCGGCGGTCGACAGGTCGTTCGAGCGCTATTTGCGCGCCGTAACCGGTTAGCAGCTTTTCAACTTTCACGATCAGGAGAACGGATCATGTCAAAACAAATCTTTGTCAATCTGCCAGTGCGCGATCTGAACAAGGCCACCGCGTTCTACACGGCCATCGGCGCCACGAAGAATCCGCAGTTCAGCGACGACACGGCCTCCTGCATGGTGCTCTCGGAAAGCATCTTCGTCATGCTCCTGACGCATGCCAAGTGGGCGACCTTCACGAGCAAGCCGATCGTCAATGCGCACCGTGAGAGTGAAGTCATGCTCGCGCTCTCAGCGGAGAACAGGCAGGCCGTCGACAAGATCACTGATGCAGCTGGCGCCAATGGCGGCAAAGCGGACGTCAACCCGAAGCAAGATCATGGCTTCATGTACGGCCGCAGCTTCGAGGATGTCGACGGACACATTTGGGAATGCATGTTTGTCGATATGTCTCAGATTCCCAAGAGCTGAGGCTGGAGACCGGAACTGGCTTTCCGCCGCCGAGGGCGAGAGATCAGGATGGGATGGGGCAGCACTGACAATGCTTCGGCACGAAGTGGCCACTTCAAAACCGCGGATGTGGCTCTCGACGATATCCGACAAACTAACGAACGTTGCGAGTGTGATCGAAGAGTAACCCCGGCAGGCATGTTGCTCTGATGACGACTGTCCAGTCACCCAAATGAGGGAGCGTGTAATGACGTCGACAACCAATGATGTCAGTGGAGTGCCCGCGGTGCTCAATGCTCGGTCGAGCGTGACGCGTGAAATTCGTAAGATGAACCTACTTCAATCGGTCGCCTGTGCAATCGCATTACTGGGAATGGCGTGGGCCGCACAGTGCGCAGATGCGCCGAAGCCAAACCCGCCCGCCGGTGGTTCGAGCGGCGTGCACGGCTTCGATTTTGAAGTCGGCAGCTGGAGTGTTCACCATCGCGGCAAGCGCGCGACCGGGGACTGGTTTGAATTCGAAGGGACGTGTACCACGCGACTGATGATGTCTGGAGCCGGCAACGTCGAAGAGCATTTATTCAAGAGGCCGGAAGGCACGGCGACCGGTGTAGGGCTGCGTACTTACGACCCTAAAACCGCCCAGTGGGCGATTTGGTGGATCGACGGCCGCGATCCGCATGGCGCTCTCGATCCGCCCGTGAAGGGTCGGTTTGAGGACGGCATCGGCACGTTTTATGCCGACGGCATTCTGAACGGGAAATCTGTTCGAACCCGGTATACCTGGTCAAAGATAACTGCGACATCGGCGCACTGGGAACAGGCGTTTTCCTCGGACGCGGGGAAGACTTGGGAAACCAATTGGTACATGGACTTCACGCGGATCTCGTAGCTCAACGCGCTGGAGTCTCTAGGACTACGGTCTACAGAGGCGAACACACAATCATCGGAAGGTGCTCAGGCGCTCGACGTACACGCATCTCGACGTGCATTTTCTCACTCGGGCAACCGCGATAGAACCTGGTCCTCTACGTACGAGCCTGCCGTCCTCGCATCGTAGTGAAGGTCCCTACGCAGCAACGGTGTCATATCGGTACAAAATCCGACCCTATCCTCCGTGCAACTACGTAAGTGAGCAACAAACTCGGATCGGGGGACGCTGGTGCCTTCTTCTCGCATGTAGTGCTGAAAGGCCGACACAATGGCATCGACTTTCACTGGCAGTGCTGATTCAGTGGTGAGTGCCCAGTACAGATCGAAGAGATCTCGGCCCTTCTTGCGCTGAAACAGCGCGCGCATTTTGGTACCTAACATCTCGTTTATGTCATACGATACGACTGTACTTTCGAGATGCTCACGTCGAAAATCCAACGCGACAGGTAACCTCTGTAAGGGGTATTTCGGAAGTCGTTCTGACACGTTGGTCTCGACTTCTACGGTAAGTTCTCTTCCGACTGCGGAAACACTGGGTACTCTGTAAACACAGCGCAGTATGCGGGACGGTTTAGCAGCATTGCGTACTGCCAGGCGCAGCGTTGCCCACGCTGACGACTTTTCCCTTCCCAATACTGGACGGAGTACGCGCATGAACCTTTCTGATGTGATCCTCGGGGCGCTTCCCTACGACTACCAGGTCTATGTCCTCGGAATAGCGAGCGGCGGGCGCAAGATGTAGTTTGTGCAATACTGTTCCTCCCCGCATGACCACCTGGGCCGACAGAAAGGGATCGTTGAAAATGGCGCACATCGAGAGACTCAGCAACAAGTCTTGCTCAACTTGGTAGAGCTCGGGCCAAGGAACCGAGGGTTGATGTGCCAGAACGTCCTGCAGGGTTAATGGTGTCACCTGCGCTCGTCCTCGAGTCCCACGTTGTCGAGTACCATCCAAGGCTGACGTGCGTCGCTTGCGCACTGAGCGACTGGTGCTTGGGACTGTAGGGCGACAACTGCGAGACGCTTGGGCAAGGATCTGCGAACTTCCTCTGCCATTCGGTCGAGTCCCAGAATAGTTAGCACGTACCCCAGGCGCTGTTTGATCGAGATTTGAGGTTCGGCACACAGCGCGGCTCGAAGGCCAACACGGCTGATCACGCCTTTCAATTCTGCAATCACTTCAGTGACGCGACGTATGCCACCTATTCGATCGCTGAATGCAATCAGGTCGAGGACCGTGGCTTCAGGAGAACTGACAGCAAGGGGTGCCGGCATCCCCGCCAGTAACGAAAGCGGTGTATTTCGAAGGTGCTTTTTGACGTAGAAGTCCACGTGCAGGCGTCCCACGTCCATTGGGCGCGTTGGTTCGGTTGTCAGGATGTGCGTCACCTGCACAGCCTGGCTCGAAGAGCCGTGCAACGCTGCTGCCGACAGCAGCCCCACGTAATAAGGGCGGCTGCGGAGTCGCAAGTACGAATCCAGCCAAGCGGCGACAGGGGGTGCGCCGCGGGCGAGATGCTCGGGAGGTACGATCAGATAAGCGGAGGGCCGCCCAGGCAGGCGCCGAACACGCCGCGACAGATGCTCAAGCTGGCGTCGTACCGCGAGATGCGTCATGGAACCGGCTCGCGCAACCTGATCCACGGAAACGACGAATTCGCAGCGTGCCTGCGTGCGATCAAGAAACTGCTCCACAAACCCTGGCCTTCTTGGCCGCGGCTGAACAGTTGAGCCGGTATCCTCTTGCAGGATCATTTTCGTATTGTACCTTAAAAGGGTACAATTTGTAAATATACCTGCTGCGCCGTATATGCATTGGAACACAACACGGGCTGGGCTTGACGTGATCATCGTGCGCTACCTGACTTGGCGTAGCCCGTGCACTTTGATTTCCCGCGCCGAGATCTGCCGCTTACTGCGTTGCAACAGTGCAGACACCTGTACGGATCCGACAATCTCTATGCTCGCTGGCGTCGATGGCGATGAAGTCGCGGATGTGTTGGTGGATGTGCTGCTGCACGGTATTGCGCCGATCGATGTTCGTGCAGATCTCGCTGAACACTTTGTCCCAAGGTCGTCCAACCTGAGCGCAGAGGTAACGACGCAACGGGGCCAGGTTCTCGTTGAGGTCACGATAGCCATAGCCCGCACGCGTGCGAAGTCTCGTTGGCCCACTGTAGTCATTCCGCAGTCGAGCAGCGGCGGCGTAGCCGTCCTTCCCACGACGTGGGCGCTCGACGATTACCTTGTACATGTCTTCGCGCATGGATAGCTCTCAGTAGCAAAAGCCTCGGGGAGAGATTCCCGCCGGGGGCTGAACGTTTTCACACGAAGCGAAGAGCATCCCAAACGGCTTTGGGTCAACACGCCACCTGACACCGAGAACTCAACGGTTGGGGCTTCATGGCGGGCGTATTTGTCTGCTTCGTGAAATTGCGCGCGTAGCGCTCAATTCCAAGCGGGCGGAGAATACATCTTGAAATTGGAATGTCAACGGCGGAAAAGCTGACACTAACAGACTGCAAATTGACCCGATGCGTCTGAAACCAGGTGGCTCACCATCGCCGACAGCGTTTTCGTCCGCAAAGGCTCGCTGTTGCTCGACGCCCTGGAAAGGCTCCTGTCGATTTCGTCGCGCGGAACGAACTATAGTTGCTTGGAGTGGGCGATTGATGTGCGCATTGGGTAATCGCACCGCGCATTATTGCCACAAATTGGCAATTTCTCGGGCTTGTTTATGCGCGGCGAAGGGATAACTTGGCGGTCTAGCTGCACATAAACGGGCGGCGCCTGCTGGCAGGAGAAACCAACAGGCGCCTGACCACAGCCACCCTGAACAGGAGGATGATCATGGCTGCTCAACAGTGTACGACCAAGGAAAGGCCTCGGAGACGCCCATCGGATGCGCTAAATGACCGCCTTTGGGGCATTTTGGGGATGGAGGATGAGGACGGGTATCTCCTCTTTGCATCGGCCAGAACAAATGCGCCCATTGTGTCCAGGGCATTGGGGGCGGTTCTGAAGGCTCAAAGGGAATCCGTTGAGCTGATGCCGGAAGGCGTGGCGTATAGGGCCAACATCAACACCGCGTACCTTTGCGCCGTGGAAAACGGGAGGCGGCTGCCGGATATTTTAGCGATTCTATCGATTTGCGAGGTTGCGCGCTGATTCGCAATGAGGACTTAGGCACCGGTGGCGGTGCAGGGATGCTGACAGTCGATGGCGACCTACTTTCTCAGGTCGACGCACATTTCGCGTGGCAAGGGAGCGCTTGCCACGCGAGCGGCTGCGTATCGGGCGGGTGAGCGGATCAAGGATGAGAGGACGGGCGAGACATTCGATTACTCGGATCGGCGGGACATCGCCTACAAGGAGGTTGTTCTGCCCTCAGAGCTTGAAGGAAGTGCGGATATGGCTTGGACTCAGGACCGCGCCGTACTCTGGAATGCAATGGAGCATGCGGGTGTTCGCCATAACTCCCGGACGGCACGGGAGTGGCTCATGCTCGTGCCGCCGGAGTTGAAGCCGGAGCAGCGTGTTGGACTGGTTCGCACGTTCGCGGCTGAGCTTGCCAACAAATACCACTGCGCCGTGGATTTGGCGATTCATGAGCCCCGGGCGGGCGCCGATCCGCGCGGCGGAACATTGGCCGGACTCTGGCTCACGCCCACCCAGCGTATCGCGGAGCAGAGCCTGCCCGTGGATCCCACGGGCGTCATCTATGACTCTGTCGCCCGCCAAGTGATTCCTGGTGCCACTGTCACACTCACCGGTCCGGCGGGGTTCGATCCGGGGACGCACCTGTTAGGGGGCGCTGCCAGCGCACAACAGGTGACCGGTCCGCTCGGGATCTACAACTTCTTCCTGCTCTCGAATGCGCCGCCCGGCACCTACACCATCGAGGCCAACGGTCACCTCACCCTTGTCGGTGCCGCCGGCCCGAACGCCGCAGCCGCCCGCGCCGCAACCCGCGCCGGCCGGGCCACCGGCCGCCCCGCAGCCGCCCATTGCGAAAACG
>Ga0137412_10003836_pt1 | contig 11994 bp, 4 predicted proteins | sample CZODoug2_1_16fun_FD_122160 | JGI IMG/M metagenome (GOLD analysis project Ga0137412, IMG submission 122160) | Vadose zone soil fungal communities from Angelo Coast Range Reserve, California, USA - CZODoug2_1_16fungal (Hybrid Assembly) | ecosystem: Environmental > Terrestrial > Soil > Vadose zone...
CTGTGGTTCTGGACGGGTGCCGTCCAGAGCGATAGACCGTAGTGGCAAGTTCACCGTCCTTACAGGCGATCATTATGTAACATTGACTGTTTTAATTTCGACAGCGCCTGGATACCGCTTCCGGTGAAAGGCCGACCGCTGCGAGGTAAGTGCATTTTCATGAATGTATTTTAAGTATTATCTGAGACTAACCGGTTGTAGACTTGTGCCCCGGAGGCTTAAGTATTCCGAGTCTTCGACGAGTAGGTGAGATGTTCTCGCTCCAGGATCTGTTGAATGAAGTGATTAAGTATCGTTTGCTAGCGCTGATCGTCTTTGTACTATGCATCCTGGCACTTCATTTTCTGTTTCGCTTCTGCCTCCCTGCGTTGGCTGTGCTTCGGTCTCTCACGCGCATTGCCCGATCGCTCCGCGCCCCCGAATTACGGGCTGCGCAACAGCGGGGCAGCGATCTGCCGGCCATGATTGGGGAAGCGGCCGAGGAACCAGCGTTTGCCGCATTGTGGCAGCAATACACGAAGACGCTACACCAGCGACGAGCCGTCGAAGAACATGGACAGCAGAGAATTGTCGGCTGGCGTGCCACAGCGCTCGCAGAAACCGTCTTCACCGAGCAGGCCCTGGTGGATTCGCCGTTGCGGACGGAATACTTCAAGCACCTGCCGGGAATTCTTACCGGTGTGGGCATTATTGGCACCTTCCGAGGTCTCATTCAGGGGTTGAGGAACTTCCTTCCCTCTCTGGACCCCACGCAAATGCAGGAGGCCCTGAAGACCCTGATCAAAGTGGTGGGGGACGCCTTTCTGACCTCGGCGGCGGCGATCATCCTGGCGATCCTTTTCACCTTGATCGAAAAGCTCCTGCTGAACGCATGCTACCGCAAGGTCGAGGCGATTCAACGTTCCATCGATCGGCTTTTCGATGCCGGAGTTGGCGAGGAATATCTGGAAAGGTTGGTGAGGGCGTCAGAAACGTCCGCAACGCAGGCCATACAAATTAAGGATGCACTGGTGGCGGATCTCAAGCAGATCCTGACCGAGGTGGCGACCCGGCAGGTGGAGGCTTCGGCGCGCGATAGCAAGGAAATGTCGAACCGGGTGGCGCAGGTAATTGTCGAGCGGCTTGGCGGCCCGATCGACACTATATCGGAAGCGGTTCGCTACGTAGGAGCCAGCCAGGGTGAAGCGATCCACACCATGCTGGCCGATGTGTTGGTGCAATTTTCGGATCAGATCCATGCCATGTTCGGCGGGCAGATGAATGGCGTCAGCGAACTGCTCACGAAGACGACCAGCGCGATGGAACAAACAGCGGCCCGATTCGATCGGCTCGCGGCGAGCGTGGAGTCCGCCGGCAGGAATACCACTGACGCCATGACGGGCAAGATAGAGAGTTCTCTTGCGGCCATGGAGGAAAGACAACAGGAGCTCAACCGCCAAACCTCTGAATTTGCCGAGCAATTGAAGGCCGTGGTCAAGCACGCGCAAAGAGAAGGCGCGGAAAAGCTACAGCAGTCAATGACCACACTCGGAGAGCAGGTAGTGGGAGTGGTGGGGCAAATCCACGACCAGGCCCGCATGTCGGGAGAACGTCAGCGGGATGAGGGGACAAGGTTCCTAGACCAGACGGAGACCATGGTGGGCGGCCTGTCGCGGGAAATCGAGAACCTTTTGCGTCAATCGAGCGAGACGACTCTGGGCCTTCGGGACACAGTGGCTGCGCTTGCCGAATCAACCCGCGACTCGGTCACGCGAATGAACAGCGGGGCCGAATTGCTCTATGGAGCTTCCACTGACTTTGCCAGAGCAGGGCAGAGTGTCGCGGCAACTATCCAGGGAGCGAGCGGAGCCATGGACAGGATTCAGCTCGCGACCCAATCCCTCAGTAACGCCATGAATGGGACGATCGAGATTCTGGATGAATACAAGAAGAGCCGGGATGCTTTTGCCATGATGGTGACAGATTTGAAAGCCACCATCCAGAACGCAAAGAAAGAAGCTGCAATGACTTCGGAGCTGGTGAAACAGATGGAAGGTGCTGCGTTGCAGTTGGGGAAGGCGGAGAAGCTGTCGCAGGATTATCTCGCGGGTGTGAACGAGGTACTGACCAGGACGCACGAAGCCTTTGCCGCCAACCTGGAGCGGACCTTGAGCCATGGCAATGCTCGTTTTCATGTTGAGCTCTCCAAGGCGGTCGATCTGCTCGCGACGGGCATACGGGATCTTGAAAATGTCATCGAGCTGGTGCCGGCGAGGGGGTAACGGAACATGCTTGGGGTCAGGTCTTCCTGCCGCAGAGCCACCAAAGAGGAGGCGGAGAAACCATTCTGGATCTCGTTCTCAGATCTTATGACGGCGCTGATGGTTCTCTTCCTGGTAGTCCTGGCCGCAGCCTTGCTGTCGGTTACCGCGGGTATACGAAACGATGAGGCGCGGCAGAATAACCGCGCGCAACAAAGCGGCTCTTGTATGGCGCAGGTGAAGGTTTATACCGACACCATTCGAGGAGTGCAACTCAGAGACCATTCGGTTGACTTTGGAACCCTGGCCAAGTTTCAGAACAACAGCAGTGAGCTGAATCAGATGCAGCAGGAATTTCTACGTCGATTCGTTCCTCGCGTGTTGGACATTGCGAGGGGTCCCGCATGCCAGGAGTGGTTAAAGCAAATCGTAGTGGAAGGCTTCGCCAGCCGGGGTGGAACGTACCTGCATAACCTTGATCTGAGTGCGCGACGCTCGGAACGGGTGTTGTGTACGTTGTTGGCGTCCGGCGGCCCGCCCGCATTAAACGAGGCAGACCGCAGCCTGGTCGAGAACCTGTTTTTTGCCGGTGGCTATTCTTTCAACGCAACCCGGGAGACGGACGAAGAAAGTCGCCGCATCGAGTTAAAGCTGGAGTTCTACGCTTTGAAAGAAGAGCAGGAGGCTTTACTGCAAAGGAAGCAGAAGCCGTTGGCTTTTCGGGCACATCCAACCGGCGACATGACCTGTCCCATTGATGCGCGATGAACAAATTTCTCAGTGAGTTGGACAGCCACCTGGAGCAGGTGATGGTTTTCCCGCGCCTCGACGCAGCAGCGGAAACATGGGGGAATGCTGAGGCGATGACGCAGGCCCTGGCCAGGGTCCAGAGTTATTTCGACGGCCCGTATCTGAATAGCGTGAAAGACGTGCGGTCGGTAGCGGACTCAGTGCTCCGCTTTCGGAAGTCGCGGGAGCTGAGTGACTGGCGAGAAATCAAGTATGTGTGTATCGGCGCCTCACAGGAGTTTTCAGGATGGCGGCTCCTGGAAGACGCCGAGCTACTTGCGCAACTCCTGCGGCGGGCAGGTTCGGGTTCAGATCGCCAGCGTCTCCGGCATTTCACTTGTCTGCTGTGCAGCTACTGGTCGTTTCCCCGGGACGAGGTCGAAGCCTCTGCGGCATCGGGCATTGGATGGGTGAGGCTTCGCGAGTGGCTTGCCCGGCAGCGGGTTTATTTTGACCAGGCGATCAAGCCCAAGCCGGAGTGGCTTTCCGCCTTGACGGAGCATGCGAATTTGTTGACGGACCAGCCCTGCAAACGCTATGCACGCGACCAGCTGGAAAACGGAAGCCCCGACCTGAGTGCCGCTCTGAGCGAAGTGCTCCAGACGCTCGGGGTGGCCTCGGATTGCTGGCTTCGCCAGGAAGCGATCTACGCGCAGGTACAAGCCTGCGCAGAGATGCCGGACACGAAATTCCAATACCACCTGGGGCGGATGGTGGAGCTTGCCGGCGGCAAGACCAGCTTCACGCTTTCTCGCAGCGTATCCATCCGCTGCCTGGCTTTGCTGGTTTCAAGGTATGCCGTTTGCCCCAACACGCCGGAACACATCCCCCTGCGCGATGCCTGCATCGCGTTCATCGGCAATCCATGGTTACACCGTGCAGCCTGGGATGGCTATGTTCTGGATAAAGACCGCCGCCCCGATGGCAATGCCCGGGAGATGGTGAACGGTTGGCTAAAGGTGCGTCTGATCAAGGACTTCTTCGGCCTGCTGAGCGAAGACCGGTCGGCGGACAGCCGCCGGCTGAACTACTGGTTGGGGTTCGAACCCATGATCCAGGACATGTGGTTTGCTCTGGGCGCGGATGCTCTGAGCGACTCAAGAAAGGAATACGGGGAATTTCGGCAAAGGGCGAATGGCCGTCTGCTTGACCTGGCGGGAAGCACTCCTACTTCGAATAATGCCTTCCTTATGCATTTTGGCGAATACCTGGTGATTGAGTTCGGCATCACCGGCAATGCGTGCTTTGTCTATCACTACGATCGGCTTCCCCCGCGCATCAAGGCAGCTCTGACCAACGCGAGTTCCAGCGCCGGGGTGGACATTGCGGACTTGAAGGCGCGCGGCCGTGAAGCTCGTCTGCTGCACAACGGAAGCTGGGAGCCGAACTTTGACGCGGCCATATGCCCCCTTTTGGGATACAGACCGTCGGCACAAGCCCCTCGGCAGCGCAGACCCACGTCCTGGAACAACGGTTCTGCGCAAGGGGGCCGTGCTGGAGGCTACGTAGAGTACCGGCCAGAAGCTAAATACATGCCCACGTTCAGTCATCTGGAGTTTGAGAGGTTGAGGTCGAAGTACGGCTTGAACGTCGATGATCTGAGATCAAGGGGCGGTTGCCTATGGGTACGGACCGATGCGACGGATAGCCGTGTGACGGAGCGCTTGCAGAGTTGGGGATTTATCTACCGGCCCACCATGGGCTGGTGGAAGGAGTAAAGGATGGCCCGCCGGTGGTTTCCTACGCGTGAGGAACGCGATAACGAGATATCTCTATCCCGGCACAGTGACGAGTTGGTTCCCGCCTATCAAGCCTCCGGGTTATTGTTTGCGGCAAAATCCCGGCGCGTGACGTGGCTGACCGAGTCGTTCGAGATGTTCGCATGCGCGGAGCTTGCGTCGTTCTTATCGCAACTGGAAGAACAGGCTTTGGCCGAGGCCACCGGCAGCGAGGTGCTCGTGCCCTGGGAGCAGGTTTACGAAATCAAAGACTCGGCGGAGTATGGCGGGAGCTATCCGCTGCTGATGCTTCCGCCCACGGGCGGATTTCGGCCCTGTTTGGGCAGCCAGGGTTCATTCTCTGATGCGGACTTCTCTGTTTACATTTCCGGTTGGGCTGGAGCCGATGGGGTACCGCTGCCGGATGATCCTTGTATCCGTGGGGCGGTCATCCAGGTCAGGCAGGAGGAGGCGCTGCTGGAGCGCGAGGCTTGGGAGATCCTGAGGGCAGTGGCCGCCTTCCACCAACGAAAGCCCGAAGAACACAGCGCCGATGCGCATAGGATCTGGTGGTCGAGGATCCGTCAGCACGCGAAGGCAGCCCATGCCGGGCTCTCCCATTTTCTTGAGTCGACGGTGGTGGTCACGCCGGAAAAGTTGACCATCGGTCTGCGCAAAGCAGATTACGGGAGCGGCAAAGTAGTCGAGGTATTGCCAAATTTTCAAGGTCAACCACCGGGTTGGCTGGCGACGTTCGATCGATTTTCGCGAGTACAGAAACGCTATGAGGTGGCGCACGGTGAGGCGCTGACGCACGTCTTGATCACCCCCGAGGTAGAGACGGTTTTGACGGAAATCAAGCGCATGCCGGCCCGGCGCGTCACCGGCGAACGGGCAGAAGCCTTTCTGCGCAACCCGTTTGCGAGCCTGGGCCCGGATGCGGGCAAGGTGATTGATGCAGCCCAATTCGAGCAGGCCCGGTCAAAGGCCGGCATTACGTTTGCCAGGTTTACTGCCCAGGTCAGACAGGACAGCCCTGAGGAAGGGTTGCAGGTGCTGTTACAGATTGAAGAAGGAGACGCTTCGCATACGCTGCCCTTTGCGGGCCCGGACGAGCTGGAAAAATTTATCACCAAGCTGAAAGAACGTATCGAGCGCGAGGCCCAGTGCTGTCCCTGGCATGGTTACGAATTGGAAATCCTGGGAGACACCCCGGACCAGCTGGCAACACTCAGCGATGCTCTCCAGAAATGGCGTGGAAAGAAGGAATACAACCATTCGGAGATCTTCGATCTCTCCTTCTACTCGGAGAGGATCAAAGGCTTTGGGGTCGAGAAGCCGTATTACCGGCCCTTTCTCCGCAAGAAAACGGACGGTTGGTTTCCCGACGCTGTTGAGTTCGGCGTTCATTATGTGCCGGAGGGATCCAAAACCGCGGTCGCGTTGGCCCTATCGGACGAGAATATCCAGCGATTCGAGTGGGCACTCAAGGCCGCGAAGCAAGAGAACCGCACTGAGTTCGAAGCGGCCGGGTTCCCGAAGCCTATTCCCGTAGCAGAAGCCGAAGCCCTGGTGGCCGCCTTTAAGGAAAGCAAACAAGACCTCGCCGCGCATGCGTTCGACCCTGGGCAGGTGTCTACCCGGCCGGCGATGAGCAGACTGATCATCAAGCCCAACGACGAGGTCGTGGACTATGCTGAGCCCGGGGGCGATCTCACGCAGCCGGCGGAGAGTAAACCTCTTCTGCCCAGGACGCTAAAGCACGACGTCACTTTATTGCAACATCAACTGAGCGGTATTGCCTGGTTGCAACATTTGTGGCGACGCTCACCGGGTGCGTGTCGAGGAGCGCTTCTCGCCGATGACATGGGCCTGGGCAAGACTCTCCAGCTGCTTACCTTGATGGCCTGGTGCCTGGAACAGGACCCCACTATCGATCCTTTCCTGATTGTGGCTCCCGTCGCCCTGCTGGAAAACTGGAAGCAGGAGATCGACAAGTTCTTTGTCGCAGGCGCATTTTCGGTGTTGACGCTCTATGGTCCCGCCTTGCGCGAGAAACGCGTGGCTCGCACCGCAATTCAGCAAGAGCTTTTACACGCTGGTATTGCCCGATTACTGATCCGCGGTTGGCTGGGGAACGCAAAGGTAGTACTGACGACCTATGAGACGCTGCGAGACCTTGAGTTTTCGCTAGCCAGGCAGAAGTGGTCCGTGATGGTCTGCGATGAGGCACAAAAGATCAAGACCCCGAGCGCAATGATGTCTCGATCGGCCAAGAAGCAAAATGCGCGCTTCAAGATCGCCTGCACCGGAACGCCAGTGGAAAACTCGTTGACCGACTTGTGGTGCCTGTTTGATTTTGTTCAACCTGGCATGCTTGGGTCCCTGAAGGATTTCGGAGAACGATATCGAAGACCCATTGAGGTGGAAACCGAAGAAGAAAAAGCGCGGCTGGAGGAATTGCGACGGACCATTGCGCCGCAGACACTGCGAAGAACCAAAGCGGAGGTGGCCAGGGACCTACCGCGCAAGGTGATCGATCGGGGATGCCGCTCTCTCGCTATCTCAGAAAGACAACGTGCCTATTACCGGAGTGCGTTGGAGCAACGCAGGCGGGGTGACGAGGCGGGGTCCTCCGCCGGGTTGCGCAATCATTTAGAGCTGCTTCTATACTTGCGGACGGTTTGCTCCGATCCCAGGCCACCGGGTCCCCGTTCCCCCAATCCACAACCACTGGATGAGTTGGAGCGATACTCGCCGAAGATGCGTTGGCTGCTTGGCGAACTGATCCTTATTCAATCCAGGGGAGAGAAGGTTATCGTTTTTTGTGAGTTCAAGGACTTACAACGCACGATCCAGCGAGCGATCGGTGAGAGGCTCGGTGTGGTTGCGGACATCATCAATGGGGATACCTCCGCCGGTGGAGCAAGGGGGGACATGCGACAGCAACGGATCGGATTGTTTCAGCAAAGGCATGGGTTTGGGGTGATCCTTCTTTCCCCACTGGCGGTTGGTTTCGGGGTGAATATTCAAGGAGCAAACCACGTAATCCATTTCACCCGCAGCTGGAACCCGGCACGAGAGGATCAGGCGACCGATCGCAGCTACCGGATCGGCCAGACGCGGGACGTCTTTGTTTACTATCCGGTTGTGGTGGCGGAGAACTTTGTCACCTTCGATGAAAAGCTGGACCAACTGCTCGAGAGCAAGCGAAAGCTCTCGCAAGATATGCTGAACGGTTGCAGTGACGTCGGGCCTGCCGAGTTTGCTGATATCGAGGGCGGGACCGTTTCTCAGGCCTAGCAAAGGTCGGAGGAAATCGGACGGGCGCCCTATGTTCGCCTTCGCGTACATGGGGCTGAAAAGGACAGGGCCCAGCCCCATAAGCGCTAACTTGTCTGGCAGACAATAGAAACCCGAGAAGACGCTGCTTTTTGCATCTCCAACTCACTACAAAATCGTCATCCTCAGAGTGTGTGACTTTTTGATTTCTCTTGTTTTGGTACACCCAACCCGAATGTTTTTCAGAACTCCCACAAGACCGTCATCCTGAGCGAAGCGCGTCACAGATTTGTCGCGTGAGACACGTTTGATGGCGCGGAGTCGAAGGACCTCGAGGGAGCTTTATCTTGCCAATGCTGTTCGAGGCTTTTCGACCGCTGACGTACGAGCTGGGCATTGTGCCGTCCCTCCGGGACTCGCCTCAAAAACCTAATCCTACCCGGCACTGACGTGCCGGGCTACAGGTTGTTACGTCCCTACGGGACTGTCTCCGTTGCGGTGTTGAATCCGCTCGCTCAGCCAGAGCGGATTGCGCCGCCTCCCTTAGAGTAATGTTCTTCTTTGGCGGGCGGATGTGCAGTCTTCTCTCCATTCTCTTGGTCTCGCGGACAACTGAAGGGACCATCCCTTATCTGCTGTCGCCCCGCATATTGCCGATACTCTTGGGACCAATCATCGAAAGAACAACACACAATCTTGTGTTTCAAACTATTTGTCCACAAACAACTCCCCCCTTCGGATGAGGACGACTCCTGTACTGGCCACTATACTTCGCGAACAGAGGCACAAACCCCTGCCAAGCGCTTCCCCGCTTGTGTCCCTCGTAAGCTCCCTGGGCCCGTCAACTACATTGCAGGGAGATTAGGAGCAAATCATGTCTTGGAGGATTCTTGCCCGCGCAGGGCTCGCAGGCGCAGTGTTGTCGCTGCTTGCCATCCCGCTATCGGCGCAATTGACGGAGGCTACACTCAAAGGTGTTGTGACGGATGCTGGAGGCAAGCTCATTACCGGCTCACCCGTTGAAGCAAAGAACGAGAACACAGGACAAACCCGCAGTGGTGTGACGGACGATCGAGGCGCGTTCGTTATGCCCGAACTCCCGCCCGGGCCGTACACCGTTTCGGTTTCGGCCGCCGGTTTTAAAATATTCCAGCAGAATGACCTGCAGCTCAAGGTCGGCCAGACAACTGAGCTCAACGTGCAGTTGGTCGTGGGCGGGGCCAATGAGGTCGTCCTGGTCAACGCCGATCAGGCCAAAATCGCAGTTGCCAGCGATGCGCGTCTCTCCGACACCATCGCGCAGGATCAGCTCAACGATCTGCCCGTTGCGCAACGGGACATCACCGGCCTCACCCGTCTCAGCGCGGGAGCGACGGCAATACCGGGTAATGCGAGTTCCACCAAGCTCTCCAACTCGCCCGTTGTCACCGTCAACGGCAATCGCTATCGCGGCAACAACTTTGTGCTCGATGGCTCGATGGATACAAATCCCAACAACACCGGCGAGCCTGCAATCGTGCCGACACTCGAATCTGTGGAGGAGGTCCAGGTACAGACGGGCAACTTCTCCGCCGAATTTGGCCGCGGCAATGGTTCGGTGGTGAACCTGCGCACCAAGTCGGGAACGAATGAGTTCCACGGGAAAGCCTGGGAATACATTCGCAACGCCGCCGCCAACGGGCGCAATTACTTCGCGACCCGCGGGACGCCTCTCACCTTCAATCAGTTCGGTGGAATCATTGGCGGGCCTATCTTCAAAGACAAGACCTTCTTCTTCGCTTCATACGAAGGCACGCGCAATGCCTCAGGCCAGGCGCTGCAGTTCCAGGTGGAGACCCCGGAGTTTGCCGACTACATCCTCACCACGGCGCCCTCGGGCGTAGCGGCGGGTCTGCTGAAATCGCATCCGGCGCCGGTCCCGCGGGCCGGAACCAACGGACAGAAGTACTCCGGCGAAGTCGACTTCACTCCTCCAGGGCAAAGCTCGCCGATCCCGGAATTGGCAACCGCCGCTGTCATCCTCGGCGATTACCAAACCGCCGATCAGTACCTGGGCAAAGTGGACCACTCCTTCAACGGCGGAAAGGACAAACTCAGCGGGCGCTGGATTTCCGAAAACGAGTACGACAACGGCGGATACAGTTCGCAAGTCGCCACCCTGGGCGAAGCGGTTCGAGGTTATCGAGGCCCTTTCAATGGCTTCTTCGGAGACGCCAACCTTGGCCATGTGCACGTTTTCAACAAGGTGGTCAATGATGCGCGCTTCTCGTTCCTCGTGCTCAACACCGAAGTGGGCAAAAGCGACGCGGTTGTTCCGCAGATCACCATTACCGGCATCACCGCTCCGTTCGGCGACATCTTCAAGAACGGCACTCACCTCCGCACCTATGAGTGGCGCGACACCGTCAGCATCCAATACGGCCGGCATCTCATCCGCACGGGCGGCGAATTTAGAAAGATCTTCAAGGGTCTCTCGCTTTCACCACCCACTTCGGGCTCATTCTTGTTCAGAACGGCGCTCGACTTCGCGCAGGATAATCCCTTCTCACAAACACTCACCGTGAACCCGTATACCGGCATTCCGACCGGGTTTCCGCGCTATTTCACCGTGTATGAGAGCGGCTTATTCTTTCAGGACGATTGGAAACTCAATTCGCGCCTCACACTCAACCTTGGCCTGCGCCACGATTACTTCGGCGCCGCCTCCGAAAAGCACGGCTTGCTTTCGTCGTTCATCCCCGGGACCGGAGACACCTTTGAAGAGCAACTCGCCACCGGGGCTGTGGGCCGTGTGAAGCGGCTGTACACGCCGGAAAAGCTCAACTTCTCTCCCCGCGTCGGACTCGCCTATGATCCGTTTGGCGATGGCAAGACGTCGATCCGTGCGGGCGGAAGTCTCGCATTCCAACCGCATCACGGTCAGTCCATCGCCGGCGCGCGCGCGCTGCCGCCCGACGCCATCCAGGGCGTGCTCAGCCCCGCACAGGGCATTGGAACGCAGATCCTCTATGGAATTCCCGTGCCTCTCAATCCCGCGCAATTCGCGCGCGGCTTGAATCCGCAGGGCGGAGTGCCGGGCCTGCAAATCACAGGCTTCGTTGTGAATCCCACCATCAAGACGCAGTACAGCGAGAGCTGGTTCCTCAACGTGGAGCGTGAGTTCGCCAAGAATTGGGTCGTCGAGCTCGGCTACGTCGGGACGAACGGCGTCAACCTCGAGCGCCTCGACGACATCAATCGCATCAAGGATGACCTGCTCAATCCAGCGCATTTCAACAAGCTGCGCCGCGTCAATTCCAACTTCGGTGCTCTCACCTGGGTCACCAACGGTGTCTCCTCCAGCTACAACGCGGGAACTGCGGAGGTGCGCCACAACATTGGCCAGAATCTCACGCTCCAGGCAAACTACCGATACTCGAAGTGGCTCGACACGAATTCCGATACGCAGCCCGGACAGTTCACAGATAGCTCCGAGCCCGTCAAAGGTGCGCAAGATATCAATTGCCTGCGCTGCGAGCGAGGCCACTCCATGTTCGATATCCCCCAGCGCTTCACGGTATCTGTTGCATGGGCGCCGAACCCAGTGAAGCAGAATAACTTCCTGGCAGCCGTTGCAAATCACTGGGAGCTTTCGACGATTACGGCTCTGCAGTCCGGCCGTCCGTTCTCCGTATGGAATGGCGCCCCTTCCAACCTGAAGTGTGACAACAACGGCGCCTTCACCACGGTGCCTTCCAACGGAGTCTGCACTTCCGGCACGCTCATCAACATTGGAGGCGACTACAACCTTGACGGCGGCGGCGGGCTCACCGGTGGCTACTACGATCGGCCTAACGTTCCCGCGCGTGGAACAGTTCCTTCCTCCTTCAGCCAGGGACGGTTTCTTACCGGGCTGTTCAATCCCAATGCCTTTCCCACGCCCGCGTTGGGACAGGATGGAACACTGGGGCGCTTCACTTATCGCG
>Ga0137412_10003837_pt1 | contig 11993 bp, 7 predicted proteins | sample CZODoug2_1_16fun_FD_122160 | JGI IMG/M metagenome (GOLD analysis project Ga0137412, IMG submission 122160) | Vadose zone soil fungal communities from Angelo Coast Range Reserve, California, USA - CZODoug2_1_16fungal (Hybrid Assembly) | ecosystem: Environmental > Terrestrial > Soil > Vadose zone...
GAGCCTGACGACCAGGCTGGACGTCAAATTGTCCACTTATGTCTTCGAAAAGGTTCTTAATCTTCCTATTGATTTTTTCGAGCAGACTGCCGTCGGTCTCGTCTCCCGCGACATCCGCGAAGTCTTCCGCATTCGCTCTTTCCTGATGGGACAATTGTTCGGCACGATTCTGGATTCAACGACACTTATCTTCTTTCTGCCTGTCATGTTCTTCTTCAGTCCGATCATGACACTGGTGGTTCTGGCACTGTCGGGATTGATCGTCGCGTGGCTTATCTTGATGTTGCCAACTTACCGCAAGGCGTCATCTGCCGTCCTTGCAGCGGAAGGCGCACAGGGCGCATTTCTGATTCAGACGCTGAATGGTATCCGGACGGTAAAGTCGCTCGCACTCGATTCGCGGCAGCGCCACATGTGGGACGTGCTGGTCGCGCGTGTCGCCAAGGCCCGGCTTGCGGAAGGGATGACCGGCAACGCGATCCAGGCAGTCGTGCGTCCGCTGGAGCGGTTGGCGGTGAGTGGTTCGTATGCGCTGGGCGTTTATCTCGCGCTTGTAAGCAATGATCCGGTCTACATCGGGGCGCTGTTTGCATTCCTGATGCTGTCGCAGCGCGTCTCCGGCCCGTTGATGCAGATGGCGCAGCTCATCAATCAGTACGATGAAGCGCGAAGTGCAGTGACCACTGTCGGCAATCTGGTCAACCAGCCTGCTGAAGAGGGACGTTCCGGGCACGGCGTTCGCTCAGCGCTTGAGGGCAAAGTGGAGTTTTCGGGGGTCACCTTCAAATATAAGGGCGCAGTCTCGCCGGCTCTGAACAACATCTCGTTTGAAGTGCCGAGAGGAACTACGCTTGGCGTGATGGGCAAGAGCGGCTCCGGCAAGACAACGATCACGCGGCTGTTGCAGCGACTGCATTCTGACTATGATGGATTGATCAAGATGGATGGGATCGACGTTCGCGAATACGACGTCGATCATCTCCGCCGCAACGTCGGCGTGGTGCTGCAGGAAAACTTCCTGTTCAGCGGCACCATTCGCGAGAACATCTCCGCGGCCAAGCCGGATGCGACCTTTGACGATATCGTCAGGGCGGCGAGGCTCGCGGGTGCGGAGGAGTTCATCGACAAACTACCACGCGGCTACGAAACCTACGTTTTTGAGGGTTCGCCGAACCTCTCGGGAGGCCAGCGGCAGCGACTGGCGATTGCGCGGGCGCTGATCGTCGATCCGCCGATCCTGATCCTGGACGAGGCGACGAGCGCGCTGGACGCCGACAGCGAAGCGATTGTCAACGCCAACATCTCGCGGATCGCGCATGGCCGAACGTTGATCATCATTTCGCACCGGCTGTCGTCGCTAACCAAAGCGGACGCCATTCTCGTGCTCAATCGCGGCGTGATCGACGACATCGGTCGGCATGAGGAGCTATTGGAGCGCAACGATATCTACAGCTCGCTGTGGCACCAGCAGAATGCGCATTTGGCGCCGGCGGGCCGCAACGATAGGCCGAACTTCCGGAGTCCGACCCTTGTCTCCTAATCAAGCTTCGCTTGCGACCGTTCGTCAATTCCAGTCGGAAACCGACGCGATCCGGGAGGCGGCTGAGCCTCTGGCCGCCCGGGCTACTCTATTTGTGCTTTCAGCGTTCCTGGTTTCGCTCGTCGCCATCCTGTGCCTGACGCGAGTCGATCGCGTCATCACCAGTGTTAGCGGCAAGATTGTGCCGGCCGGTCAGATCAGCGTTCTGCAGGCGCTGGATCCGTCGATCATCAAGACGATCGATGTGCGCGAGGGCGAGCAGGTGCAGCCGGGACAGCTGCTCGCTACTCTCGACGCAACCTTCACCTCGGCCGATCTGACGCAGGTGAACTTGCAGATCGCAAGCCTCGAGACGCAAGTGGCGCGTGACGAGGCCGAGCTGAAGCAGCAGCCCCTCGTGTTTGCCGGCAAGTCAGGCCCTGAGTTCCAGAAATACGCGGCCCTGCAGAAGGCGCTCTATGATCAGCGGATGGCGCAATATACCGCCCAGCTCAACAGTTTCGAATCGAAGATCAAGCAGACCCAGGCGACGATCGAAAAGCTTCGTGGTGACGATGCCAGGTATCGGCAGCGCGACGAGGTCTTGGAGAAGATCGAAACAATGCGCACAACGCTTGCCGAGCGCGGCACGGGCTCTCAGCTCAACATGTTTATCTCGCAGGACACGCGGCTTGAATTGCTGCGGACCCTGGAGAATACGCACAACAGCCTGATCGAAGCCCAAAACACATTGGGGTCGTTGATCGCCGATCGGGACGCCTTCAAGCAGCAATGGTTTGCTCAATTGAGCCAGGATCTGGTTACGACGCGCAACAAGCTCGACGACGCTAGATCGGCCTATGAGAAGGCGTTCAAGCTCCAGGATCTCGTCCGCTTAACGGCCACCGAACCCTCCGTGGTGCTGACCATGGCAAAGCTTTCGGTCGGTTCGGTTCTCAAGCCGGGCGATCCCTTCATCACCTTGATGCCGGTCGACACCAAACTCGAGACGGAAATCAGGATTGCGTCGCGCGATATCGGGTTCATCCGGCCCGGAGATCCCTGCACCATGAAGATCGACGCCTTCAATGCCGCGGAGCACGGCGCGGCCGAGGGCAGGGTGCGCTGGATTAGCGAGGGCGCGTTCACGACTGACGATGACGGGAAGCCTGTGGATACCTATTACAAGGCACGATGCTCAGTGGATTCGAGTAATTTCAAGGATGTGCCGAACAATTTTCGCTTGATCCCGGGCATGACGCTTGCGGGAGACATCAACGTCGGCACCCGCTCGGTTGCAATGTATCTGCTTGGCGGGATGCTCAAGGGCATTCGAGAGGCCATGCGTGAGCCATGACGGTATCGGCCCGATCCCTCTTCCAATGGCTTCGACCGGCGTTTCCGCATTCCCTCTCAAAGCCATTTGAGAGGGGGTTGGCCGCTTACGAACGCGGTCAGTATCTGGAGGCGTTTAAACTCTGGAAGGTGGCATCGCAGGCCGGCGATGCCGAAGCCGCGGTCCTCCAGGTCACCGTCCACGTGCTCGGTGAAGTCGGGCCGGTCCGGCGCGCCGGCCAGGTGCCGGACGGTGGAGATCGCCTCCGAGCCGAAGATCAGCACCACCTCGGCGGTACCGGCCGCGATCCCCGCGCCCAGCTCGTTGACGAGGTGCTGGGGACCCTGGCCGCCGGCGACCTCCAGGATGGCGCGGGCCGGGTCGGCGCCGAGGCGCCGGGCGACCGAGCGCGGGTAGTTGTCGGAGCGGCCGAGCGGCGCCGTCGCCACCGGGGTGGAGATCTCGAACTGGCGGATACCGGCGACCGTGTCGATGGCGGCGGCGAGCGCTGCCGGCTCGGCGCCGGTGTCCTCGAGCGCCGCACGGGCGGCCGCCGCGGCCAGCTCGACGGCGGACAGGCGCCGGTAGCCGGGGTCGTCGAGGCGCTCGGAGGCCTGTCCCACGCCGACCAGAACCGGGGTCCGGGGATCGAGGTCGGAACTGCTCGCCATGCGGGCCTCGCTTTACTAGACGACAGTCGTCTGAAATTGGAAACTATCCGGTACGGCAACCGTCCGCAACAGGGCGCTCCTAGGCACTGAGGACCGAGCGGAGCAGGAAGTCGACGAGCCGGTTGGCGTAACCGTCGACGTCGGCGGCGAGCTGTTCGCGCAGCTGGGTCGGCGTGGTGATGACGTGCATCAGGACGCCGCCGCACAGGGTGTCCAGCAGCAGGGTCACCGAGGTGTCGGCCGGCACGTCGCCCCGCCGGATGCCCCGGCGCACCATCGCGCGGGCGGCCAGCACCTGCGACTCCTGCAGGTCTGCCCAGCGCCGCGCCACCTCGGGGATGTTGGCCGCCTCCACCCCCAGTCGCAGCACCGCCGGGTGGGTGTCGCCCACGTGCAGCTCGAGCAGCTGGCGGGCCAGGTGGACCAGGTCGCCGCGCAGCGTGCCGGTGTCGGCGTCCGCCACGTTCGCCACCCGGGCGGCCAACGCGTCGCCCAGTAACCGCTCCTTGGTCGGCCAGCGCAGGTAGATCGACGCCTTGCCGACGCCGGCGCGCCGCGCCACCGCCTCCAGGCTGAACCCGGCCCACCCGGCCTCGCCGAACACCTCGACTGCGGCCTGGGTGATCCGCCGGTCGACACCGGGGTCGCGCGGCCGCCCGGTGGGCGTGCTGGCGATCGTCATCGGCGGTCTCCGGCCTGGTGGCGTGCGCGGCGGCTTACTAGACGGTTGGCGTCACTATAGCGGTCGCGCATTCTCTCCGGTGTCGACGAGTTGTATGTTTGGGTGCACGGTGTGCGATTCGCAACTTGTTGTGGAGTCGGGGGTGCGGTGAAGGCTCGGTCGCTCGTGTTCGACCTGTTCGGTGACTACCTCAGGTACTCGGGCGGGGCGGTCCGGCTGCGCGGCCTGATTGCCCTGATGGGCTGCTTCGGCGTGGCCGAGACGACGGTGCGGGTGGTGGCCACCCGGCTGCGCGCGGAGGGGTGGCTGCACAGCAGGCGGGACGGCCGGGAGACCACCTACCTGCTCACCGACGAGGCCTGGCGCCTGCTCGACGAGGGCCGGTCACGCATCTTCGACCGGGCCGCCGGGCCGTGGGACGGACAGTGGCGCATGGTCATCTACTCGGTGCCGGAGGCGGACCGGGCGCTGCGCGACCAGCTGCGCAAGAAGCTCGCGTGGCTCGGCTTCGGTCAGCTCGCGCCGGCGGTCTGGGTCAGTCCGCACGACCGGCTCGCCCAGGTCGAACAGGAGCTCGCCGAGCGGGATCCGGCCGAGGCGCGGGCGGTGCGGCTGGACACGTTCCACTCCCGGTCCACCGGCGTCGAGGCGGACCGCGAGCTGGCCGCCCGGGCGTGGGACCTGGACGCGCTGAACCGGAGCTACGCCGAGCTGCTGGACCGCTACCGCCCGAGGCTGGACGACTACCGGGCCGGTGCGCTAAGCGGCGCGGACGCCCTGGTGGAGCGCATGCGGCTGATCCACGACTACCGCCTCTTCCCGTTCCGCGACCCGGACCTGCCGCCGGAGCTGCTGCCCGAGGGCTGGCTCGGCCGCGAGGCGCACGAGGTGTTCCTGCGGGCGCACGGTGAGTTGCGGGCCGCCGCCGAGGCCCGGGTCGACGAGTTGATCGGCACCGCCGGGGCGGCCGTCGTCGGGTGACCGGCCGGGGGTGACGGGCGGACTGGCCGGGGGGACGGGCGGGCCGGCCGGCTCGACAGGTCGACGGCCGTGTGCGGGCCCGGACCTGCCTCCGGGCGAACCGCCTGGCGGTGCTCCAATAGTTTCGAATATCAGTCACTCGTATCTGAGTCGTTGTATGTTGGTGGGGCTCGACGGCCCGGTCAGGATCCGGCGGCACGGGAGGCGACACGGTGGGACACGCGACGATGCGGGTGGCCGTGGTCGGCGGCGGCCCCGGCGGTCTGTTCCTGGCCACGTTGCTGCGCCGGGCCGCACCGGACATCGAGGTCACCGTCTTCGAGCGGAACCGGGCGGGCGACACGTTCGGCTTCGGCGTGGTGTTCTCCGACCGCACGCTGGCCGGCATCCACGCCGCCGACCCGGTACTGCGCGAAGCGCTGGCGCGGCACGGCCGGCACTGGGACCAGATCGAGGTGCGGCTGAAGGGCGAGCGGATCCGCTGCGGCGGGAACGGGATGGCCGCGGTCTCCCGGCACACCCTGCTGCGGCTCATGCAGGACCGGGCCGCGCACTCCGGCGCCGAGCTGCGCTTCGACCACGAGGCGCGGCTGGCGGAGCTCGGCGACTACGACCTGGTGGTGGCCGCCGACGGCACCGGCTCGGCGATCCGCCGCGAGCTGGCCGAGGAGTTCGGCGTCGACCTGGGCGAGTCGGTGCGGACGGCCGCCGCGAAGTTCATCTGGTTCGGCACCGACTACCTGTTCGACGGGCTGACCTTCGTGCACGAGCGCGGGCCGCACGGCGTGTTCGCGGTGCACGGCTACCCGATCAGCGCCGAGGTCAGCACGTTCATCGTGGAGACCGACGAGGCGTCATGGCGGGCGGCCGGGCTGGACGGTTTCGACGTCGGCCAACCGCCCGGGCCCAGCGACCTCGCGTCCAAGGCGTACCTGGAGGAGCTGTTCGCCGAGCAGCTCGGCGGCCGCCGGATGCTGGTGAACAACTCCCGCTGGGGCAACTTCCGCACCCGGCGCACCGAGCGCTGGAGCACGCTCGCGCCGAGGCCGGTGGCACTGCTCGGCGACGCGGTGCACACCGCGCACTTCTCGGTCGGCTCCGGCACCAAGATGGCCATGGAGGACGCGGTCGCATTGGCCGCCGCGCTGACCGAGCACCCAGGAGACCTGGCCGGCGCACTGGCCGGGTACGAGGCCGCCGCCCAGCCGTCGGTGTGGGCCATCCAGGGTTCAGCCGGGCCGTCCTTGAGCTGGTGGGAGCACTTCGGCCGCTACCACGACGCCTTCGAGCCGTGGCAGTTCAGTTACCACTTCCTCTCCCGCAGCATCACCGACGCCCGGCTTGCCCGTCGCGACCCGACGTTTGTTGCCGAGACCCACCGCGGCTGGCTGGCCCGGCACGGGGCCGAGCCGCTGCACAGCGAGCTGGAGCTGGCCGGCGTGACTCTGAAGGGCAGGGTGCTGACCGTCACCGAGGGGCTGGCCACCGAACCGGACAGCGGCGTCGAACTCCCACTGTTCGCCGAACGACCACCGGGTACGGGGGCCGATCAGCGATGGGGCGCCAGGGTCCGCGCCCCGGGCCTGGAGGGTTCTCTCGCCGAGGCGAGAGACCAGCTGGCCGCGCTGGTGGCGGCCGGGCCGGCGCTGGTCGCGGTGCACGGCGGCACCCCGCTGAACCGCACGCTGCTCTGCGAGCAGGCCCGGCTGCGACACGGTGTGCCGGCGCTGCTGGTGGACGAAGAGCTGGACCGCGACCGCGCGGTCACCGCCGTGCTCTCCGGCCGGGCCGACCTGGTCGGGCTGTCCGAACCGGGGGAGGATGCCCGTGGCCACCACGATCAGTGACGGACTGGTGCCGTGGCCGGCGGAGTTCGTGCGGCGCTACGTCCGGGCCGGATACTGGGCCGGCCGCTCGCTGGGCGAGCTGCTGCGCCAGGCTGCCGACCGCATGCCGGACGCCCAGGCCCTGATCGATCCGGCGGCTGGGGTGCGGCTGCGCCACGCCGAACTGGCCGAGCGGGCGGACGCGGCGGCCGCCCGGCTGCGCGCGCTGGGCCTGCGCGCCGGCGACCGGATCCTGGTCCAGCTGCCCAACTGCTGGGAGTTCGTGGTGCTCACCATGGCCTGCCTGCGCGCCGGGATTGCCCCGGTGATGGCGCTGCCCGCGCACCGCCGAGGCGAGCTGATTCACCTGGCCAGGCACGCCGAGGTGGCGGCCATCGCGGTGCCCGACCGGCTCGGTGACTTCGACCACCAGAAGCTCGCGCACGACCTAGCGACCGAGCTGGACGGGCTGCGCCACGTGCTGGTCGCCGGCGACCAGCTGGTCGCCGGGAGCGTCGACCTCCGTGCCCTGTGCGCGCCCAGCGAACACCCGGACGACGACCGGGTGGCCTCGGCGGGCGCCGCGCCGGCCAGCGCGGAGGTCGCGGTGTTCCTGCTCTCCGGCGGCACCACCGGGCTGCCCAAGCTGATCGCCCGCACCCACGACGACTACGCGTACAACGCAGCGGCCAGCGCCGAGCTGTGTGGAGTGGGCGCGGACAGCGTCTACCTGGTCAGCCTGCCGGCCGGGCACAACTTTCCGCTGGCCTGCCCCGGCATCCTGGGCACCCTGCTGGCCGGCGGGCGGGTGGTGATGCTGCCCTCCCCGGAACCGGCCAGGGCGTTTGCCACCATCGCTGCCGAGGGCGTCACGCACACGGCGGTGGTCCCGGCGGTGGCCGGCCGCTGGTTGGAGTACTGCGCTGGTCAGGGAGCTGGTCAGGGAGCTGGTCAGGGAGCTGGTCAGGGGGCTGGCGAAGGCCACCGAGCGGAACAGGTGCGCACGCTGCGGGTGCTGCAGGTCGGCGGCGCGCGGATCGCCGACGAACTCGCCGGCCGGGTCCGACCGGTGCTGGGCGCCACCCTGCAGCAGGTGTTCGGGATGGCCGAGGGGCTGCTCAACTACACCCGCCTGGACGACCCGGAGCCGGTGATCTGTGGCACCCAGGGGCGCCCGCTGTGCCCGGACGACGAGGTGCGGCTGGTCGACGAGCTGGGCCGGGACGTGCCCGACGGCGAGGCGGGCTCACTGCTCACCCGAGGCCCATACACCCCGCGCGGGTACTACCGGGCCGCCGAACACAACACCCGAGCGTTCACCCCGGACGGCTGGTACCGCAGTGGGGACATCTGCCGACGCACCCCCGAAGGCAACCTGATCGTCGAGGGCCGGGACAAAGACATGATCAACCGGGGTGGCGAGAACGTCTCCGCCGAAGAGGTGGAGAACCTGGTCTACCGGGTGCCGACGGTCCGCCAGGTCGCCGCCGTGGGCATGCCGGACCCGGAGCTGGGCGAGCGGGTATGCGTGTACGTGGTGCCCCGTCCCGGCGCCGCGGTCACCCTGGCCGAGATCCGAGAGGCGATGTCGTCCGCCGAGGTGGCCCGGTTCAAGTGGCCGGAGCACCTGATCACCGTGGCCGAGCTGCCGGTCACCAAGCTAGGCAAGATCGACAAAAAAGCCCTCCGAGCCGACCTGGCCGCCCGAGTCGCCACCGACCCGCCGACCCGCCGAACTAGCCGGTGAACTCGGTGAGCAGGGTGCGGACGGCGGTCGCGCTCTCGGCTCGAAGTGTGCGGGCGGCCAGCTCGACGGCCTTGGGCAGGTCGACCGCGCGCACCGCCTGCTTCACGCCCGGCACCGCGCGCGGGTTCACACTCAGCTCGCGCACCCCGAGTCCGAGCAGCAGCGGCACCGCGAGCTCGTCGGCGGCCAGCTCCCCGCACACCGCCACCAGCGGCCCGGCACCGCCACCGGCGGCCCGGCAGACCGCGTCGATCAGCCGCAGCACGCCCGGGTCCAGTGGGTCGCCGAGCGCCGCAACGTTGTCGTTGCCCCGCTCGGCGGCCAGCGTGTACTGAGTGAGGTCGTTCGTACCGATGCTGAAGAAGTCCACGTGCGGGGCGAACACCGCCGCCTTCAGCGCAGTGGCCGGCACCTCGACCATGATCCCGACGCGCAGCTCCGGCGGTTCGGCTTCACCTGCCGTTTCGATCGCCTCGGCCAGCATCTGGCGCGCGGCGAGCAGCTCGTCGAGGGTGCTGACCATCGGGAACATCAGGTCCACCGGGGTGTCGTGGGCGACCCGGACGACAGCCAGCAGCTGTTCGGCCAGCAGCTCGGGGCGGGCCAGGGCGAGCCGGATGCCGCGCAGCCCGAGGAACGGATTCGCCTCGGCCGGGGTGGGCAGGTAGCTCAGCGGCTTGTCGCCGCCCACGTCCAGGGTGCGCAGGGTGATCCGGCGGCCATGCAGAGCGGCGGCGATTTCCCGGTAGCTGTGCTCCTGCTCGGCGGCGTCGGGCGCGCGGTCCCGGCCCAGGAAGAGGAACTCGGTGCGTACCAGGCCGGCCAGGTCCGCGCCCCGCTCGGCGGCGGCGAGCGCGTCGGCCACCGAACCGATGTTGGCCGCCACGGATACCGGCACCCCGTTGAGGGTGGTCGCCGGCTGGTTGGTGAGCGCTCGGGCCTCGCGGTCCTGGTCGGCCAGCGCCTCGGCGCGCTCGCGGAGCGCGCGTTGCACCTCGGTGTCCGGGTCGACGAGCACCTCGCCCCGGATGCCGTCCACCGCCACCAGGGTGCCCTCCGGGATGGCCAGCACCGCCGGCCCGGCCGCCACCACGGCGGGGATGCCCAGCGCGCGGAGCAGGATGGTGGCGTGCGCGGTCAGGCTGCCGTAAGCGAGCACCACCGCGTCCACCCGGGCGGCGTCCAGCTCAGCGGCTTGCGCGGGAGTCAGGTCGGCGGCCACCAGTACGCCCTCCGGGCTGGCCACCTCGGCGGGGCCTCCGGCAAGTGCGCGCAGCACCTGGTCACCGACCGCCCGCACGTCGGCCGCCCTGGCCCGCAGGTACTCGTCCTCCAGCGCGGCGAGCGCGTCGTGGGCCTCGGCGATCGAGGCCGCCCAGGCCGTCGCGGCGGCGGCTCCACCGTCGATCCGGGTGTGGGCGCCGCCGAGCAGCTCGGGATCGTCGAGCATGGCCAGGTGCGCATCGAAGATGCTCGCTTCAGCTTCGCCGACCTGCTCGGCCGCCCTGGACCGGACCCGGCGGATGTCCTCGCGGGCGTTGTCCACCGCGTCCGTCAGTCGACGCCACTCGGCTGCCCGATCCGGGTCGCCCTCGAGGATCGCCTCGTCCACCGGCACCGGAGCGTCCGTGCGCAGTGGGTAGGCCGGCCCGATGCCCAGGCCGGGGGATGCCGCGATCGGCGCGGTGGTCACCTCCCGGCCGGCGGCGGCGGACCGAGCGGCGGCGGACGGAGCGGTGTCGGACGGAGCGGTGTCGGACGGAGCGGTGTCGGACGGAGCGGTGTCGGGTGCCGGCGGTGCTGGCCGGGCCGGTGCCGGCGGTGCTGGGCGGACCGAACTGGGCGATTCGTCGAAGCCCCGGAGGCCCAGCGCCAACAGCTCGTCCAGTGCCTGCTCGGCCTGACCGCCCTTGGCGCGAATCTCCAGCTGGTGGCCGGGCAGCGCGCCCAGGGTGCCCAGCTTGGAGAGGCTGGCCGCGGGCACCCAGCCGGTCCCGGTCGTGCGGTTGCGCAACTCCACCTGGGCGTCGAACTCACGGGCCCGCGCGGCCAGGACCGCGGCCGGCCTGGCGTGCAGACCGTGCGGGTTGACCACGGTGAACGAAGCGACCAGCTCGCCCGGTCGACCGCCCGGGGAGCCGGTTTCGTCGGGAGCGGGGGCGGGACCGCCGAGCTGGGCCAGCTTGCCGGCCAATGCGCCGTCCGCCTCAGCGGCGACCTCGGCCCGGCTGGCCCCGCCGGCCGCGCTGACCGCGGCCACCACCAGCCCCTCGACCAGCGACGCGGGGCACAGCAGCACCCGCTCCCGCACCTCGTCGTCCAGCAGCTCGAGGGCCAGCTCGGCGGACAGCACCGCGCTGCCCAGGTCCATCAGCACGACCACGCCCCCGTCGGCGGCCGCGTCGGCCTCGGTGATCGCGGTGACGATCGCGGTCGCGTCCGTGCCGAAGGTGGTCTCGTCCAGCCCGGCGGCCACCTCGATGGGCACCCGCTGACCGTGCAGCATCTCCGAGGCGAGCGCCACGGCCGCATCGGCCAGCGCCCGGCTGTGCGAGACCACGACGATGCCCACCACCGCGCCGCTCAGCTCCCGTTCCCGGTGGTCGAGTCGGTGGCTACCTCGGTGCTCAGCGCCGTCGTCGCGGCGAGCAGCAACGCCGCCGAGGTGGCGCCCGGATCCTGGTGCCCGGCGCTGCGTTCGCCCAGGTAGCTGGCCCGCCCCTTGCGGGCGACCAACGGGATCGTGGCGTCCCGGCCCTCGGCCGCCGCCCGCGCCGCCCCGTACAACGCCTCGTCCAGCGCGGTGCCCGAGGCCAGCGCCTCATCCAACGCGTCCACCGCTGGGGCCAACGCGTCGAACATGGTCTTGTCGCCCGGCTCGGCCTTGCCCCGGGCCACCACGCCGTCCACCCCGGCCCGTAGCGCCTTGGCGAACGCCGGCCCGTCCAGCGAGTCCACCGGGCCGGTGGCGGTCGCCATCCGCAGGAAGAACGTGCCGTACAGCGGGCCGCTCGCCCCGCCCACCGTGCTGATCAGGGTGCTGGCCACCTTCTTCAGCAGCCCGGCCGGCGACTCGGCATCCAGGCCGGGAAGCGCGGCGGTCACCGCGGACATCCCCCGGTCCATGTTGCTGCCGTGATCAGCGTCGCCGATCGCCGCGTCCAGCGCGGTGAGCTGCTCGCGCTGCTCGCCGACCAGCCGAGCGAACTCGGCCAGCCAGCGGATCAGCCC
>Ga0137412_10003838_pt1 | contig 11993 bp, 11 predicted proteins | sample CZODoug2_1_16fun_FD_122160 | JGI IMG/M metagenome (GOLD analysis project Ga0137412, IMG submission 122160) | Vadose zone soil fungal communities from Angelo Coast Range Reserve, California, USA - CZODoug2_1_16fungal (Hybrid Assembly) | ecosystem: Environmental > Terrestrial > Soil > Vadose zone...
TTACGGCGCGGCGAATCACCATCCTTCTCAGCAATTAAATCGCGTCACCGGGGGACCCTACGCTCAGGCTCCCCTCCCCCTCTTCATCTACGCCTCAGGCCGCTACGGGCTTGAACGCAAATGCCACCACCGCGGCCGCGATCAGCAGCACAAAAGCGACCGCATAGTTCCACGCCATTTTCTCCTTGAGATAGACCATGGCGAACACCAGGAACACCGTCAACGTGATGGCTTCGTGGAGGATCTTCAGCTGAAAGCCGGTAAAGACGCCGAAGCCCAAACGATTGGCGGGAACCGCCATGCAGTACTCGATCAGCGCAATTCCCCATGAGACGAGTATCACCTTCCAAAGCGGCCAGTCATGGCCGTACTTCAGATGGCCGTACCAGGCAAAGGTCATGAATACATTGGATCCGAACAACAGCAGAATCGTCATCGCGCACCCCTTTATCGACTAGGCGGCGCCATTTTCCGTGCGTGCGGCGCGCATGTACAATCCGAAACCATGAAAGCTTTAATTGCCGCCTACGCACGTTCACCCCAGACGTTTGCCCGCAAGGGTCCGCTCGCCCAGGTACGCCCCGATAGCCTTGCGGCGCAAGTTGTCACAGGTCTTATCGAACGGACGCGGCTCGACCCAGCGCTCATTGAAGATCTCATCATGGGGTGCGCATATCCTGAAGGTCCGCAGGGCTCGAACATTGCGCGGATCGTGGCGCTGTTGGCGGGGCTGCCGCTGGAAGTGGGCGGCATGACGGTCAACCGCTTTTGCGGCTCATCGATGTCGGCGATTCAGATCGGCGCGGCGCATATCGAGGCCGGCATCGGCGATGCGTATCTTTGCGCAGGCGTCGAGTCGATGAGCATGGTGCCGCAAGGCGGATTCAACCGATCGCCGAATCCGGAGCTGTTGAGCCGCTTCCCGGACGCTTACAGCAGCATGGGGCTGACGGCTGAAAACGTGGCGAAACGCTACAACATTTCCCGCCACGACCAGGAAGTCATGGCCGTCGAATCGCATCGCAAGGCCGCGCAGGCTCGGGAACAGGGACGGTTGCGGGACGAGATTGTGCCGATCCGCCTCGAATCCGGCGAACTGGTATCCGAAGATGGGTGCATTCGCGCCTCGACTTCGCTCGAGGCGCTGGCAGGGCTCAAACCCGTTTTTGCCGAAGACGGCGTTGTTACGGCGGGCACTTCCTCGCCGTTGACGGACGGCGCGTCCGTGGTACTGGTCACGAACGAGGAGTTTGCAGCACGCCACGGTTTGCGTCCGCTTGCGCGCATTCGCTCGGCGGCCACATCGCGATCCGCTACACCGGCGTCTATCCCGAGACCGTGAAGAAGCTCGTCGCAATCGAAGGCCTCGGCCCATCGCCGCGCCAGATGGAACAGCGCTCGGCAGTGCCGATCCATGAGCGGATGCAAGTGCGCGCAAGATCGAAATGCAGCAGCGCAAAATTCTTGCAGACCGTGCGGAAACTAGCACGGTCTGCTTGAGATTTGCACTGGGCTGGACGAGAAGCTCATTTGAGAATTACCGTGCCCAAATGAGTTCATATCCGCCTTTAAAACTCTCCCGCCTGCGGGACATCGGTTGGCGAGAGTGGGACCCGATCGGCCTTCTTCCTCAGGGAGATGCGTGGGAAAGCTATCCAGAATTTGCCGACGAATACTTCGGGTAGATCTACGTTGTAACCGGTCGAGACGGAGGAACTGGAGGTCTCGCGTCCGATTTTCCGAATAGACGACCTCCGATCATCGAATGATCACAGGTATCAGGGTCAAAGCTAACCTTCCCAAAGTAGATGACCGGTCGTCTTGAACTGTGGTACCTTCGTATTGTATTTACAGACGGCCGGCCGTAGAACCCCATTCAGATGGCAGCCCGCGATGTCTTCAACAAATAGTGGAGCCTTCCGATCGTCCGAGGTGTCACTCGCTCCCGCCGTCGCGTTTTTTCAGCTAACCGAGCGATCTCGTTCCAGGGTGCCTGCTTTGTGGAGGAGCGAGAATAACTTCACGATCACGAGGCTCCAGTCTCCATTCGGGCTTTCCAGTCGAATTGTCAAGGTGTCGGCCGTGAAGGCTGTTCTTGTTTCAGTCAGCCTTCGCTCTATTTCTCTAGGCGGATACCAGCTTTGGGCCGATGCAAAACAGCTACCGACGTCCTACGTACCAACGCTTCGATCGAACGTAATCGATTTTGACGCCCGTCCCGCCTGCTCGGCCGATCAGCCCTTTGACTTCGTCCACTATCACGTGCCGCGGGAGAATCTGGATGAGATCGCAGAAGATTTGGGATTCGGTCCAGTCTCCGAGTTTCAACAATCGGTGAACGGAGACGATATAGTCCTGGCGCAAATGACCAAAAACGTTCTGCCTTCCCTCAACATGGGGAGCAAGCCTTGTTCACTGGAGCTAGATCAGTTCCAGTTGGCCCTAGGGGCCCATCTTCTCCAAAGGTACGGAAGAATCGCAAGACAGCAAGTCTCTGCAGCGGGAGGGCTTGCAAAGTGGCAAAAGCAGCGAGCGCTCGAACTACTCCGCGAGAATCTGGACGGCAGCGTTCGGCTTTGCGACCTGGCAAAACAGTGCGGGCTTTCGGTCAGCCACTTTGCACGCTCATTCAAAGCTACGCTTGGCATTTCCAGCCACCAGTGGCTGATTCGTCAGCGCATTGATCGCGCAAAAGAACTTCTCCTTCAAACAGAACTGCCGCTTTGCGATGTGGCAGCATTGTCCGGATTCGGGGACCAGGCCGCTTTCACGCGAACCTTTCATCGCATTGTCGGCGTCAGTCCGGGGCGCTGGAGACGCGAATACCAGGGCAGATAAGTACGGCATCCTGGCGTGAGACCTTACAACGTGCTGCAGCCGACATACTCTTCTTACAAGTGATGAGGTGGCATTGACACGAGGGGACGCAACACGAGAGAAGCTTCTGAAGGCGGCCATAGGCCTGTTCCACGAGTTCGGCTACAACGGAACCAGCGTGCAGGATATTGTCAGTAAAGCCGAAGTTCCAAAGGGCTCGTTTTACAACTATTTCAAGAGCAAAGAAGAAGCGGCGATCGCGGCATCGGATGTTTTTTACCCCTATGCGCTTGAATTCCTGGAGTTGAACAATACCTCCTCACCCGTGTCCCGGCTTCGCAAATACTTCCGGCTGACGCTGAAAGAAATGCAGCGCTACGGTTATGTGCGCGGTTGCCTGGTGGGTAACTTCGCTGCAGAAATCACGAACGCGACACCAGCACTCAAAAAGCGCGTCACGGAGCTTCTGGACGAAGCCACTCGTCGCATCGCGGTCGTGGTATCGCAAGCACAAGAGGCGGGTGAAATAAATCCTGATGTCACAACGATAGACCTTTCGCGATTTATCCTTAATTCACTTTATGGCGCGATTTTCCGCTCTAAAACCGATCGGTCGCAACGGCCGATGAAGCTGCTTGAACAGTTTGCACTCGATCCTTTTGTGGTCAAGAAAAGCTAGCACCTTTCCTTAATTCGGCCTGCGCCAATCCAACATGCGTTTCCAGCGCAATAAACGACAAAATCGATAGTAACGAGCAAGATCAACATTGCAGCATCGCCTTATACTCTCGCCGAAAAGGAGATCGCATGCGCAATTTTGTGAAAACGATGTTGGCTATCGCTTCGCTCGGAATTCTCATTACCGGAGGGTCGCTCATGGCGCAAAGTGCGCCCGTGAAAAACATAGTCCTTGTTCACGGAGCCTTTGCCGACGGCTCAAGCTGGTCAAAAGTCATCCCCTTGCTTCAATCCAAAGGCTTTCGTGTGAAGTCGGTCGGAATCCCATTGACCTCTTTCGCAGACGATGTGGCGGCCACTAAGCGCGCTATTGCCGCTGAAGACGGGCCGTTAATTCTTGTCGGCCACTCGTATGGTGGCCTCGTCATCACCGAAGCGGGAAATGATCCGAAGGTTGCTGGCCTGGTCTACGTCGCTGCCTTTGCTCCGGATGCGAACCAGACCATTACAGAGATCAGTAAGCCATTCCCCCCGCCGCTTGGTTCCACAAAGCTGAAACCACTTTCAGACGGGTTTCTCCTGTTGTCTGCGGAGGGCATAGAAACGGCGTTCGCTCAAGATTTGGGCAGAGAAGAGAAGGCGCTTCTTGTTGCGGTCCAGCCTCAAACGTCGGGGTCCATTTTCGGGGCGAAACCCACTGCGGCGGCGTGGCACAACAAACCATCGTGGTACATCGTCGCAAGCAATGACAACATGATTGCTCCAGAACAAGAGAAGAGTATGGCCAAGCAGATCAATGCTACGACCACGACTCTTCCGTCGAGCCACGTCGTGATGTTGTCGCACCCCAAAGAAGTAGCGAAGGTGATTGAAGACGCGGCGGCAGGCAAGAAGTAAACAACTTAGACTATACGGAGCGCCCGATGAACGCGGATGTCTTGTCGGCCAAAGTTACTGAAGGAATTGCCGTTATAACCTTAGGTAGCGCGAAGCGCATGTATTTCGACGCCGAAATGGGCGACGCGCTCACGGAGAATCTGCAAGAATTCGCAGGGGATCCGAACATCCGCGTGGTGATCGTGACAGGCGGCACTCCGGGATATTTCAACCGTCACTTCAGCATTCCCGCCCTTATCGAATTCGCGGAGGCCGTGCGCGCCTCGGGGCGCCAATGGCCGGACAACGCAGCCTACCATGGCGGATTCTTCGACAAGGCCATGGCGCTGTGCGAGACCATGCCGAAACCTGTCATCGCCGCGATTTCCGGGACCGCTCTTGCCGGGGCCTTCGAGTTCACGCTTGCGTGCGACATTCGCATCGCTGAGGACGGCGACTATCTGATCGGTCTGCCCGAGACCGAACTCGGCCTCCTGCCGGGAGCCAGTGGAACACAGAGGCTGCCCCGCACGATCGGACCGGCGGCGGCCCTCATGCACATCCTTATGGGGCGGCCGCTCAATCCGCGTGACGCCGAAAAGAAGGGTCTTGTTCACGAAACCGTCAGTGGCAAGGCCATCGATCGTGCGATGGAGATCGCAAAACGGTTCTGCTCGCATACACCGGAATCGCTCGGCTATATCAAGCGTCTCGTCCGCAGTGCGATCGACACGCCTCTCGCTGAAGGACTGGCTCTTGAGCGAAATCTCTTCATGAGATTGTGCGTCTCCGACCAGGCGCTGGCGCGCATGCGATCTTATGAAGCAAAAAAGATCACAGACCCGTCCCGCTCGCTTGAAGCTTAAAGGAGGATGAATCGTGGCAAAACCGAATGCGTCACCTATGCGGGTGATCGAGGAAACACCTGGGTACTGGAGAGCCGTATTCGACTATCCGCCCTTCAATGTCGTCGACGGGGATGTCTTCCAGGCCCTCCAGGACCTTCTTGTCCGCATGGAGACGACTGAGAGTCTGCGTGTCGTTGTTTTCGAAAGCGCGCTTCCGGACTTCTACCTGTCGCACTTCGATCTGACGGGCAGGCTCGGAAACGTCATGAGCGCTATCGGCCCCACGGGCTTACCCATTTTGATGGACACGTTCGTGCGCCTAACGAAAGCGCCGGTCGTCAGCCTCGCAAGAATCCGGGGCTGCGTGCGCGGCGTGAGCAGCGAGTTCGTTCTTGCCTGCGACATGCGGTTCGCCTCGCGCGAGAACACAAAGCTCGGCCACCCCGAACTCGGAGTTGGCCTGCATCCCGGGGGCGGAGGCACAGAGCGCCTTCCGCACCTGGTGGGGCGCGGGCGGGCGCTTGAAATCGTTCTGAGTGCCAACGACTTCGATGGCGACACAGCGGAACGATACGGCTATGTGAACCGATCACTTCCGGACGCCGAGCTGGACGGCTTCGTCGATGCCCTCGCACGTCGGATTGGCTCCTTCGATCGGCGCGCTCTCGTTGCGGCAAAAAATCTCGTCAACGAGGTCTCGTTGCCGCCGTTCGATCGGCTCCTCGACGCCTTTACTTCGTTTGGAACAGCACTCGGGTGGCCCGAAGCCCAGAACCGTGTAAGAACCGTGCTGGAGCGCGGACTGCAACGCGACGCCGCCTTCGAGAAGAATTGGCCCGAAATCCTCGGCTCGCTCGTTGAGGCCGGCAAGAAAGGCGGTCGGGATGATAACCAAAGTTGAGGTCGAGCGATTCAACCTGATCTCGTCCCGGCCGTTCGACAAGATATTAGCAGCGATTAAAGCCGCTATAGGCCATCCGGACATGGTTGCGTTCGCGAAAAGGACAGCGGCTTCACCAACGTTTCCAGAGTTCGAAAGCATAGTTCGCGAAGGGTTGGGCAAGACGGGCCTGATGCTCTTCATGGAACTGGATCACGGCGCCGTGATAAAGAAAGCGACGGATCGCGATAAACCTCGAATGGTGCGGCTCATCTTGGGCAATCCGCTCATCATGCAGCAAATGGCAAGGCACGTTCCGGACGCCGGCTCTTATGCCCCGGTCACAGTGCTCGTCGACGAACGCTCTGATGGCGTTCACATTTCCTACGACAGGATGGCCAGTCTTCTGGCTCCCTATCGGAATTCCGAGGCACTCGCGGTCGCGAGGGATCTCGACAAGAAAGTCGAGACTCTTTTGTCAGAAGCGGCAGGCTGAGCCAACATCGCTGTGCCGTCGAAGCAGAACGGGCAAATTGAGGAGGAGTGATGACCAATCGATTGCAGTGGGACGTTCTTGTCAGTGCCCAGATCCCGGTGGTCACAAGCGACCTTCCGCCCGGCGCAAGCGAAATGAAATGGTCGCCCATTTCTTCGACGCTTATTTCGGGCAAGCGCGATGCCGTGCTGGTGGACACGGCGATTACGGTCGATCAAAACCAGAAACTTGTCGACTGGATCGCGCACAGCGGCAAGAATTTGACGGCAATCTACGCAACCCACGGCCACGGCGATCATTTCTTTGGCGTAAACACAATCCAGAAGAAATTTCCGAAGGCGCGGTTCGTCGCGACGAGCGAAGTCATCGCGGTTATGCGAAAGCAGGCGTCGGTTCCTGTGGTTGAGTCATATTGGAAGCCACGCTTTCCCAGACAAATCGATTCGACGCTCTTGATTGCCGACGAACTCAAGGACGGTGTTCTCGAACTGGAAGGGAAACAACTCATAAGTGTTCCTCTCGGGCATACCGATACCGATAGCACAACCTGTCTCCACGTCCCTTCCATCGGACTTGCCGTTTGCGGCGATGCGCTCTACAACGATGTTCATCTTCATCTGGGCGAGTCGAATGCGGAAGGCCGCAACGAGTGGATTGCGGCGCTCGATACGATCGAGTCGCTGAAGCCGGTGGCCGCTATTGCCGGACACAAGAGGCCCGGCGCACCCGATACGCCAGATAACATCGAGGCGACACGAAAATATATCCGCGATTTCGACAGGATTGCTTCCCATACCAAGACCGCGGTTGAGCTGTACAAACAGATGCTTACGCTCTATCCCGAGCGAATCAATCCCGCAGTCTTATGGAATTCGTCAATAGCCATTAAGCCGGGAGGTTAAATTTACCCTGCTCACCCATCCGCTTCAGCGCTGGGCACTTAACAACCGTTAACCGCATCGTCGGGGTGGCCGCCTGGAGGTCCCAAAGCGGTCGGATTCTTATCGAGTCATTTTTTCGTTTTGATCGGTCCTCTTCGAGCGCACCAAATTGCGCAGAGCGCAACGTGGTCGCAACCTGTACCAACTCGAATTGTCTCTGCTACAATTCAGCACAGAGCATGGACAGATGCTCAGCGTCGCGATAGCCTGCGGACGGTTTTTGGCGGTTTTTCATACTGTCCATTTACTGTCCATTTCGTACCGAAAACTGGTTATATTCGGTGGAACGGATTGAAGCAGGCGAAACGGTTGACAGCAAGAGTAGACAGTAAACATGCGGGTTTGGCCCTAACCGTATGAAAAGCAAGAGGGGACGTAGTTCAGTTGGTTAGAACGCTGCCCTGTCACCGACTCCCCGCAGGAATCGATTATCTATCCGCAGTGTACGCACATAGCACATCCTTCAGACACTGGTAATTTTCTTCCGAATTTCGCGCTTTCACGATGCGGCGCCGATAAAAAGCCAGAAGGTGTGAGGCCCCAACAATCCGGATACGAAGGACGTGGCGGACGTGTCTGAATAGTTGCGTCCCGGCGATGCTCGGCGGTTTAGCCCGGCCTCTGCCGTGTGAAAGCACACCAAGAATCATGGTCCAATAAGCGTCCACGAACTATTTCTGAAGGTCACTGAAACGTCTTTGTAGCGAGAGGTTGAGTTTTCTGGGTCGACTGACATGGTATTGGCTATCCGTGCCCTCCAGAGGCGCGCGCGCTGTCGTAACTGTTTGAAGGACCCCGGACAAGCGGCGCGACTTCGGTTCCGAGCAGCTCAATTGAGCGCTTCATTGCAGGGGTCTCTAGCGACGCCGAGCTCATTTGGAAAGTGATGCGTTTTACGCCACCAAGTGCATCGCGGACACCCAGCATCTTGTATGCAACGGTCGCTGGATCGCCGATCAAGAAGGCGCCTCCTGGGCCACACATCGCGTCGAACTGCTGACGCGAGGGCGCTGACCAACCACGCTCGCGACCAATCGTCGAGACCATATACCACCAGCCGGGGAAGAAAGCATCCTTGGCCTCTGAGGTGGACTCTCCGACAAAGCCCATCGCATGGACGCCAACCGTGAGCTGATCAGCAGAGTGCCCGGCCTTCAGCCCGCTCTCGCGGTAAAGATCAACGAGAGGGCGAAAACGCTCGAAACTACCGCCGATGATTGCGACCATCAGAGGAAGGCCGAGCGCGCCGGCGCGGGCGAAAGATTGCGGTGTACCCCCGACTCCAATCCAAACCGGGAGGCGCTGCTGATGGGGACGTGGGAAGACACCCTGCCCCGTGAGCGACGGCCGGAAGCGTCCGTGCCAAGTGAGATGCGTGGTCTCGCGGAGTTTGAGAAAGAGATCCAGTTTCTCGGCAAAGAGTGCATCGTAATCCCGCGTGTCGAAGCCAAACAATGGATAGGCTTCACCGAAAGACCCCCTGCCAACGACGATCTCGGCGCGTCCCTTCGAGATGAGATCGAGAGTGGCGAACTCCTGAAACACGCGCACAGGGTCTGCGGCGCTCAACACCGTAACCGCGCTCGTAAGACGGATCGTCTTGGTGCGGGCAGCGGCCGCCGCAAGAATGATTGCTGGCGCAGAGTCGAGAAACTCAGCGCGGTGGTGTTCACCCATGCCGAACACGTCGAGCCCAACTTGGTCGGCGATCTCGATCTCTTCAAGAAGATCGGCCATCCGATCAGTTCCCGATGGGGGCTTACCCGTCGTTGGATCGGGGAGGATGGCTGCAAAACTGTCAATGCCGATTTCCATAGTTGGTCTCCTACAGAATCTCCAGCGACGTACTCCTGATAGGGGCCTCGTCGTCAGGGGAATCAAAAAAGACTAAAACGTATACGTCGTCCATACAGCGGCATAATCCACGGCCTTGCCTGGTGGCGACGCCTCCGTCAAAAACGAACCGACAAAAAAATGGCCGTAGGCGGTGGATACCGAAAGATGATGGCTCGCGTTCCAGTACACCCCGACCGACGGCTGATTCCCTATATAGCGCCCAGAATTACCTTGTCCAGGAACCAGTAGATTGACGCCGAGTCCATACACGCCGTCTTGCAGGCTGGTCCGCCAAAAAGTATGGTCGTCTGCAATCAGGCTAAGCGATCTGGTGAACTGCAAGGTTATGTGGGGGCCGGTTTCAAAGAGATTCGAAGGGCCGAGCAAACTGATGCCGCCCTGACCAAAATAAAAGCCCGTGGGGAACAGTGGGTTGAATGTTCCCAGCGGGGATGCAGAACCTCCGAGGCTGCCGCTGGCGATGCCTGCCGTAGCGCCAATCTGTGGGTGGAGCATAGCGGAGCGAAAGGTGTATGCGGTGTCGTGGGTGGTAGCCCAGGCGCGTATGCCATTGGGGCCAAACGACCCCCACTGGAACATGGTCTCGCTGTTATAGCTCCAACCGTTTCGCCCGCCCCAGAATCTTCCGCCTACCGTATGGCGCAACTCGTTCTGGGAACCCTTTTCGAACGACGCATTTTTTCGAGCGAGCCCTAGATAGTAAAGATCGATATTTCCGCCCTTGATTTCGGGCAAAGGATGGACAGCATACACGCCCCAAAAGGTAGAGCCGTGATTCGGAGGTGCATCAAGAACGCCGTTGCCGTTCAGTACGGGCTTTGCAGCGAGCCCGTCGACGGTCCAGGCGGATGTCTTCCATTTCAACGAAGCGCCATCGAATGCCTGACGGACATTAGGCCCCTCTCTGACGTCAACAAAGCGTCCGGAACCAAACTCGAACTCCTGCCGTCCAAGACGTAATACCACCGACTCATCGCTTATCTTCGAGAGGGCAATGTCGGCGAATCCCTCTTCAAAAAATAGCTCTGACTCATCGGTCACCGGTCTCGGGCCGCCACTCCGTCCCGCTTCGATAGCACTGGTGAGTTGCACGAAGAACCGAAGACGAGGTGCCGCGTGAATATCGGCGTATGTTGACAGGCGCTGCAAAAGATAGCCGTTGTCGTCTTGAGTGCCGAGACCCCAGCTCGCATTGCGGAAGCCCTCGTACCATTCTCGAATCTCGCCGCCAACGGTGAGATACCTATCCTCGTTCGCTCCGAGTGGTACGTACTTGAGTCGATCCCAATCGTCGTGCCGGCACGTTGGATTGCTGAGATATCGGTAGTCTTCGTCCTGCCGAAGTAGTGTATAGGGCTGGGGATTGCCGGGACATGGCGACTGAGCAAAGGTACGACTCGAAAGCGACAAGAGAACGCTCAGACCTGCACAGGCAAAGAAGATCATCTTGAGTCTCCCCAGCGATCGCGGCGCAATTGATGATCTCTTTGTGATGGTCTGCAACATCCTCTTCTTTCGGCCTTTTCAATGCGCAACGCTTCGGTCGGCAAAGCGAAGCTACTCTCACGCAACACCCTCGTACGCCGGCGCAGAATCAACCCTGAAGCTGACGCATGAGCAGTGCGAAGTCCGCGACTTCCCAATGCTCTGCGAGCTGTCCGTTTTCGATTCGGTAGAGTTGAAAGGCCATCGCGTCGATGCTTCTGCCAGAGGGCTTGAGGCCAATGAATTCTCCCTTGTGCGTCCCTCGAATGGAGTTCAGGACAGCGACGCGGTCACCCTCAGCCACAATCGCCGAAATCGGCAGCGTCAAATCCGGAAACGCAGAGCGAAGTGCGGCGAAGTACTTTTTGAGGATCTCTCGTCCTGGAGTCTGCCCAGGCAGATGATCGTCGTAGCCTTCCGTGACGATCTCGTCCAGGACCTGGAGGTTGCCGCTTTCAATGGCGTTGAAAAAGCGGCGTATGAGTGCTTTGTTCTTTTCTATAGATGACGACATATTGTTCTCCTTCAATTGCCTTCTCTTTCCCGTCCAGCGAGCATCCTCGTTCGTTCAAGATGAAGATGTGCGGAGCTTAGGGGTACGGTCAAAGAAAATGTCGCGCCGCCACTCGGGTTATTCTCAGCCCAGAGGCGCCCGCCGTGCGCTTCGGCGATCGAGCGGGCCAGAGCCAAACCGATCCCTAGCCCGCTTTTCTTTGAGGTCACAAAAGGATCGAAGATCTCGTCCGTTTCGCCGATACCAGACCCATTGTCGATCACTTGTATGATCATCTCGTTCGCATCATTTACTGCTGCATGGATCTTAACGAGAGCAGTTTCTCTATTGTTTTCTAACGCTTCAATGGCATTCGAAATCACGTTAATGAAGAGTTCCTGAATTGCGAGGGGGTCTACCCAAACTTCGGGTAGATTCTCCCCGAAGAAGCATCGGATCGATACTTCACGCTTGCGGGGGTCCTCCAGAACCAAACGGACTGCTGCACTGACCACATCTGGGATGTTGGCTGCTCTTCTATCTAGAGGCTCTTGTTTGAAGAGCGCCTGAATCCGCTGCATCGTCTCACCGGCGGTGCGAGCATCGATCACTATCCGATCAA
>Ga0137412_10003839_pt1 | contig 11992 bp, 9 predicted proteins | sample CZODoug2_1_16fun_FD_122160 | JGI IMG/M metagenome (GOLD analysis project Ga0137412, IMG submission 122160) | Vadose zone soil fungal communities from Angelo Coast Range Reserve, California, USA - CZODoug2_1_16fungal (Hybrid Assembly) | ecosystem: Environmental > Terrestrial > Soil > Vadose zone...
GGTCGCGCGGTCGGCTACGGCATCAGCAACTATGACGTGTTCTATTTCGATCCCGATACCTCGTGGGAGGCCGAGGACCGAGTCATTCGACGCTTGAGGGATGCGTTGGCGGGGCTCGGCATCGCGGTCGAAGCGCGCAATCAGGCGCGGGTTCATCTCTGGTATCCGCAAAAGCATGGCCTACCCTATCCGCCGCTCACCCGCTCGACCGACGGCATCGACCGCTTCCTCACCAAAAACACCCGCCTCGGAATCCGCCGCACCGAGGATGGCTACGAGGTCTACGCGCCCGATGGCTTTGACGACGTCGCCAACATGATCGTGCGGCCGAATTGGGCTGCGAATTTCTCGGCGGCGAACTACGCGACCAAGGCGGAGCGGTGGAAGAGGCTGTGGCCGGAGATCACGGTGCTGCCGCCGGAGATGGGATAGCGGCTTCCGTTACTCTCCATCGTCGTCCCGGCCTTGAGCCGGGACCCATAACCACAACTGTTCATGTTTCGCACCGCTGATGCTCGAGCGCGTCGCAAAACCAATGGCGGTGGTTATGGGTCCCGGCTCGCGCTTCGCTTGGCCGGGACGACGTGGATAGAGTGCTACCTCACCACGCCCGAGATAAACCCGGCCTTGCGCCGCGGCGGCTTGATTTCCTTTTTCAGGAAACAATGCGCGTCGCGGCCGGCATAGCCCGGCCGCGCATAGGTCCAGGCCCGGCATTTGTTGTCGGCGGCGCAGGCGGCCTTGCAGGCGTCGTCGCCTTCAGGGCCGTTGAGATCGAAATTCTTGTAGTCGCCGCCGAAACGGTCGATCGAGGTTTCGATCGCGGTGTTCCTGGGCTCGACCACGCCGGCGCCGCGCACGCCGGAGACGCAGCAATTATCCTGCGTGCGCGCCGGCACATTGCTCTTGAGCCAGCACACCGCGCCGTTGGTCGCATCGGTCGGATAGCTGAAGCTCCAGGCCCGGCAGCGCTTGTCGCGCTCGCAGACCAGCGCGCAGTCGGCAGGATCCCCCGAGGTGACCGGCGCACTCAGATAATCGCCGCCGGGACGGTCGAAATTGGCCTGCGCCAGCGCCGGACGCACGGATGCAGTCGCCGCCAGAAAGGCGAGCGCCACCACACACGCCCTGAGCAGGCGGCCTATCCCCATTTGCGATTGCTTTCGAGTACGGTTCGAGGCCGTATTTGAGCGGCCTCAACCTGTACGGTGGATGAACGGCCCAAAAATGCGGCATTCGGGTGCGCCGGTCGCGCCAGGAAAACGCGCGCCGGAACAAAGCCTTCGATGCGAAAGACTCTAGAACGCGTATTCCTGATAGGCCGGTTCCACGGAGCCGCCCCAGGCGCCGTTGAACTTCTCCAGCATCTCTTCCGCCGGGGTCCGGCCGCAATCGAGAATCCGTTCCAGCGGCTCGAGAAACCGGCTCTCGTCGCGGCCGGATTGATCGACGCGGTTGCGACGCCGCAAGCCGGCATGCGACAGCTTCAGGCATTCCCGGGCGATTTCGAACAGATAGCGGTCCCGGATTCTGGCCTTGAATCCCAGACGCGGCACATCGTCACGCAACGCCTGACGCTCATAGGCATTCCAGTGGCTGACCAGATCCCAGGCCGCGTTCAGGGTGTCGTCGTCGTACAACAGGCCGACCCAGAACGCCGGCAGCGCCGGCAGCCGGCCCCACGGCACGCCGTCGGCGCCGCGCATTTCCAGATAGCGCTTCAGCCGCACCTCGGGAAAAATCGTCGAGAGGTGATTGGCCCAGTCCGACAGCGTCGGACGCTCGCCCGGCAGCGAATTGTTCCTGCCCTCGAAAAAGGCCCGGAACGACGAGCCGGCAACATCGATGTAGCTGTCGCCGCGCTTGACGAAGTACATCGGCACATCCAGCGCGTAGTCGACCCAGCGCTCGAATCCCATGCCGCCCTCGAACGCCCATGGGATCATGCCCGAGCGCGCGTTGTCGGTGTCGCGCCAGATTTCGGAGCGGAACGAGAGAAAGCCGTTCGGCTTGCCTTCGGTGAACGGCGAATTGGCGAACAGAGCGGTCGCGACCGGCTGCAGCGCCACGGACACGCGCAGCTTCTTGACCATGTCGGCTTCGGAGGAGAAGTCGAGATTGGTCTGCACCGTGCAGGTGCGGTACATCATGTCGATGCCGTACTGGCCGACCTTCGGCATGTAATTGGTCATGATCTTGTAGCGGCCCTTGGGCATCCCGGGAATCTGCGCCCGCGACCACGACGGCGTCATGCCGAGCCCGAGAAAGCCGATGCCCAGTGGCGTCGCGATCTCGCGCACCTGCGCCAAGTGCGCCATCAGCTCGCCCTGCGTCTGGTGCACGGTCTCGACCGGCGCGCCGGACAGTTCGAACTGCCCGCCCGGCTCCAGCGAGATCGCACCGCCGCCGGTGACATCATAGAGCCCGATGATGTTGCCGCGCTCCATGATCGGCTCCCAGCCGAGCAGAAGCTGCATGCCTTCCAGCACCGCGCCGATGCCGCGCGCACCTTCGTAAGGCACGGGACGATGGCCGGACAGCGTGAACGGGGTCTTCTCATGCTCGGTACCGATCCGGAATTCGGATGGCGGCTTCACGCCCGCTTCCAGCCAGGCGACGAGTTCGTCGCGCGATTTCAGCGGCGTCATATCGATCTGGTCACGCGCCATGCAAATTCCGGGTCAAAAGGCGCGCAAACCGGCGCGCGCGGGATTGGGAATGTCCGCGAACCAAACCGGCACGCGGATACGGGAAACGCAAACAACATCATCGCGCGGACGCGCCCTCGCCCACCGCGGGCGAGAGTGCTTCGCCGCATGAACAGCCCAGCCGGTCGAGCAGCGCAGAGAGCCTGGCTGCATCGGCGTCCGACAATTTCGAGCCGACATGCTTTTCGATCGCCGCCGAATAGGCGCTCCACATCTTCTTCTGCAATTCGCGCCCCGCGTCCGTGATTTCGACGAACTGGCCGCGCTTGTCGATCTTACACTCGCGCCGCGCCGCCAGGCCCTCGTCGACCAGGCGGTCGATCAAACGCGAGGTCGAATATTGCGGGATCAGCATCTGCCGCTCCAATTCGACCGGGCGCAATTCGCCGGACGGCGCACGCGACAATTCGAGCAGCGCATCATACCAGGCGAGCGGCGGAAAGCCGGCCTTCTTCAAATCCTGCTCGACCGCATCCAGCACCCGGCTCTGGACCCGCATCAGGCGGATCCAGGCGGCGGTCGCCTCTAGCGATGGTTTGCGTTTCATGGTCCGGCTCTTAGCTGTCGGGAGTGACTGTACCGCACTGAATGCATCTGCATCAATCTTGACTATTTCATGCAAATGCATTTAGTCGTTCGATTGCCTAACCCCAAGGACTAGTTCAAGGAACGAAACAGGGTTAAACAGGAGGAAATCGGCGATGAAGCTTTATTACGCCCCCGGCGCCTGCTCACTCTCCCCCCACATCGCGCTGCTCGAAGCAGGCCTGCCCTATGATCTGGTCAAGGTCGATCTCAGGGCCAAGAAGCTCGAAAGTGGTGACGATTATTTGAAGGTCAATCCGAAGGGCCAAGTCCCCGCTCTCGCCCTCGACAGCGGCGAACTTGTGACTGAAGGGCCGGTCATTGTCCAGATGATCGCCGACCTGGCCGCGGCCAAGAACCTGGCGCCCGGGCGCGACACCGCCGAGCGCTACAAGCTGCTCGAATGGCTGAACTACATCACCACCGAACTGCACAAGAACCTGGGCCCGATGTTCTCGCCGGTGCTCACGGACGACGCCAAGGCGTTCTTCAAGGACCGCGCGATGGGCAAGTTCAAATATCTGGAAACCCAGCTTGCTGGCCGCGACTATCTGATGGGCAAGCAGTTCACCGTCGCCGACGGCTACCTCTTCACGATGCTGATGTGGGCCACCGACCGGATGAACTTCGATCTCTCCGGCCTGCCGACCCTGCTCGCCTACAAGGCCCGCGTCGCGGCGCGGCCGATGGTGCAGGAAGCGATGACCAAGGAAGGGCTGCTCAAAGCGGCGTGAGAGGGTTCGCGGACAACAATTAAGCAAAGGGGCCGGATTACTGATCCGGCCTTTTTTGTTGGTTCAGGTTTTTTTGTTGATTCAGATAATGTCGCCCCACCCACACCCGTCATCCCCGCGGAGGCGGGGATCCATAACCACAGGGTTTTGTTGTTGCACTCAGGGCCCACTCCGGCCGGCGCAAAACAACAGCACCCTGGGGGTATGGGTCCCGGCTCAAGGCCGGGACGACGGCGGTGTTTGGGACGACGTCCTGCTACGCCGCCGCAGGCTGTTTCTTCGGTGGGAAGCGGCCGTAGAAGGTTTCGTCCTTGGCGGCCATCTCTTCAAGGAGTTTCGGCGGCGTGAAGCGCGAGCCGTATTTGGCTTCGAGCTTGTGGCAGAGTTCGACGAACTCCCTGGTGCCCATGAAGTCGATATAGGACAGCGCGCCGCCGGTGAACGGCGCGAAGCCGAAGCCCAGGATCGAGCCGACGTCGGCTTCGCGCGGGTCGACGATGACGTGATCCTCCACCGTGCGCGCGGCTTCGACCGCCTGCACCACCAGAAAGCGCTGCTTCAGTTCCTCGATGTCGAGCGTGTCGGGATCGAGATGCTTCGGCTGCAGCGCGGAGATGCCGGCCCACAGGCTCTTCTGGCCCTTGCCCTTCTCGGGGTAATCGTAAAAGCCCTTGGCGTTCTTGCGCCCGAAACGGCCTTGCTTCTCGACCATTTCGATCATCAGCTTCTTCTGCGCCTGGTCGACGGCGTTGGCGCCGAGATCGGCTTCGGTCGCCTTCATGATCTTGAGCACGAGATCGAGCGCGACCTCATCCGACAAGGACAGCGGACCGACCGGCATGCCGGCCATTCGCGCGGTGTTCTCGATCATCGCCGGAGGGACGCCTTCCATCAGCATTTCGAGGCCCTCCGCGGTGAAACGCAGCACGCAGCGATTGGCGAAGAAGCCGCGGGAGTCGTTGACGACGATCGGCGTCTTGCCGATCTGGCGCACATAGTCGAGCGCGGTGGCGAGCGCGACATCGCTGGTATTGTTGCCGAGAATGATCTCGACCAGCATCATCTTTTCGACCGGCGAGAAGAAGTGGATGCCGATGAACTTGCCCTGGTCCTTGAATTCCTCGGCCAGCGAATTGATCGGCAGGGTCGAGGTGTTGGAGGCGAAGATCGCATCGGGTTTTAGAAGCGGCTGCGCCTTGGCGTAGGTCTCGGCCTTGACCTTGCGATCCTCGAACACCGCTTCGATGATGAGGTCGCAATCCTTCAATACGTCGTAGTCCGCGCTCGCGCTGATGCGCGACAGGATCGCGTCGCGATCGCCTTCCTTGGCGCGGCCCTTCTTGATCAGGTCGTCGATCACGGCCTTCGCATGGCCCTTGCCCTTGTCGGCGCTCTCCTGGTCGCGGTCGATCAGCACCACGTCGATGCCGGCACGGGCCGAGACATAGCCGACGCTGGCGCCCATGAAGCCGGCGCCGATCACGGCGAGCTTTTTCACCTTGGTCGGCGGCACGCCCTGCGGACGCCGCGCGCCCTTGTTCAGTTCCTGCATCGACAGGAACAGGCTGCGGATCATCGCCGCCGCTTCCTTGGAGCGCAGTATCTGTGTGAAGTAGCGGGACTCCACGCGCAGGGCGGCATCGATCGGCAACTGCAGGCCTTCATAGACGCAGCTCATGACAGCGCGCGCCGCCGGATAATTATCGAACGTCTCGCGGCGATAGATCGCGTTGCCGGCCGGGAACATCATCATGCTGGCCTTGGAGAACACCGGCCCGCCCGGCAGTTTGAAGCCCTTCTCGTCCCACGGCGCGACCGCCTTGCCGCCGGCCTTGATCCAATCCTTTGCCGCCTTGATCAGATCGGAAGCCGGCACGATGGCGTCGATCAGTTTCAGCGTCTTGGCCTTTTCGAGATTGAGCGCCTCGCCCTTCAACAGGATCTGCATCGCATCCTGCGGCGGCACGATGCGCGGCACGCGCTGGGTGCCGCCGGCGCCCGGAAACAGGCCGACCTTGATTTCGGGCAGGCCGAGCCGGGTCTTGGGATTTTCCGCGGCGACGCGATAGTGACAGGACAGCGTCAGTTCGAAGCCGCCGCCGAGCGCAAGCCCGTTGATCGCGGCAACCCACGGCTTGCCCGAGGTTTCGATGGAACGAAACACCTGGGAAAAGCGCCGGCTCTGGTCGAACAGCATCTGGTTGGCGGCGACCTCGCCCTTGTCCTTGAGCACTTCCGCGTAGGTGCGGCTCATGTCTTGGAGCATCGACAGATCGGCGCCCGCGGACAACGCCTCTTTGCCGGAGGTGATGACGACGCCCTTCACCGCGGCGTCGGCCGTGGTTTCCTTCACGATCGCCTCGAGCTCGTTGACCGAGGTCTCATCAAGCACGTTCATCGAACGGCCGGGCGTGTCCCACGTCACCAGCGCGATGCCGTCGGCGTCGGTTTCGATTTTGAAATTCTTGTAGGCCATGTGCCGCTCCCAATTCGATCGTTGCGTAGGGTGGGCAAAGGCGCGCTTCGCGCCGTGCCCACCATTTTGTCCGATGCTGGATTTTGGTGGGCACGCTTTGCTTTGCCCACCCTACGATTTTGCGAATCTAGACGCGCTCAATGATCGTCGCGGTGCCCATGCCGCCGCCGATGCACAAGGTCACCAGCGCGGTCGACTTGTTGGTGCGCTCCAATTCGTCGAGCACGGTGCCCAGGATCATCGCGCCCGTGGCGCCCAGCGGATGGCCGAGCGCGATGGCGCCGCCATTGACGTTGATCTTGGCGTTGTCGATCTCGAAAGCCTGGATGTAGCGCAGCACCACGGAGGCAAAGGCCTCGTTGAGTTCGAACAGGTCGATATCGGACTTCTTCATGCCCGAACGCTCGAACAGCTTTTCGGTGACATCGACCGGACCGGTCAGCATCATCGCCGGCTCGGAGCCGATATTGGCGAAGGCGCGGATCCTGGCCCGCGGCTTCAAACCATACTTGCTGCCCGCTTCCTTGCTGCCGAGCAGCACCGCGCCCGCACCGTCCACGATGCCGGACGAATTGCCGGCGTGATGCACATAGTTGATCTTCTCGACCTCGGGATGCGACTGGATCGCCACCGCGTCGAAGCCGCCCATCTGTCCCATCGCCACGAATGAGGGCTGTAGCTGGCCGAGCGACTGCATCGTCGTCGTGGGCCGCATGTGCTCGTCCTTGGCGAGGATGGTCAGGCCGTTGACGTCCTTGACCGGCACCACCGACTTGTTGAAGCGCCCCTCGTCCCAGGCTTTGCCGGCGCGCTGCTGGCTCTGCACGGCGTAAGCGTCGACATCGTCGCGCGAGAAACCGTATTTGGTCGCGATCAGATCGGCCGAGACGCCCTGCGGCATGAAATAAGAGGGGATGGCCATCGACGGGTCCATCGGCCAGGCGCCGCCGGAGGCGCCGATGCCGACCCGGCTCATGGATTCGGCGCCACCGCCGATCACCAGCTCATGCTGCCCGCTCATGACCTGGGCAGCGGCGAAATTCACAGCATCAAGCCCGGAGGCGCAGAAGCGGCTGATCTGCACGCCCGGCACGGCCTGGCCCAGACCCGCCTTCAGGGCCGCGAAGCGGGCGATGTCGGAGCCTGCTTCGCCGACGGGATCGACCACGCCCAGCACGACGTCGTCGATGATGTCCTCGGCGAGATTGTTGCGGTCCTTCAGCGCCTTCAAGGGCACGGTGGCGAGCGCCAGCGCCGTCACTTCGTGCAGCGCGCCGTCCGCCTTGCCGCGGCCGCGCGGGGTGCGAACGTGATCGTAGATATAGGCCTCAGGCATGACGCGCTCCCGGTATGAGGATCATAATATTATCGCCGAACATACGCGCCGATGGCGCTGATGTCGCCGATCAAGTCCAACGGACCCGGACAAATCGCCTCGATCAGCAAATCTGCTCGATCAGCAAATCGCCTCGATCAGAACGCGTCCGCCGCCAATTCCATCGTGGTCGCGCTTCCGCTCTGCAGGCGCGCGAGATGAGCCGCGGTTTCCGGCAGCACCCGTTCCATGAAGAAGCGGCCGGTCACGAGCTTGGTCGAGAGATAGGGCGTGGCGCCGCCGGCCGCAATCTTGTCCTGGGCCACCTTGGCCATCCGGGCCCACATATAGGCCAGCGTCACGAGGCCGAACAAATGCAGGTAATCGGTGGCGGCGGCGCCGGCATTGTCCGGCTTCATCATCGCGTTCTGCATCAGCCAGGTGGTGGCCTGCTGCAGATGGCCGAGCGCGTTGGAGAGCGGCGTCACATAGGGCTTCATGGCTTCGTCCGCGCCGTGATCCTTGGCGAAAGCCCCGACCTCGGAGAAGAACGCCATCACCGCGCGGCCGCCGTCGCGCGGCAGTTTGCGGCCGACCAGATCGAGCGCCTGGATACCGTTGGCGCCCTCATAGATCATGGCGATGCGGGCGTCGCGGACGAACTGCTCCATGCCCTGCTCGGCGATATAGCCATGGCCGCCATAGACCTGCTGCGCCTGCACCGCATTCGCAAAGCCGGTGTCGGTGAGATAGCCTTTCAGCACCGGCGTCATCAGGCCCATATGGTCGTCGGCCTCCTGCCGGTCCTTGGGGTCGCTTGAGCGGTGCGCGACGTCGCTCTTCAGCGCGGTCCACACCACCATCGCGCGCGCCGCCTCGTTGAAGGCGCGGATGGTCAACAGCACGCGGCGGATGTCCGGGTGCACGATGATCGGATCGGCCGGCTTGTCGGGGGCCTTCGCCCCGGTCAGCGCGCGGCCCTGCAGGCGGTCGCGGGCATAGGCCGCCGCGTTCTGATAGGCGACTTCGGATTGCGCGAGCCCCTGCACGGCGACGCCGAGCCGGGCCTCGTTCATCATCACGAACATGCCCTGCATGCCCTTGTTTTCTTCGCCGATCAGCCAGCCGGTGGCGTTGTCGTAATTCATCACGCAGGTGGAATTGCCGTGAATGCCCATCTTGTGCTCGATGGAGCCGCACGCGACGCCGTTGCGCGCGCCCAGCGAACCATCGGCGTTGACCAGCACCTTCGGCACCACGAACAGCGACACGCCCTTGATGCCGGCGGGCGCGCCCTCGATCCGCGCCAGTACCAGATGGATGATGTTCTCGGTCAGGTCATGCTCGCCGGCCGAGATGAAGATCTTGGTGCCCGTGATCCCAAAGCTGCCGTCGGCCTGCCGCACCGCCTTGGTGCGCAACAGGCCCAGATCCGTGCCGCAATTCGGCTCGGTCAGGTTCATGGTGCCGGTCCACTCGCCCGCCACCATTTTCGGCACATAGGTCTTCTTCTGGTCGGGCGTGCCGTGGACGATGAGCGCGGCCGTCGCGCCCATGGTCAATCCGCCATACATCGAGAACGCCATGTTTGCCGAGATCTGGAATTCGTTGACGGCCTGGCTCAGCGTGACCGGCAGCCCCTGCCCGCCATATTCGGCCGGCGCCGAAAGCCCGAGCCAGCCGCCCTCGGCGACCTGCTTGTAGGCTTCCTTGAAACCCTTCGGCGTGGTGACGCGGCCATCGTCGTGACGGACGCAGCCCTCGAGATCGCCAACACGATTGAGGGGCTGCAGCACCTCTTCGCTGAGCTTGGCGGCCTCGCCCAGGATGGCCTCGCGGACATCGGCGGAGGCATCGGTAAAGCCGGGCAGATTGTCGTAGCGGTCGATCTGGAAAACGTCGTTGAACAGGAACTGGACGTCTTCCACGGGGGCTTTGTAGATCGGCATGGCGTTCTCCCGGCTTAAAGGCTGAAATGAGGCGGTTAGGAAAACATCTCGACTCGGCAATCACGCGACCACGACTTCAACCTTAGCGATTTCCGTGCGCCGAGGGCAGTTCTTATCGACGCAGCGTTGCGGTGTTGTGTGGAGATCATCACTGCTTCGACAGCTGCTCCCCCATCAGGCGGTGCAGCAGGTTGATCGCTTTCAGCGGACGGACCATGACCTTGAAATGCGTGATGCGGCCATCGGCGTCGAAGGTGATGATATCGACGCCATTGATCCTGATGCCGTCGATCTCGCGCTCGAATTCCAGCACCGCGCCGTGGTCGCTGCGCCATTCGCCGACATAGGCGAAGCCAGGGCCGCCCAGGACCTTTGCCGCGCTTGACAGATATTTGAAGGTGATGTCGCGCCCGCGTTGCGGCGTATGCACGACCGGGCTTTCGAATGCGGCATCGGGATGCAGCAGATCCCAGAGCGCGGCGTCATCGTGCGACTTCATGTAGCCGTACCATTTGTCGAGACCGGTTGTTGTCAATGATGTCTCCTGCGCGCGACTCGATATGCACATTGACGCATATGCACAAGTGTGCATAATGTCAAGCACGCCAACGACCTGGTCGATCAAGATTAGCAGGAGAGGACGCGCTTGCCGCTTGGGGACGCCATACTCGCATGCCTCACGGAGCGTCCGATGACGGGTTACGAACTCGCCAAGACGTTCGATTCGTCAATCGGCTTCTTCTGGAAAACCGACCATCAGCAGATCTATCGCGAACTCTCGCGGCTGCGCGACCGCGGCTACATTCAGGGACGGGAGGTGGTGCAGTCGGGCAAGCCGAACAAGCTCGTCTATACGCTGACGCCTGACGGAAAGGCAGCGTTCAGGCATTGGGCGGCCCGGCCCTCTACTCCCGCCTCGATCAAGGACGACCTGCTGGTGCGGCTTTACGCGCTCGACAGCGTCGACATCGAGCCGCTGCGCGCCGACCTGATGGCGCGGCTGGAATATCACCGCGACCGCTACGACCGCTATGAACGCATCCTGAAAAAGCGCTTCCCGCAGGACACCGCATCCCCCGCAGACATGGGCAAGCTTCTCAGCCTTCGCCTCGGCCTTCGTCACGAGCGGATGGTGGCAGAATGGTGCGAGGAGGCCATCACGGCGCTCTCGGCCCTGTCCGGCAAGACGGCTGTCGTGCCGCTCGCGAGCGGCAAGCGCGAAAGTTCCTGCTAGGGCGCGGGCTCCGCTAACGAGACGGCGATCGTTCCACGGTGAGTAGCCATCGCGCCATCCGGCGCGTGTTGAAGCTCATAGTGAAAGGAGAGTGCGCGACCGCAATAATGGCAGGCCAGATCGATTCGCATGATCGCCGTTTCGGAACTACAAGAGTCTCGGCGATTCGGCAATCCAATCCGCGGCCGTAACGGAATCAAACAGAGAACGATGGCAAGACTCGACTGTGCTGTCCACCTATTTTATGTCTTTTGTATGGGAGGGTTCTAATGACTGTGCAACGAATGATTGTGTGTGCATTGGTGTTTGCGTGCTGTACTGCCGCCAATGCCGCCGTGGTGCATCGCTACAGCTTTACGTCGGACGCGTCTGATTCGATCGGCGGTGCGAACGGCGTAGTGGTTGATCCAGGCGCGACGACGGCAGTATTTAGCGGCGGCTTGCTGGATTTGTCGGCCAACGTGGGCAATGGTTCCAACAACATTACAGAGGATGCGTTCGTGGATCTTCCCAACGGAATAATCTCGGCTGCCGCGGCCGGCGGCGTTCCGGGGCAGTTGTCAGTTGAAGTCTGGGCAAAGTCGTCCACGAATAGAGATTGGGCTGCATTGTTCTCCGCAGGAAGCAGCAATGGCGGCGTCGAGGGCACCGCGAATGGCGGAAATGGAACTGACTACATTCAACTCATCCCGCGGTCTGGCGCTGCCGGCAATCGTCTTCGGACGACCTCCCATGCCGCCAACCAGGGCGCGGAAGGATTTGTGGACTACACATCCGATCTGTCGACCACTCAATTTCAACACATTGTGACCGTCTACGATCAAAGCGGCGGGTTGCCGGGCACGATTACGATGTACGTCGACGGTGCACTTGTCGGCTCGACGTCGATTGCGACCGCGAATGCCGCCGACCCGGACATCAATCTAAATACTTTTTTGAACCACAATAACTGGCTGGGACGATCGCAGTGGGGTGACCCCATTTTTGATGG
>Ga0137412_10003840_pt1 | contig 11991 bp, 9 predicted proteins | sample CZODoug2_1_16fun_FD_122160 | JGI IMG/M metagenome (GOLD analysis project Ga0137412, IMG submission 122160) | Vadose zone soil fungal communities from Angelo Coast Range Reserve, California, USA - CZODoug2_1_16fungal (Hybrid Assembly) | ecosystem: Environmental > Terrestrial > Soil > Vadose zone...
ATGAGCAAGGCCAAGGCGCAGGAGCTCGGACTGAGCTGGATCGCCGAGATCGGCGCGCACGGCAACGTCGCCGGCCCCGACAACTCCCTGCAGTCCCAGCCGTCGAATGCCATCAACGACGCGCTGCGCAAGGAAGGCCTGGCGATCGGTGACCTGGACCTGATCGAGATCAACGAGGCGTTCGCTGCCGTGGGCATTCAGTCGATGAAGGATCTGGGCGTCGACGCCGAGAAGGTGAACGTCAACGGCGGGGCCATCGCGCTGGGCCACCCGATCGGGATGTCCGGAGCCCGGCTCGCGCTCACCTTGGCGCTCGAGTTGAAGCGCCGCGGGGGCGGTACCGGCGCCGCGGCGCTGTGCGGGGGCGGCGGCCAGGGCGACGCCCTGATCCTGCACGTCCCGGCCTGAGGACGGATGACCACGACGCGCCGCTCGGTCGACGTCGACGACCTCGTCGAGCGGGCGCGGCAGGCCGACGCCCGGGCGGTGGCCCGGCTGATCTCGCTGGTCGAGAACGACTCGCCGCTGCTGCGCGACATCGCCGCGGCGCTCGTGCCGTTCACCGGCAACGCGCAAGTGGTGGGCCTGACCGGCTCGCCGGGAGTGGGCAAGTCGACGACGACGTCGGCCGTCGTGACTGCCCTGCGAGTGGACGGTCAGCGGGTCGGCGTGCTGGCCGTCGACCCGTCCTCGCCGTTCTCCGGCGGGGCGCTGCTCGGTGACCGGGTGCGGATGCAGGATCACGCCACCGACGACGGGGTGTTCATCCGGTCGATGGCCTCGCGCGGGCACCTGGGCGGGCTGTCCGCCGCCGTCCCACAGGCGCTGCGCGTGCTCGACGCGGCCGGCTGCGACGTCATCCTGATCGAGACGGTGGGGGTGGGACAGGCCGAGGTCGAGATCGCCTCGCTGGCCGACACGACCGTCGTTCTGCTCGCGCCAGGCATGGGCGACGGCATCCAGGCGGCGAAGGCCGGCATCCTCGAGATCGCCGACTTGTTCGTCGTGAACAAGGCCGACCGTGACGGCGCCGACCAGGTGGCCCGCGACCTGCGCTACATGCAGTCACTCGGCGGCCGGCACTCGGAGGCCGGGGCGTGGCGTCCACCGATCGTGAAGACCGTGGCGGCGCGCGCCGAGGGCATCGATGATGTCCTCGCGGCGTTGGCCAAGCATCGCGATTGGCTCGATAGCAGCGGGGAATTCTCCCGCCGCCGGCAAGAGCGGGCGGCCGCCGAGATCGAGGCGATCGCCGTCGGCGAGGTGCGGCAACGGTTCGCGCAGGTGCACGGCTCGGCCGCGCTGAGCGCGTCGGCGAAACGCGTCGTGGCCGGCGAACTCGATCCGTACAAGGCAGCAGACGAATTGGTGGCATCGCTGTAACGTCGTGCCCCGGGGGCCGGATCGGGGAAAGAGTCCACAATGGACACCACGCCCAGTGTGTTCACCAGCATCGACGACGTCGGCCCCGAGTGGGACGAGCTGATGACCGCGGCGCGCGCGCCGGTCTTCTACCGTCGTCCGTTCCTGCGCGCCTTCGAGCACTATCCGCTGCATCCCGTGCTGCGCACCGCCTACATCCTGGTACGGGACGGCAACGGCGTCTTGCAGTCGGCGCAGCCGGCGTTCCTGCAGCGCGACGTCGATCCGATGCAGGTGATCCACAACCACTATCCGCAGGCGCTGCCGCACACCTCGCTGCTCACCCACGTGTGGCACTGCTACGACACGGTGCTGCCGGTGCGTCCGGGCAGCGAGGCCATCACGCCGGCCGCCGTGGATGCGCTGCGGGCCACCGCCGCCGACTGGGGCGCCCGCCTCTACGGCCTGGCCAACGTCGACGCCGCCACGCCGCTTGCCGGGGCGCTGAGCGAGGCCGGGCTCGAGGCCGTCGACATCGAGATCGGCTGGAGCCTGGACCTGCGCGCCGTCGACAGCTTCGAGACCTACCTCGCGACCCTGCGGAGCAAACCGCGGCGCAACCTTCTGCACGACCTGCGCAATGCCGAACGCGCCGGCCTCGACGTGCGTGTCGCCGGCGCGGACGACGCGGACCTCGACGGGTTCGTCGCCCTGGCCCGTGCGACGGCCGCCAAATACGACAACGCCGATTACTACAAGCCCGGGCTCTTCCAGGACTTCGCGCGCGCATTGGGCGACGACATGTGTGCAGTCGAGCTGCGCATCGGCGGGCGGCTGATCGGATCGTCGTTGGCGCTCGTCGACGACACGCGCTTTCACTGGTGGGCCTGCGGAGTCGACTACGCGGCCTGCCCGAACTTCAGCCCGTTCTACGTCTCGTTCGGGCAGGTGCTGCGCGCCGCGTACGCCTCGGGGCGTCCCCACCTGGAGGTGGGACGGCGCAATCCCATCTTCAAGCGGCGCTACAACCTCACCCCGCGCACGCTGCGCGCCTACTTCGGTGACGTAGCTGCCAGCGGCGGTGCGGGGGGCGTGCAGCCGGACCGCTTGCCCACGACCTGATTCCAAGCGGCGGCGACGTCGATCGCGGCGTCGTCGGGCAGCACCCAGAACGTGGAGTCGGTGTCGTTCTGCTCGGCCGCCGTCCACGCCTGCCACTGCTCGACGGTCTGCGGTTGGCCGTACCTGAGCAGGCCGCCGGCCCGCTGGCAGATCAGGTTCGCCGAGCAGACCAGGCCGGGCGTCGTACGAGTCGCCGAGTATCGATAGGCGACCTTGCCGTCGTAGAAGGTGTTGCGTCGCACCGTGATGTCGGCGGGTAGATCCCAGCCGTAGGTCAGCAGGTGGACGCGCGTGTTGAGGTCGGGGCGCACGTGCGCCGACCAGCCGTAGCCGGAGTAGAGGCAGGTGTTGCATTCGACGAGGCAGTTGACGAAACCCGGGCCGGCGCCGGCGGACCAGAACTCGATCGACTGGTTGCACAGGTAAATCAGGTTGTTCCGGAGGCTGATGTTGGACCAGGAGCCCGTGGTGGATTGCGGGCCGCCCTGCGCGGTGAACGCGGTGTCGTAGATGTCGTGGAAGATGTTGCGTTCGACGACGACATCCGCCGAGTCGATCCAGGCCTCGAAGCCGTTGCCGTATCGCGTGGTGTCCTTGAGGACCGAGCCGCCGAGCTCGGCGAACTCGTTGTCGTCGGCCCGCACGTTGACCGCGGTTCCCTGCATCCCGTGACCGCCACTGCCTTCCAGGCGCAAGTGGGTGATGCGCAGGGCGTTGCGCAGCTGGACGCACGCGCCGTCGCACGACGCCCGCAGGTCGGTCGCGAGCGTGGTCGGGTTGGCGGTTGCGCGGACGTAGAGCACGTCGTTGGCGCAATAGAAATCCCAGTCCTCGGCCAGATCGCCGAGAGCGAAGCAGCGGCGGCCGTGGATCTGGCCGTCGACCTTCAGGAAGCCGATGTTGGCGCCGCCGCCTTGTTTGCCGTCGTACCCGTGATGGGTCACGCCGGCATTGGCGTTCGAGACGCTGATGCTCCACGTCGTGCCGTCGACGCGCTGCCAGCCGCTCGGCACTGTCAACACCTTGTAGCTGCTGACGATGGGCCGAGCGGTCTGCTGTCCCGATGCGTACGACCCGATCGTCAGCACCACCGCGTCGGGGGCGGTTCCGTTGGGCGGGCGGATCTTGCCGAAGAACGTCTGCCCGGCCTGCAGCAGGACGGTGTCGCCGGCCTTGACCGAACCGTCGGCCATCTTCGCGTTGAGGCCGCTGATCGTGCGCCACGGCGTGCTCTGGCTCAGCCCGGTCGCGTTGTCGTCACCGCTCGGCGATACGTAGTACGTGCGAGCCTGCGGCGTCTGCGGTGCCGCCGGCCAGCCGCGAGCAACGAGCGGTGCCGGTGCGAAGGCGATCAGCTTCAGCATCTCGCGACGGCGTAGCTTCACTGGGCCCCCGGGTTCTTTCGCGTTCTTTGACGTATGTTCCGCCATATCGTGCAGCTGATATCAGATCCGGGGCAAACCTAGGCGGCGACGGCTTTCTCGACCTCGAGCAGCGACTCCTCGTGCTGGGCGGCGACGTAGGCGTGGTGGCCGCCGCGGACACCGAACAGTCGCTTGGACAGCACCAGGTAGGCGACGGCCGCGAGGTTGACGACGAGCGCGGCGATCTTCAGCCAGCTGATCTTGTCGGTGAGCTCGTAGATCTCCAGTGGGATGAACAGGGTGGTTCCCACGACGGCGACGTACTCGCCCCAGCGCTTGAGCGACCACAGGCCGATGCCTTCCACGATCTGCAGCGCGCCGTAGAAGAACAGCCCGGCGGCGATGAGATTCAGCGTCGAGGGCTTGGCGTGCAGCACCTTCTCGATCGAGCGGATGGTGGCCGAGTCGGAGACGTTGAAGTGGATCTGGTCGAAGAACGGCTTGAGCGACTTGAGGTCCTCGTCGAACAGCTTCTGCAGGCTGACCTGCGTCGACTCGAGCCGCAGCACGGCCACGCCGAGCAGGACGACGATCAGGCCGCGGATCCACCGTTCGACCGCCAGCAGCCGCAGGATGAACGCCGAGCGCAGCTCCTTGCCGCGCAGCAGCACCGGCGCGTCCACGGCCGGCCCTTCGGCATGCGGCGTCCCGAGCACGTAGTCGCCGCAGCGCAGGCAGCGCCACGCGTCACCGAGCGGGGTCGTCGCCTCGAGCTTGGCCCGGAATTCGGGCTCGGTCGCCGCGTAGGTGACGTGCCCCTTGCGCGAGCACGACCGCAGATTCCACTCCACTACCGGAAGGCGTCCAGGCCGGTGATGGCCTGGCCCAGGACGAGGGTGTGCACCTCGTGGGTGCCCTCGTAGGTGTAGACCGTCTCGAGGTTGAGCGCGTGCCGCAGCGTCGGGTACTCGGTGGTGATGCCCGAGCCGCCGAGGATCGAGCGGGCCTCGCGGCAGATGTCCAGCGCCGCCCGCACGTTGGCGAACTTGCCGAAGCTGATCTGGGTTGGTGTGATCTGCCCGGCGTCCTTCAGGGCGCCCAGCCGGTTCGCGGTGAGCCGGGCCTGGGTGAGCGACACGGCCATCTCGGCCAGCTTGCGCTGGGTCAGCTGGAACCCGCCGATCGGCCGGCCGAACTGGGAGCGGGTGGTCGCGTAGTCCACAGTGGACGCGAGCGCGTCGCGCGCCGCCCCGGTGACGCCCCAGATGATGCCGTAGCGCGCCTCGGTGAGACACGACAGCGGACCCTTGAGGCCACGCGCGAGCGGCAGCTGCGCGGACGCCGGCAGGCGGACCTCGTCCAGCGACAGCGAGCTGGTGATCGACGCGCGCAGCGAGAGCTTGTGGTGGACGTCCTGGGCGGTGAACCCCGGCGTGTCCTTCTCGACCAGGAAACCCCGGATCCCGTCGTCGGTGCGCGCCCACACAACGGCGACGTCGGCGATGGAGCCGTTGGTGATCCACATCTTGGTGCCGTGCAGGATCCAGTCGTCCCCGTCGCGGGTGGCCCGGGTGAGCATCGAGCCGGGGTCAGAGCCCGAGTCCGGCTCGGTGAGCCCGAAGCAGCCGATCGCCTCGCCGCGGGCCATCGCGGGTAGCCAGCGCTCCTTCTGCTCCTCGCTGCCGAAGGCGTAGATCGCGTACATCGCCAGCGACCCCTGGACGCTGACCAGCGAGCGCAGCCCCGAGTCGACGGCCTCGATCTCGGCGCACACGATGCCGTACTGGGTGGCCGTCGCCCCCGCGCAGCCGTACCCGGACAGGTGCATGCCGAGCACGCCCAGCTCGCCGAGTTCGCGGGCCAGTTCGCGGGCGGGCAGCGTCCCGTCCTCGTACCAGTCGCGGATGTGCGGACGCAGCCGGTCGTCGGCGAACTTGCGCACGGTGTCGCGCAGCAGGCGGTCTTCGTCGGGCAGGTCGGCGTCGAGGCCGAGCAGGTCGAGCGTGTCGGTCACGTCGCAGAGGCTACGCGCCCGGGGCGGTGCCCATTACGCTGCGTTAATGCCTTCGCCGCTCGCCTTCGACCCGATCGAACGTGCCGGTGACCTGTGGACCAAGCATTGGCCCGACGAGCCGTCCGACGTGTACGCGGCCATGCGCGCCGTCACGTCGGTCATGCGGGCGCAGCAGATCCTGATCGCCGAGCTGGACGGGCTGCTACGCCCGTTCGGCATCACGTTCAGTCGCTTCGAGGCCCTGGTTCTGCTGACCTTCTCGCAGCGGGGCGCGCTGCCGCTGTCGAAGATCGGCGAGCGCCTGCAGGTGCACGCCACGTCGGTCACGAACGTGATCGACCGGCTGGAGGCCGCCGGTCTCGTGCGGCGCGAGCCCAATCCGCGCGACGGGCGAGGCACCCTCGCGGTGATCACCGACGAGGGCCGGCGGGTCGCCGACGAGGCGACGGCGGTGCTCAACGGGGCGCGGTTCGGGCTCGGCGCCCTGGACGAGGGCGACCTACAGCAACTGTTCGCCATCCTGCGAAACCTGCGACTGGACGCGACTGATTTCTCATAGCGGCGTTACTCGCCTGTGGGCTGATCGTTAAGCGGGGCAGTGTCCCGACTCGGGGGAGGTCTCGTGCGCGCCCGCTCGCTCCTTGTTGTGGCCGTCACTGCCGCTGCTGTCGTCGCGCCGCTCACGGCCAGCGGCTCGGCCGGCGCCGACGGCCTGTTCGCGCTCACCCAGAACGTCCTGCCCGGGCTGGCCAATGCGGCAGACCTCGGGGCGGCGGCGCCCGGGACGAGCCTCGACCTGGTCGTCACGCTCAGTCGCCCGGACCCGTCCGGTGAGAAGGCGCTGATCGCCGCCGAGCACGATCCGGCCAGCCCCCAGTACCGGCACTTCCTCACGCCGGCCCAGTTCGCGGCCCGGTTCGGGGTCGCTACTACGCAGCGTGACGCGGTCCGGTCGTTCCTCGCCGGTGGCGGGCTGACGATCGACACGGTCTCGGCGGCCGGTGATGTGTACAGCGTGCACGGCCCGGCCGCGCAGGTGGGCGCGCTGCTGCACACGTCGATCCGTCGCTATTCGATCGGCGGCGACGCGTTCGTGGCCAACACGTCGGCGCCCGTGTTTCCGGCCGGGCTCGGCATCAAGAACATCACCGGACTGAACACGCTGCAGCATTACTCGGTGCCGGCGAAGCTGCGCCATGCGCAGGGCCTCTGCCTGCCGTTGTTGCCGTGCATCGGCGGCACCACTCCGCAGGACCTGTGGTCGGTGTACCAGCAGCCGGCCGCACATACCGGCGCCGGTCAGCAGCTCGCGATCTTCGGTGAGGGTCAGAGCGACGACGTGATCAGCGACCTGCGCGCCTTCGAGACGAAGTTCTCCCTGCCGCAGATCCCGGTGCGGGTCGTCCACCCCGCCGGTGACACCGACTTCAGTGACGACGCCGGCCGCCCGGAGTGGGACATCGACACCCAGGCCTCCAGCGGCATGGCCCCGAATACCGATCGCCTGTCGCTGTACTGGGGTTCGGATCTTTCCGACGCCGACGTCGACCGGGTGTTCAGCACGTTCACCGACGATGCGACCGGGCCGATGCAGGCGTCCGCGAGCTACGGCGAGTGCGAGACGATCCCGACGATCAGCCCGCTGGTCGGGCAGCTGTTCGACAGCCTCGGGCTGGCCTCGTTGCCGATCCAGCTCGGGCTGGGCAACAACAACGACGCGACGCTCGACCAGATCACCCGCCAGGCCGCCGCCGAGGGCAAGACGATCTTCGTCTCGAGCGGCGACACCGGGTCGTCCTGCCCGATCGTGGCGCTGCCCGTGATCGGCGCCGGCAACGGGCTGCTGAACCAGGTCGTCCCGGTGACGAGCTCGCCGGCGTCGTTGCCCTACGTCACGGCGGTCGGCGGCACGGTGTTGTACACGGACGGCGCCGGCCACCGTACGCGTGAGTACGGTTGGGCGTTCTCCGGCGGCGGCTCGACGCTGTTCACGCCCGAGCCGGACTACCAGGTCGGGACGCCCGGGGTGAACCTCCCGTGCGTGACCGACCTGAGCGTGACCTGCCGGGGCATCGCCGACGTGTCGGCGCAGTCCGGCGACGTGCTCGGAAACGGGTACGACATCGTGCTGTCCGGCACCTACACCGAGGGAGCCGGCGCCGGCACGTCGCTGTCGTCGCCGCTCTGGGAAGGCATGTGGGCTCGCGTTCAGTCGGCCGCGCCCACGGCGGCCGGCAACGGGTTCGCCAACTACGCCCTGTACCGGGTCGGCCGCGACGCCGCGGCGTACGCCCGCGACTTCTTCGACGTGAACTCGCTCGACCTGGCCACCGGCCTGCCCGCGGTGAACGGCCTGTACGCGACGACGCCCGGCTGGGACTACGTCACCGGATTGGGCACACCACGAGTGTCCGGCCTGATCTGCGACCTGGATCAGGCCGGCTGTTGACCCGATCGTGCAACTTTCTGCGGCCTGAGGCCGCACAGGGTTGCACGATCGGTGGCTATACGGGGGCCGAGACGCCCGCGTCGACCACGGTGACCGTCCTGTGCACCGGGTCGACGCGGGCCCGGCAGCCCAGCGGCAGCACGCCGGCCGGCGAGGTGTGCCCGTAGTCGACGTTCGCGACGACGGGTAGGCCCGGGCGGCCGGCCTCGGCGAGCACCGCCTGCACGATGTCCCAGAGCTCGAACGTCTGCTGCTGGGAGTAGCCCAGGGGGCGGGCGACGAGCAGCGCGCCGATGCGCTCGAGGACGCCGCTGGCGAGGTAGTTGCGCAGCCAGTGCTTGACGTTCAGCGGCGGCGGCACCTCCTCGGACGTCTCGAGCAGGACGATCGCGCCGTCCCAGGCCTCGTCGTCCGGCCAGATGGAGGTGCCCTTCGACATCTCGAGGATCTCGGCGTTGCCGCCGATGAGCTCGCCGGTGACCGCGTCGGTTCCGGATAGCCACTGCCAGCCGGGGGTCGGCCACCATCGCCGTCGTCGCGCCTGCAGTTCCGGACGCGCCCAGTCGAGGAACTCCTCGGTCCACTCCGACGCCGCCGACAGCTCGAACGGCTCGGGCGTGAACACCGCCGCCCGCACGGCCGCCTCGACGTAGGGGTGGATGCCGCCGTTTTCGGCGAAGCCGGCCAGCAGCGACGGGCCGTGGAAGGAGACGATTCCCGCCTTGCGGTTCACCAGGTGCTGCACGGTGCTGTCGGAGAACCCCATGAATACCTTGGGATGGTCCCGGATCACGTCCAGGTCGAGGTAGCGCACCGTGCGGATCGACTCGTCGCCGCCGAGCGTCGAGATCACGCCGGCGACGTCGTCGTTGGTGAGGGCCCAGTGCAGGTCGTCGGCCCGCGCCTGCGGATTGTCGTGTAGCCAGGCGTTGTCGCGCAGGGCGTTGGGCGTCTCGACGACGTTCAGCCCGAACGTCTCGGCGAGCTGGCGCTTGCCGGCCTCGTACCGGTGCGGGAATGCCGCCGCGGCGCCCGACGAGAGCGAGATCGCGGCGACGGTGTCGCCGGGCTTCAGGGCGGGCGGCGCGATCAAGGGCATGGCCCTCATCCTGCCGGTCATGGAAGGCGGAGCACGATCGGATTGTTGGGCCGAAAGAATCCCTTCGACTTCAGGAGTTTGCTTTGACTGCAGTCGCACATCAGTCCGGCACGTTCACCGTCGCCGGAAAGACCGTCCACCGCCTCGGCTTCGGTGCCATGCGGCTGACCGGGCCCGGCATCTGGGGCGAGCCCGCCGACCGCGACGAGTGCATTCGAGTGGTGCGGCGGGCCGTTGAGCTGGGCGTCGACTTCATCGACACCGCCGACTCGTACGGCCCGTACGTCAGCGAGGAGATCATCCGCGAGGCGTTGCAGCCGTATCCCGAGCAGGTGCTCGTCGCGACCAAGGCCGGGTTCGTGCGCACCGGACCCGGCGAGTGGCACGTCGTCGGGCAGCCCAAGTACCTGCGCCAGGAGGTCGAGCTGAGCCTGCGCCGGCTCGGCGTCGAGCGCATCGACCTGCTGCAGCTGCACCGCATCGATCCGGACGTGCCCCTGGCCGATCAGCTCGGTGAGCTCAAGGCATTGCAGGACGAGGGCAAGATCGGCGCGCTCGGGCTGTCCGAGGTCAGCATCGAGGAGATCAAGGCCGCCCGCGAGATTGCCGACATCGTCAGCGTGCAGAACCTCTACAACCTGAACTACCGCAAGTCGCAGGACGTCCTGGACTACTGCACCGAGCAGGGTCTCGGATTCATCCCGTGGTTCCCGATCGCGAGCGGTGAGCTGGCCGAGCCGGGCGGCGTCGTCGACGACATCGTCCACGCGACCGGAGCGACCCCTGCGCAGGTGGCGCTGGCCTGGCTGCTCGCGGTCTCGCCGGTCGTGCTGCCCATTCCCGGGACGTCCAAGGTGGCGCACCTGGAGGAGAACGTGGCCGCCGCCGGGGTCGAGCTGACCGCCGACCAGGTCGCCGAGCTGACCGCCGCCGTCTGACGAGCCGGCCGTCCGGGTGCAGGAAGATCGCCTGGGTCACGCGATCTTCCTGCGGATGCCGCCTCATGAGGCTGGCGGCGCAGGAAGATCGCGATCTTGGGCTGATCTTCCTGCGCCTGCCGCGGCGCGCCGCTCGTCACATCAGCTGGCGATTTACTAGGACGTCCAAGTAATCTCGTGAGCATGGACGCCGAGGAGATCGCCGCGGGCCGGGCCCGCTGGCAAGAGCGCTACGACGCCGCGCGCAAGCAGGACCGCGACTTCACGACGCTGTCCGGCGACGAGCTCGAGCCGCTGTACGGCCCGGACGGCGGCGCCGCCGACGCGCGCTTCGAGCGCATCGGCTGGCCGGGCGAGTACCCGTTCACCCGAGGCATCCACCCGACGGGGTATCGGGGCAAACCGTGGACGATCCGGCAGTTCGCCGGCTTCGGCAACGCGCAGCAGACCAACGAGCGCTACAAGATGATCCTGGCCGAGGGCGGCGGCGGACTGTCCGTCGCCTTCGACATGCCCACGCTGATGGGTCGCGACTCCGACGACCCACGGTCGCTCGGCGAGGTCGGCCACTGCGGCGTCGCCATCGACAGCGCCGCCGACATGGACGTCCTGTTCGACGGCATCGACCTGGCTGCGACGACGACGTCGATGACCATCAGCGGGCCGGCCGTGCCGGTGTTCTGCATGTACGTGGTGGCTGCTGAACGTCAGGGTGCCGACATCAGCAAGCTCAACGGCACGCTGCAGACCGACATCTTCAAGGAGTACATCGCGCAGAAGGAGTGGATCTACCCGCCCGAGCCGCACCTGAAGCTGATCGGCGACCTGATGGAGTACGTGGCCGACGAGATCCCGGCGTACAAGCCGCTGTCGGTGTCGGGTTACCACATCCGCGAGGCCGGATCGACCGCCGCCCAGGAGCTGGCCTTCACCCTCGCTGACGGGTTCGGCTACGTCGAGCTGGGCCTCTCGCGCGGGCTGGATATCGAGCAGTTCGCGCCGGGCCTGTCGTTCTTCTTCGACGCCCACATCGACTTCTTCGAGGAGATCGCCAAGTTCCGGGCGGCGCGGCGGATCTGGGCCCGTTGGCTGCGCGACGTCTACGGGGCGAAGACCGACAAGGCGTTGTCACTGCGGTTCCACACCCAGACGGCCGGCGTATCGCTCACCGCGCAGCAGCCCGACAACAACATCGTGCGTACCGCCGTCGAGGCGATGGCCGCCGTGCTGGGCGGCACGAACTCGCTGCACACCAACGCGCTGGACGAGGTGCTGGCCCTGCCGAGCGCCAAGGCGGCCCAGATCGCGCTGCGCACCCAGCAGGTGATCGCCGAGGAGACCGGCGTGCTCAATGTGGCCGACCCGCTCGGCGGGTCGTGGTTCGTCGAGGAGCTCACCGACCGCATGGAGGCCGAGGCCGAGGCGATCTTCGCGCGCATCCGCGAACTCGGCGGCGACGGCACCATGACGGCGGGGCTGCTGCGCGGCATCGAGGACGGCTGGTTCATCGGCGAGATCGCCGACTCGTCGTTCGCCTACCAGGTAGCCCTCGAGAAGGGCGACAAGCGCGTGGTCGGCGTCAACGTCCTCACCGGCGATGTCGGCGACGAGCTCGAGATCCTGCGCGTCTCGCACGAGGTCGA
>Ga0137412_10003841_pt1 | contig 11990 bp, 11 predicted proteins | sample CZODoug2_1_16fun_FD_122160 | JGI IMG/M metagenome (GOLD analysis project Ga0137412, IMG submission 122160) | Vadose zone soil fungal communities from Angelo Coast Range Reserve, California, USA - CZODoug2_1_16fungal (Hybrid Assembly) | ecosystem: Environmental > Terrestrial > Soil > Vadose zone...
TCCGCGACGTCGTGGACGCGGACGATGTGCGCGCCTCCGAGAATGCTGGCGGTTACGGTTGCGGCCGTGCCCCAGATGCGCTTTTCGGCCGGTGCGGGCTCCCCGTTTCGGGCCAGCGTTTTTCCCAGGAATCCCTTACGTGACGTTCCGACGAGTAATGGATAGCCAAGTTTCGCAATTTCGTTCAACTTTGCCAGGAGTTCGTAATTCTGTTCGAAGCTTTTTCCGAATCCGATGCCAGGGTCGACAATGATTTTGTTTTTCGCAATGCCAGCTTTCCGCGCAGTCGACACAGATTTCTTGAGCCCACTCAAGACATCTCTCATCACATCTTTGGCAAACGGCAACTTCTGCATCGTACGAGGTGTTCCTCGCATGTGCATCAGGATCAGCGGCACACCATGATTCGCGACGACTTCCGCCAGCCGAGGATCGTGTCGCAACCCGGAAACATCGTTAATCATCGCCGCGCCGGCGCCGATCGCAATCTCCGCAACAGCAGCCTTCTGCGTATCCACGGAGATCGGAATTTTCAACTTTCCGCGCAGGGATTTGAGTACGGGCAATAGTCGTGCCAATTCTTCCGCCACCGGGATCTCCCGGGAGCCTGGCCGCGTGGATTCCGCACCAATATCAACGATATCCGCGCCATCGCGCTGCATCTGGAGCGCATGTTCAACAGCCTGCCGCACATTCAGATATTCGCCGCCGTCAGAAAAGCTATCCGGCGTCACATTCAGAACGCCCATCACGAGCGTTTTGCGTCCAAGCACGAGCGTTCCGCGCCGCATATTGAGTCGAAAAATCTTCCGCTGCGTCATCTGTTCAATGCAGTGTACCGTACCGGCTCAGCGGTTCGCTCAAAAGGAAAGCCGCTCCGAAAACATCCATCTGTGATCGTATGTGTGAAATCGAGTCGCCGCGATCTGCATTCCGGCCGCCGAAGCAAATCGCAGCTTCTTACCGACTCGCACGCGCCCGAAACCAAGCCCAGGTGTTAGAAAGGCCTGTTTTTCTCCGGCGTTCTTCCCGGATTTATAGAATGTCGAATTCACTTCGAGTTCCGGCCACAGTTTCCACCTTGCGCGATACTGAAACGCTGTGTTCCAGACCAATTGTCGGCCGAGTTTTGCTGTACCTCCGCCCGGCAAATTAACACCGATTGTGGACTGTGTATCAAACCGGCCCCAGCCCTTGCCCACTGCAATCGTTGGCGTGAAGACCGGATCTCCAGCGCCGTAGCGATGCGCTCCCGTCGGCACTGTTGCGCCAAGAACAAATGTCACCAGGTAATTTCCTTCCGTCTGGTCCGCCGACGCGATCCGGAATTTGAGCTGCAGTGGTAAATCGCCAAAGCCGGCGGGTGGTCCATTTGGCGATTGTAAGTTATACGTCGGTACTCCCAGCAGGATTTGAGTTCGTGACGTGGCGACAAACTCCAGCCCCTTATTGCCGCCAAGTTGCCATGCGGCGTTCCCCCCTGTTGCGGGCTGCCGCCAGACGTCATACCTCAATTCATCTTTCAGGCGGCCGGACGTGGTTACCAGGGGCGAAAGCCAATCCGGCTGATTCGCCTTGGTTCGGTCCACCGCATTCCGCCATTTGCGATACCAACTGTGTTTCGGATGCGGGTTGTTTGAGTCGCGCTCCTGGCCGAAGGCGTTCGATGCGACCAGAGTTGCCGCGACCACCGACAAAACTAGTTTCGTCCTATGCCTCATTCGATTCTCCAAATTAAAATTGGAGGAAACAGAAACGGCCACGGTCAGATGCGAATCTGGCCGTGGCCGCTTAAAATCCTGCTAAAGCGTTTCTATGCCGACAGGCGAGACGCGCAACATTCCGCAGCCCGGCAACAACAGGTCCTGCTACCGCTGAAGTTCGTGTATAGATGTTGCGCGCGATTCAAAGGATTTCCTCGGGTGATCGACCTTTTTCAGATTAAAGAAAAACGCTGCCTCACGTCAAATCGATTCGGTTTAATGAGTTGAACGCGAAATTTAGGTCTTAATCCAAATCAAAATCGCGGATCGGCTTTTCCGCGGGAGCGTCTTTTGCCTTCTTCATGCCTTCTTCGAATTTCTTTGCGAGGATGTCTTCTTTGTGGGTTTCCTGGAACCATGAATCCGCGAACTTGTCCTCGCGCTGCTTTTTTTGGTCTTCGAGGATGCTGGAAGCCTTCGTCAAATCCACGTCTGGACCGGGTTTTACGGGCGCGGCATGCGAAAGTACGCTGCCAAAAATCGGGTCCACCACTAGTTTCGCCTGGCAGCACGGGCACGTCACGTTCAGGTTTTCGCCGTCTTTCAGTCCCATGGCCGTATTCTACGCCAATTCTATTTTCACGCCAGCGGGCGCTTCACTTATGTGGCTTGCCGAGGAGATTTGCCGCCATGCTGCTGTAGTCCGGTCGAATGCGATGTGGACCGTAACAAAGTTTCCGCAATATCGGAATTGGCCGGGCATACCAACTCGCCCATGAAAGCGGAGACTCGCCGTTCATATCCTTCGCGTCAATCAGCGCGCCGGCATCAAGCAAAAGCTGGATCGCTTCTTCATCGCCGAACGCAGCCGCACGGTGCAGCGGGGTCTCGCCCCTTGTTCTGCAGTCACGCATAAAGGCGCCGGTCTCGGCGTTCTTCTTGGTTGCGACGTTTGGATTGGCGCCATGCGCGAGAAGGACTTTGACCACAAGGTTGTGCGCCAGCCGGTTCGTTTGGCTTAGTGCTGCGTGAAGCGCGGTCTCTCCCGTGTCGGCCTCGATCGCATTCACGTCAGCGCCGCGTTCCAACAGGAACTTGCACAGCCTCCAATGGCCGTGAAAGCTCGCAGCGTTCAGACCCAGATTCTCGCCCAAAGCATCCAGCCGCGCCCCGTTGGCGAGCAGAAATTTCATTGCGCTCACATCGCCGTAGTACGCGCACCACTGCAGGAGAGAAACGCCGTCTTTGTCCGAGGAAGTCGCCGAATTGCCTGCCGCGCAATACTCAAAAACAAGGTCGGTCCTGCCATCTACAATTTCATCCAGCATTGCCATAATGTCGCACTCTAGCACGGCTTCCTGCGCAATAAAAAAGGGCCCGGCAGCGCCGAGCCCTTTCAACAATTTAACGGAAGACGATTCGCGACTAGGCCTTTGCCGGTGAATCGCCGCGTGTGAATCCGGGCGCGGGGCGCAATTCCGGCCGCACTACCTTCGGATCGGCGCTTGTCGCTCCTTGTGGCGGAGGCGTCGGAGGGGTGCGCGGTTTTTCCGGCAGATCCTTACCTTCCATAAGCAGCCTCACTTCGTTCGCGTCCAGCACCTCGCGCTCGAGCAAGGCTTTCGCAATGCTTTCGAGCGTTTCGCGGTTCGACTCAAGAAGCTTCTTCGCGCTGTCATAAGCGTGGCTGACGATGCGCTTTACTTCCTTATCGATCTGCACCGCCGTGTCTTCGGAGAAGTCCCGATGCTGCGCAATTTCGCGCCCCAGGAAAATCGCTTCTTCCTTCTTGCCGAACGCCAATGGTCCAAGCTCGCTCATGCCCCATTCGCAAACCATGTTACGAGCGATGTCCGTCGCCCGTTCAATATCGTTGCCGGCGCCGGTCGTAATGTACCCAAGGAACAATTCTTCGGCTGTGCGCCCGCCCATCAACACGGCGAGCATCGCTTCGAGGTGTTCCTTCGAGTAGGAATGTTTGTCGTCCGTCGGCAATTGCATCGTCAAACCCAGCGCCATGCCGCGGGGAATAATCGTTACCTTGTGAACCGGATCCGCGCCCCGCGTCTTCGCCGCAACCAGCGCATGTCCCGCTTCGTGGTACGCCGTGTTCTTTTTCTCTTCGTCGGACAAGATCATCGACTTGCGCTCGACGCCCATCAGGACTTTATCCTTGGACATCTCGAAGTCCACATGCATGACGAATTTGCGGTTCTGCCGCGCAGCCCAGAGCGCCGCTTCGTTCACCAGGTTTGCCAGGTCAGCTCCCGAAAAGCCCGGCGTGCCGCGCGCAATAATCGAAAGCTCCACGTCGTCCGAGAGGGGTACTTTGCGAGTGTGCACGCGAAGAATTTATTCGCGACCCTTCACGTCCGGCCGCGCCACGACGACGCGGCGGTCGAATCGGCCGGGACGCAGCAAAGCAGGATCGAGCACATCGGGCCGGTTTGTGGCCGCAATCAGAATCACGCCTTCGTTGGATTCAAACCCGTCCATCTCAACGAGCAACGCGTTCAAGGTTTGTTCACGTTCATCGTGGCCGCCGCCAAGCCCTGCACCCCGATGGCGTCCGACCGCGTCAATTTCGTCAATGAAGATAATGCAGGGGGCATTCTTCTTGCCCTGTTCAAACAGGTCGCGCACGCGGCTCGCGCCGACTCCGACGAACATTTCAACGAAATCCGAACCTGAAATCGAGAAGAAAGGGACGTTTGCTTCGCCGGCAATCGCCCGCGCCAGCAAGGTTTTGCCCGTGCCTGGAGGTCCGACCAGCAGCACACCCTTAGGAATTCGCCCGCCCAGCTTCTGAAACTTCTGCGGGTCTTTCAGGAACTCGATAATTTCCTGCAGCTCTTCCTTGGCTTCGTCGGTTCCGGCAACATCCTTGAACGTAACTTTTTTCTGCTGCGCGGAAAGCAGCCGCGCGCGAGACTTGCCAAAGCTCAGCGCCTTGTTCCCACCGGCTTGCATCTGCCGCATCAGGAAGAAAACGAATCCCGCCAGCAGCAGCAACGGCGCGGCGTTGACCAGCAAAATCAGCCAGTCGTTACTGTGCACTTCCTTGACGCTGATTTTTAAGCCCTTGTCGCGGAGGGATTTTGAAACGACTGGCAGATCTTCTTTCGCAATCGTTGTACGGAATTTGGTGTCCGGCGGAACTTTGTATTCGCCCTGAATTTCGTACGCGTTCGGCGCGAGGTAGATAGTGACTTCCTTGATTGCGCCCTCGTCGACTTTCGCCATGAACTCGCTGTACGCGGGCGTCTGCTCGCGCGCTGCCTGGCCGTTCTTCGAGACCAGTTGCCAGAGCATGACGCCCAGCAGCACGATCGCGAGCCAGAATAGAATTGTTTTTGCCGTCGAGCTTGAGTTCACAATTGCCTCACTGATTTCTTACCGGGCGGTTACCGGCGTGTTTACTGCTAGCCGCGCTTTCGCCGCCTACTACCATTAGACGCCGCTCGGCCCCCGGAAGACAAATCTTTCAAGTTCCGGTCAGTACCGTTCGCCGCCGCAAGTCCATAACCGACCCACATCTCCTTAGATGCGGTTCGGAAGCCAAAGTAATCGGGCTCCAGTGCCACGCGCCGCTTCGAAGTCTTATCGAGCAGCACGGCCAGCCGCAGCGATCGAGGTTTCGTCTCGCCGAGCCTGCGCAGCAGAAAATCTTGCGTCACACCGCTCTCGATCACTGCATCCACCACCAGGACGTCCCGGCCATTCAAGTCGGGCCGCGCGCTGAAATAAACCTCGCGCCGCGAGTTACCGCCGTGCTCCACGTCCCGCACTTCCTCGCGAACGAAATGGCAATGCACGGGACCCTTCACTTGCCTCAATAAATCCGCCGCAAAAACAAATCCTCGATCGAGCGTGACCACGGCATCAATCCGTCGTCCGTTGTAGTCCTTTGAAATCTTGCGGCCAAGTTCAGCTACTTTCTTTCCGATCCGTCCCGCTGAGTACGACGCGGATTTAGCTGCGCTCAAGCTGGCTCCTCGCTCACCAGGATTGCCCTTCGCGTACGTTCGGTCGCAGCAAACTCCGCCGCAACGAATCCTCTCGCCCAAACGATATTCTTCGCGCTCGCAAGCACCGGCCAGCCTTGGCGTTCCCACCGGCTGATCCGCTTCTCGTTCAACAAGCGGCTCAGTTTGTGCGCATGCTCTCGCCCTGCCGGCCGCATCCGGTCGCCCGGTTGCATGTTTCGCAAAACCAGCGGACCGTTCAGCTTTGCTTCGTCCAGGGCGAACACGCCACTCTTACTAGTGTCGCGCCCTGTGATGGGCCAGTCAATGGACCTGAGTCGGATTACGCAACCCATTTCCTTAACAGCAATTGCCGTTTCGCTGCCGCTGAATTCGACCTTGTGCGAAAATTTCTTCGAGGAATTCTTGTCCGTGCTCTTCTTGTCGCGCGGCAGAAACACCAGGGCGTCATCGTCTCGCCTTACGTCCACCCCGCCCGGCAGTTGCAGTACTTTTCCGTTCTCGCCATTTTTCGCGAGTTCCAAAACCTGCTCGACGTGGTGAAGAGTGAGCTGACCTGTCTTTGCAGAAACCTGCGCAAACGCGCGCCGAACCAGTCGCTTTCCGAGCGCGTGATTCGACACATCGCCCACGGGCAACGGGAACGGCCACTCGACGTCATGCGTGCTAATTCTTATCAGCCCGTTTTCGGCCTTCAATTTCGTCGCTTCAAAGGTTTCGCAGAAGCCTTCAATTAGCGCTTCGTCTTCTCTTGCGGTGTTCGCAAGCTCCGCCAAATGTTGGACGGACTTTGGATTAAATTCCTTTTCCAAGAGTGGCAGGAGCTTCTTCCTCATCCGCGCGCGCTGCTTCGCCGTGTCTCGATTCGTCGCGTCTTCTCGCCAGGTCTGCCTCTTCGCCTGCAAATATTTCCGTAAATCGCCGCGCCGCGCTCCCAACAACGGGCGCACAATACCGTCCTTTGTTGTCGGATGGATTCCGCCTAGTCCCGCCAGCCCGGTCCCGCGTAAAATATGTGCGAGCACGGTCTCTGCCTGATCGTCTGCCGTATGCGCCGTCGCCACACAATCAACCAATCCACCTTTCGTGAGCTTCCTGAAGAATTCATATCGCGCACGCCGAGCCGCATCTTCCAGATTGGCTTTCTCCCGCGCAGCTTTTCTCGCAACGTCTCCGCGTCCAACATGCAGGGTTAGTCCGAATTTCTCGGCCAGTTTGGAAACGAAGAATTCGTCGCCGTCCGAAGCCTTTCCTCGCAGTTTGTGATTGAAGTGGACGACACTGAGCACCACGCCAAGCTCGTCGCGCAACTCGATCAGCAGACGCAGCAGCGCCACGGAGTCTGCTCCACCGGATACGGCCACGCCCACACGGTCGCCGGCGCGAAGAAGTTCACGCTTCTTGAAATGTGCAATCAGCTCTTTGGGTTTAATGGCCACGCACCGCGGCACCACGCCGCAAGGAAATCCTAGCAGCCGGAGAAACAAAACTCACGCGCAGGGAGTTATTTCAGCTGCTTCGCCTGCGCGATGAACTGTTCCGCGCGCGCCCGCACGCGAAAATCTTCCGTCAGATTCGCCCACCGAACCACGCCGCTCGAATCCACAAGGAATTCGCCGGGCCGCGCGACGTCATGGCCATTGGCTCCCGCGCCTTTGTGCAGCAAGTCGTACGCGCGAATCGCGGTCGTGTTTGGATCCGAGAGAAAGGAAAATGTGAAGCCCGCTTTCTTGCACAAATCGCGCGATTCTTCTGGAGAATCCACGCTGATTGCCACCGTTCTCACGCCTAGCTTCTCAATATCGTTCAGCCGATTCTGTATTCCCCGTAACTCGGAGATGCAGAACGGTCACCAGTATCCCCGGTAAAAAACCAAAAGCACGCCCTTCGGTGGCGTAGAAGAGTTTGGCAACGGCATGGTCATCAGGCTGGCCAGCGACACTTCTTTCTTGTTCGCATCGGTCAAAACAAATTCGGGCGCCTTTTGCCCAACGCGCGGAGCACCCGCCGCTTTCGGCATTTGCTTCGTCGCATAAAAAATCAGGAAGCAGAAAAATCCGACGCTGGTAAAACTCAGTACGGCCAAAATCGGCCCCGCGATCTTTCCGCGATACTGTTGCGATTGCCCGTAAGCTCGCCGTAGGCCCGAAATCATAAATCCGATGCCCGCGGCCAAAATCAGATAGCTGGCCCACGGCGTATCTCGGGTGACAGGATATCTGGCAAAAACGAGGAAGTAGCTTAGAACGCCCAGGACGCTCAAAAGGAATCCGACCCAGAGATGCCAATTTCTTCGACGCCGGTCCATCCCTTCACCTCTCCAAGACACTCTACAGCCGATTCGACGCCTGCAATTTCATAACGTCAACGTCTGCGTAGGCCGCGATTTTAGCCTTAATCCCGCTGCTTTGCAGCCGCTGCCTGTTTCGCCTTTGCCACAATCCCGCGCACGTCAGCCAGCAGCGCCTGCGACTCGAATACCACTCCATCCCGAATCGTGTATTTCACGCAATGCTCCTGCGTCACCTTGCCGTCTTTGCTCGCGCGCGTTACGCCGGAGCCGTATAAGATCTTCACATCTGCGAGCGGATTCTCTGTCAGCACCACCATGTCCGCCAAATATCCTGCACGAATCAGCCCCAGTTCCGGATTGCGCAGCGCCTTCGCGCCATTTTCTGTCGCCGCATGAATTGTTTCGAGCGGAGAAAATCCGGCCTCTTCCAGTAATTCAAGTTCGCGAACCGTTCCGAACCCCCAGATGCTGAACAAAAATCCCGTGTCCGAACCGACCGCCACAATCCCGCCCTGGTTCTTGTAGTCATTCACAAAATCCATCCAGATTCGATATGCGCGCGCCCAATCCGCCTCCTTCTCGGACGTCCATTCGAAAAAGTACGAGGCATGATGCGAAGGGCTCGGCAAGAAAGAGTTCATGACCGCCGGATGCGTGTAATCGTTGTGCCATGGCAAATTCACCGCGCGTGTGACGTCCCGATTTGCCTCGTAGATGCTGAACGTCGGCACCATCACGAATCCGTTCGTATGCATCGCATCGAGCAGGGAATTGATGACATCCCCGTGCAGCCTCCCCAAATCCGCCTGCAGCCACACGCGCCCCGTCTCCAGAAAACGGTCCGCTTCGTTTGAATAGTTGTATTCCGCCGGCAAGTCCTGAATCGTCTGATTGCCGAACGAAGACTCCGAATATCCGTAGTGGTGTTCGATCGTCGTCGCGCCGTCCGCCGCGACGCGCACCGCGTTCATCGGATACACGCCGTCCTGGGCGATGTGCACCGCCACGCCCATCCCGTTTTTCTGCGCTCGCTCCGCGATCGCCTTGAATACATCCGGCCAAAGCCCCGGCTTGCCGATGATTTTTATTCCGTCCACTCCAAGCGCGTGCCACTCATCTACGATCTGTCGCGCACCATCCGGGTTCGAACTGCGCGGATCCGTCGCGCGCCAGAAAGGGTAGACGTACATTCGCGGCGCAATCTCCTGATTCGCCGCAATCCTCTTCCGCTCTTCCACCATCCGTTTCGCGTCACCGTCGCCATAATTGAACGCGCGGATCGTTGTCACACCGTGACCCAAATAAAGTTTGTAGATGTAATCCGTGGGCACTTCCTTGTTGAAATTGATGTGCGCATGCAGATCGATCAGCCCCGGCATCACGTACATTCCCTTGCCGTCAATCACCCGGTCTGGCACGGCGTGTTTCGCGCCCGCAGCATCCGTCTTCTCTTCTTCGCGTGTAATTGCATCCGTCAGCGCGACCCGTGTAATTCGGTTCCCTTGCACAAAGATATCGGCGGGGCCAAATGCCGGCGCCCCGGATCCATCCACTATCGTCACGCCACGGATCACCAGCGTCTGATACGGCCCCGCCTGCTCCGGGCCGCCGGTTTGGGCAAACGTCATCGATGCGATACCCGGCATGAGCAGCAGTACTGTCAACACGGGAATCGGGCTTACGATTCGCAAGAATTTATTCATGAACAGGGTTCTCGGCTTCGTTTTGAAGTTCGCCTTCAGTTACGCGACGGCGCCGATTCTACCCGTGTCCGAGTCGTTCGAACAACCTTCGATTCATTGAATCTGAAAGGCGCACTGAACTGTCGCGCTCACTGTAATCTTTTCCGGCTGTGGAATAGGCGGCGGTGCGACCTGTTTGTTTGCCTTTGTCGTACCCCCACCCCCGGTGCTTACTTCGATTGATTCCATCGTTGCGGAGTACGTCCTCATGGCATACACATTCATTTCTGCCACGCCTGCCAATTGTTTCACGTCGAGGTTCGCAAAACGCAGCGCGCCAACCTTCTGCCCCTTCTGCTCCAGCGCCGCACTTGCCCGCCCAACCGCACGCTTCATTGCTTCGCCCACCGCTTTTTGTTTCGCCGCCTCTTCATCGGCCAGGGAATAGGTCAGCGAGCGGAAATCCGTAATCCCATCGTCTACGGACTCTTCAAGAATCGGCCCAATTTTCGAAAAATCCCTGATCTTCAAAGTAATCTGCCCTTGCACCAGGTAGGACTTTGCCTTCTTTTTCCGATCGCCCTCGTAATAAGGGCGCACGGTCAGCACACCATTCGCAACGTCGCTTTTTGGCAAGCCGTTCTTGTCCGCCAATGCCACAATCTTTTGCATTGCCTGCGACGCGCGGTCGTACGTCGTCCGCAGCTCCTTATCCTGCGACGAAATATCAAACGTCACCGTCGCCAGATCTGGATCGGCTTTGTAGGTTCCGTCGGCTTGTACCACCAACGTCTCCGCAATAAATTTGATGTCTGGATTCTGAGCTCGCGTAATTCCACCGAATAGACACACTAAAACCAGGGCCCACACGTTCCGTTTCATGGAAGTCCTCCTTGGGACACCTCTTTTGAACGGTGTGATGCCCGCCTCTTGCGGCGAGTTGTCGCCGAGTTCGCTCGGAAATGATGGGAGCACAGGCCTACTGCTTGTGCGTCAACAATTCCGACGGTATTGAATTCCCAGGCGCTTCCTCATCCCACAACATCGTCTGAATCCACCAGCGCTTGCCGTCAAAGTACAGCGAAAAAATATTCACGCCGCGCGTCACCACTTTCCCCGTCGACTGCACTTTACCTTCGTAGCTGCTCAGCACCGTCGCCACATTTCCAAATCGTTCGATCTTTCGTCCGAGCTCCACTTCCGTAAATCCTTGCTTCACCAGAAAATCGTCGCTCTCGTCCAGATATTCCTGATAATCCGAAGTCCGCGCCCGCACTTCGCCCGCCTTGCTCTTCGAAAGCGAAATATATCGCACACTCGCCGCAAACAAAGTCCGGTCGCGTCCCCACTGCCGGGGCACGCCGACGCCGCCCGAAATCGTTTCGTAGCTTGCCTTCACAATCCCTTCAATCGAGTTCACATCTTCTGGCCGCGCCGCTACCGCCGGCACCTCGACGTGCCGCTTTTCGCCCTGCTTCTCCATCGCTCTTCCTCCGCCAAATCCGCAAGCAAGCAATCCGCAAAATACTCCCGCTCGCAGCCCCGTCCCCAATCGCATTATCGAACCTTCCTCTCTCCGCCCTCGCGGCCCGCCCGCTTCGCGCCGCGCATCCTACCACTTTTCAGCCACTTACAGCGCCCTGTGCCAGCTTGTGGAAAACCTGAATTTTTCTGATTCTTACTGTTGACTTTCTAGCGACCCACTGGCATACTCTCCTAGTTGTAAGGACGTCTTCTGCTGGACAGGAGGCTTTCGCTCTTTGACAACCGATACGATGTGCCAGAATCTGTTCGAAACCATTGGAGCTTTTCGAGCGCCAATGGTCTGAGTAATATCGAGCGATCAACAATTCGCTTGGCAGGCTGCCTGGGATGCAAATCCCGGGATTTTTTTTCGCCAAGCAACCAGATTCAAACGAGAGTTTGATCCTGGCTCAGAACGAACGCTGGCGGCGTGCTTAACACATGCAAGTCGAGTGCGCGCCTGTAGCAATACAGGTGGCGCACGGCGCACGGGTGCGTAACACGTGGGTAATCTGCCCTCTGATGGGGAATAACCCGCCGAAAGGCGGGCTAATACCGCATAACATTCCTTGGACTTATGTTCGAGGACTGAAAGGCGTAAGTCGTCGGAGGAGGAGCCCGCGCACGATTAGCTAGTTGGTAGGGTAATGGCCTACCAAGGCTTTGATCGTTAGCTGGTCTGAGAGGATGGCCAGCCACACTGGAACTGAGACACGGTCCAGACTCCTACGGGAGGCAGCAGTGGGGAATCTTGCACAATGGGCGAAAGCCTGATGCAGCGACGCCGCGTGGGGGATGAAGC
>Ga0137412_10003843_pt1 | contig 11985 bp, 22 predicted proteins | sample CZODoug2_1_16fun_FD_122160 | JGI IMG/M metagenome (GOLD analysis project Ga0137412, IMG submission 122160) | Vadose zone soil fungal communities from Angelo Coast Range Reserve, California, USA - CZODoug2_1_16fungal (Hybrid Assembly) | ecosystem: Environmental > Terrestrial > Soil > Vadose zone...
TTCTAACCCGCTCCCCCGTTTTCTTGTCCTTCCATTCATCCCACAAGCCAGCCATCACATCTGGCTCGCGTCCGCCATCGCAACGGCGTAGGGCTGCTTCTCTGGCTTCTTCCATTCATAGAATCCGTCAGTGACGACGAGGCAGCGCTGGCCCTTCTTCCAAGCGTCACGGAATGCAGGGCGGTATCAACCGTTTCCGCTCGTGCATTGATTGAAGAGAAGCCAACCTTGATGTCCTTCGCCCACCACGGGATAAGCCCCCACCGCATCTGTTGCGGAATTCGCTTGCCGTCCTGACTGCGAACGGCCACCAGCATCGGATCGGTGGGGCAAACGTTCCACGAGGCAGGAATGTTCGGCGCCGAATAGTCCGGGTCGAACTTCAGCTTGATCCTAGTTTCCGAGTAGTCGGTTGAGAGTCGAGCACGTCCACACATGGTCTGTAATATAGGGGCTTCGTTCGATTGGCGGCCCTTTATTGGCCAGCGTTACGGTGAAGCCCGGCGGCTCGTTGGCTTCTGATCCTCCCCTGATCCTCCCTTGCCCCCGGTCCGGCTGCCGGGGGTTTTCTTATTGGGCCCCATCCCTTTGGGATGGTTAGGGAATGCAGATTGAGGGAGGTACCGTATGCTTCGCCCTACACGCGAATCACCCCGAGGGGATGCGCATGCCCTTGTTGCCGCACAAGATCATCCTGGCTATTGGCGTTGTCGTTGATATCGCGCTGCGTTCAGGCAAAGAGCCAGTCACGTCGCGCGACCTCGCGGCTCGGCTCCATCTCCCACGGCGCCATTTGGAACCCGTTTTGCAGACACTCGTTCGCAAAGGAATTCTTCAAGGAGTGCGCGGGATGAATGGCGGGGTACAAGCTCGCCAAAGCTCCAGGAGCCATCAGTGTTTACGATATATCTAAGGCCGTCAAAGACACAGAGGAGCCAAATAAGGAATTTCCTGGGTTGTTGGGCGCCGTCGTGGTGCCGACGCTGGCGCAAGCTGAACAGTGCTTTGGATCAACTCTGAAGCGTATAACCGTGGAAGACTTGGTGCGAGCTGCAAGGCTTCAATTGTTTGCCAGCTATAAGGCCAGGGCATCAGCTTTGGCGGAGCCGGGCGAGGTTCATTCAACGCCGAAGAGTTATTGAGACCAGCTTGTCTCAAAAGGAGGCTCCAAACGAAAGTCGTGGCAGACTCAACTGATACGGGAATAGTTCGATTCTGACTTTTAATTAATTCGGCATAAACAATATTAACGTTTACGGTTGTGACGGGCGCTAACTCCTGTTGTGAAAGGGTGCCAAAGGGGTTCTCAAATATGACTTATGAGGCGATCGACCGGGTGTTTTATGTCCTAACCGCGCTGTCGACAGCGCTCGCTATTGGGCTAGTGGTTAGCCTCTGGATTTCCTGAGAGTAGACCCTTGGGGAGGCTCGCTCGGCCCTGCGTATTCGACTATGTGGCCGCTTAACTCTGCATTGATGTCGAAGTGGACACGACCACACGTTGATTATTAGATGGCGGCATGGATGACCTGCCAAATAATAACCAGCCAAACAAAGACGCTGCCCTCCTTTTATTGGGCAGGGCCTGCCTTGTCGCTTCGATCGTTCTTGGCCTTGTGTGGCTCGTCGATTATTGGTGGGTGTGAAGTTTCGGGCGGCGAAGCTCCCCGCCAATAGATTTTCTTCATGCCAACAGCTGTCTTCAAATGTCCGACTGTGGAGCTTCAGGTCCAGGCCTCCTTCCCTGACCTGCCATACGCTGAGGACGCCACCACAATCTATCAATCGGTCCGATGTATTGCTTGCGACTCAGTGCACATCGTCAACACCAAGACTGGACAGCTGCTTGGAGCCAAAGAAGACTGGCTGGCAGAGGATTGAAGCTGAGCCGTCGGATTTTGGGGAAGCCTTGCGGAATAGGATTGTTACACTGGGCGTCAGAGACGATTTCGGAGTTGGCTCTAAAATGAAGATACTCATGTGGAAGCGACACACAATTGGGGCACTAATCGCCATCGTCCTTGCAACACCCGCAACAGCATACACATATCTACGCGCAGAAGCTCTGCACAAGCTTTGCCAGTCACAACAACCAGCTGAACAAGCAATGATGATATTCTACGTTCGGGGGTGCACTCGATCAGATAAACCGCAGTGCTGCAGTAATGGCCTGGCAGCTGCGGATCGTCGAAAATCGTGAACCTGACCTTGATAAAGCCGAAGTGACCGCGCGAACGCGGCTTGGGTTTTGTGTTCCCCGAACGGTCAATAACGAGGTAATAGAGAGAGCCTTCTGTTCACACCTAGCTGCGCATCCTGAGAAACTTCAATCGCCAGCAATGCATGTGTTCATTGACGCCATGGCCGAGACCTGGCCCTGTCAATAGACAGTCATCATATCCAGCCCATGACCGACATCTACGACGGCAATCCGTGGACCGGCATGGACGTTCGGGACCTGGCAGCCGCCCTCGCCTCTGGAAGCACAATCGAGGACACTGCACCGCATCTCTGCCGTTCAGGAACCATTGACGAAGTCCGGCGCAAGGCGGAGGAGCTTGGGCTGAGCTATAAGAGCCGTGGACAATAAGGGTACCAGGGAATATACCTATTTTGCGGCTTTGAGGCCCCCGGCGATTAGAGGAGTCTCGCTATGAAATTGCATGTTACATTGTTTGTTAGTTCGCTTGCCGTTGCGTTCGCGGCAAGCGCAGTTTCAGACGCCTATGCCGGGCGTGGGCGTCACCAGAATCCGAATATGGTAACCGTGCACAAGCCCAAGCAAGGCGAGAAGAAGTGCGAGATCAACGGCGTCGGCCAGAAGGTCTGCCGTACACAGCGCAACTAGTTTGGCCAGAGATCGATCTCTGTCCCCACCTAGCGAGTGTCCGTTGGCACGGACACTCGGGATGTGCAATGGCCAAAGCCAAAAAGTCGAAGCCTCGTGACCACCAGGTTCGGTGGAGCATCAGCTTAATCAAGGCTACCCCAGCAAAATATCTCGGTCAGGTCTTTGCGACCAACGAAGCTGAGGCAATCAAGGCGGCTGCGAAGGAATTCAATGTAGCGGATGCCTTGCGGGATAGGATTGTTGCAAGGCGGGAGGATTATTACTAAGCTTCCCGTTTTGTGCGATGCTTCCTAACAATCTCCCTGTACTCTTCAGTCATTTCATCACTATCTTCTTGCAGGCGAGAGCGGCCAAGGTCCGTATTATTGGCCACGTACTTTGGGCCAAACTTCATGGCCCATTCCGCCTGAAACCGTTCAAGAGTTTTCCATTCTTTCTTTTCTCGATCTTTGTCCTTGTAGCCTTTCTGCCAAGGGCGATGTCCATATTCGCTGAATGATGCGCCTCCACCCCCATTGAATCCTACGACAATTTGGCCACCCATGGTGACGAACCGAGGCTCAGGCATCAAGAGCCAGCCAGCGCCGAACTTTTTCCAATGATCCGTAGATGCTCGCTTTTCGGGATATAGCCATTCCTTCTCCGCCGCCGCGATGTACCGGTGCGCTCGGCGCTTTGTAATGCTGTTGATCAGAAGTACCTCATCCTCAGTCAACATCCGTCCGGTCTGGATCGCCGTCATGTTGAACATCGTGTCTCGAAGGTATTTCGGATTGGGCCGCACATTGAGTTCGCTCTGATATGGGTTCCGGACCCAACTGAGGTTTGTCAAGATCAAAACCTTGTCGAGCGAGAGAGGAAAGTATGTGTGTGTCGCGTTGAGGCGAATGTCCGGATCGCCTCCGAAGCGGCAATATTTTGACAACGGCGGACACGCCCTGTTGTAGACGGTCACTGGATGATCAGAGATGATGAATTTTGTCGGGGAATTGGTCGCTTCTGCGATCTGCCACACGCACTCAGTCCAGGTCGCGCAGTATAGCCTTCTCAACTCTTGTAACAGAATGAGCGTGGCATTCCGGTTGTAGCTCTTTGCGAGCGCTGCGAACGCCGCTAGCCCCTTTGGCGTTCTGAGTTTTTGAACGCTCATGTACGTGATAAAATCGTCAAAGTAGTTCTCCTCACAAGACTCGAAGTTGAAGTTTGAAAAAAAAGTCACCGCTTCTGGCGCAATGTTGTCCAGCTTTCCAAAAAAGAAACGCTCGATATCCGTGATGATTAGGTTGCCCCACCGTGTCGTGTAGAGGTCGTCTTGCGCGAAAACCTTCTTCGGGCTCCACTCATGTAAGTCGTTTCGTTTCTTCTGCTTCCAGACAACATCCGGATTGAGATCGAGCCGCCAATAGCGTGTTTGTCCAGGAAGCATAAAGCGCTCCTGGTACCAAATAGGCACATAGTGGTTGTGACGATACTTGCTCATGTCTCTGTGGCCCGCGCGAATCGCTTTGCGCAAAAGGCCATCAGCGCACCACCTGGAAGTCAATTAATCGTTGTGGCCTCGCTCGCGCTATCCAAAAGAAACTGATTGCAAATCTCCACCACCGTCGCCATCTGCCGATCTTCGGCCGCTGCCCATCCGCTTGGCAGCGGCAATGGAAGGACAGCGCCGCTGACTGTCCCTCCAACGTTTTCGGGGCGCGCAGCGATGGACGATGTCCCGGATGACAACTGTATCGTCTGTGGCCAAGGGCTAGCGGCCGAGCGAGCCCAGCGACGACAAGGGCATTTCTCAACCGATTAGGTTGAGATACCAATCGATGGTGTCTGTGCACGATGTCAGTTGATCTTTTGGCAAGCCATCACTGGCTGCGAGGCGCCGACGGAGCATTAGGAGCCGACAATGTTCGATAAGCTGCAAGACATAATCGGAGTATTGCTGATCTTAGGTCTCCTTCTCTCGCTTCAACGTATCTTATCCCCGCAGAAACCGCCAACGAAGCGCCCGCGTACCCCGTCCGTACCCCGAGCTTCCACAAAATCCCGAACCGATTGAAACCGCTTCGCAATTTTCAACTTGACCCGTCGTTCATAACGACAAAAAATGGGTCTTCGTCTGATGTGGGCCGTTGCATTCCTTGCGTGGTCCCGCCCCCCAATTCGTTCGGTCCCTTGGGCCATACGCAGGCGTCAAAAATCGTCTTCAATCGATTATCCACATCATGCAGGGCATCCCAGGCGCCCCGCATTGGCATGCCCGGTCAGAGATCCCCCAAGGCAGATCGCTGTGTGTCTCACACACCCAGCGCGCATCATCGCAGCGTTTGCACTTTGGGCTCATCACGGGTGAGATTGTCCACGCTATCGGCCATGTCCTCGTAATCAGTCGCGAGCTCGAGCATTTTGTCGCGCAGTTCGACAGACAGGAGTACTTCTGCAAGCGCGCGACACTCATCCGCGCGCTCCCTGTAATGCTTGCTGTCGCGATAGGTTTTACTCATACGCACCACCCTTACGCAGAAACTGGCGGCTTAGTTTAAGTGACAACGTCGAAGCCAAGGCGAGGTGATCAGGATGGAATGCAGATCAGCCTCCCATATTGAGGTAGGCGAGAATGGCCGAATCCCTTTCGGTCATTCGCGGTCGCTGCGCCCTAGAATTCGCCCGCCCTGGCAGAGCATGATCAGCTTGGCCGGGTACTTCCGCCGGCACTCTTTAATATGCGGCCCTTGCCGGGTCCAGATCGTGTAGGCGAGCCAGCACTTCAATTAGGTTGCCGCTGCCCTCATCGAAGACCTCAACGGCAAACGAAAGCTGCTCGATCCAGTATTGAGTCATGGGTGCCTCGCTCTCAATGGTTGCGATGAGGCGCCCGCCAGCGGTCTCATCTGCAACAACGCGCGGCTAGACTGCAAGGGGTCGGATCACTACTTTAGAGGCGCGGCGTTTGAAGGGATCTCACCGAGATGGCCTGGTGGGACTCAGAGCGAGCGTATGGCCAAGGCCAAGAAAACCAAACCGCGCGAGCACCTCATCGGCTGGCGCGTCAGCCTGATCACCGGCACGCCGGCCAAGTTCATCGACTTCACGCTCGCCCCTGACGCTGAGACGGCCGAGAGGCAGGTGGCGGAAGCGCACGGGATTGGCGACAAACTGCGAAATCGGCTGATCGCGATCCGCGAAGATTGGTAGCGGCGGCCGGCGGGCAGAGGCAGGGCTTCTTAGTTATGGTCGGCGAGAACTTGGTCGCTCGCCCGCCCGCAATTATCGCAGACGAACATCACGTGACGAAGATTGGCATATGTCTTGTCGCGTGCGCCGCTGCGTAAGCGCATGGGTTTGATACACGAAGGGCACACGGGCATTCGCACAGGCGATGGTGGGCTGGATTGGGATATTTGCGTCATGGCACGCGCCCCTCGGTACTGCCCACATAAATCAGAATATCGATAGCAGGTTCCGTCCCGGTGGTGACCCCGCCGCGCTTTTTTGCTGTCTACGATGGCTCCCGACGCCGTGACGGTAGAGGAGCAGGGTCGCGTTCACGCAGCCGATTGTGGCCAATCTGTTCGATACCTACAACACTGAGACCGCCACACGCTTGCCCCAGTCGATCTGGGATGACGACAAGAACGATGAGGTGACCGGGGTTCTGTATCAGACCCGAGGAGGCGCCTTCTTCCTCGCCAAGTTTGTCACCAAGCAAGTCTGGATCGAGGCGCTGGGGGAGACCCAAACACGGGAGCGCAACGAGGTCATCCCGATGAGCGCCAAGGAAGCTCAACAGTGGATGATGGAAGGCGAGGTTGAGGTGTATGCGAACCCTTTTGAGGACCCGCCAGAAGCTACAGCCGAGCCCGAACAGGGCGCCACCATCTACATCCGGGTGCCGGCGTCACTCAAGCAGCGCGTCGACAAGGCGGCCACTTCTGCCAAGGTATCGGGCAATGCTTGGGCGATGAAATGCGTAGAGCGGTGTCTTGAGGAAAAGGACATCAGCGACTTCCGCGAACTGGCAGCCATCCATCACATCGCAGCCGGCTTACGATCAGCCTGGTCAGCCGATCAGATCGGCGAGGATGTGGGACTTGACAAATGGAAGCTCGGGAAGGCGACGGAAGCACTCGACACCATCGCCGACTATGCGAACAGCCTAGCTGTTCGTCTACTCGATGATGAAAGGGCGTTTGATGACTGGGGTGCCATCTTTATGGGTGACCCAGAGTTTGATGAGATCAACAAGACGTTCCAGCCATACCCAGACGATCGCGCCAGCCGATCATAAGGGGCTATAGACAGTAAAAAAGGACCGCCCGATTGTCCGGACGGCCCTGTCCACAGGCTAGGATACAGCGCGTGTGCCTACACGTCGGCTCCTGCTCATGAAGGCCGGCAGGGGCCCGACCTTTTGCTTAGATGAGTGTAGCACCTGGCCTTATAGATTGTGATTGATCTTGCCAGCGGCCTTGTTCACGCCCTGCTTGACGGCCGACTTGGCGTCGCCAACAGTCTTCCGCGCCTTGCCCTCGGCTTCTTGCGCGGCGCCCTTCACGACCAGCCGATCATTTCCGACCGCCTTGCCTACCGCCTGTTTGGCTTTGCCGATTGCTTGATCGGCCATGCCCGCTGCTTTGTCCTTGACGCTGCCCATAATCGAAAACTCCGGCGGTGCTGTATGCCCGCGCCGTAACAAACACCGAAGCGACCCGGCGGGTTCCATTGGTGTCACAGATCGCCACGGATCGCCATCAGGCCGTCGCTCGTCGCCGATGCAACAGGCGCCCGCACGTTGCGCCGTTGACAGCTTGGAAACTTCAAAGCGGGATGCCCTAGGGCACTTTGGATTTGCTCAATCACCTTCGGCGCATTCGAGTTGATCGTGCCACTCCGGATTCTGGGTCGTGCGCCAATTGGGCACGAACGTCAGGGTCCGGGTCGCGGCCGACAAAGAAGCCAGATGTGTCATATACGTTTCTTGACCGATGCGATCGGCGACTATGGAAAGGCGCCCACGCATAAGCATGGCCAGATGCCCACCACGAATGATGGGAGCGATGGGTGCCGCGCGATCTGGCAAGCGCATCCGTTGTGACGAGCATCGCGAGCGTCGCAGCCACAACCAATATCTTCATCTTCACGGGAACCTCCGGTTTTGCGTTTATTCAGGTTCAACCATTGTTGGTCTCAGGCGTTCCCTCGATCGGGAACGGCTGGTCGCGGGCGCGAGGATTGACGAATGCGCGGGTCTCGCTCGCAGTCGGGATTGAAAACGTGTGCGGTTCACTCAGCCGGCCCATCGCCGTGGATTTGCTGTTGGTGCTGGGTCGGCCGTTCGCGCTCTGCCAGGGCCAAGTGCTCGGCGGCCAGCACAAGGAGCGCTGCGGCCGTATCAGGATCGCGGGTTGAATTAGCCAAGCGAGTTAGAATGGCCGCCTGTCTGCGGTGATAGTCAGAACTTGGCAAAGAACCCCCCGCAAGCTGTTGCGGTAGAACTAAACTGATGTCCACTGGTTCCGCGATTAACCATTTGCCAGAAATTTATGGGGGCGCTGAGGTCGCAGTAGGAAGTTACCGACAAGTCGCATCGTGAGGCTGGGCCTTCGCGCGGGCGGGGGCCGGTTGTGGGCCGCGACAATCGCCATCGCCAGGGCGTTTTCATTTGCGCGCGGCCGGGGTACTTGGGGCGGTGAGCCATGACCTCGCATCCCGATCACTGCTTCCGCGTCTTCGTGTGGGCCACAGACCTGGACGGGCATTCTCGACCGCTTAGCCAACACGCCTACAAGAGCCTGGCCGCCGCGCTCGCGTTTCAGACGGAGGTGCTTGAGCGGCCGACCATCGTCCGCGCCGACGTGGTGCTGCTTGTGCGCTCATTGAGAAAGCCCGAGGGGCCAGAGTTGTTCGTGCCGGTGGAGGTGATGTGATGCTCAACGCGCTCGCGGCTATCTCAGAGCTTGGCGCTGGCGCCACGCTCACGATCCTGTTGGTCGCCTGGGTTATCGGCGTCCCCTGGAGGTGAGCCAAAAAGACCACACCACGCGATCACCTCATCCGGTTGCGCGTCTCTCTCATCACAGCCACCCCAGCCAAGTTCATCGACTACACTATGGCGCCGGAGTCTGAGACCGCCGAAGCTCAGGTAGCGGAAGCATACGACATCAGCGATGACCTGCGCGACTGGTCGCGATCCGGGAGGACTTGTAGCGGCGCGGTGAGGGCCAGTGATACGCTGTTTAAGGCGCTTGGCGATCTGCTCGTACTTCTTGCCAGTATATAGGCGGAAGTCCATAAGTTTTAGTCCCATAGTTCGCATTGACCTCGTGGTTAGCGGGCTATCCGGAGCTACCAGGCCGTTTATTGAGACCGAAGACCAACGATGCTAGCAACGTCGTTGCCCGGTTAGCTGCCTCGCTGTGGCGAGCCTTCAATCCTTCATAGCGTTTCCGGTGCATGCTGCGAGGTCTAGGTGGAAAATCATCCAACAAGTTCGGACCTCCCCCGAGGCTCTCGCGAATGCGTTGCGCCTTCGAGCGATATCGATCGCGCGGAGCTTCCTGGCAAGTTCGGTAGGTCAATCCATAGCAATGGCGACAGCGCCACGGGCCATCGTTGGCCGAATACAGCTTCGTTACCCGGCGGTGGCAGTAGCAGGAAAAGTAATATCGCTCGCCTCCAAAAGGGCAGGGCTCCCGCTCGATCTCAATGAACTGGTTCCGGAGCGCAAGCCGCCGGCCATCCCAAACGATTGGCGCGAGATCCACGATATCGGCGTCGACCGTCCAGGCCCGAAGCGCCTTTTTCTCTGGGATGGCAAAGATGCCCGCGCGCCGCAGGGCTCCGATGTCGATGCTTGGCACGCATTCGACGATTTCTCTGGGTCTGCCACGGGAACGAGCCATAGGTAATCGAAATCCTCTGAAAGTCCGGATTGCAGCTATTCTGCGATCCTGGCTACCACTGAATGCAGCGGCGTTGCATCAATGGGCGAATCTTGTTGCAGCGCGTCGCACTAATTCGATTTGCATGTCGATCGCTCTAGCAGTCTCTCGATTGCCCTACCTATCTTGCGCGGGTCATCGCGCTCAGAGGTCGGCAATAGGCCAACGTCAACCAGCCAGTTGACCTCGCCATTCAGGATTTCAACGGGCACAAGTCGAAGGCCGCGCCTTCGCCGCTCGCGGGTTATTCGCGATCGTTCGGTCGAGGTCATCGCCACATTACCCGGCTCAAGGTTGCGGTTGTCCAAAACGGACATATCAATCTCCAATTCACTTCGATCAAACAAATATGACCAATGGCTTGGTGTAGTTCTGGCTAAACCCCTCCCTGGGCACCAACGCTCTGTTCTCCGCCGTTCTTTTCTGTCCGCGACCGCCCCCGAGCGACGATGGCGCGGCTCTTCATCGACTGCATCCGCGAGGTCGCATAAATCGCTCACGCGAAACACACGATAGGGCATCGTCCGGAACGCTGCAGTTCTGAATTGGCGCATCGCGTCGGTTCGCTGCCATGCCGCAATACGTCCGGAGTTGTGGGCAATGCAGAAGCGTCGGGTGCACGACGCGATTGACTCAAACCGACCGCACTATTCGATCACCTTATCGGCGATGACGAGCAGTGTGCGCGGGATTTCGAGGCCAAGCCAACAATCATTCCGACCGTCGAGCAGATACGCTGACGAGGGATCAGTGGTCTCCTAAGAGAAGCTTTGCGCTAGAGCTTGCAACATTGACGCCTATTCAAGTGAGCCCAAATCCGGCTTGCATTTTAAGTTGTGTACACTTACCAGGGCACCGCTTCGCCATCGGCAGCAGTGTTTGACTGAACGCAGGCGCAGGTTGATTCGCCTTTTCGCCTTTTCGCCTTTTCGCCTTTTCGCCTTTTCGCCTTTTCGCTTTTTTGTTTTTTTGGCTGTGGGCTCGTCGCTTCGCACCGAGTGCGGCGGGCATCGCTTGGTGTGGCTTTCGCTCAGCATCGAAACCGGATCGATTGTAGGTCGGGAGAATCTTTCGCGTTGAACTGGGGAGTTGAGTCCCAGCGTATTGCTCTGCTGACCGCGTTGGATGCGGGCTAACGCAGAACAACAGTTAAGAATGCAAGAACTTTGTCAACAGTGGCCACTAGTGGGAGGGGCGCGTTGTAAGAAGCGCGGAGGGGGACAACATGCGGTCATTCGAGTTGGGGCGAAACGCGCCGGTTCGATCTCGTCGACAAAGGCAACTTGTGAGAAGGGTCATCGTTGCTGGTTGGATCGGAGCTAGCGTGGGACCGGTCGGAATGGCCACGCAAGCCTACGCGCAAGGTTCCAATTCGCAACTTTTGCCTCCTTCGCGCGAGGAAATTGCAGATGAGGAGCGCCAAAGTTGGACTCTGAAGAAATTTCCTTCCCAGCCGTATATGAGCGAGTTCTATTGGCGCTTTCCAAGCGATACGCCGGCGTTCTTTCGCGAGTCCCTGCTGCAGTTTGTTGCCCGCACGTATTATCTGACGCGCGACAACTTTGACGGGTCAAGGTCGCAGGCTTGGGCGGGCGGAGGCTGGATAGCATTTCGATCGGGCCTTATCGGTGACGTGTTCGGGGTGCATGCAGCCTACTATACGTCCCAGCCGATTTTTGCTCCGCCAGACGAAGGGGGCACCAGGCTGCTTAACCCCAACCAAGATTCGCGCGGCATGCTTGGTCAGATCTACGGGCGTATCCAGATCGTCGATCAGGAAATTCGCGGCGGTCGCCAGCTGATCGACACCCCTCTCATCAATCCGCAAGATAATCGTATGGTGCCGAACACGTTCGATGGTGCCACTCTGGTCACGCTTCCGGACAAGGATCGAAACTATGATTATGCGTTCGGTTATCTCTGGAACATCAAGCAGCGGGATTCGAACGACTTTATCTCGATGTCGGATGCGATCGTGGGCGGAGATGTCGTCAACCGCGGCACTCCGTTCGGGATGATCAAAATTCGGCCGTTCGCCGGCTTTTCCACCATATTTATGGACTACTACTTGAGCGACTTCGTCAACACGGGGTTCTCGCAAGCAGAGTACGTTTTTCAACTGCCGAAGGACGCTCCAAAGTGGAGCATGGGCGCGAACATCATCACCCAACGAAGCGTGGGCAGCGAGCTGCTCACCGG
>Ga0137412_10003844_pt1 | contig 11983 bp, 10 predicted proteins | sample CZODoug2_1_16fun_FD_122160 | JGI IMG/M metagenome (GOLD analysis project Ga0137412, IMG submission 122160) | Vadose zone soil fungal communities from Angelo Coast Range Reserve, California, USA - CZODoug2_1_16fungal (Hybrid Assembly) | ecosystem: Environmental > Terrestrial > Soil > Vadose zone...
ATCGTGCCGACGCAGGTGCTGCGCCCGGTGCACGTCGGCTTCGTGCTGTTTCTCAGCTACCTGCTGTTTCCGGTCGCGAAGCGCTACCGCCACCGCATCATGTGGTGGGACTGGGCGGCGGCGTTCGCTGCCGTAGCCGTGATCGCGTACATACTCCATGGCGGCGACGAAATCTGGGACCGCAACACTTCGCCGGACAACTGGGACATCGCCTTCGGCATCGCGTTGATCCTCCTCATCCTCGAGGGCATGCGTCGCGCCTCCGGCTGGGTGATGCCGATCGTGGTCACCTCCTTCGCCCTGTATGCGCTCTTCGGCGAGCAGCTTCCCGGCTCCTGGGCGCATCGCAGCTACGAGGTCGGGCGCCTGGTAGGCCATTTGTACATGACGCTCGAAGGCATTTTCGGCGTCGCCGTGGACGTTTCTTCCTCGCTCATCATCCTGTTCACGATCTACGGGGCGTTCCTGCAATTCTCCGGCGCGGGCAAGTTCTTCATCGATTTCTCGTTTTCTGCCATGGGCGGCAAGTCGACCAGCGCCGGCCGCACCGTGGTGCTCGCCTCGTTCCTTCTCGGTGGCCCGTCAGGGAGCGGCGTGGCGACCACCGTGACGCTGGGCTCGGTCGCCTACCCGATGCTCGTCAGGGCGGGATACGGCAAGGACGCGGCAGGCGGGCTGCTTGCCGCGGGGGGGTTGGGCGCGATCATCTCGCCTCCGGTGCTCGGCGCGGCGGCCTTTCTCATCGCCGAGTTCCTGAAGATCTCGTATCTCGACGTGCTCTTGATGGCGACGATCCCGACCTTGCTCTACTACTTCGCGCTCTTCCTCATGGTCGAGATCGACGCGCGCAAGTTCGGCATGAGCACGGTGAAGTACGTGCAGGTCGAATCGCTGTGGAGCCTGACGAAGAATTACTGGTTCCACTTCCTGTCGCTGGTGTCGATCGTCGTATTCATGCTCATGGGATATTCGCCCGTGCTGTCGGTGTTCTGGGCCACGGTGTTCTCTTTTGCTACGAGCTTTTTGCATCGCGATTGTGCCTTGTTCTCCTACGACCTGTTCCGCGGGCGCGAGCCCCTGGTAAAGGGAATTTTCGGGTCGAAATTCTTCAAGGCACTCGAGGCGGGCTCGACCGGGGTGCTCAACGTCGCCACCACCTGCGCGGGCGCCGGGATCATCGTAGGCGTGGTGACGCTCACGGGCCTGGGACTCAAGTTCAGCTCGATCATCATCGATTACGCGGCGGGTTCGCTGCTGCTCACCGCGATCTACACTTCGCTCATCGTCTGGATCGTCGGCCTCGCGGTGCCGGTGACCGCGTCCTACATCATCTGCGCGGTGATCGCGGCGCCGGCGCTGATCAAGCTGGGGGTGCCGGATTTCGCCGCGCACATGTTCATCTTCTACTACGCGGTGCTCTCCGAGGTGTCGCCGCCGACCGCGCTTTCGCCGTTTGCCGCGGCGGCGATCACGGGCGGCGATCCGTACAAGACCACGCTGCAGTCCTGGAAGTACACCCTGCCCGCGTTCCTCGTGCCCTTCATGTTCGTGCTCGACCCTTCCGGTGTCGGGCTGCTGCTCACCGGTTCGATCAAGACCCTCGGAAACGCGGACTGGGGCTCGATCGCCGTGGTGAGCGTCACCGCCGCGTTGGGCATCGCCTCGCTCGCGGGCGGAGTACAGGGCTGGCTGTTTGGGCGCACGAAGTGGATCGAACGGGTGATGTTGATCGTCGCGGGGCTGGCGCTGGTGTACCCGACCACGACGGCTGATATCGTCGGCTTGACTCTGTTCGCGATAGTCGTCGCGATCCAGCTCCTGCGCATTCGCGCCGCGCGCCAGCCCGCCTGACCTTCATGAAGCGCGCGCGCGCCGCAGGCGCAGACTATCAGGCGATACTGCCGGCGCCCTTCGCGTTGCTCGGCATCCGCACCGAAGGCGATGTGCTCGCGGAAATCACGTTCCTGCCGGGAACGGGCAAGCCGCTCGCGCCACAGAACCATCTCGCCGCGCGGGCGTGTGCGCAGATCGAGCGCTACCTGAACGATCCGCAATTCCGCTTCGATCTGCCGCTTGTACCGCAGGGCACGGAGTTTCAGCGCCGCGTGTGGGCGAGGATCGCCGCGATCGGCGCGGGCCGCACCCGAAGCTACGGCGAGCTCGCGCGCGAGCTGCGTTCCGCGCCGCGCGCGGTGGGCCAGGCCTGCGGCGCCAACCCCATACCGCTCGTGGTCCCCTGTCACTGCGTGCTCGCAGCGGCCGGAATCGGCGGCTTTGCCCACCACGAGGGGGGATTCCATCTCGCGATCAAGCGCTGGCTGCTCGCGCACGAGGGCGCCGCTCGCTTCGCACGATGAACGCGGAAAACGCCGCGCTCCTGGACGAATTCTGCGATGCTGTCTGGCTCGAGGACGGCCTAGCGAAAAACACGCTCGAATCCTATCGCCGCGATCTGAGCTTGTTCGCCGACTGGCACGAGCGGCAGGGCCGGGTCTCGCTCCTGGGCGGGACCGAAGCCGATCTCTCCGAGTATTTCGCCTGGCGTTATTCGCGGCGCTCCCCCGGGAGGAAGCACGCAATGCGCTCGAGCACCCAGGCGCGGCTGCACTCGAGCTTGAAGCGCTTCTACCAGTTCCTCGCGCGCGCGCGGCGCATCGAGATCGATCCTACGCTCAAGCTCGATCCGCCGAAGAAATCGCCGCGCTTTCCCAAGACGCTCTCGGAGGCCGACGTCGAGACGCTGCTCGTGCAGCCGGACCCGCAGTCGCCGCTCGGGCTTCGCGACCGGGCGATGCTGGAGGTGCTCTACGCGAGCGGGCTGCGCGTCTCGGAGCTCGTTCGCCTGAAGCTCGCCGAAGTGAGCTTCGACATGGGCGTGGTGCGTGTTTTCGGCAAGGGCTCGAAGGAGCGTCTCGTGCCTCTGGGTGAGGAGGCACTCGCCTGGCTCGCGCGCTATTTGAAGGAAGGCCGGCCCGCGATACTGAAGAAACGGGCCAGCGATTACGTGTTCGTCACGGGGCGCGGCACCCCCATGACGCGGCAGGCGTTCTGGCACCTGATCAAGAAGCGCGCCAGGGCGGCCCTCCCGGGCAAATCGCTCTCTCCCCACACACTGCGCCACGCCTTCGCCACGCATCTGCTCAACCACGGCGCCGATCTGCGCGTCGTCCAGCTCCTGCTCGGCCACGCCGACATCTCGACCACGCAGATTTACACCCACGTCGCGCGCGAGCGGCTGAAGGCGTTGCACCAGAAGCATCACCCCAGGGGGTGACCCGGCCAGATAGGGAGCGAGCTACGACCGGCTTCGCTCGATCGTCACGCCCACGCGCTGCGCTTCGCGCAACACGCCGAGCTTGGCGATGCTGACCTTCACGCGCGGCGACTTCAAGTCCCGGAGCAGGAGACCGGCGATTCGCTCGGCGAGGGTCTCGACGAGGCCGAAGCGCTCTTTCGCGAGGAGGGCGCGGACGTGTTCCACTACGACGCCGTAGTCGATGGTGTCCGCGACTTTTTGCGTCTTGAAAACCGCGTCGCCCGGAAGAGCGATCTCGAGGTCGATCTCGATCGTCTGCGGCGCGATCTTTTCGTGGCGATAGAGCCCGATCCACGCCTGAAGGCGCAGCTGGCGGATGAAAATGGTGTCCAAGGCGTGGCGGCGTTAAACTTTGCCCCTCGATTCTAGAGCAAGGCCATGGCTACCGCAGCCTTCGTGCTGATCGCCTACCTGATCGGATCGCTGTCCTTCGCGGTCATCGTGAGCCGCGCGTTCGGGTTTCCCGATCCGCGCTCGTACGGTTCGCGCAATCCCGGCGCGACCAACGTGCTGCGCATGGGCAAGAAGCTCGCGGCGCTTCTTACGCTCATCGGCGACGGCGGAAAGGGTTGGCTCGCCGTGTTCCTGGCGGCGCGCTACGCCGCCGCTTGCGGCGTGGACGCCACGGGCGTTGCGACCTGCGCGGTCGCGGTGTTTCTGGGCCATCTCTTTCCGGTGTTCTTCGGTTTTAAAGGCGGAAAGGGCGTATCCACTGCGGGCGGAATCCTGCTTGCGATCAATCCATGGCTCGGTCTCGCGACGGTCGCGACGTGGATAGTCATCGCGGTCCTGTTTCGCTATTCGTCGCTTGCGGCCGTCGTAGCAGCCGTATTCGCGCCGCTTTACTATTTTTTCCTCTTCGGCGCGAGAGAAATGTTGCCCGCGCTGATCCTCATGTCGGCGCTGCTCCTCTGGCGCCACAAGACGAACCTCCTCAACCTCGTCGCCGGTAAGGAAGGTCGGATCGGCGAGAGAAAGACGGGCGAAGCCGCTTAGCGCAGCAAGGCAAGGTCCCAACGCGGCTTGACGGTGAAGCCGCGCGAGCCTGTTCCGGGACGCGGTCCGTCGCCCGCCTTCAGGCGCAAATACCCGGCCAGGGCGATCATCGCGCCGTTGTCGGTGCAGAATTCCATCGCCGGGTAGAACACGCCGAATTTGCCGCAAGACCCGGCGGCATCGAGCAGGGCGCGCAGGCGCAAGTTGGCTCCGACGCCCCCCGCGACGACCAGCCGGTCCAAGCCCGTACGTCCTATCGCAGCGCGTGATTTCGCGACGAGGACGTCGACGACGGCCTCCTGGAATGCGGCTGCGACGTCGGCGCGTGTCTGTGGGTCGAGCGCGAGCGTGCGCGTGAGCGTTACGACCGCCGTCTTCAGGCCGCTGAAACTGAAATTCAGATCGCCGCGGTGCTCGAGTTGCTCGAGCATGGGGCGAGGAAGCTCGAAGCGATCGGGCCTGCCCCCTTGCGCGAGCCTGGCAAGGGCCGGTCCCCCGGGATAGCCGAGCCCGAGCAGTTTCGCAGTCTTGTCGAAAGCTTCCCCGGCGGCGTCGTCCAGGGTTTCGCCCAGCATCTCGTAGTCACCGACACCCGCCACACGCATCAGTTGAGTGTGGCCCCCCGAAACCAGCAGCGCGACGAACGGAAAGCGCGGCGCGTTTTTTTCGAGTAGAGGCGAAAGCAGATGCCCCTCGAGATGATGCACCCCGATCGCCCGGATTCCGAGGCCGAATGCAAGGCTGTTCGCGACGGCGGCGCCCACCAGCAGCGCTCCCGCGAGGCCGGGGCCCTGGGTGTACGCGACCGCGTCCAGGTCCGACTCCCTCGCACCGGCCTCGTGCAGGACTCCGCGGATGAGGGGGAGCAGGCGCCGAATGTGGTCGCGCGAAGCGAGCTCCGGCACCACACCGCCGTACGCGTCGTGCAGCGCCACCTGCGAATGCAGCGCGTGGGCGCGAAGGCCGCGGCCGCTGTCGTAGACGGCCACCCCGGTTTCGTCGCAGGAAGTCTCGATCCCCAGAACGAGCATGATTTTTCTGCTCTTTTATTGAACTCCGTCAGTCCGTTGTCAGGCGCATTTGACTAAAATTCCGCCCCTCATGGGCAAGCTCCCCCATCCATTGGCGGGCAAGATGCTTCTCGGCTTCGTGTTCGCAGTGCAAGCGCCGGCCTCCTTGGGCCAGTCGGACGATCTCGGCGCGCTCGCGCTCGTCCAGGCCGAGCAGTTGCTGCGCTCTCGCAACCGCGAGGTGCAAGCGGCGCGCCGCGCGCTCGAGGCGGCCCAAGCAAACACTCTCTCCGCCGGGGCGAGACCGAACCCCACTTTGAGCCTGGGGGTCGCCGCGATCAATCCTTCCGTCGGCCTGGGCGCCGGGCCCTTGCGCGACAAGATCCTGGACAGCTCGATCCGCATCGATCAAATCATCGAGCGCGGCGATCGGCGCGAGTTGCGCGTCGCCAACGCGAGAAGCCTCGAGGCGGCGAGCGCGGAGGACTTTTCCGATACGTTCCGCCAGCAGCGCCTCGCCCTCAGAGCCGCATATTACGACCTGCTGCTCGCGCAGGACAAGGTCGATATCGCTCGCGACACCACGTCGCTGTTCGAAGGCTCGCTGAGAGCGGCGGAGCTGCGCCTGAAAGCCGGCGATATCGCGAGGGCAGACGTCGCGCGGCTGCGCGTCGACGCGCTGCGCGCGCAGAATGACGCGCGCGCTGCAGAGGCCGACCGGCGCCGCGCCCAGCTCGCGCTCGCGTACCTGATCGGCGCGGAAGCGAAGGCGTCTGATATTCGCGCCGCAGATCCCTGGCCGTCTCCGGCGGGGCTCGAGGCAGCCGGTGTCGCCGACGAACTGATCGAGCGGCGGCCGGACGTGCGCGCCGCGAAAAACCGCGTCGAGGCGGCGCAGAAGGCGCGGGATCTCGCGAGGGGTTTGCGCACGCGGGACGTGACCGTGGGGGCGCAATTCGATCACTATCCCATCAACCCCTCCTACGCGCTGGGCAGCGGAGCCGGCAACGGCAACACTTACGGCGTTTTCGTGAGCATTCCGCTCTTCGCCCGCTACTTCTACGAAGGCGAGATCCAACGCTCCGAGGTGGATTACAATGCCGCGCTCGAGGCCCTGGACAAGGTGCGTGCGCAGGCGCGCTCCGACCTCAGCCGCACGCTGTCCGATTTGCAGGCTGCGGCGGAGCGCCTGCGGCGGTACGACGAGTCGCTCCTGGTGGAAGCAAAGAGGGCGGTCGATTCCGTCGAATTCGCCTACAAAAACGGTGCAATTGGAGTGATGGACCTGCTCGACGCCCGCCGGACTCAGCGCGCGATCCAGATCGACTCCGCAACGGCGCGAAACGACTACTCCAAGGCGCTAGCCGCATGGGAAGCCGGAACGCGGCGATTCGGGAGCGAGGAGCAATGAACGCGTTCGAGCTTCGGGAGGGGCCGCAGCACGGGGTCGCAGAACGAATCGCCCGGGCGGCGGGTTTCGCGCTCGCCCTGGCTCTGGCGGCGCTCGGTTCGGCGTGCGGCAACGGAGACGCCAAGTCCGACGTCGCGCGGCCGCGGCTTGAGAACGACCGGATCGTGTTTCCGAAGGACAGTGCGCAGCTCGGCTCCTTCGCGACTGAGCCGGTCAGAGAGAGCGCGCCGCAGCAGTTGCGCCTGTCGGGGCGTCTGGTGTGGGACGAAAACCGCACGGTACGGCTGTTCCCCCCTTTCGCAGGGCGCGTGACGCACATCCTGGTGAAGGCCGGAGACCGCGTAAAGCCGGGGCAGACACTGGCGGTGCTGGCCTCTCCCGACTTCGGCCAGGCGCAAGCCGATGCGCGCCGCGCGCAATCCGATTTCGCCCTGGCCGAAAAGAATCTCAACCGGCTGCGGGAGCTGTATGCCGCCGGGGTTTCCTCGCGCAAGGAAATGATCACCGCGGAAGCCGACTACGCGCGCGCCGAAGCCGAGCTCGCGCGTGCCTCCGGCAAGATCAGGCTCTACGGCGGCGGCAGCGAATCGGTCGACCAGAACCTCGCCTTTGCGAGTCCGATCGACGGTATCGTGGTGGAGCGCAACATCAATCCGGGACAGGAGCTGCGGTCCGATCTTCAGCTCGCCAACTCCCCGGCGACGTTCGTCATCACCGACCCCTCCCACCTGTGGGTGCAGCTCGATGCGACCGAGAGCCAGCTCGCGAGTCTGAAGCGTCGGCAGGCCGTGCGGCTGCGTTCTTCCGCGTGGCCGGATGAGACCTTCGAGGCCACCGTGGAAACGATTTCCGATTTCATCGATCCTGCCTCGCGCACGGTCAAGGTGCGCGGCTCGGTCGTCAACCGCGACAGAAAGCTCAAAGGCGAAATGTTCGTCACCGCCGAGCTCCCGGACGTGGCGCGGGCCGGCCTGCAGGTGTCTGAAAGGGCGTTGGTACTTTCCGGGGGCACGTATTACGTGTTCGTCGAGGAGTCCCCGGGACGATTTGCATGGACCGAGGTAGAGGTCGAAGGAGTCCGCGACGGAGTGGCCGGTGTCGTTTCCGGCGTGGACCTCGGCCAGAAAGTGGTCGTGGAGGGGACTCTCCTCCTGCATCGCCTGTATCGGCAGCTCGCAGGCGGCGCGCCCGCCTGAAGCGGCGCATCCAGACCCGGCCCCATGATCGAACGCGTCGTTTCCTTCGCGCTCAACAAGCCGCTGTTCGTCGTCCTCGGCCTGATCCTCTTCGTGGCCGGCGGCCTCGCGGCCTTCAGGTCCTTGCCGATCGAAGCGTTTCCCGACGTGACCGACACGCAGGTCAACATCATCACGCTCTACCCGGGTCGCGCGGCGGAGGAGGTCGAGAAGCAGGTCACGGTTCCGCTCGAGGTGGTGCTCTCCGGCCTGCCCAACGCCGTGCGCCTTTTCTCGCACACGCAGTTCGGGCTGTCTTTCATCATCATCACTTTCGACGATCGCGCCAACGCCTACTTCGCGCGCCAGCAGGTGGTGGAGCGGCTGCGCGAGGTGGATCTTCCCGACGGGGCGCAGCCGGCGCTTGCGCCCCTGTCGACGCCGATTGGCGAAATCTACCGCTATCGACTCAAGTCCGACACGTTAAATGCGAGGGATCTGCGCTCGATCGAAGACTGGACCGTCGAGCGGCAACTGCGCCTGATCCCGGGTGTAGCCGACATCGTCAGCTTCGGCGGCCTGATCAAGCAATACGAGGTCAATCCGGACCTCGGGAAGCTGCGCGATTACAAGGTGACGTTGCAGCAGCTGTTTTCTGCGCTGCAACGCGGCAACGCCAACGTCGGCGGAGGCTACCTCGAACAGGGCCGGCAGCAATATCTCATCCGCGGCATCGGGCTGCTGCGTTCCTCCGACGAGATCGGCAATATCGTGGTCGCCGAGAGGAGCGGCGTGCCGATCCTGGTGAAGTACGTGGCGAATGTGAGCGTGGGCTCCATCCCGCGTCAGGGGATCGTGGGACAGGACGATGAGGACGACGCCGTCACCGGCATCGTGCTGATGCGAAAGGGCGAAAACCCTTCGCAAGTACTCAAGGCGGTGAAGGAGAAGGTCGAGTCGCTGAATGCAACGGGGCTGCCGCGCGGGGTCATGATCACGCCCTTCTACGACCGCACCTGGCTGATCGACAGGACGCTGAGGACGGTGTTCACCAACCTGGTCGAGGGCGCGGCGCTGGTGACTCTGGTGCTGCTGCTTTTCCTGGGCAACCTGAGAGCGGCGTTCATCGTTGCGCTGGTGATCCCGCTGTCCCTGCTTGCCACTTTCCTCGGGCTTACCTGGGTGGGGATTCCCGCGAACTTGCTGTCCCTGGGCGCGATGGATTTCGGCATCATCGTCGACGGCGCCGTGATCGTGGTGGAAAACGTTTTCCGCAAGCTCTCCGAGGAGGCTCACGACCGTACGCCGCGGATCCAAAAGATTCTGGCCGCCACGGTCGAGGTGGGACGGCCGACGCTGTTCTCGATGCTCATCATCATCGCGGCGCACATCCCGATCTTCACCTTGCAGCGTCACGAAGGGCGGATCTTCGCCCCCATGGCCTGGTCGGTGACCTCCGCCCTGATCGGGTCGCTGATCCTGTCGCTGACGCTGGTGCCTTTGCTCTGCGTGTGGTTGCTGCGTAAGAACCTCCCCGAGGGGGAGAACGCGCTCGTTCACGCCTGCAAGCGGGTGTACGAGCCGGTGCTCGCCTGGGCGATAAACAACAAGAAAAAGGTCCTGGCCACTGCTCTCATTGCGCTCGCCGCGAGCCTAGCGGCCGTGCCCAAGCTCGGCACCGAGTTCCTTCCCGAGCTGAACGAGGGCTCGATCTGGATCAACGTCAACCTGCCCACCTCGGTGTCGGTGACCGAGACGCAGCGCATGGCCGGCCGATTCCGCTCGGCGCTGGCATCGGTTCCGGAGGTCGAAAGCGTCATCTCCAAATGCGGCAGACCCGAGGACGGAACCGATCCCAAACCGATCAACATGTGCGAGATTCTGGTGACCTTGAAACCCGAGTCCCAATGGCGCGGCGGCGCATCCAAGCGCCAGCTGATCGACGAGATGGACAAGTCGATGTCGCGCTTTCCGGGCATCGAGCCGAGCTTCTCGCAGCCGATCCGCGACAACGTGCTCGAATCGATCTCGCAGATCGACGGGCAGATCGTGATCAAGGTGTTCGGAGAGGATCTCGACGTGCTTCGCAATCAGGCGGAGCAGGTGTTGAGCGCGGTGAAAGACGTGCGCGGCGTGAAACGCGCCTTTATCGATCGCTTGGGCGAGCTGCCTCAGCTCCTCATCCGCGTGGACCGGGAGGCGGCTGCACGCTACGGGTTGAACGTTGCTGATATCCAAGATGTGATCGAAATGGTGCTCGGCGGCAAGGCGGCCACACAGCTATGGGAAGGCGAGCGCCACTACGCCGTCTCGGTGCGCCTCGCCGATCCGCAGCGCACCGTCTCCAATCTGCGCTCGATCCCGGTGAGCACCGCCGGCGGCGCGTACGTGCCGATCTCGCAAGTGGCGGAGTTCAGCACCATCGGGGGCGCGATGAACATCGCGCGCGAGAACGGCGTGCGCGTGCATTCGATCGGCATTTTCATCGCCGAGCGGGACATGGGCAGCGTGGTGTCAGACATGAAGGACCGCGTCGCCGCGCGGATCAAGCTCCCGCCCGGCTACAGCATCACCTGGTCCGGGGAGTTCGAGAACCAGGAGCGCGCCATGGCGCGCCTTTCCATCATCATCCCGGTGTCGGTACTGCTGATCTTTATCCTGCTCTTCGATGCGTTCGGCGCATTCCGCAGTGCGCTTCTGATCCTGCTCAACATCCCTTTTGCCCTGATCGGCGGAATCTTCGCGCTGATCATCACCGGGATCCCGTTGTCGGTTTCGGCGGCGATCGGCTTTATTGCTCTCTTTGGCCAGGCGGTGCTGAACGGCGTGGTCATGGTTGCGTATTTCAACCAGCTGCGCGACGCAGGCGCCTCGCCGGAAGAGGCGGTGATGCGGGGTTCGTTGACGCGCATGCGGACGGTGCTGATGACGGGCCTTCTCGCCGCCCTGGGACTGCTGCCGATGGCGGTTTCCACCGGGATCGGCTCGGAGACGCAGAAGCCCCTCGCGGTGGTCGTGATCGGCGGGTTAGTTACGGCCACCTTGCTTACGCTTATCGTGCTGCCGACGCTCTATCTTGTTTTCGAGCGCCTCGGCGGGCGCCAGTGGCGCCGCCCCGCGTGAGGCAGGTGACTCCCAGGGCCGATCTCTGCTAGAATTCGCGCCTTTGCTTCGGGACACTGAGCCTGCATGCCGACAGTACGCGTCAAGGAAAACGAGCCCTTCGAAGTGGCATTGCGCCGCTTCAAGCGCACCGTGGAAAAGACCGGGCTTCTCACCGAGCTGCGAGCGCGCGAGTTCTACGAAAAGCCCACGGCCTACCGCAAGAGAAAGCTGGCCGCCGCCGTCAAGCGGCACTACAAGCGCCTGCGCAACCAGACGCTGCCGCCAAAGCTCTATTGATCCGGAGGGCACTGCCGCCGGACCAACCCGGCGCGATGGAGTGGACAGAGCCGCTCATCGCGCCGTTTCATTTTGCCGATCCCGACCTTCGAGGAGCGCATGTCGCTAAGGGCCAACATCAGCGAAGACATGAAGGCGGCCATGAAAGCGAGAGAGCCGCAGCGGCTCTCTGCCATACGCCTGTTGCTCGCCGCGATCAAACAGCGCGAAGTCGACGAGAGGAAAGAGCTTGCCGACGCCGAGGTCGTGGCGGTCATCGAGAAGATGATCAAGCAGCGCCGCGACTCCATTGCGCAGTTCCAGGCTGCCAACCGCAAGGATCTCGTCGACGTCGAGACCTTCGAGTTGAATCTTCTCTCCGACTACCTGCCTAAGCAACTGACGGAGGCCGAGATTGCAGAGGAGGTCTCTGCGGCAATCGCGCAGACGGGCGCGAAGGGAGTGGCCGACATGGGCAAAGTCATGGGGGCATTGAAGGGCAAGCTCGCGGGGCGCGCCGACATGGCAAAAGTATCGTCGCTGGTGAAATCGAAGCTTGCCGGCTGAGAGGGATCGGCAAGGCGGAGTGCGCCGCGAGTGGCTGCGGTCAGGGTTTCCGGGTTACGCTTGCGGCTTGCGCTTCGGAAAATTTCGCCTATAAAGGAAAGATGGTGAGTAGGCACGGGCCCCGGTG
>Ga0137412_10003845_pt1 | contig 11983 bp, 10 predicted proteins | sample CZODoug2_1_16fun_FD_122160 | JGI IMG/M metagenome (GOLD analysis project Ga0137412, IMG submission 122160) | Vadose zone soil fungal communities from Angelo Coast Range Reserve, California, USA - CZODoug2_1_16fungal (Hybrid Assembly) | ecosystem: Environmental > Terrestrial > Soil > Vadose zone...
ATGACCGGTCCTCTTGATCCCGCGCTGCGCGCCGCGCTTGCCGAAATCGAGCTGCGGCGGCGCGGCCACCGCCTCGCGGTCCGCAGCTCGGCGCTCGGCGAGGACTCGCGCGAATTCTCCTTTGCGGGTCAGCTCGACACCGCGCTCGGGATCGTAGGAATCGCCGCTCTGGAGCACGCCGTGAGGCGGGTCTGGGCTTCGCTCTGGTCCGAGCGCTGCGTCGCTTACCAGCGGCGCACGGGCTGCCGTCTGCGGGCCCTCGGGGTGATCGTTTGCGAGCAGGTCGAAGCGGCGTTTTCAGGCGTCCTGTTCACCCGGGCGCCTGCCGGTTCGGACTGTCCTTCCGATTCGATGTTGATCGAGTATTGCGAGGGGTTGGGAGACAAGCTCGTAGCGGGCGAGGTGAATCCGGGAACGGCGTCGATCGCACGCTCGAGCGGCGCGCTCCTTCGCGAGCTTGCGCCGCCGGATTCGACCGCCGCCCTCGGGAAATCTCCGGCGCAGCTCGGATCGCTCGCACGCGGCGCGATGAAGCTCGAACGGGACTTCCGCACACCCCTCGATATCGAATGGGCGATCGACGCGGCGGGAGAGGTCTGGTTCCTCCAGGCGCGGCCGATCACCAGCGCGGCGCCGATGATGGTCTGGTCGAATGCCAATATCGCTGAAAACTTCCCCGATGTAGTGAGCCCGATGCTGTACTCGATAGCCCGGCGCGGATACTCGGCGTACTTCCGCAACCTGGGGCTCGCCTTCGGCATTTCCCGCAACCGCATCGAAGCAATGGAGGAGCCGCTCGAGAACATCATCGGCATGCATTGCGGACGGCTCTACTACAATCTGTCCAACATCCACACGCTGCTGCATCTGTTGCCCGGCGGGGCGTGGCTCGCGCGCTTTTTCAACGATTTCACCGGAGCGGAGGATACTCCCTCGCCCAGTGCCTCGCCCCGCATGGGGACCCTGGCGCGCGTCCTCGAGCTATTGCGCGTTCCCGCCGGCGTCATCGGGCAATACTCACGGGTTCGTACCCGCGTCGCCCGATTCGAAACGGTCGTCGACGCCTTCTGCAGCCGCTACGCGTCCGAATCGCTGGCCGGGCTGCCTCTGGAATCGCTGCGTCGCGCGGTTCTCGATTTTCTCGACATCCGGCTGCGCCGGTGGAACGACGCCGCGCTCGCCGACACCGCCGCCATGGTGTCCTACGGACTGCTTCGGCTCGTCGTGCGCCGCGCATTTTCGGGCGACGAGGAGGCTTACTTGCACAACACGCTGTTGAAGGGTCTCCCCGACCTCGCGAGCAACGCGCCGGTCGCGCGGCTTTGGCAGCTGTCCAGGCGGGTGCGCGGAGATGCCGGGCTCAGATCGCAGCTGAAGCGCTGCACGGCGGCTGAATTCGCAGCGGAGCTCGACCGGCCGGAGCTCGGGGAATTTGCGCGCGAGTTCCGCGACTATCTGGAGCGCTGGGGATTCCGCAGTTCGCAGGAGCTCATGCTCACCGTCCCGACTCCCCCGGAGCGTCCCGAGGACGCCATAGCCCTCCTGAAACTCTATGTGGAGATCGAAGGTCCTCCGCCCGACGCATTGATCGAAGGCCAGGCGGCGGAGCGCATCGCGCTCACCGACAGCATCATGAAGCGGCTCACGCCGGCGCCTTGGCTGCGTTCGCTTCCGCTTTTCAGCCGGGCCGGGCGCTTTCGACTGATCCTTGCCGCGACCCAGGGTGCAATCGGGCTGCGCGAAAGAGCGAGGTTTCGGCAGGCCCTCCTTTACACCAGGCTGCGACGAATCCTCCTTGCGATCGGAGATCGCCTCGCCGCGCGCGGCGTCTTCGCAGCACGGGACGACGTTTTTTTTCTCGAGGTGGACGAGCTCGATGCCTTGCTGGCCGACGACCCGGCGCTTCTTCGCGCGGCCCCTTCGCTGGTCGCGACGCGCAGGGAATCGCATGAACGGTTCAAGCGCGTGTCCCTGCCGGACACCTTGCGCAGCCGCCCGGGGGAACGCATCGACGGCAGCGGGATCCATCCCCGCGCGCCGGACGCCGCGCAGGCCGACTTCCTTCGCGGGACGGGAGCGTGCGGCGGGGCCTACCGCGGAGTCGCGGCGGTGCTCGAAGACGCTCAGGAAGCGGGGAAACTCTCCCCCGGCTCGCTCCTTGTCACCCGCCAGACGGACCCGGGGTGGGCCGCCGTATTTTTCGTCGTGCGCGGACTGGTCGTCGAGCGGGGCGGAATGTTGTCGCACGGAGCGATCATTGCGCGCGAATACGGGATCCCGGCAGTAGTCGGAGTGCCGGGAGCCATGCAACTGATCCGAACGGGAGACGAAGTGGAGGTGGACGGTGATCGGGGAACCGTCGGGATCTTTCGCCGCTGACTGCCTGGGCTACGCGCGGCAACGACTCCTGCGGCCGAGAATACTCGCGCTCGCTGCTGCAGTGGCCGCCTGCGCGGTGTTCGTCTCGGGAGCTCCGCGCCCCGGGTTCGCGATACCGGCGGCGCTGATCCTCGTATGGCAGTTCCGGTTGTGGGACGACCTGGAAGATCTTCCGTTCGATCGCATTCATCATCCGGACAGAGTGCTGGGGGTGACGCGGATACGGGGCGGATTCGCCGTAATCAACGCCGCCGGCCTTCTCCTCGCCGGAGCGACCCTCGCCATCGTCGCCGAAGCCGCGCAAGCCCTCGCCTATGCCGCTCTGGTTGCGGCTCTCGCAGCCGGCTATCGACTCATGAGAACGAGGCCCGATCGCCGTCTCGTGCGCGCGCATCTCGTGCTGGTCAAGTATCCCGTGTTCGTATTCGTTGCCGCGGCACCACCGGTCGTTTCGCAAGCGGTGCCGGTGGCGGCCGTTCTCTACCTGGGGCTGTGCCTTTTTGAGGTACTGGACGATCCGGTACTGCGAGGCATTCGCGCGGGTCGCGCTCTCGTCATCGCGGAAGGAATAGCCATCGCGGGCATTCTGGCGTACGGGGCGATCCGATGAAGCCTTCCGACCTCGCGCCGGAGCAATTCGAAGACGTCGCGTGCTACCTTTGCGGCAGCGATATCGCCGAGCCCTTTATCACCGGCGAGGACGATCTCACGGGCAAGCCGGGGCGCTTCTCCTTCCAGCGCTGCGGCGGCTGTGGGCTGGTCTATCAACGCCCCCGCCTGCGCCTCGAGAACATCAAGCCCTGGTACGACGATGAGTACATCGCGCACCGCAAGAAGAACGACTGGGGATGGATGACGCCCCTGTACCGGCGTGCGATGGACCGACTCGACCGTGCCAAGGCCGAAATCGTGTCCAGGTACGTCGGGCTCGGCCCCGAGGCCCGGGTGCTGGATGGGGGATGCGGCGCCGGGACTTTTCTGATGAAACTCCAGGCGCTGCATCACGTTCAGGCGATCGGCGTGGATTTCAAGGATCTTTCGGCCCTCCCGGCCTTCGACAAAATCGAGTTTCGTTGCGGCCTCTTCTATGAGCAGGATTTCGGCGGCCGCCGATTCGATCTCGTCACCATGTGGCATTTTCTCGAACACGACTACGATCCGATGCGATCGCTGCGCCGCGCCCGCGATCTGCTCGCCCCGCAGGGCAGGCTGATCATCGAGGTTCCCCGGCTCGACAGCGTCAGCTTTCGCCTCTTCGGGGATCGCTGGCCGGGACTTCAGGCGCCGCAGCACACGGCTCTCTACACGCGCGATACGCTTCTCGCGGCGATCGACAAGGCGGGGCTCAAGGTGCTCGACTATTTGCCGTACGGCGCTTTCCCGGCGTATTTCTATCTCTTCGCCGGGGCCGCATTCAAGGTTCTTCGCGGGCGAGGCTTGAATCTCGATCGCGCCATCGTTCCGTACTTTCTCGGCCAAGCGCTTCTTTTCCCGGTACTCGTTTTCGAGCGCCGTTTCAATCTGGCGATGCAGACCGCCGTCTGCGGCCCGCGGTAACACCCCGTGAATCGACTGATCGCTCACTCGCGGGCCGTGCTCACCCTGGTGCTGATGACGTTCGGTGCCGTCGTGCTGCTCGTCGTCGCGGTATTCACCCTGTTTCGGCTGCCCCGCCTTTACCGTGAGGGCATCGTCGGGGCCCTGGGTGATCTGACGCTGGCGCTTTGGAAAGTCCGCGTCGTGACGCACCGGGACCGGCCGTTTCCCGAGACGCAGACCGTCTACATCTCGAACCACACCTCGACGATCGATATGTTCGTCCTCATCTCGCTGCGCCTGCCCAACGCTAGATTTTTCCTTTCGGGATTTCTGCGCAAGCTGCTGCCGCTCGGCTTGATCGGCTATCTGACCGGCATCTTCTGGACGGTGCCACAGTCGTTTCCGGAAAAGCGCGTCGAGATCTTCAAGCGTGCCGCGCGCACGCTGCGCCACACTCGCGAGTCCGTATACCTCAGTCCGGAGGGAGAGCGCGTGACCACCGGCGAGATCGGCCCCTTCAACAAGGGCGCCTTCCACCTCGCAACCGATCTCAAGCTGCCTATCGTGCCTCTCTTCATCGCAATTCCCGGCGACATCGACCCCGGTACGGGACTGCACCCGGGCTCGGGTACCGTCCACGTATACGTCAAACCGGCCATCGACACGAGCCGGTGGAAGCTCGAGGACCTGATTGCGAACAAGGACAGGGCCAGGACGATGTTTCAACAGTGGAACAGGGAGTACCGCGGATGATGGACCGTTTCGCGACACGGAGATCGCCATCGCCGACCTTGCGCTGGCCGGAACGCCCGCGACCGTGACGGGCAGGACCGTCGCGCCGCGTTGTGTTTTTCTCACGGGCGCGACCGGCTTTCTGGGCGTAACGGTGCTCGCCGGGCTGCTCACGAAAACCGAAGCCAAGGCCCTCTGTCTCGTGCGCGCAAGCAGCCCCGCCGACGCGCAACGCCGGCTCGAACAAGCCTTCCTTGCCGCGACGGGCAGACAACTGCCCCCGGGGCGGGCGGAAGCCGTGTGCGGCGACTTGGCGCTTCCCCGGCTGGGGATGGTGCCGACTGCGGCCGAGCGCGTCGCACAGGACACCGACATGGCGATCCACTGCGGCGCGGAGGTGAACTGGAGCAAATCCTACGCCGCGCTGCGCGCGGTCAATGTGCTCTCCGTTCTGGAGGTCGCCCGGCTCTGCTGCGAGCGACGCCCCAAGCCTCTCATTTTTGTTTCGACGCTTGCCGTCTGTTACGCACATGACGCGCCGGAGAGCGTGGACGAAAATGTGGACATGTCCCGATACCTCGCCGGCATGCCGCTCGCCTACGCGCAGGGAAAGTGCGTCGCCGAACACGTGCTTGGAGCATTCGGCCGCGCCGGCTTGCCCGTGACGATCGTGCGCAGCGGTCTCATCGTGGGGGATTCCGGAAACGGCCGCTCGAACCCCGACGACCTCGTGTCGCGATTGCTGTGCTCGGCGGCGCGCACGGGGGTTGCCCCGGACGTCGACTGGCAAGTCGACGCGTGCCCGGTGGATTTCGTCGCCGATACGCTCGTGGAACTCGCTTGGTCCGGGCACACGGGGGCACGTATTCTGCACGTGCATCATCCCTGCCCCCGCCATTGGCGCGAAATCGTCGCATGGCTGAACGTGGCGGGGTACCGCAGCTCCCTGGTGCCCTACGATGACTGGCTCGATCACGTTCGACGCGCGACGCCGAAGTCCGACCCGGACTTGCGGCCGCTGCGTCCGTTTTTCCTGGCGCGTCCGCGCATTCTCAGCGGCCAGACCCTGCCCGAGCTCTATTTCGAGGCAAACCGGGAACGGATAGAAGCGAGCCGATCCCGCGCAGTGCTCCGGCGATGCGGCCTGCGTGTTCCGACGATCGACGGCGAGTATCTCGCCCGATGCGTCGGTGCGCTGGCGGCAGCCGGGCATATTCCCGATGCTCCCCATTCGCCGCCCAAGCGACGGCTCGCGCTCGCGGACACGGAGACGACAATCGCAGCGCTTCTCCGCGATCATTTTGGCGCGCCGGGTCTGAAACTGGAGGAAATCCAGCGGTGCGACGTCGACGGAGGCATCATCAGCGAGCTCCTCGCCTGGAGAATGGGCCAGGAAGCCGGGGTGGCGAAATACCGTGTCGCGTTTCGCAGACGCCGCGGCGCTCCCGTCGAGGAATTGCCCCTCATCCTGAAGCGCAAGCCGGGCGACGACCTCATGCTCGCAGTCGGCGAAGCGCTGGCTGGCGCTTGTGGCGCCACCCTTGGAAAGGTGTTTCGCGCCAACGCGCGCGGGCTGGGGCTGCTACGCGCCCATGAGCGGGAACCCGATTTGTACCGAATCGATGAACCGCGACTGCGCAATCACATGCCGGGCCTATACGGCTCGATGAAGGAGCGCGGCGGCCAGGTTTTTGCGCTCGCGATCGAGTGTCTCGACTCCGCCGCCTTTCCCAGCTGGGCCGCGCCCGGTCGGTCCTGGCCGCACCAATCCATCCGCGCGGTGGTGGAGGCAACGGCGCAGATTCATTCCGTCTTCCTCGGGCGAACGCGGTCCCTGGAGCAGAAATCGTGGCACACGCCCAGTCCTCCGTCCGAGGAAATGCTGCCGCTATGGCGCGGGCTCGCGGATCACGCCGCGGATTTTTTCAGCGACTGGTGGGGCGAATCGAGCCTGCCACTGCAACGCCGCGCGGCAGAGGCCGCTCGAAAGCGCCGGAGTACGCTGGCAGCGATGCCTCGAACGCTGGTTCACAACGATTTCAACCCGCGCAACTTCGCGTTCCGGCCCGCGGTGATTGCACCGAGATTGTGCGCATTCGACTGGGAGCTCGCCGCGGTGCGCGTGCCTCAGCATGACCTCGCCGAGCTGCTGTGCTTCGTGCTGCCCGCCGAGGCAAGACCGGATACGGTCATCGAGTACCTTGAAATGCACCGCGCGAAGCTGCAGCCGTATGCGGAGACGGCCCTGGACCGCAGGAAGTGGTTCGAGGGGTTCGGCCTGTCGCTCGATGAATTGATTCTGGAGCGTTTTCCCCTCTATACCCTCTTCCACCGGATCCGCCGTCAGCCGTACCTTCCCCAGGTACTGCAGAACTGGCGGCGGTTACGCGAGTGGTTCGACCCGGCGGCCCAATCGGGAGACGTGTCCAGGGCGGAAGCAATCTACTAGGCCGCGAGCCTGCGTGAGGCCGCGCACGACCGGCAGGCGTTCAATCCCGCGATTCTCGGTTCCCTACTCCACCTTCGCTCCCGAGCGGCGGATGATGTCCGCCCACTTTCCCGTCTCGGCGCGGACGAATGCGGCGAACTGATCGGGCATCATCGGGCGCGCCTCGATGCCGAGATTCGCCATGCGGCGCGCCACCTCCGCGTGGGCGAGCGCGCGCGAGGCGCGGTCGTTCAACCGGTAGATGAGCTCGCGCGAGGTGCCCGAGCGCGCGCCCAGTCCCAGCCACGGGGTCGCTTCGAACCCCGGCAGGCCCGACTCCGCGAGCGTGGGAATTTCGGGCGCGGCGTCGATGCGCTTCAACTCCGCCACGGCGATCGCGCGCAACCGGCCGTCGCGAACGTGCTGGAGGGTGGTGCTGGTATTGACGAAGCTCATCGCCACGCGCCCGGCGAGCAGGTCGGTCGTCGCCTGCGCGGCCGAACCCTTGTAGGGCACATGCACGGCTTCCACGCCCGCGAGCGACTTGAGCAGTTCCATCGCGAGGTGCCCGCTCGAGGCGACCGCCTGCGAGGCGTAGTGCGCCTGCGCGCCTTCGCCGCGCATCCAGGCGAGCAGCTCCTGCAGATTTTTCGCCGGCACCGAAGGGTGCACCACCAGAAGCAGCGGAGCGACGCCCAGCATCGCCACCGGCGCGATGTCGGCCGCCGGATTGAAGGGCATGAAGGACATGAGCTGCGCGTTGATGGAAAACGGGCCGGGCGGCGCGACGAACAGCATGTGTCCGTCCGCCGGCGCCTTTACCACCAGATCGACGCCGATGTTGCCGTTCGCCCCCGGCCGGGTCTCCACCACGAAGGGCACGCCGAAATTCCTGCTGAAGTCCTCCGCGAGCACGCGCGCGAGCAGATCGACCGACCCTCCCGGCGGGCTCGTCGCGATGATGCGCACCGTGTGGCTGGGCCAGGGGTGCTGCGCGGAAGCGGCGAGCGGCAGCGCGCACGCCGCGGCGAGCGCCAACGTGGAAAGCATGGACTTCATCGAAAGGGATTGCCTCACAGGGAATAAGCCTACTCGAAAAGAGCGGGCACGGCAGATAATTGCAAATGCAACTACATCTTGGCACAATGGAACTTCGGAGGCCGGGAGCTACGCATGGCCAAGGACCCCAAGAGCCACGCCTGGGCCGTGCTGCTTGCAGCGCACGCAACCTTGATCGAGAAAATCGAAGCCGCCCTCGCCGAAGCGAAGCTGCCGCCGCTGGCGTGGTACGACGTGCTCTGGGAGCTGCAGGGATTCCAGTCGCCAAAATATGAAGGCGAGTCGAAGGAAGGCAAAGTCGAGAATGTGAAATTCGCCGAGTTCAAGTTAGAGACGCCCGGACAGCTCTCCCCTGCCGAATACGACAGCTTCGTGCGCGACACGGTGAATTTCCTTGATTACATCGGCGAGCCGATGCAGTTAGAGCGCCGCAACTTGGGTATTCGCGTGCTGGGTTTCCTGTTGGTGTTGTTCCTGCTTGCTTACTTTCTTAAGCAGGAATATTGGAAAGACATCAAGTAAGTTAATTTGCAAAATGGTTTGCACAGTGGATCGCAGACACGCGCTGAAGCGCGTGTCTGCGACTTAGCAACCGGGAATTCGACAATCACTACAATAGTCACTGCCATATTTATGGGGGCGCTTCCATCGTGATGACGCTCTTCTCAAGCCCTAGAGACGTCTGCAGCCATCGCACCCGGTTCGTGCTGGCTGAAAAAGAGGTGACGCTGGACGTTGTGGATGTCGATGGACGCTCGTTGCCCGAGGATCTGCTTGATCTGAATCCTTATCAGAGCCTGCCGACTTTGGTGGAGCGCGATCTGGTGTTGTACGACTCGCGCATCATCATCGAATATTTGGACGAACGTTATCCGCATCCACCTTTGATGCCGGTTGATCCGATCACGCGCGCACGTTTCAAACTCACCATGTACCGCTTGGAGCGCGACTGGTATTCGTTGGTAGCCGACATCGAGCAACTGACGGATCGGAAACGCGCGGACGATGCGCGCAAGACCTTGCACGACAGTATTCTGGCGAACGTGGAAGTGTTTCGTAGCCAACCTTATTTTCAATCGGCCGATTTCACCTTGGTAGATGCGACGATCGCGCCGGTGTTGTGGCGCTTCCCTAGCTGGGGCATCAAGCTGGCGGTGGAGCGAGCGGATGTAGTGTTGCAGTACGAAAGACGCGTATTCATGCGACCGGCCTTCCGCCGTAGCCTCTCGTGGGCTGAACGCGCGATGCGCGTATAAGCGGCGGCAAGCGACGAGCTGCGCATGTTTGCGAGCGTCGCTTGAGTCTATGTTTGGTTTGCGATCAAAGTAGTTGTATGACTCAGAACCTGCCTCCCACCAGCTCGCGCCGCCCTTATCTGCTGCGCGCCATGCATGAATGGATGACCGACAACCAGCAAGCTCACGAACGCTTGCGCCCCGCGGAGTGCTGTAAGTCGAGTGCTGTTTCACCTGAGGCTCTGCGGGTTTCAACTATGCCGTGGTGGCGTCGAGTGTGCAAAGGGTTCGTCAAACTGAACTATTCCGGGATACTTGCCCGAGTTGGTTCGCTGGTTTTGATGGGTGGAAACCAGGGCGCTCCCCGCAGAGGGCGGTAATCGGCAACGGAGAAGGCGGTTGCAGCTGCTGAGATCAGCGCGCAGAAAACGCCGGGCTGACGGGTGGCGTGTTCGGGAAAGTCAAAGGGAATCAGCCAGGCGAGCAGCAACATTGAGGTGGTGTTGAGTAAGTCGGTTGCGGCGATAAGGGATAGATCTGGGCGGCCCACGCCGTATTGCCCGCCGGTGATCGCCGTGGCGATCCCGAACACGCCAGCGACCAGGAACAGCACGGCGGCCACTGTGTTGAACTCCCAACCGGTGCGGTTGACGCCCTGAACGCCTGCCCAGGGTAGAAAGAGCGCCAACATCAACGAGGCGCCGCCGACGCCGGCGATCAGCCGTCGGTATACGGGGGTTTTCGCAGCCATGTCGGTCCTCCGGGTGCTTGGGGCGTGTGACCGCTTACATTCCTATAACAATTGTTATTCCTAGTCAGTAACATAACGTTCGTTATGGCATCATGTCAAATGATGACTTCGCCCGACACCCCGTTGAGCACCGCGGACCGCCTCGTGGCCGCCGCTTTGGCCGTGCTCGAACGAGACGGACCGGCGGCGATTCAAGCGCGAACACTCGCGGGCGAGATCGGCGCGTCCACGATGGCGGTGTACACGTACTTCGGGGGCATGCCCAAGCTCACCGAAGCGGTGATGCGTGAAGGGCTTGCGCGCTTCGCCGAGCACACTCGCGGGGTGCCCCACACCGACGACCCGATGGCCGATCTCATCGCTGGCGGACTGGCCTACGGCGAGTTCGCGATGCAAAACCCGCAGCTATACCGGTTGCTGTTTGGTCTCACCGACCTTGGCGGGGTCCATAAGCTCTCAGCCGATGCGGCCACGCCTTGGGATCTCGCCGAAGGAGTCGACGCACTGTCGGTGCTGGTCGCTGCGGTCGAGCGGGTCATCGAAGCCGGGCGGATCCGGCCGCAGGAGCCGACCCCTGCGGCCACCCAGATCTTGAGTGCCACCCACGGATTCGTGCTGCTGGCGATGAGCGGTTTCATCGACTCCCACGGACTGCAAGACGTGATGGCCCCAATGGCGATCAACTTGATCGTGGGTCTCGGCGACACGCGCCGGCGCGCGGAACGCTCCCTGGCCGCTGCGATCAAAGCGCGCGCGTCTCAGCGACAAAACAAGTCACGCCCCGGGGTCGTGTGACCCAAGCGGGTATTGGGCCTGAAGATTTCTGCGGGTTTCCGCTATGCCGTGAGAGTGGCCGGGGCTGCAACAGTCTGCGCCGAGGAATTACTGCTCCAGCCCCATACAACGGGTTGGAATCCCCCCGGCTTGAGCCGTGGGTAGGACGTCAACGGGTTCAGTGCACGACCATCAGCGCCAGCGATGCGGTCGACAGCAACAGGTAGCCGCCCGGGAAGGCGATGTTGTAGAGCACGCGGGCCCTCACATGTGTCACGACCGCGCCGATGAAGAACAGGACCAGTCCGGCGGCGGCCGCAATTCCCAAGGCAGGCAAGCCGAGCAGCCCGACAACCAGCCCGGCCGCCCCGGCGAGCTTCACCGCCGCCAACGGAGACAACCAAGAGCGCGGCACACCGACCTCGGCCGAGTTCGCGAGCACGAATCCGGCGGGGATGAGGTCGGCTATCGCGACTCCCGCGGTGAGGATGGCGGTGGTCAAGACGACAACGACGTATGCGGTTTGCATGTTGGTCAATCCTTTTCAATCCGTTGGGGTGCAGCTATTTCCGCTGCGGCGAGCCGAATGGCCGCCGAGCGTGGTGCGGCGCAGAATTGAAAGCGTCATGATGCTGGTCTCCTTTGCGACGGGACGTTGGATGGATGCGCTCATCTACTTGACGATTGCCGTTCCGGAAAGGTGACCGATGGATCTTGTGGAGCTTGCGGGACGGTTTGATGCCGACCGGCCACACCTGCGATCGGTCGCGCTTCACCTGCTCGGATCGGTACCCGACGCAGACGACGCGGTGCAATCGGCATGGCTGAAGGCCAGCCGGTCGGACTACGGCGCCGTGGAGAACCTCACCGGCTGGTTCACCACGATCACCGCACACGAGGCATTCGACCAGTCGCGGGCGCGCAAGCGGCGCGCCGAGCGACCGCTGTCCGAGCCCGACGAATTGGACCGGATCACGGCGAGCTTCTCGGCCCCGGCCGAGGACGACGCGCTGCTGGCGGACTCGGTGGGCCGGGCGCTGCTCGTCGTGCTCGATCGGCTCTCACCCGCGCAACGCGTTGCTTTCG
>Ga0137412_10003846_pt1 | contig 11982 bp, 2 predicted proteins | sample CZODoug2_1_16fun_FD_122160 | JGI IMG/M metagenome (GOLD analysis project Ga0137412, IMG submission 122160) | Vadose zone soil fungal communities from Angelo Coast Range Reserve, California, USA - CZODoug2_1_16fungal (Hybrid Assembly) | ecosystem: Environmental > Terrestrial > Soil > Vadose zone...
CTCCGCAAAACAATGGAGAGTAACTTCAGCCTCTTCGAGAAGTATCCACACTACATCTTCAACTTCAGCGGAGCCAATCGCTACCGCCTCATGAAGGAGTACTTCCCTGCCGACTTTGCGAAGGTGAAGAAGTATGTCGATGAAGGAAGATGGTTTCCTGCCGGTTCATCGATGGAAGAGGGTGATGTGAACGCGCCGAGCGCTGAAGCCATTCTCCGGCAAGTCCTCTATGGGAATAACTGGTTCCGCGACGAGTTCGGCAAAGCCAGTGCCGAATACATGCTGCCTGATTGCTTCGGCTTTCCTGCATCCTTGCCAACCATCCTTGCGCACGCTGGCGTGACGGGTTTTTCAACACAAAAACTAACCTGGGGATCTTCCGCCTATGCAGGGGGATGGGAGTCGCTTGAGAGGACACCGGAGGGAACGCCATTCAACGTCGGCGTTTGGGTTGGGCCGGATGGCAAGAGCGTTCTCGCTGGCCTCAATCCTGGCTCTTATAGCGGAGGAATAGAGACAGATCTTAGCAAGCCGTTACCATCAGAGCCTTCTAACCCAGCAATAGAGAATGTGCAATCGCGGCTTGGTTCGGTCCAACGCAAACTCGAACAAGCGCAACAGAAAGATCAAGCATTCGACCAGAAGGACGTTCAGGAGTTCCTCACTCTGCGGAACGAGCAGTCTGCGCTTGTCAGAGGACAGCGAGACCATGACCATCAGCGATACCAGAGGGACTGGGCTGCCCGCGTCCTCGGGAATGGCAAAGCAACCGGTCTTTTCACGGACTATCACTACTACGGAACCGGTGATATAGGTGGTGCTCCTGATGAAGAGTCGGTAAAGCGACTCGAAGCCATCGTGACGAAAGGAAATGTGGGCCTGCCGCCGCAAGGGCAGTTCTACGGACGGAAGCATCCCGCGTGGCCGGAGGTGAAGGTTGGCGACGGCCCCGTTCATGTGATCTCAGCAACCGCCGACCAGATGTTTCTCAACATCACACCCGCAGAAGCTGCAGCTCTTCCCCGCTACACCGGTGAGTTGGAGTTGACGAATCACTCCGCCGGATCTCTGACGTCGCAGGCATATCAGAAGCGTTGGATCAGGGAAGAAGAGTTGTTGGCCGATGCTGCAGAGAAGTCTTCGGTTGCAGCATCGTGGCTAGGAGCACGCTCATATCCCTTGCAACGACTGAACGATGCCTGGACGCTTGCAATGGGTGCACACTTCCATGATCTTGCGGCTGGGACGGCGACTCCTCGTGCATATCAGTTTGCATGGAACGATGATGTGATCGCAATGAATCAGTTTGCCGGCGTACTGAGCAGCGCCACAGAAGCTGTCTCCGCAGGTTTGAATACAGAGACCAAAGGAGTACCTCTGGTTGTCTTCAATCCACTGAACGTGACGCGAGAGGATGTCGTGGAAGCACACGTTGACTTCCCTGGCGGTATGCCAAAGGCCGTTCACGTGATTGCTCCGGACGGAAAGGAAGTACCAGCACAGATCTCAGACAACAAAGTGATCTTCCTGGCTACAGTTCCGTCAATAGGCTACGCTGTCTACGACGTTCAACCGAGTAACGGACCGGGAGAAACACCGTCCCCTTTGCGGGTATCGAAGGACGAACTTGAGAATAAGCACTACCGCGTGAGATTGAATGAAGGTGGAGACGTCACCAGCATCTTCGATAAGTCGATTGGCAAAGAGCTGCTCTCCGCTCCCATACAACTTGCCATCTCCTACGACAATCCAGCGCAGTGGCCGGCCTGGAATATGGATTGGGAGCAAGAGCAAGCGGCTCCGAAGGCCTACGTTTCAGGCCCTGCACAGATTCGGATAGTCGAAGACGGTCCGGCTCGTGTTGCCATCGAGATCTCACGGGAGACCGCAGGCTCACGCTTCATTCAGAGAATCCGCCTTTCAGCGGGCGAGGCTGGGAAACGTGTCGAGTTTGGAAATGTAATTGACTGGAACACACGACAATCGAATCTCAAGGCTGTCTTCCCTCTGACCGCATCGAATTTCGTCGCCACCTATAACCTGAATGTCGGCACAATCGAGCGCACTACGGCAGAGCCGAAGAAATTCGAAGTTCCATCGCACCAATGGATTGATCTCACAGACAAGAGTGGTGAATATGGTGCAACTATCCTGACCGGCTATAAGAATGGATCGGACAAACCGAATGACCACACCGTCCGCTTGACACTAATTCGGACACCAGGCACGGCTGGAGGCTATCGGGATGAGGCTACACAGGATATCGGCCACCATGAGTTTATATACGGTATTGCCGGACATGCATCCGACTGGCGTAAGGCGCAGACAGACTGGCAAGGGCAGGAACTCAATGCACCGCTGATCTCTTTTGAAACCTCGAAGCATCCGGGCCCTCAGGGTCGTACTTTCTCCCTGTTGAAGGTAAGCAACTCACGCATACAAGTAATGGCGCTCAAGAAGGCGGAAAAAGGAGATGAGACTATCGTCCGTCTCGTGGAACTTGATGGAACCCCACAGTCCGATGTCCACGTCTCATTTGCTACACCAATCACCAGTGCACGTGAGGTCAATGGACAGGAACAAGCAGCAGGACCGGCGCTAGTTCAAGGAGGCAGTCTGATAACTTCCTTCAGCGCATATCAACCGCGCACCTTCGCTGTTCGGTTGAGTGCACCCGCATCGACGATAGCAAGCGTACGATCTGCGCCAGTAACACTTCCCTATGATCTGGCAACAGCCAGCAACGACGGCGATCGTTCCGCAGCAGGTTTCGATGGCAAGGGAAATGCGCTACCAGCAGAGATGTTGCCCTCACAGATTTCGTTCAACGATATCTCGTTTCATCTGGCCTCCGCCAAGACCGGTGTTCCAAACGCGATCGCTGCAAACGGACAGACCATTGCCTTGCCCGCTGGCCGCTACAACCATGTGTACTTGTTGGCTGCCTCAGCCAGCGGCGACAGGAAGGCAACGTTTGAAGTTGGTAGCAAGAGTGTTGATCTGAATATTCAGGACTGGAGTGGGTTCATCGGCCAGTGGGATGATCGCGAGTGGAGTTCCGAAGACACCTCCCATGACAACTACGGAGAGATGACTGGGTTGAAGCCAGGCTACATCAAGCGTGCAAATCTGGCCTGGTATTGCAGTCATCATCACGATGCGCTTGGGAAGAATGTACCTTATAGCTACTCCTACTTATTTGAATATGCCATCGATCTTCCTCCTGGAACTAAGACCGTGAAGCTGCCGAATGACCCCATGATTCGTATTCTGGCCGTTTCGGTAGCCGACGAAAATCCTGAAGTCAAACCTGCACAGGCCCTCTACGATGAGCTTCCTTCGACAAACGCCGGACCCAGCGGATTTTCACTCTCCACTTCCTCATCCAGCCTTTCGGTTCCGCAAGGCCGAACTGTCACGGACAAACTTCTGGTGTTGCCGATGGGCAACTTCCACGGAGACGTCAACCTGACCGCATCGGGACTTCCCGAAGGAGTGACAGCGACATTCAGCCCATCTGGTAACTCTGGATCGCGTACTTTGACTATAAGCGCAAGTAACTCGACGTCACCCGTAACAACGTCGATCACCATACGTGGCGAATCGGGCGATGTATCACACACCATTCCGATGACCCTCGTGGTGACTCCGATCCTAACCGGGACAGTACCCGTTGATCTGTCTTCGATCTACAACATCACCGGCATCTATAAAGATGGTTCGACGTTCAAGCCCGAGGATGGCCTGGATACGGAAGGAGCTGCATTGTCAGCACAGTTGCTCGGGACCGAGCAAGTAGGAGAAGGCGTGGTCTTCAAACTGGGACCGGACAACGCACCAGATGCTGTCACAGGCAAAGTCGTCCCTCTTCCTGCAGCAAAATTCACTAGCCTGAAGATGCTCGCTGTAGGCGTCAATGGAAACCAGGAAGCACAAGCCTTCAACATAACCTATGCCGATGGCACATCCTCTTCGTTCACACGAAATCTGAGTGACTGGGCTGCATCCGGCAATTTAGACGGAGAATCCGGAGCAGTTGATATGCCCTACCGGCTTACAAGCGATGGTTCGAAGGACGGAAGTACATTCCATCTCCACGCATACTCCTTTATCCTCGACAACAATAAAAAGGTGCGGAGTATCAGCCTGCCAGCCAATCGTGATGTCCTGGTACTGGGGATTACTCTCATACCAGTTAAAGAATAGGTATCTCTTCGGAGAGTTACCTCAACCGAGATCCTCATAACTATTGAGATTTCCGTTCAACCCTTAAAGTTACGAGCTCCCATCCCCCAACGCCGATTTCATCCCCGACAAGGTTCAGTGATTCTTCGGCCAAGTTGCTTCTCCATGTTTGTCCTGCAAGAGGCGACGTCCATGTCAACTTGGCTTTACGTGGTTCACCCGATGCTCCAAATAGGCGTACGATCCACGCTGCCCCATCTTCGCTCGGCTTCAACGTTAATGCCAGGACATCGGAGGGTTCGATTCGCAAGAGCGAGTTTGACGTCCGATCAGAATTGGTAACAGGCGTTGCCAACAGTGGTTGTGACAATCCGATCGCGAGACGGCTTGATGCGGCTGCATTGTGTCCCCGATGCGGCTGAAGGGCGTAACGGAAGGTGACTGGCCCTTGTTGATAGGCACGGTAGTTCGTTCCCCAGTGATTGTTCATCACCCAGGAATAGAAAGTCTGGGTTGATTCAATATGCTTTCGCCAAACACTGGGATCTTTTTGCGATCCCAGCATTGTTGCACTGATAGCTCCAATTTCCACGAGGGGTGCGTCTTGCGTGACCCAGGTAACTCCAATGTCTTGATTTGAAATATCGATCCATCGTCCAACCGGCAGCCAGTTTTTGCAGGATCCAGGTAGCTGATCAATCTCCGTCTGCATGTTGCCGAGGGCTATGTCCATCGTCATCTTTCCATTCGGAATCGCAAACGGGAATGCAAACTGAATGCTTTCTTTGGAACCACGTTGTGCAAATTCCTCACCCGGTCCGCCGACGCCCGGATGAGGATTGAGCGGCGCCTGTTGTTTGTCGATGATGTTGATCAGTTCGAGATGGTCCATGTTGGCGGCGAGTCGTACACGTCTCACCAGGCTGTTACAGCCAGGTGCTGAGGACTCGATACGGATGGACACGACAAGCGGACCTTGATCCTCAACTACAATCTTCGCCGGACCACTTGCCTGAAGATGGTCGACATCTTTTCCTGCAAGAAATAGAAACTGGTTGATATTGTGATCGCCCTGGTGGTCAACCAGATTCTGACTCTCGCCATGTAGTTTCAACTCAACGATATCCCCGGTCAAAGAATCAATCTTTGCCTGAACGATTCCATTTTTCAGAATTCCGTCTTTTAACGATACGGGTGTCCCAGGGCTATGAGGTTTTTTCGCTGAAAGAGTGCAACGAGCCATACCGAACGCTGGAACGTTGGATGCCAGTACCGCCAACTCTCCAGAAGTGAGACGCTGTGAAGGAACAGGCTTTCCGGTACTGTCGCGCACGTGATCGCCTGCGGTGGAGATCTCCCGAGGTATGTAGACGATTTCGGTCCGGTCCCAGGAGGTGGAGTTATGGATTTCGATAACACCAGAACTCCCGCCCGTTGATTGCCCGTCGCTTGAGCGATTCAACAGTTCTTGTGACAGTTTGTCTGCATCTACCGCAAAGGCTCGCTTTACATCCCATTGTTGCTTTACGAACGGCTTCTCGGAGTCGGAGACGCTATTCCATGCCCCCCATGTGTGTTCGGAGTACAAGAGTACATCTCGCCATGCGGAGCGATATGCAGTTGGGGAGTAGGATCTGAAGTCTGTGATCGCGGATAGAGCTGTAGCCTGGCTGAGACGATCGGCAGCTCCCCGGCTCATCGCGGTTTCTAGTGCTGAGGATCCCGCACCGTCCTCCCAGTAAGGAGTCAGGTCTCCCTGAAACTGCGGCAACTGCTTGCCATAGCGTCTCTCAAACGCTGAGAACGCTGTGCTGGTTGATGCGATAGAGAAACGCGGCCATTCGTATCTCTGATTCCAATCCCGGACCCACTCGCTAATCTCCGGATCAGGTTCGGCGTTATCGCCATGACCCGACCAGCGCATGTAAGAGATGTCATACGGATAGTGCACCTCGTCCATGCGATCTTGATACTTTGAGACCAGATCATTGCTCAATTTCATTCCGTGGGACAGAGCATATCCAGTCCACGGTACCCAAAACAGGACTCTTTCGTCTCCGGAAGGCGAGATCCACCAGAAGGGTTTGTCTTGCCAGGTCACCATGAAGGTCCCTATCCGATCAAAGTAGTTCGGTGCTGCAGAGAAATATTTGATACCGGCCTGAGCCATCGCCGTCACCGTTCCCCAGGAGAACCCAGGCACGTCACTCATCATCGCTGAATCAACCTTCGTGCGGCATGTCTTACCGAACTCTCCTGAGTAACGAAAAAGCTGAAGCAGTTCTTCGGGTCGACAGAGGCCCGTCAACTCGTTTGCATAAGAACCGTTGATTCCGATCCAGCCTTTTTGTACGGCATCGATCAGTTCAGCTTTGGCAGAGTCGGAGCTACGCTGCATATACAGGTCAGCGCCCCAAAGCACTTCAAGGTTCCAAACAAATCGTGAACCTTCTGGATAGCCTGCTGTCTTGCGCGCAAGCTCAATCCCCCTCGTGATGTTACGAATTTGCTTCTCTTCAACATCGGCCTGGAGATCCGTGTAGCCAAGGTCGTGATGCGAATGAGGTAGAACATAGATGAGCATCTGCCGAACAGGTTTCAATTCAATCTTTTCCGTTTGCCGCTTTTCATTGAGTTCTACGATTACCGTTGAACTCTGCATACCAGTTACAGGCTTTAGGTAGAGCTCAAATGTGCTCGATCCACTCTGCACAGTACGCCGATCGATCTCAATGCCATCAAGCTTGGTAACTGCGACGCCGGCAGAACCAGGATTCTCGACAGTGATCTGCAGAGGTTGGAACAGTGCCCCATTCTTGCGAATGAGAGCACGAATCGGAGTTGCCAACATTGGCTTGTTCTTCTCCTCTGATGTACCTGTAGCCTGGCTCCATGACGGACTCGGGCATAACGCCCCTCCCGCAGCCAGCGCTAGACCTTTGAATAACTCCCTGCGCTTCATTCATCCACCTCGCCTTTAGTTCCGCAGCACATCGATTTTCTTCATGAGTCAGAAGAGAGGAGTTCGCCAACAGTTGGCAGCTCCCTTTCTGGCATTGCCGTTAGAACACCAGCTTCAAAGCAAACTGCACTTCGCGGCCTGGCCCGGCAGCGCTTAAGATCTGACCGAATTGGCCGTCTTGCACACCATTGTCGGGATTGCTGAAGTTGGTGTGATTAAAAAGATTGAACAGTTCCGCTCTAAATTGAAGGTTCATACCCTCAATGAGGGGAAAGTTCTTTGAAGCATTGAAGTCGACGTTCTTGAAAGTGGGGCCTACCAGGTCATTCCGGCTCTCGTTGCCGAAGGTGAACGAAGCCGGGACCGCGAACGCAGCTTTGTTCAACCAACCAGACGCAGTCTGATGGAAGCCCGAAGAACTATACGGGTTCGCTCCGGTCCGTTGAGCGCGTTGGCTCGGTCCACCGGTATTCGCTATATCCCCACCTGCCAGAGCATTGAATGGAGCGCCGGAGTTCAACGTAATGATCGAGCCTAGACTCCAATCTCCTGCAACTGCTTTGACAACACCATGCGAATTGGAGAGGAAGGCCTTCCCTCTTCCGAACGGTAGTTGATAGACGCTGCTGAATACGAACATGTGGGTCCTGTTGTAGTCAGAGACTCCCCAATCACCCTTCAGGTTATAAAAGTTCGGTTGCCCATTCACATACGGATCAGACTGCCAGTCCATCGATTTGGACCATGTGTACGATGCGAGGAAGAACAGGCCATTCGACAGAGTCTTCTGCACCTGCGCCTGGAGCGCGTTATAGCTTGCAGGAGCTGCGTTCCAGGAATATGAGAATGGACCACCATACTGAGGGAATGGCTGTCTTGCAGAGATCGGTCCTGGTCCGGGATAGAGTGCAGTGTTGGCCTCGGGCACGATGTACTGATGACGGCTGACGGAACCTACGTAATCGAGCTTCATCACCATATTGGGCATGAGTTGCTGTTGGACACCCAGATTGTATTGAATAGAGTAAGGAATTTTGTTGTTCGGATTAGCACCATAGCTGGCATACGGCTCGACAGAGTCGAGCAGCGAAGCCGCTGTTGGCAGGTTCCCCAGATAAACAGTTGGAACGGCAAGATCGAGACTTGTCAGGTTTGCTGCGATGCCACTGGGCCAGGTCAACCGAAGATTTTGGTTCTCCTGTACGAGTGTGTTGTTGTGATCGTCCAATAGAGCAAAGGCGGCGTGCGCAACGGTTCGATCTGTGGCCTGATAGGCGAGTCCGAAGCGTGGCTCCCAACCGTTGTATTGAGGATGGAAATAACCCTCTGGCCCCGTAGCCGTAGGATAGTTCGGCGGTACTGGCCCAGTCACGATGAATTGCCCGGTGAGCACATCCAGGCCAGAGACGATCTTGTGATAGTTCGGCGGTGCCACATAGTCCCACCGAAGACCCGCCGTCATAACTAGTTTTTTTGTCACCTGCCATTGGTCCTGCGCATAAACGCCATACCAGTTCACGGTTTGGTCTGCGCCAATGTTCCCAACCCATGGGGCATAACTATTGGGGGTTCCAAGAAGAAAACTTGCAGGACCAAAACCCGTTGGGCCAGGAGTAGCTCCCTGAGCTGTAGCATTCTGCGTGAAGTTCATGTTCGCACCCCAACCATCGTCATAGCTGCGTACATGGTAGTAGAGCCCACCAAAGCCAAGAGTGTGATTGCCGACGACCTTAGAGAGATCGACATGGTAGTCCATCGTCTCCTGTGGTCCGAGAGGAATGGCGAACTGGCTGACTCCGCTAAAACCATTTGAGAGCGATATCTGTGGCCCCAGCTGGATACCAGCGTGAGCTGGCGCAGCCTGTGTGAAGTCGATGGCGTCGGAAAACGCAGTTCCCGCTGGCTCATCGTTGCTCGCGAAGTTAACGTATGAGTAGCCATAATGGAGGTTGAGAATCGTTCTGGGATTGAAGATATGCGTATAGCCCAGAGCTGCTTGCTGCGTGTAGTTACTGAGCGTGTGCACATAGGTTGGAAGATCCTGCGGGCTCACCCTGTGCTGATTCGACCGATTGAAGCGAAGGAAGATCGAGTCATCTTGCGTTAGCTGATGATCGAGGCGCAAGCCGAAGATGTCACTATCCGTGGCTGTTGCGCCTGAGAACTGATAGTTCGGCAGCGTTCCCTCGGAGACGTTCAGATTTGGAGCCGGATAGTATCTCTGCAGGATGAGCAAACTCGCCTGATTGAGTCTGCCCTTGGGAATCACATTTCCAGGGAACGGGTCGCGAAGGGACTGTCCAGGATTTGAAGGATCAGGACGGCTCGTGAATGGGTCATAGATCTGGTTTGCATATTCGGGGCGACCGAGACTGTCGGTGCCGACCTGAGCCCCGAGAACACCAGAGAAGTCACCGGCGATCATAGCTGGGGTCAAGGTGCTTGCGAGGTACGTCTTAGTCTGCGCCGATCGGAATCCTTCCCAATAGAAAGAGAAGAAGGTTCTGTCTTTACCGCTATAAATGTGGGGAATGCTGACTGGGCCGCCGACGTAGACTCCATACTGATTCTGCCGATATGGAAGTCGTTGGCTCTCTGGAAAGGTCTGCGCGTCGAGAGCATCATTACGAAGAAACTCCCAGAGAGCTCCGTGAAATTGGTTGGTACCTGAGCGAGTCACAAGGTTGATATTCGCACCCGAAGATACAGAAAACTGTGCATCCGTAATATGCGATTGGACATTGAACTCCTGGATCGCATCAGGCGGAGGCGCGATGACCCACGTATTCGTGTAGGTCGCGTTGTTAAACACGCCGTCCATCGTGAAGTTATTCTGCTCTCCGCGTTGTCCATTCACGGAAGGACTGATTCCACCTGCTCCCAACGAAACCGTAAACGAACCTTGTTGCCCGTTTTGTACTGGGGCAGCTCCAGGAGTTAGCAGAGTCAACTGTGTAAATTCGCGACCGTTTAGGGGAAGTCCCACGGTCTCCTCATGGCTGACAATATTGCTCAGGGTAGCCGAGGTCGTGTTCAGCTGCGGCGGAGTTCCTGTTACCTCAACCGTTTGGACTGTCGAACCAACTCCGAGCCGAAAGCTCAGGGTTACGCTCTGATTCACCTGGAGCTGAACGTTATCGCGGCTGACCGACGCAAAACCATCTTTGCTGACATTTAGTTTGTAGAGCCCTGGCGGGAGTTGAGGGAGGATATATTCGCCGGAAGCATTGCTGCTGGTTGCCCGATTCAGTCCGGTACCCACGTTTGTAGCGGAGACCTGTGCATCGGGTAAGATCGCTCCGGTCGAATCTGTGACTACACCGGTGATGAGTCCGTTGATCGTCTGAGCCGCTGAAAATACCGATAGAAGGCCGAAGATAACGAGAAACAAACTCAGTTTCTTTCGTGACATAAGCATCTGTCCTCCTCCGCTCGAAGGCCTGGTTCTTAGAATCTTGCGGTACGGTTCGTGTGGAGATCGATTTAGTTCGTGGGTTGGACTTGAGTTCTTGTTAACTCCAGGCCCTACGTTCTCTTTCATCTGCAAATTCACGAATGCCTCCGGAGCACTGCATTGGCTAAGCCTTTTCCCGTAACGAGTCCTAGGAACCGGGACTCTGATCTCCTGCGGAAGCAACGTAATTAGATCGTGCAGTCCGCGCAGCATGGAACTGCAAAATAAGCTAGATGAAATGTTCTTTTATTGTCAATAGGTGCTTTTTAATTTTCTAAATAGGTACAAAACAAATTATAAAACTTCGTTTATCGATATATCGAACATAATTGCATTAGTGTAGGCTTAGATTCGAATCGCGCGAGGTACCGAAGCACTGGAGCTACTGCCTCAGGTTGCTACGGAGCTATGAGCATTCCTATCTTCCAGAGAGCAAAGGACAGATCAGCGATGAGAGCCCTGGCAATCGATCTTGGCGGAACCCACGCAAACTGCGCGATCGTGGAAGACATTAAGGTTGTTTCCTCGCAAGTCGTTAAGACAAGTGGAGATGGAACCCTTCGTGAGACGCTGCCTATCCTCGCAAACACACTGATTGAACTCGTCGGCAGAACTGGACTTTCATTGGATTCGTTCGACGGGTTGGTATTGGGATTTTGCGGTCTCGTTGACCCGCGGAACGCAAGGGTCACAGCTACGAATTCGAAGTACGAGGACGCGATCGATATCAATCTCACAGCCTGGGCAGCGGAAGCGCTCGGATTGAAACTGTTCCTCGAGAACGACGCTCGTTTAGCCCTGCTTGGTGAATGGTACGCAGGAGCGGGCACTGGCTCGAACGATATCGTGATGATTACACTCGGGACGGGAATTGGCGGAGCGGCGATGATGGAGGGACGGCTTCTCGTCGGGAAGCACTTTCAGGCAGGTTGCCTGGGAGGACATATAGCCTCGCGTTTCGACGGCCAAAAGTGCACATGTGGAGCCATCGGCTGCGCAGAGTCGGAGGCATCGGGGTGGGCATTACCTCGAATCTGTCGTGACTGGAAGGGTTTCGAAGACAGCACACTTGTTGGCGTAGAGCTGAACTTTGAAAATCTCTTTCGTGCTGCCGATCAAGGTGATGCTGTCGCAGTGAGCGTGCGTGACCATTGCCTGAACGTCTGGGCCGTCAACACAGTCTCTCTCGTTCATGCGTACGACCCCGAATTATTGATCTTCGGAGGAGGTGTCATGCAACGAGGTGACGCGATCGTTCGACACGTCCAGGAATACGTAGATCGGCATTCGTGGACACCTTGGGGAACTGTTCAGGTGCGCGCCGCCGCGTTAGGCAACGACGCGCCACTGCTCGGAGCTATTCCATTGATTGGACAAATAA
>Ga0137412_10003847_pt1 | contig 11981 bp, 7 predicted proteins | sample CZODoug2_1_16fun_FD_122160 | JGI IMG/M metagenome (GOLD analysis project Ga0137412, IMG submission 122160) | Vadose zone soil fungal communities from Angelo Coast Range Reserve, California, USA - CZODoug2_1_16fungal (Hybrid Assembly) | ecosystem: Environmental > Terrestrial > Soil > Vadose zone...
AGGCTGGTTGAAGGGGAGAGGACGGTTGTCAAAGGTCAGGGCGGTTGTTGGGGGCGGCGGGGACGCGCCTTTCCATCGAATTAGATTTTTCGGTTGGCCAATTTGGACAGCACTTGAGAGGCTAGGGAAGAGACTGTCGAACGAAGGGCACGGGTTCAGCCGTGCGGCACAAGCCCAACAAAAATCCGGGCTTTAGCCCCTGGCTCTTTTCAGCCCCGAATGCTCTGCGGACAAATTATTTTGCGTAGAATACGCGCTGGCAGGGGCTGAAGCCCGATTCTCTCTTTATTCTTTACGGCCCGACTAAAGTCGTGCCCTGATACAAAACGAAAACATCCCGGCAAAGCAGCTTTGTTTATTCAAGGGGCATCCTTCAGTTCGAAATGGAGTTCTCACGCAACCGCCTAGGCCAAGATCAGGTTGCAGCCGAACCCTCGCACCTTCTCCTGTATCTCCGTCCGCAATCCCGTGTCGCTGACAATGGTGTCAATTTCAGAGAAAGACGCGATCCGCACCATGCTGCGTTTGGAAAACTTGCTGGCGTCGGCGACCAGGATAATCTCACGCGCGATGCGCAGCATGGCCCGGTTCACCATCGTTTCGTCCAGGTTTGCGCCGCTTACGCCGAAGTCGGGATCACATCCGGCACCGCTCAGAAACAGCTTATCCGCTGAGAACTGCTCGAACATCTCTTCCGCCGAACGCCCAACGATAGACGCGGAATCCCCACGAAGCGTCCCCCCCACAATGAAGGTCTGCACATCCCGCGCATCCAGCAGCTCTGCGGCGATGTTCACGCCGTTGGTGATGACCTGCAGGCCTTGCTTGTTCTTGATCTGGCGTGCGATCTCCAGCGTGGTTGTGCCCGAATCGAGGATGATGGTTTCCCCGTCATGGATGAGCGTCGCCGCAGTGGCCCCGATGCGCCGCTTCTCCTCTGCGTGCGATTTCAGCCGCTCGTAGACGGGGGATTCCCGCAGAATTTTTTCCGGAAGCACGGCTCCGCCGTGGGAACGCATCACCAACCCGCGCTGGTGCAGCTCGTTCAGGTCGTTGCGGATCGTAACCGCCGAACTGCTGAAGCGGCTGGCCAATTCATTGACCCGGGCGCGGCCTTCATTGCGCACGATCTGCAGGATCTGAGTCCTCCGCTCCTCTGCCATCATCCCGTCCAAGGGGCGGGGCGAGGCGGAGTCCTCCACACTCAGACTTGGAACGGTCTCCTCCGGCGAGTTCGATGTGGGCCGGCCCTTTCGCATGCCCAATGGCATATTCCTTTCGCTATCTTGCGGTTTGGCAACAGTCTATCCCGTTGTGCGGTCTTTCCAACTAAAACCGATCCGAAGGGGAAAGGCGGCACAAGCGAAAGAATTAGTTGACAACTCGCAATTAAACGATACGATCATAGCTCATATCGACAGCGCCGTTAGTTGCGCCTCGCAAAATTATTTCTGTCCGGCGCCAGCGCCACCGCAAAAAGTCATGCAGCCGCCTGCCTGCATCGGCGTTAAGGTGCTTAAGTGAACGCGATCAGGCATAAACGCGGAGCTTACCATGCATGAGGTACTGCAGGCCGAGGAGACAACACCCGCAGGCATAAAAACCACCACCACAACTGTCCGCCCATCCGTGCCCACGGTTCGCAATCTGGCGGTCGATGCCTACCGCGGCCTGGTGATGTTGCTGATGATGGGCGAGGTGCTGGAGTTCGCCAAAGTTTCCGCGTACTACAACCACAGTACCTTCTGGAAAGTTCTTGCCTTCAACCAGACCCACACCGAGTGGTTTGGCTGTTCGCTGCACGACATGATCCAGCCCTCGTTCTCTTTCCTGGTCGGCGTGGCCCTCCCGTATTCGATCCGCAGCCGACAACGGAAGGGAACACCGTTTTCCAGAATGCTGTTCCACACCATCTGGAGATCGCTGCTCCTGATTGCCCTGGGCATCTTTCTCCGCTCCCTCCACAGCAGCCAGACCAACTTCACTTTTGAAGACACGCTCACGCAAATCGGATTGGGATACACCTTCCTCTTCTTGCTGGCCTTTCGCCCCGTGCGCGATCAATGGATTGCGTTCAGCGCCATCCTGTTTGGGTACTGGCTGGCCTGGGCACTCTATCCCGCTCCCGGGCCTGGCTTCAACTATGCCGCCGTGGGAGTTCCCAACGACTGGCATCACCTTTACACCGGCTTCCGCGCGCATTGGAACAAGAACAGCAATTTGGGCCAGGCCTTCGATGTGTGGTTCCTCAACCTGTTTCCGCGTGAGCACAGATTTGTCGCAAATGAGGGCGGTTATCTCACACTGAGTTTCATTCCCACGCTGGGCACCATGATCCTTGGATTGTTCGCCGGACAATGGTTTCTGGCGTCCGCTCCGAAGCAGCCCATCCGGCGGTTCGTCACCGCGGGGGTCATTCTCTTCGCATTGGGACTGCTTTTTCACTTCACCGGTATCTGCCCGATTGTGAAGCGAATCTGGACTCCCAGCTGGACGTTGTTCAGCGGCGGCATCTGCTTCTTCTTCTTAGCCGCGTTCAGCTGGATCATCGATGTGAAGCAGTGGCGCGGCTGGGCCTTTCCGCTGGTGGTGGTGGGAACCAACTCCATTGCCGCCTATTTGATCGCTCACTTGTGGGAGGGTTTCCTGGCTCGTAATCTCATCACGAACCTGGGCGAAAAAACATTCTTCATACTCGGTCCAGGGCTGCAGCCGCTCCTTCTTGGAGCTACCGTTCTGCTGCTCTACTGGATGTTTCTTTTCTGGATGTACCGTCGCAAGATCTTCCTGCGCATATGAGAGAGGACAAACCTGTGAAAGACGATTTAATCGAGCCCAGCCGGCGCCAGTTCCTGCAGCTTGGCGCCATGGCCACCGCCGCGTTCCAACTCGAACATAGCGCGCTCGCCGATGCAGTGCATCCGTCCAAAGCCAAGACGATGATCAACGTTCCTTTTGCCGCGACCAAGGAACCACGCATCGGGTTCATCGGCGTGGGCGGAAGGGGCACCGGCCTGCTCGGTTGGTTCCTGGCCCAGAACGCGCAGGTGGTTGCGGTTTGCGATGTGGTGCCGGAGAAGGCGGAACACGCCAGCGAGCTGGTGGTGAAGGCCGGGCAGAAGGCGCCTGAGCTCTACACCAAGGGTCCCCACGACTACGAATCGCTGACCAAAAGAAGCGATATCGATCTGGTGGTCATCGCCACCCCTTGGAACTGGCATACGCCCATGGCGCTCTCCTCCATGGAAAATGGCAAGCACGCCGCCGTTGAGGTTCCCCTCGCTTACACCATTGAAGATTTGTGGAAGCTGGTGGACACTTCAGAAGCCACGCGCCGGCACTGCATCATGCTGGAGGAGTGTTGCTACGGCTACACCGAGACCCTGGTACTGAACATGGTGCGTCAAGGGGTGTTGGGCCAGGTGCTTTATGGAGAGGCCGCCTACCTGCACGATCTGCGCGAAGAGATGTTTTCAAATAAGGGCGAAGGCCTGTGGCGCCGCGCTTTCCATACGCTGAGCGATGGCAACCTCTATCCGACACATGGATTAGGGCCAGTGGCGAATTACATGAGCATCAACCGCGGCGATCGCTTCGACTACATGGTTTCCATGGGCACTCCGGCTCGCGGCCTGGCTGCTTACCGCGAAGCGAAGACGCCCCAGGGCGACCCCAAGTGGAAAGAGAAATACATCACGGGGGATCTGAACATATCCCTTATCAAGACCGCCTCGGGCCTGACCATCACGCTCAAGCACGACACCTCGAATCCCCAGCCCTACAGCCGGATCAACATGGTTGGCGGCACCAAGGGCGTATTCGCCGACTACCCGCCGCGGATCTACATCGACGGTCAATCGGGTGGCGAAGAGTGGGGAACCATCGACCAGTACAAGAAAGATCATGAAAGCCCCCTTTGGGCCAAGGAAGGCGCCATGGCCAGCTCATCCGGAGGCCACGGGGGGATGGACTACATCATGATCTACCGCCTGTTGCAGTGCATGCGCGAAGGGCTGGCGCCCGATATGGACGTGTACGACGGGGCAGCCTGGTCGGCGCCTACTCCCTTGAGCAAGACTTCTCTGGCGCAAGGCAGCGCTCCGGTCAAATTTCCTGACTTCACGCGAGGCTTGTGGGGCCAGCGGAAGGGCTGCTCGATCTGAAGACTGACGGAATCTGCGAAGGCAGATCGTGCGAAAGACTCGCGCCTTCGACCAGCCGCAATCCGTGGGGCACTTTTTCCTGTTGACTCTTAACGGGCGCTCGCGCAATGGATGTATGCGCCGCGCTGAGTTGCGCCATCGGAAGTCTGGCTGGGGAGCAGGAGACATAGTCGACCCCGAGCTCTGCAAAGAAGGCGATGGATGCTGGATCACCGCCGTGTTCGCCGCAAATCCCGATCTTGATGTCTGGATTCGCTTCTCTGGCTTTTCGGACCGCCGACCGGATGAGCGAACCAACCCCCTCGCGATCGATGGTAACGAAAGGGTTGTGTTTAAGAATGCCAAGCTCCAGGTAGGTGTCCAGGTACTTGTGGGCATCATCGCGTGAAAAGCCGAAGGTCAGTTGGGTCAGGTCATTCGTCCCAAACGACATGAAGTCTACTTCGCGCGCGATCTCGTCTGCGCATGCGGCCGCGCGGGGCACTTCGATCATCACCCCCACACGATAGCCGATCCGCCGGCCTTCCTGGCCGAAGAGATCTTCCTCAGCGAAGAGATTTGCGGCCGTGGCATCGATAAGCTTCCTGAGAAAACGGACTTCTTCGACGCAAGCCACCAGCGGGACCATGATTTCCGGTAGCGCTAGGATGCCCTCGGCCTTTACGCGAAGCGCTGCTCGCAGGATCGCTCTCACCTGCATGACAATAATCTCAGGATGCACGATGCCCAAACGGCACCCGCGCAGCCCCATCATGGGATTAGACTCGCTTAGCTGTTGCACCCGAAGCAAAAGCTCTTCAAGCCGCTGGATGTTCTCCACATCAGTTCCTTGCAGCCGGGCTTGCGCCAACTCCTCTCTGGCCGCTACCTCCGTGGGAAGAAATTCATGCAGCGGCGGATCGATGAGTCGGATGGTGACCGGGAGACCCGGCATCGTGCGGAACAATTCTTCGAAGTCTGCCTGCTGCACGGGAAGCAGAGAGGCGAGCGCGCGCTCTCTTGCTGCTGGCGACGATGCAAGAATCATGGAGCGGATGTGAGCCAGCCGGTCCTTGGCGAAGAACATATGTTCAGTTCGGCAGAGTCCGATCCCCATGGCGCTGGCGTGGCTTGCGCGCTCTGCATCTTGCGGAGTGTCCGCGTTGGCCCACACAGCGGTCAGACTGCAAGCCCTTGCCCAGTAGAGCAATTTTGTTAGAAATGGATTGTCGAAGGATTCGCTCGGACGCAGCGTTAATTGTCCCGGGAAAACTCGCCCTGTCGAACCATCCAGCGAGAGCCAGTCTCCCTCTTTGAGGGTATGCTCGCCGATTCTTACCTCACCAGCAACTTCGTCTGTGACGATTCCCCCGGCTCCAGTAATGCAGCACTTACCCATGCCGCGGGCGACCACCGCGGCATGGCTGGTTGCCCCGCCATGTGCGGTAAGAAAGCCAACAGCTGCATCCATCCCGTGGATATCATCTGCGTTCGTCTCCTGACGCACGAGAATGATCGGCGATTGCTTATGTTTGCCGGCGAGCTCGACGGCACGATCGGCCGTCAAGGCCACCTGACCCACGGCCGAACCTGGAGATGCCGGCAGGCCTTTGGCAATTGGCTGCAGCTCGACGTTGCCGAAATCCAACTGCGGCGACAACACTTCCTCGAGATCGGAGGGAGTGACTCGCAAGAGCGCCTCTGTTCGCGAGATGAGACCCTCCTCCGCCATCTCGACCGCGGAGCGAAGCTTCGCCAGCGCGCTTCGCTTGGCTGCCCTGGTCTGCAGCAGGAATAGTTCTCCGTTTTGTACCGTGAATTCAAAATCCTGCACGTCACGGTAATGAGCTTCGAGCCGGGATGTCACCGTCCGGAGTTTCCTATAAACCCTGGGCATCGTTCGCTCCAACTCGGCGATTGGCATGGGCGTGCGGATACCGGCAACGATGTCCTCACCCTGGGCGTTGGCCAGGAATTCAGCAAACATTGCCTTCTCGCCAGTGGAAGGATTCCGAGTGAAGCCGACCCCCGTACCGCTGTTAACTCCGTAGTTTCCAAAAACCATCGCCTGCACCGTAACCGCGGTGCCGCCATTCTCAGGGGTCCTGTGGATGCGGCGGTAATGCCGAGCCCGGTCATTGTTCCAGGACTCGAAGACTGCTACCACCGCCTGCCGCAATTGAGCGCGTGGATCCATGGGGAATGGTTTGCCCGAACGGTGCTCGATGAGCTGTTGGAATGAAAGAATCGTCTGTCTGAGACTGGCTTCCTCGCCATCACGCGAGACCCCTTCTGACGCTTGATCGAAAGCGTGCTTTGGTATTTGTAAGACCACAGAACCAAACATCTGTAAGAGCCGCCGGTACGAATCGAGAGCGAAGGTTACGTTCTGTTTGACAGCCAGGCCGTCGATGTTCGTGTCGTTGATGCCCACATTGAGAATGGTGTCCATCATTCCCGGCATGGAGATGGAAGCGCCGGAACGGACGCTCAACAGCAGGGGGTCCCTTTCTCCTCCCAGGCGCTGTGCCTGTTCCAGTTCCAGCCATCCAAGAGCACTCTCCAACTCTTCCTCCAATGATGGCGGCATGGCGCCCTGTTCGAGATAGAATCTGCAGGCCCTGGTAGAGATCGTGAAGCCGGCAGGCACGGGAAGCCCCAGCCTGGTCATCTCTGCTAAGGAGGCGCCTTTGCCCCCAAGCTCCTCACCCATGGACCCATCGCCTTCAGCTTGCGCATGGCCAAAACGATAAATATAACGCGATCCTGCTCTCTTCCTATCCATTGGCTGTTCTCCCTTATCTGAGATGGATGCTGTAGTGAGTAGAATATGTAACCGGCCTGAGCACAAATAGCGCGGTGCGAATTGGTCGATGGTCCGATCTGTCCTACCAGTGCGCAGAAAAAGACGTGGCCTGGTGCAGAAGACGCGCAAGCGTAGATGTTGCAGAAGGATCAGCAGAGATGAGCGTAGGCGCGAAGAGCGAGAGGTGAGTCGAAATCGTCTGTGCAGGAATTAAGCAAGACCTCAGCGGCAACAGGGAACCTGGAAGCAGCAAACTCGGCCCCTCCCACGCGATTTTCTATCCCGGCTAAGGAGTCGCGGATGAGGCATTCAATCACATACCGGCTGACCCGGTGGCCGCCGGTGAGCCGGGCAGAATAGCGAAGCCATTGCCAGAGTTGCGCCCGGCACAACTCCGCTGAAGCCATACTGTTCAAACCTCGGGCGCCCAATGCAGATCCCGCGAGCCAGCCCTCGAGGTAGACGAGGGCAGAGTCTACGTTCTCCTTGAGTGCCGGCATGGTGATTCTTCCCAGGGAGGGCGAGATCAAGTCGCGTGCCGTGATATGACATTTCCCGAGGTGTGGCCCTATTGCGCGATGCCTCTTCTTTGTTTTCCGGAAGGTCGAGAGGGCCACTGGAACAAGGTCCGGATCAGCGACACAGATTCCGTCGAATCCCAGCTCGATCTCATGCTGAATTTCGAGCGATACTCGCGCTTCTCCCCGTTCGTCTCTGCTCCCAGTGTCCTGCGTCCGAAATTGCTGCACACTGGAGCTGATCGCGCGGATTTTATGTCTCAGGCAGGTGTGGACCAGCAATTCCCGATAGGCCTGTAGGAATGGTTGATTCATGCTGATATCGCTGCGTTGCGGGAGGAGAGATTCGCCGTGCGCTCGAAAGCTGCGCACAAAGCTGGCCAGGTAGCTGACCGGCGAGCACTCCAATGCAGTGATGTAGTCTCGAAGTTCAAACACGATCTCTTCCATTTCGGAAGCCGCGGAGATGGTATCGATCGCGACCATGACTCGGATGAATCCCTGCGGAATCTCCAGGTGCTGCTCTGCGAAGCGAAATATGTCAGCCCACCAGCGCGCTTCCTGGCGGCTTTCCAGCTTGGCCAGCGAGAAGTGAGCCACGGCCTGGCGGGCCGGCAAGGTACGGGCCATGTGAAAGATACTCAGACCAAAATCAAAAAGTGAGGCGGAAATCGGTGTCCCGCCCGCCGGGAAGTGTTTTTCCTCAAGGCTTAGATTGCGCGGCCGGACGGAGACAACTCCGGCAGGAGCAGTCCCTCTGTCCAATGCTTTCAGCAAGCTGGCATGGCTTTCGAGGCAGTTGGGCCAGGTGGGGGAGAGGCAATCGTCGAAGTCCGCGATCAAAGTAACCGCATCCGCGCTTACGCCACGCGACATAAGCTGGCTCGCCGGAGGACAGGCAAGCATAACCTGCCCCGCCGCGTGATCGGAAAGCGGCGGTTTCACGGCCCAGCCGCTTTCACCAGAGTGTGCCATTTCGGGAAGACTGTGAGGCGCCTGACCCAGGTCATATCTGTGTTGGCGCCGGTCGCGTTCGACCAGCAATTCCTGGCGGCAAGGGGCAAAGCGGGCTTGCAACAAGTGAAGGAACTCAACTGCTTCTGAAGTCAGTATCGTTGCTTCCTGGCCGGAATTGGCCAGTTCCGTGTCCACTTGCGCCATGTGCAAAATCTCCTTAGAGGGAGGAACGGCTGGTACACCAACGATAAGGATGATCCGCCGTCGAGGCAATCGGGTCCTGTCCGAATCGGACGAGCATCCGATCAGACCCATGCATCCGGTGCCCGGACATCGCAAATGGCCGTAGACCTGATTTTGGTGCGCTGTACGCAGTCACTTGCCGGCCAAGCGATTTATTGCCCAAAGCGGGTAATAATGCTCGACCGTTTCGGATCACTGGCTTAGAATCTTGGCGGTATGATCCTGTCTGTCCACTTCCACGAGCAACTGGATGAGGCGCTCCAGGAGCGTCGCATCGGTGATGGAATTCGTCTGATCGAGCATGCCGGGGCGGGCTGGACCAATCCCGATATCGAGCGCGGAGGTGCCGCGATCGCCCTGCGGGCTGCCCAATGGCTGGATGTTGGCCATCGCGACAGGAAAAGCGTCGAAACGTTGCTGGCCCGGTTCTCCGCCAACATGCGGGCCAGGATGCCGTTGCGCGATTATCTCGAACTTCGTCTAGCCGAAGCATTTTGGGCCCTGATGCGGGAGGACTCTGACGCTGCGATCGAATTGCTGGAGTTTGTTCTCAAGGCAGAGAGGGAACTGGCTGATGAGAGCCTGATTATCCTGGCTCATTTTTGGAAGGGAAGAGCGCATCGTAAGAAGGGTGAATACGGCAAGGCGTTCGAGCACGTGGTCGAGGCGCGCCACCGGGCAGAAACCATGCGGGCCGAAAAACTGGCGGCGGTGATTGAGGTCCAGGAAGCTTGGCTCATCTTCCAAAAGGGCGACGCCAAAAAAGCCCTGGAGCTGTTGAGTCATTCGGAACAAATTCTCAAAGACACGGACGACGCCATATCCCTGGGCAATATCGAGTCTGCACGCGGACGCATCATCCGCAGAACCGGCGAATACAGCGTCGCCCTCGAACACTATGAACGTGCGATCGCGATTTACGCTCGCCGTGACGCCAACCATCGCAACCTGGCGCGAACCCTGGTCAATGCAGCTTACGTCAAGCGCTTGCTGGCACTTCATTTACGCAAACGTATAGAGTCCAAGGCCAATAGTGGAACGCCACGGGTGCCTGGAAGGGAAGCCGAACGGCCCAACTATCAAGCCCGCTATGCATCCATCTGTCGCGATGCCCTGGCTCAACTGGATCGCGCGGGTGAGATCTACCGCCTCCATGAGCACCATGGGGGATCCGGTTCGGTCCTGGTGAATGCAGGCCAGCTGCATCTTGATATGGGTGAGATCGACCGTGCTCTTGCCGAGGCTTTGAAGGCCTACACGCTGGGCCGCGAGAAGCATGATCAGATACTGATGGCTCGATCGCGCATCCTCGAAGCTTTCGCTGAGAACGCGCGCGTGGAGGAACAACTCGGAGAGGATGGAGACACGGCTGTCTACGCAAATGCCGCTCAGCGCTATGCGGAAGAGGCGGTTGCATTAGCCAAGCACACGCAAAACCGCCGCCTGCTTGCGGGCGCTTACATCGTGCGCGGAATGACCGCTGCGAACGACTTCTTTCAGGAGTGGGATGAGGCGAAGCAATGCGCGTCCAAGGCCGCCGCTCTGTTGCGTTCCGACGATCGGGATCATCTTTGGGAAGAGCTCATCACTTTGAAGTCTCACATCCTGCGCGCCTCTGGTATTAACGAGACCCTGCGCGCCTGGTCGGAGGGAATGATCGGCGACAAGAGCTTTCAGCAAGTCGCCGAGGAATTTGCAGAGATCGTCATACCGAAGGTCTGGGCAAGAGAAGGAAAAAAGGTTTCTCGCGTTGCTGAGCGGTTGTCGATTTCGCCCAAGAAGGTCCGTCGCATCCTGCGCAATGCCGGGCTCATCGAGCAAGGCGAGTGATTTCATCTGACGCTATTGACTGTCCTCAAGCGTTGGAGCGGCCTCCCTCGCAACCAGCCAATCCTCAGGGCGACTAGGCGGTAGGCGCCGCGCATAATATGCATAAAGTGGAAGGCCGAGCACGACAATGCAGAGGCCAGCGAGGGCTCGCACTGGTGTTACTAGCAGCGTGTTGATCATCAGGTAGGCTGTGGCCAACAGAAATAGAGCCGGAACCAGCGGGTATCCCCAAACCGGGTACGGCCGCAATGCATCGGGAAGCCTGCGGCGTAGAACGTAAATGGATGCCACGGCCAGGCCGTTGAATAGCAAGAGCATAAAGACAATTAAATCGGTGAGGACATCGAAGGCACCTGAGAATGCAAACCCAATTGCGCAAAAGCCCAAGAGCAAGATTGCGTGGTTGGGTACGCGCGCCCGGGGTGAGATGGTGGCAAATGTGCGCGGCAGTAGGCCGTCACGGGCCATCGCAAAGGGGATGCGAGATACGGCCAGGCTGAGTGAGTGAAGTGCGCCGAAGGTGGAGAGCATCATGCCGGCTGTCAACAGCGAGGCACCACCTGCCCCGAGCATCCGCACCGTCACAACGCTCGCGACCGAGGTCGCTTCAGGCACATTCGCCACGGCGATGGGTTCAAGCGCGTAGAAGTACCCCGCGGTGACAAGCAGGTACAGCCCGATGATGAGCACGCTCCCGCCGATGAGGGCGCGGGGTAGCGTGCGCCCGGGTTCGCGCACTTCCTCGGCGACGAAACTGATGTCCGCCCACCCGTTGTAGCTCCAGAGAGCGCCAATCATAGCGGCCCCGAAACCGTTGATCCCCAGCCGCGCGCCAGCCGGCACGCCCTGGCAGGTACCGGCTGCACCGCTGGCCGCGTAGTGGGCCCAAGAGCCATCGCTGAATACGAAGGCAGCGACGCCGATTCCAGCGACGAGCACCACTTTTAATGTTGTGATGACGGTGGCTAGAATCCCGTTGGAGTGCACCGAGGCGAGAGTCAACAGCGTCACCGCCACTATGGTTCCTACCGTCAACACCTGGATCCGCAAGGGCGATAACGTGCCTCCCAAGAGATCGTTAAGGAAAATAATGAAGACAATCGCGACGGCAGCGATGCTTGCGGCTCCGTCGAGGAGCATTTCCATCCATCCGTAGAGGAATGCCCAGATTCGCCCGAACGCCGCTCCAATGAAGTTGTACTGCCCTCCTGAGCGGGGCATCATGGCGCTCAGTTCAGCGACCGTGAGTGCTCCACCGAGGGTTAGTATCCCCGCGACGAAATAGGCGAGAAGTACCATCCACGGTGTGCCGACGTTGCACGTCATGACTCGTGCCTTGACGAAGACACCTGTTCCGATGACATTAGTCACAATGAGGGCCGTAGCGGGAACTATCGTCAGTCCCCGGACAAGGGTTAACTTCATTCTCAACTTCCGCCGGCGCGGTTCAATTGCATAGAAACTGTAAGCATCTACTCAATCGGG
>Ga0137412_10003848_pt1 | contig 11980 bp, 7 predicted proteins | sample CZODoug2_1_16fun_FD_122160 | JGI IMG/M metagenome (GOLD analysis project Ga0137412, IMG submission 122160) | Vadose zone soil fungal communities from Angelo Coast Range Reserve, California, USA - CZODoug2_1_16fungal (Hybrid Assembly) | ecosystem: Environmental > Terrestrial > Soil > Vadose zone...
GATCTGCAATTGGTAGCCTGGCGGAAGGCTGTTCTGAAGATCCTTCAGTTTGGATTCGATCGGTCCAAGAACCTCCGAAGCGAGGACTCCGGGTGCGGGAAAGCACAATATTGAAATCGTGCGAAAATGTTCGCGGCGACGGATCCGACCTGTTTCAAGAATGTTCCTCACGGTTGCGACAGAAAGTAGAGGAACTCGAGTGTCCTGCCGCGATGAATAAACATAGAGACTCTTGATCTGCGACAATTGTGCCCGATCCTGAGGGCGCAGTCGGGCAACGATCGGGATACTCTTGTCGCCTTCCTTGAACGTGCCAACCGATGTTCCACTGATCGCGGCCGCGGACGAATTGGCAACGTCAGCATTCGTGATGCCGACTAGGTTCGCGCGGTCCGGATCAATCTCAATCTTTACCTGTGGGCTGTCGGGAGCCCAATCATCTCTCAACACGGCAACTCCGGGTGACTGTCGAAAAACATTCATTACTTGTGAAGCCAAGGTCCGGAGCGTTTGTATGTCCTGGATTTCCGTGCGAGGATCCGTGTCCGCCTGACCGGCAATGAGAATTTCCACAGGAGTTTCTACAGGATTGGTTTGCAGTTGTCGTACGGTGATCCATGCTCCCGGCACCTGTTTGTTCAATGCCGCTTGGAGAGGTCCGATTAGTTTCGGGGTAGCTTCTTTGTCGCTCACCTGAACGATGACTTGCGCGTAGTTCGTCTGGGGAGCTTCGGGAGAAATCGAAAACCAGAAACGTGGTCCACCACCACCAATGAAACTCGTTATCGAAGTGAGGAGATGCTTCCCCGATTCCTCGTTTGAAACGGTTTTCGCTGAACCTTCAACAACCTGACGGACGACTTGCTCGGCCTTCATCGCAGCGTCGTTTGTTGCCGTCAAAGGGACATCATTCGGCAGCCAAATGTCGAGGTAAAACCAATATTGAATATCTTCAGGAAAGAACTGTTGCTTCAGACGCGAAGCCACGAGCCCGCCCAACAGCAAGAAGAGAAAGGAACCCGCCAACACCAGCCACCGATGCTGAATGGCCCGACCTACCAACCGATTGTAGAAACCGTAGAAACCTCGCTGGCGCTTTTCCTCTACCGTTAGCTCTTTCTTCTTAGGTGGCCTCTGGATGTAGTACCCCAGCAACGGAACGAATGTCATCGCAACGACCAGAGCACATAGCAACGCTGCCGTCATGACGATGGGAAGACTCCTAAGAAATTCCCCAGTGTTCCCCGTAAGCATAAGAAAGGGCAGGTAGGCAATGACGTTCGTCAGCGTTGCGAAAAAGATGGCGGTTGCCAGCTTGGTTGGACCGAGCCATGCTGCGATGTCACGAGGCAAGCCCGCGGCAAGGCCGCGCTTGATGCCATCGCCGGCAACTACGGGTACGTCCACCAGCAGACCCAGTGCAATGATCAACGTCGCCACCGACACTTGTTGCAAGTCGATTCCCAACATGTACGAAACGCCGAAGGTCATGCCCAGCGTGATTGGAATTGCCAGGGCCATGATGAGCGCCAGGCGCCATTCCCAAAATCCAATCAAAGAAACGACGACGACAAGGATGATCGCTTCGTACAATGCACGCAGGAACAGATGAATGTTTTCTTTGACCTGGAGTGGCTGGTCAGAGGTATGGGCGATGATCAGGTCCGGTGGAAGAATCTTTTTGAGTTGGGCCAGTTTCCGGTCGACGGATTGGCCGAACGTCGCGATTTGCCGCTGGTCCCGCATGTAGATCGCAAGCGTGACTGAACGGCTCCGCTGCCACTGCCCCTTTGGATCCTCCCACGTGTAGTAATTCAGGTATTGGGCGGGGCTCTGGAACCCGCGGCTGATTTCGACCAGGTCTCGGAGATAGACTGGCGCTCCGCCCGAAGAAGTGGACACGGCAACACTACCAATCGCGTCTATATTTTCGAATTCGCCGGACGGGCTGAGAATAATCTGCTGCTGTCCGGTCTCGAACGCGCCACCGGGAGCAATGATGTTACGAGCACGCAGCACGCTTCCAAGCGCGCCTGGTTGGAGCCCGTAAGCAGCTAGTCGATCCTGTGAGTATTCAAGATAGACCACCTGCGGCAATAGCCCTCGCCTTTCCACCTTGGACGTTTCCGGCGCGCCCTGAACCGTGCGAGCGATCAAATCCGAAAAATCGTCAAGATCGGCGTAGCTGTATTTATCGCCCGCGACCTTGGCCAATCGGGCTGGAGTCTGCTGTGGATCGCGGATGACGATTGGTTCCCAAGCGTCGGGATGCAATTCGGATCGCTGTAATTGCCTCTGAAAGAAAGTCTGGATGAAGCTATGGATCGCCGCGTCGTCTCGAGTCGAGACTCCGTCTACGGCGATAAATCCGCTCCCCAGGATTACCTGCGGCGCCCTTATGATTCCCGCTTGGTCTGCCTGCAGCTCAAAGAGTCGTGCGGCGTCCAGTATGGTCTTGTTCGAGGAGAGAGATTGAGGAAACGAATAAACGACAGTAACCGGCGCACCTTGCTCCTTGTAATTCTTCGCCGCCCGCGCCGCCTGGATGGCCGATTGAATGCCTCGTGCGCGGATATCAGTCTCGACCGAGTCCGCTTTTGGACTGGCAATGGTCAGCATAAGCGCGGCGGTGTCTCCAAAATCACTTTGGAATGAGATCGGACCGGCACCTGAAGGTAGTTGGCTGTTCAGCGCATCTAACTTGAGGTTGATGTCACTGAATTGCCGCTTCACGTCCGAAACATCCTCGGCAAGCTGCACGTAGACGAACGCATAACCAGGAATGGAGACAGAACGGATTCCGTAGTCGGCAGCCGTTCCAGGATGGATGGTTTTATTTTCAGCTACGGCGTCTTCAATCGGGCGGGTAACAAATTGCTCAAGTTGTTGTGCGGTTGCACCCGGCCATGAACAGGAGGCTACGGCCACCCTGACCGGAATATCAGGATCTTTTCGTTGTGGCATGGAATGGTAGCCAAACCAGCCCCAAACGAGGACGCCAACGAGCAGAACCCAAGAAACCTGCGGGTTCTCGACGAAGAACCTAGGGACGTTACGTGTTTTTTCGATCCGATCCTGGTCGCTTCTGTGTGCCATGGCCTCATTTACCTAAGGAATGACTTCGATGGGATCACCGTCCGTCAAGAGTTGGGCACCGACGGCGACCACCTTCTCCCCGGGTTTCACTCCCACGACGCCAATCGAAGTGTCGTGCGTTGCGCCCAACTGCACTTCGCGCAGACTTGCCGTCCATTTGCCGGAACGTTGTTGCGCCACCATCACCGCAAACCGACTGGGTTGCGAAGGATATGGGACGATGGCGCTAAGGGGCACTGAAGGAACGGGAGGTTGCGGAATGCCGCTGAGGGTGATGGATGCAATCATCCCCGGCTTCAACGAACCCGAACGGTTCGACACGGTCACTTCTACGGTGAAAACGCGGTTCCGCTCGTCCGCACTTGGGGAAATACTGGTCACACGCCCTTGATACCCTTTGGGGTCATCCTGCAAGCGAATCATGAACTCTTGTCCCAGATGTAGCTGTCGCAGCGCGTAATCCGGCACGCCAAAGCTAACTTTCACTGCGCTCGTGTCGGCGATTGTGAAGGCTGTAGTCGCGGGTGACGCCAGATTTCCTAGTTCAATGTTTCGCGTGAGGATGTACGCGGAAAAAGGTGCCTTGAGATCCGAATCGTCTAGAGCCAATTGCGCTTGATGGAAAGCGGCATTGGTCTGGTTCACAGCCGCGAGCGTGGAGTCAAATTTGGCTTGCGCCTGATCAAAATCAGGTCTGGTTAGGCTTTGAGTGGCGTAAAGGGCCCTCGCGCGGTCGTAATCCTGCTCGGCCTGGACGTGTTGAGCCATGGCTTGACTCACCTGGGCTTGTGCCTGCTCAAGCTGATTCTTCAAATCCTGATGACGAATCTGCGCAAGAACAGTTCCACCGGTAACAAAGTCACCTGTGCCCACATCCCTGCGACGTCCGTCTGCCCCCACGACCTGTTGAATGCTTGTTACGTAGCCTGAAGATTTGAATGACAGATTGGCCTGTGCGAAGGGCACGATGGAAGCCGAGTAGCGGAGACCTTCCGGAGATGCGTACAAAGTTACTTCCGCAAGACGAACTGGCGACGGAGGCTTCGTGGGGATTTGCGTGCCTTGATGACAGCCAGTTATGGCTGCCATCAGCCCACAGAGGCCGGCCAATTTTGATATTCGACCTCTTCGAGGGGCACCTACTGCGACATTCATGGGACTACTCCTCCCCCAATGCGCGTTCGAAATCGGCTCGCGCTCTCCAAAAAGCAAGTAATCCTTCTCGATACTCGTCCTCCGCGCTTGCAACCGAGGACTGTTGCTGCAAGAGATCGCTCAACACGATCGCCTGGTGCGAATAGGCGTCCATTTCGTTGCGAAGTTTTTCGGCTTCTGCGTCTCGCGCTGCTTGGGCTGCCGTGAGCAACTCCCGTGCTTCTCGGAGTCGCCGAAATGTTGAGTCCACCTCCTGTATAACTTGATCTCTCACACTGTCGATGGAAAGTTGCGCCTGCTTTTCCGCATCAACCTTCTGGGCGACGTTGTGGCGCTTCTGCCCCCAATCCCAAGGTTGCCAGGTCAAAAGCACGCCAACTGCACCGACGCTCTTCGGGAGAAACGAAATATTCGAAGTTGCGGCGTAGTTCGCCTGAATGGAAATATCTGGGATGTACCGCGTTTTTTCGATTTTCGTCTCTAACGCGGCTTTTTCCTTCTTGATCGTTTCAGCCTTAATTTCAGGTCGCATCTCGCTCGCGGTTTTTCTTGCTTCTTGCAAACTCGATTCCTCTGGGAGCGAATCGGGAACCATTTCGACCGTAAACTCAGTCTGGAGTTCGCGGCCCATGAAACGGTTCAGAGTCTCCTTCTGGTCGGCCAGTGCGTCTTCGATGACGGTAAGTTGATAGCGAGCTTTTGAGCGTTGGGCACTAATATGGAGACTGTCAGCCTTCAGCACTGCCTCTTGTTGCAGGCGTCGACCAGTGAGCTGCTGCAACTCATCAAGGTAGGCAAGCAGAGCGCGCTGCGATTCGAGTTCGCTCTGGGATTGCAAGATTGCGTAGTACGCACGACGGACCTCGTTCACAAGCCCCTGCTCACGTTCAAAATAAGACTGCTGACTGAGCTCTGCTCCTAGTTTCTGCTCCTTGATGGAAAGATCGATTCGAAGCAGTTGGGTAAGAGGCTGGGTGACCGTCACGGACGTAATTGCGACGGGACGAGCTGGGGTGTGGATCGTGGATTCTTTTGCTGGAATGGGACCCGTCGCAGGGAAGGTTCCCAACGTGCCGACCGGAATTGTGAAGTCGAGCGGATTGAGAAGCTCCGATGCGAGCAGGTAAGTATCAAAACGAGGGTAGAGCTGCGTCTTGGCTTCGCTCAAGGCTTCCTTTTGCTTGTGAATCTCGATCCCTGCCTCTTTCAACTCGCGATTGTGCGATCGCGCCAACGAAACCGCTTCTTCCAAGGTGAGGGGCCTTGCCGGTTGTTGTTGAGCCCGCATAATAGAAGGGGGCTGGATCATCACCAGAATAATTATGGAAAGAATTCTCACTGAACCTGTGCAAGTCATATGCCGCTTCATTGAATTTCTGCGTTGATCGAAGATCCGTTTGCTTTTGACGGCGCCGCACGGCCGAGTTCACGTTCGGCTTGCAGCCAATCATCAAGCTCATTTCCCGGGACGCCGCCTCGCTCGATATAGACCTCATACGCACGGAGCCTGATTTCCTCGGGTCTTGGGGAATGGTCTGCGGAGGTATCTTGTGCGTGAAACTGAATCGGTGCGGGGTGAAGCTCTAAAGTTTCATTTCTCTTGTCTTTCAATTTCATACCTCAGTCCGTCCTTTTCGCAGTTGAATTGTCTCCATCGAACTAGCGTGCCCCGGGATCCCCACTAATCGCCGAAACTGCAGACGAGCTGATGGCGCGAGAGACCATTCGCCTTACGGCTCGCTTGCAAGATCTGTTTCCCCGATATCGACAGGGACTCGCGCTTCAATACCTGGTGCAATTTTCTCCGCCCATTGGACACTCGACCCTTCACTGCTTCGACAGAGAGCCCCATTACCCGAGCGGCTTCTTTTATGGATAACTCGCTAAGGTCTCGCAGCTCGATTGCTGTCCGTATCCCTGGTTTCAACTTATCCATTGCCTCGTATAGAATTTGGTTCCGCTCACTCTGTAGAAAGGCACTTTCGGGGCCAGCGCGTGAATCGGATATCTCCAACCCTCGTGCCGTTTCTTCATTTCCGCTTAAGTCGTCGATCGATATCTCGCGCAGGGCACGACCCCTGCGGAGCAACATAAGAGCTTCGTTGATGGCAATCCGCGTTATCCACGTGGAGAAGCAAGATTTCCCTTCGAATTTCTCCAAGTAGATGAAAGCTTTTTGGAAGCTCTGCTGGACGATATCTTCTGCGTCTTCTCGGATGCGGGTGAAGCGTCGCGCAACGGCCAGAATTCTCCCGTGGTACCGCTCGACGAGAATTTCAAACGCTTGTCCATCCCCGCTTTTGGCGGCAAGCACGAGTGCCGTTTCCCCGCTCTGGCGCGCGATGTTCTGGCTCTCCCGACCTGCTGGCACAGACCGCTCCTTGCAGCGAAATTGCATGAAGCCTACAATTCGCTTGGGTTCCTGCCGACCTGCAGTGTGCCCGTCAATCTCACCTTGACGGGGTGGCATTCTGCAGGAAAGGCTTTTTGGAAGTCCTCAAGAAATCGCTGAAAAAAGGTGAAAAACTCTGAAGAGTCCCAGCGAAAGACCTATCGCCTTTGCCATGAGTCGTTTGTACCAGTTCGGACGGTATGTGCTAGACCCTCAAAGACGAGCACTTTACTGCGAAAAATCGGTTGTCCCCCTGACCCCGAAAGCCTTCGACGTCCTGCTTTTTCTGACGCAGAACCCCAACCGCTTGATTACAAAGGACGAATTGCTCCACGCGGTGTGGGGAGACACCTTCGTGGAAGAGGCGAATCTGACGCAATACATTTCGCACTTGCGAAAGGCGCTGGCTGACAATTCCGAAGAGACCCGATTGATCGTTACGATTAGCCGAAAGGGGTATCAGTTCACAGCCGATGTCGTACTTTCCGAAGGTGCGGACATCCCGAAACGGGATGAGGCTCAAGTTCTTACCTCCGGCGTCTCCACGCCAGGAATAACCGTCGAGGCAAAGGCCAGAAACCAGAGCTCGCAAACAGGCACGCCAGCCATCACCGAGTTGCCAAGGGCACAAGGAGCGGTTCAGAAACCCGGGAATCACTGGCGCATAGCTGCGGCCTTCACTGCGATTGCATTCGTTTTGATTGTCGCCGGCTATATTTCCTGGCTTCGTTTTCGCGCTGTGCCGCCGCCAAGATCGGGAAAAATCATGCTGGCCGTGCTGCCCTTCCAAAATCTCACTGGTGATCCTAAAGAGGAATATCTCGCTGACGGTTTGACGGAGCAGATGATTTCACAGTTGGGCCGGCTACACCCAGAACAGTTGGGAGTCATCGGGCGAACCTCGGTGATGGGATACAAACACAGTGACCAGCGCTTGGACCAGATTGGACGCGAGCTTTCTGTTCAGTATGTGCTGGAAAACAGCCTCCGCGGGAGCGGGGACCATTTGCGCGTCACTGTCCAACTTCTTCAAGTGCAGGACCAGACTCATCTATGGGCTCAGGATTACGACTATCGCCCGCGAGATATTCTCAGTCTGGAAGATGACGTGGCTAGAGCCGTGGCGCGGGAGATCCAAATCCGTTTGACTCCGCAACAGCAAGCCGATTTGACTCGCGTGCGTCCCGTCAATCCCGAAGCCTTCGACGCTTATATGGAAGGACGTTTTTTCTTCGACCGGGACAACAACGGAGATCTGAAGAGGGCAGTAAGCGATTACGAGCAGGCGATTAAACTAGATTCCAGCTACGCGCTGGCCTGGGTAGGGTTGTCCCGGGCTCACTTTCGCCAAGCCGATAACGGCTTTGTTACCCCTAAGGAGGGCCAGCGGAAGGCGCGGGAAGCAGTGGAGCAAGCTCTAGCGCTAGATCCGAATCTGGCAGAGGCCCACTCGCAAATCGGCCGGATCAAGATGTTTGTCGATTGGGATTGGACGGGAGCGAGTGCTTCCTTACAGCGCGCTCTCGCCCTCGACCCGGGAAATTCCGCAGTTGTAGGTTTCGCCTCCCGCCAGGTAGCATGCCTCGGCCGTTTTGAGGAGGCTCTGGAATTGGCTCGCCGGGCAGTTGTATTGGATCCGCTCAATGCAGTGGAGCGCGGATCGTTGGCGCAAATCTGTTTTGTTATGGGCCGCCAAGAAGAAGCAGAAATGGGCTTCAAGAAGGCATTTGAACTCAATCCCGATCTTCCTGCTTACCGTTCATTGTTAGGCTTTGTCTATCTGGCTCAGGGACGGGCTCAGGATGCTTTGGCCGAAATCGAGCGAGAACCGTTTGCTGTTTCGCGTTTGCAAGGATACGCAGTTGTGTACTACGCACTTGGTCGGAAGAAGGAGTCGGACAACGCTTTGAGCGAGTTAATTGCCAAATACCAGAGGAATGATGCGTTCCAAATCGCAGGGGTTTATGCATTCCGTCACGAACCCGACAAAGCGTTTGAATGGCTGGACCGGGCTTATGTGCAGCGCGACACCGGATTGGCTGGGACTAGAGTTGAGTCTCTACTGAAGAACTTGCACGGCGATCCGCGTTACATCGAATTCTTGAAAAAGTTGCGATTGCCACTCTGAAGCCACTTTCTGGGTCCTCCTTGGCATGTTGTGACGCGTTGAAGTTCACCGCTCCGCCCAAAGTTAGGAACTACTTGGCTGGCAACGAACGAAAGGTGACTTCCTCTCAGCTATAGCCATCGGCTGTGCTGCACGCAGCGAGGCCCCTGGCTCCCCGTACGACCTGAGAAATACATCGTGCGCGTTCTCGTCATAGATGCCGACACCTATGACATAGAAATTCACCACCGCGCGCAACCCGCGGGCGAGAAGCCTGAAGTTCCTCAGAAGAGCGAATTGAGAATGTCGTCACCCCACAATTTGCCTTGCGAGATTCGACCGGTGTCACACAAATGTCACGCGAAACGCGCCGGAAACGACGATTTGAAGTGTCATACCAGTGTCATATGAATTGTGATGAATGGCGGCAAAAAGTGAATAAAGACCGCAAAGAGAAGGTAAATCTGACTACGCCCATTTAGCTAGAACTTGCTGATTCCCGTCGATTTGTCTCGGCTCCGGCACAATTGTGATTAAATCAAGCACAAGGCTGTTAACCGAATGCTTGCCGGTAGCATTTCTCTGGTAGGCGCTTAGTCTAAGCGCACAATCCCTGAGCCTAAGTACAAGTTACGGACAACTACGAGAGGGGAAATAAGGCTTCCAATCCCGTAAGCGACGCCAGATAAAGCGTTTATGGGATTTAGGTACTTGGTTCGGGACCAGGAGGTCGAAGGTTCAAATCCTTTCGCCCCGACCAATTCCAAATTCCGCGTCTCTTGGATTTCTGGGTTAGCGGTAATGCTGCCACTTACTGCGGGTTGTGCAGTCGTGTGCTCCAATTCCAAATTAGACCGATCCGTAAGCCTACGCGAACGCGCGACGATGGCAGTGCGTGACCGCGAGGGTCTGGATCATGACGTCCAAGAGTGGTTTAGGGAAAGGCGAGCGTATTGATGCGCTTGGGAACTTCCCCGACCGGGATTTCGGCCACTTGCTTTAGGGTTTGCACATCGACGGCGGAGATGGAGCGTGCGCCGGAGTTGGAGACGTACACGAATTTGCTGTCGGGAGTGAAGGTGATCCACTCGGGGACGCCTCCGGTTGCGGCATGTCCCGGTGGATGAACCAGGGGCAAGGGGCAGTGGCCCATCAGCGTAAGGTTGGGCAGCGAGTATTTGAAAAGGGCGTTGGCATACGTGCTGCCGATCCACAGAGATTTCCCGTCAGGCGCAACGCCGATGCCATGCGAGGGCGTGCCGGTGCGTCCCTCTAGAATTCCGAAGCCGCCGGGCTGGTCAGGGAGCTTGACCCTGGCGACCTCGGCGCGCTTGGCGAAATCAACGACGGCAAATCCATTAAATCCGGACAATTGAACGAAGATGCGGCGCGTTGAACCATCGGGATTGCGCTCGAAGGCCATTGGGCGCACGCCGCGATCCAATTTGAGCTGCCACGCGATTTCATTGGACTGAAGATCCACTGCGGTGATGGATTGCGACTCGATAGAGCCGCTGACTGCGTATTTGCCGTCGGGAGTTACGTAGACGTTGTGGACGCTGGCGTTTATGGGAATGGTTTTTGCGAGCGTGAGCGTGCTGGTGTCGACGAGGTCGAGCGCCCCAGGAGGAGTGCGAATGCCGACTACTACCTGGTGGCCATCTTTGGTGATGGAAATGTTGTTGGGTCGACCGGAAAGGGGAATCTTGCGCAGGATTTCGCCGGATTGCGCGTCAATCACATCGAGCGCGCTCTCGGATTCACTGCTGACGTACACGCGGGTGCCGTCGGGCGAAAAATTGATCCCATGGGGCAATTCAATGCCGCGGATGACTTGCACAATTTTGTTGGTTGCGGAGTCGATGACGTCCACGGTGTCGGCGGCGCTGTTGGTGACGTAGATGCGCGGGGCGACCTGCGGCAAACAACCAGATGGGGAATCTTCTCGTGCTCCGCGCACCCATTCGGCGAGCGCGAGCCAGTCTGAATCATTCTGCGAAGGGAATTGGCGTCCACCGGAATGGAAGGCGTCTCCGCCAGCTTCCGGGGCGAGCGGATGAAGCAGGAGAGGGCTTAAACCAGGATTGCCAGGAACGACCAAGTGGATCGCACTCTGGAAATTTTCCCGCGATTGCTCGTCGGTCCACTCAATGGCATCAGGCGGCAATTTCTCAAGGTGGAAGATGCGATTGCCTTCACTGTGACAAGCGTAGCAGCGAGCGTGTCCCGATCGCGCTTTGAGGAAAATGGGCTCGACGGTCGACTTGTAAAACGCGAAATCGAGAGAAGCGGGAGCCTGTGCCGGGCTGGGCTGCTGGCAAGATTTTTGCGCCGATGCGGGCAATGCCGCAAATGCCAGGGCGGCTGCGCCGAGCATAGGTGCGAGGTGCTGCAGAATGGTTATAGGGCGCATTTTTTTGAACAACGCTCGGCGGCACGCGTCAGCGGCCGTTCACCAGCAAGCGAAGGGTTCCGGAAACCGGTCTGGGCTGCGGATTCGCTTGTTCGGTCGTTGGTGCCGGAGCGGGCCCAAAGTCGGCTGTGTCGATGAGGTCGCGAGGCACGCTCATGCTTCACCGGTCATCCGAGATTAAAAGATGAATTTGATTGCAAATTGAATCTGGCGCTCCGGGATCGTCGTCCTGGTGAGCAACCCGGCAACTCCCGTCGACGTGCCGTCCGATAAAAAGATGTCGGTATTGTCCGGAGTAGTGGGAGGAGCGAAGTTGGCATGGTTCAAGATGTTAAAGATCTCGGCGCGGAACTGCACGTTGAAGTTCTCCGAGATACGCCTGATGTGGTTATTCTTGAAGATTGAAAAGTCCAAGTTGGTGATGCCAGGACCCGTCAAGATATTTCGGCCCGCATTGCCGCGGAGGTTGAAGCACTGCAGATTGGTGAGATCTCCGCCCTGACAATTGTTCGCGGTAAAAAAAGCAGCGTCAGGCGCAGTGGGCACGGCAAAGCATTGGGTCTTAACGTAGTTATTGGGATTCCCGGGATTTGTAAGCGACTTGCATCCGGCCCCGCCGAGCCTATTCGGAAAAGCCCAATCGTCGTTGTTTTGGGTAAGAGCAGGGTCATCGCCAGTGCCCCATGTTGCCGTGAATGGGACGCCGTCGCTGACGGTGAGGATGGTGCCAAGCTCCCATCCATCGGTAAACCATCGGGCTGGCCCAGAAAGTGATTTGGCTGTGGGAATGTCCCATGTTCCGTTGATAACAAGTGTT
>Ga0137412_10003849_pt1 | contig 11979 bp, 7 predicted proteins | sample CZODoug2_1_16fun_FD_122160 | JGI IMG/M metagenome (GOLD analysis project Ga0137412, IMG submission 122160) | Vadose zone soil fungal communities from Angelo Coast Range Reserve, California, USA - CZODoug2_1_16fungal (Hybrid Assembly) | ecosystem: Environmental > Terrestrial > Soil > Vadose zone...
CCCGCCAGAACGAACCTGGCCGCCAATTTCGCGCGCTTGGGAAAGCTGGATCTCGCCACGGAGCAGTTCAAGAAAGCGGTCGAGCTCGACCCGCGCAACTTCGACACGAATCACAACCTCGGCGAAGTCTATGTTCGCTCCGGCAAAATCGCCGACGCCGCTCCCTTCCTCGAAAAGGCTCAGCAAATCAATCCCTCCTCCTACGATAACGGCTACGACTTGTCTCTGGCTTACATTCAAATCGGCCGACTCGAGAACGCCCGGCAACTGATCCATGATCTTCTAAAGCGCAAGAACGCAGCGGAATTGCACAACTTGCTTGGCGAAGTGGAAGAAAAAGACGGCCAGTTCGTCGCTGCAGAAAATGAATACGAAACCGCCGCCCATATGGATCCTACAGAGAGCAATCTTTTTGATTGGGGCAGTGAACTCCTTCTCCATCGCACGCTCGGACCCGCCGTCGAAGTCTTCCAGCAAGCTTCCCAGCGCTATCCCGCCTCACAGCGCCTGGTGATTGGCCTCGGCACGGCTCTCTACGCCCGCGGCAACTATGACGACGCCGTCAAATCCCTTTTGCGCGCGGCCGATCTCAATCCCGCCGATCCTGGCTGCTATCTTTTTCTCTCCAGGGCCTACGATAGCTCCCCCAGCCAGGCGGGCGAAGTCATCCAGCGCTTCCGCCGCTTCGCGGAGCTTCAGCCAAACAACGCGCGCGCGCGCTACTATTACGCAATGAGCCTATGGAAGGGCAAGCGCGCCCAGGATCCCAGCTTGGATCTGCATCAAATCGAATCCCTGCTGAGGAAATCGCTGGCGCTCGACCCCAAACTTGCGGAAGCGCACCTGCAGCTCGGCAATCTCTACTCCGACCAGAATGAGTACGCCCAAGCCATTCCAGAATATACGCGCGCGCTCGAACTCAATTCCGATCTTGCTGACGCTTACTATCGTCTCGGCCAGGCTTACGTTCGAACTGGCGAAAAAGACCGCGCCCAGCAGCAGTTCCAGGTGTATCAACGGCTCCGCGAACAGCATTTGGCTGATCTCGACAAGCAGCGAGCGGAAATTCGGCAATTTGTTTATTCGGCGAAGGATTCCCCCACCGCGAAACCGTGATTCACTCCGGGTTCCGCGGCGCGGGCATGAAAAAGGTTTCAGCGTCTGACGGATGTCTTGACACCGATTCGGCCGCGTCGTAGTTTCTACGGAAAGCGTTCAGACTGAATGAGTTTTCATCCTTCATCGCGAAGCGCAATGGACCGGGCTCGCCTGGCCGCCGCGAAAGCATCCACTCTTCAAGAACTTGCGCGCCATCTCGCCTGGACCCGCCGCGAATTTCTGCGTACCGGCGCTGGAATTGCATTGGGCAGTTCCCTTCAACCCTCCAGCCTGTTCGCTCGAACGGGGATTCCTGCCGGCAAGCGAAAAGTGGTCGTCATCACCTTCGGCGGCGGCGCGCGCGACCAGGAAACCTTCGCTCCTGAAGGCCAGGAAAACATTCCGCACCTCATGCGCGAACTCATCCCTCAGTCCACCTTTTTCACGCAGGTGGTCAATCGCGGAATCCTCGGCCACTACGTCGCAACCGCCAGCCTCGCGACTGGTGTCTACGAAACCATCAACAATTTTGCTTCCCTTCCCCCCGAACATCCAACCGTCTTCGAATATTTCCGCAAGGACTTGAAGCGACCGGCCTCCGATGCCTGGGTCGTCGCTCCCAGCAACGGGTTCAATCGCATTGGAGAAAGCAGCCACCGTTCCTACGGCCCGGGATTGGGCGCAAGAGTAATTCTGCCGAAGCATCTTCTGGCAGCTGCAACTTCCGGCGGGGGCCCGGACTACGAACATCTCCTCCGCGACAACTATGAGACGCCTTTCCACACTCCGGAACTCGCTGGCAGCGAATTTGCATTGCAGCAATTGGGAATGATGCTGAAGCTCTCGGTCGACGACTTCAAGGCCCATGCGCTCACCTTGTCCAGCCCCGACGAACTCTCCGTCTACATCGTTCGTCAGCTCATGCGGCAGCAGGCCCCGAGCCTTCTCTGGATCACCATGCACGATATCGATATCGCTCACGCCGGCGCCTACTCCCTCTATGTTGACGGCATTCGCCGCACCGACCGCCTCTGCGCCGACCTCTGGAAAACCATCCAGAGCGAGCCCGAGTATGCCGGCAAAACAACCTTGTTTATTCTGCCGGACTTCGGCCGCGACTCGGATGACGATTCCGGCGGCAACGGATTCCAGCATCATCGCACCGGCGATGCGCTCTCGCGCACGACCTGGATGATGGCGCTGGGCGCTGGCGTTCGCGAGGGCGTGGTTTTCGACCGCTCGATGGAGTCCACCGATCTCGTCCCCACTCTTGGATCCATGCTGGGATTTTCCGCTTCGCTCGCGCAAGGCAAACCGATACCGGAGCTCTTGTAAATTTATGCTTCCATGCGATCTCAAACCGGAGCAGTTCAATGGCTATCCGCCGGAAGCAAGGAAACTGGTCAGCCGCTATGTTTCCGCGCTGCAACGCTTGCCGCTAAGCTTCCTGCCCAACCTGTTGCGAGAAGTCATTGAATACGATTTCAAGTTTCCCGCCGAGCGCCGCGCCCTGGAAAAAGAACTCGCCACCCTGAACTCTCTCTCTTCCGAACAAATCAAGGACTGGCTGCAAGGTTTCGCGCCAATCCGTCTTTCCTCCCAGCTCGAAGATTCCGATTGGGTCAATGCCCCCGGCCAGTTTGTGGAACAACTCTCCTCTCATCTCTGGAGCACCCATCAACTGGATGCTTTTCGAACCGCGGCGCTCGCTTACGCCGGTCGCTTGCGCGCGGTTGTGCCGCCTCAGCCGCCGCCCGTGCCGCGCCTCGGAATCACCGTGATCGGCCAGGGAGTCGCCGCGCATGACGAGCCCCTCTTTCGCAGGCTCCGCTCGCACGGCACCTATTTCAGCGGCGTCAAGCCGGACAACGGCTTCGAGCTCTTGCTGAACGCGGTCGCCGCCCGCGCCAAGGAGCATCCGCTTCCCTACGCTCACTGGTACATCGATGGCGGCCAAGCCGCGGCTCACGATCCCGCGCTTACTTGCGTCTCCTACCACGCGCTCGAACCCGTGCGCGCTGCGTTGTCCACCAAAATTCGCATCGAAATTCGGCGCCCTGGCATGGGGCCTGAGGCGCTGCGCACGCACCTCGCGCAACTTCGTCCCGCAGATCTCGGTCTCGCCAAAGCCGGCGACGCCGTGCTGGATCGCTTCCAGGTCAAGATGTTGACCGAAGGCTCCGGCACGCAGATTTTTAGCACCACCTTCGCGCAATGGACCGCGCGCGAAGCCCTCCGGCGCGCCCAGCCGCTCACGTTGCTGGTCCGCTTCGCCCCGCGCCAGCGCCAGAAGCCCATGAACGAGATGCTCTCCGCCAGCCGTGAAGCTGCCGAACTCGATCCTCTCGGCTCCTTGATCGATGCGGACATGGGCGCCTACTACAACTGGTTAAACCTCCAGCGGCTCACGGGAGCCGAACAATCTTCGTTCCTGGTCTGGTTCGAAGGTCACAACGAAGCCATCGCTATCGGACCTTCCTTGCCGCGCGGCACCGTATCCAATGCTGACGCTGGCTTGGAGAAGTTGCTAAGCTGGGCGAGCTAGCGGCGCAATGAGGATGCCCCAAGGACCCCAACGTAAGAATCCACCACCCACATTCACCGATGAGCTAGCGCTTTCCCGTCATGCCTTTTTTTCTGCCCGGTCGAAAAATGGACAACAACCTTTGCGTGTGGGTACGCCTCCGAATCGCTTGGCGGAATTTGAATCCAGGGCGTCTGCTCCCCGAGAACCGCTCCTGCTAACTTCTCAATCTGGTCTTTATTCCAGATTTTCAGTTCGTATTCATGCCCCGCGGCCCCAGCGACTTCCAGTGTCAGTTGGTCTCTGGAAGGCGACCAGGTCTAGGAAAGCACACGCAGTCCCCGGCTGGCGCTTCCGAGCACTGGCAGAGTAGATTGCTCGCTCAATCCAAAGTCATGCAGCAGACGAATCCGCAAAGAGTGCTTTCCTTTCGTGATCGGAAACTTCACCACAATGTGTTGATCGGCTCCATGGGTTTCCACTTGGAAAGGAACAGGCTTGCCGTTCAACTCAACCTTCTGTACTTTGGCCTGCAAGCTGATGGCAGGGCGAAATTCGACGGTGCACTCTTCACTTCCCGAAGTTAGGCCCGTCTCCAATACGATTCCCTCATCCGTCTTCGTATAATGGATCAGCAGCGTGTTCTTCCCAAGCCGCACATTCTCCACGCTGAACCGCGTCCAATCCACCGGAATATGCGGCTCCAATTTCACAGTGTGATGGATCGCATCCGTCTCTAGCCCCAGCATCCCGTGCAAAATGGGGCTCACCACCATCGCCGCCGACCAGATCTGGTGCGGCGAACTCGTCGAGAGCGGCTGGTAATAGTCGCCGGAAAGAACTTCCGTCACGTGCCCGAGCGAGCCATCCAGCGCCAGCAGCGCGTTGGCCCGCAGATTCGCGTACGCCGGAAAAGTTTGGTGATAGCGGTACTCCGCGACCGACGCCCAGCCCGTGAACAGCGGCCACACCGAACCGTAGTGATACCCCCCGCCGCTGAAGACCGGCGAGCGATTCGAAACGATGCGCATCCCCCAATCGGTCTGATGATCGAAGTCCGCCAGTTGCTGGATCATCGGCACCGCATCTGCCTCGCTGGGCAGCCCAAACCACATCGGCACGGTCGCCAACACGCTCGGCTCGTCCACTTTCTTGTTGTTCTCGTCGAGTGCAAACGCGAATCGTTTCTTGTCCGCGATCCAGAAACTTTCGTTCACCAGCGCCCGTTGCTTCTCGAAATCTTTTTCCAGCGCGTTGCTCATCTCCTGCTGGCCCGTCACTCGCGCAAGATTCGAGAGAGAGCGCAACGCCTCCGCTCCCAAGCCGCATTGGTAGAACTCCGTCTTGACCGGCAGCAGCGGCCCGCCTTCCACCCAGCCGTGCCCCACGCCAACATTCTGCGGCAGTCCTCGCACATCATAGGTCGATTTCAGAAAAGCATAAGCCTTCTGCAAACTTTCCCATTTCTCTTTGGCAAACGCCGTGTCGCCGCTCTCCACGACGTAGTCATTCACTGCGATGAGGTACAGAGGCGTGGCGTCGGCTGAAGCGTAGGGATACGGATAGCCTTTGAACCAATCCACGAAATTGGCGCCCTGCGAAATTTCGTGCGGAATCTTTCCGTCCTCGCGTTGGAACTTGCTAATGAACTCCAGCGCCGCGCGTGAATTCGAAAAATCTCCCTCGGCGTTCAGCGCCAACGAAGTCCAGAACGAATCGCGCCCGAAAAACCATGCGAATCCCGGCCGCTGGCTCTCCCCCGAAGTACGGTACCCTGCGACGAGTCCCGTGCCCAGAAAAGGATTTGTCACCATCCCCTGCAACAAGCTCACCCGCGACCAGTCGTAAGCCTGCTGAATCTGCGCGTCCGGCAAATCCAAGCTCACCGTCTGCGCCAAATAGGTGCGGTAATATTCCGCCGATTCCTTCAATAAATCCGCATAGTCCCCCGTCAGATGTCGATAGGTTTTCTCCGCCGCTGCTTGCCCCTCCATCGAGCCGGCAATGACGATCAACTTCTTCTCTTTTCCTTTCGCTGTCACGCCCAGCCGGAACGAACTCTCCTGCGCTTCTGAATAATTCGTTTGGTATTCCTGCTGCGGCTCCGCGGCCGTTGGCGAACCCACCAGCGCCGCAAATTTCCGCTGCTCCTCTCCAAAATAAAACGCGCGTTCTTCCGCTATCCAATTCGAATAAGTCGCGCCCAGCGCCGCCGGCCACTCCAGTTGAAAATCGCGGTGAAATGCGGCTTCGATTTCGAACGGTTGCTCGGTCTCCACGTCCAGTAGAATGACGGCGCCTTGCTCGCGCACCGGAACAAAAAAAGTCTCCTGCACCGCGAATGTATCACCGGTGTAGGAAATGGTGCTCGACTCAGGCCGCACTGTAATCGTTCGGGCCAGCGCTTCCGCAGGGAGAACGCGCCCTTCCGTGTGGAATTTCAGGTGGAACTCCCGCAGGATTTTCAGCGGATACACCCACGCCTCCATCCGCCCGGATTCATCGCCCAACAATCCCGCGCGCATCCCCGTCACCGGCAGGAATTCCCACGGCCGCACCGTTCGCGAGAGCTCCAGCGAATGCTTGGGTTCCTGTGCTCGCGAAGCCCCGCCCAGCGCCATAAGAAAAAACACCGGAGCCGCCATGAAGAATCGCGTTCGTAGGATTCGCGGCAATGGAAATGTAGTCTGCCTGTTTGTCATGGTAGGAAATTCTCGCTGCGCGCAAGACGCGGGGAATTTCGACGCCCCCCTGCTTGCAAAGCCATTTTGCCCTTACTATAAAGGATGGCGGCAGATTTTAGCACGAGCCAAAGCAGGGAAGGTACCATTCGATTTGTCTTCCTCACGGCGAGCCTTTCTTAAATCGTTGAGTCGTTCTGCGATTGGATTGCCATTGGAGAAGATCCTGGGGCTCGCGCGGCCAAGATGGCGGGGCTCCACATCTTTCTACCCGCGGGAAGCTTTCGAGCCGCCCGTTGCGCTTTCGAACGATCTTGGCGTGACCTTTCTCAACGTCGCGCGCGAATCCGGTCTGAACGCCAAAACACTTTTCGGCGGCGAACACAAGAACAAATATCTTCTCGAGACCACTGGCTGCGGTGTCGCCTTCTACGATTACGACAATGACGGCTGGCTGGATATTTTTCTCGTGAACGGCTGGCGCCTCGAAGGCTTCCCCGCCGGACAAGAACCCGCTTCGCATCTTTTCAAAAATAACCGCGACGGCACTTTCACCGACGTCACCGCCAAAGCCGGTCTAATTCATTCCGGTTGGGGACAAGGCGTCTGCGTGGGCGACTACGACAACGACGGTTTCGACGATCTCTTCGTCACCTACTTCGGGAAAAATGTCCTCTATCACAACAACGGCAACGGCACCTTCACCGACGTCAGCGAAAAATCCGGGGTCGCCGGAAACGGCAAGCGCTGGAACACCGGCTGCGCGTTTGTCGATTACGACCGCAACGGCCACCTCGATCTCTTCGTCGCGAATTACATCGATCTCGATTTGAAGACCGCTCCCGTCCCCGAGTCCGGCCCGTGTCTCTACAAAGGCGTCATGGTGGCGTGCGGTCCTCCCGGATTAAACGGCGGAAAAAATATTTTGTATCACAATAACGGTGACGGCACGTTCACCGACGTCAGCGAAAAATCCGGCATCCTCAAAGCCAACGGCACATACGGCCTCGGCGTGCTTACCGCCGATCTCGACAACGATGGCTGGCCCGACATTTATGTTGCCAACGATTCCACCGCGAGCGCTCTTTATCAAAATAAAAAGAACGGCACTTTTACCGATATCGCCCTCGAAGCCGGCTGCGCTCTCAGCGCCGACGGCAAGCCCCAGGCCGGCATGGGCATCTCCGCCGCCGATTACGATCTCGACGGCAATCTCGATCTCGTCAAAACGAATTTTGCCGGCGACACTCCTTCGCTCTACCGCAATATCGGGGCCGCAAATTTCGAGGACACCACGTTTCAAGGCGGCCTCGGCAAGCACACGCAATATCTTGGCTGGGGCTGCGGCTTTTTCGACTTCGACAACGATGGCTGGGCCGACATCCTGATTTGCAACGGCCACGTATATCCCGAAGTCGAGCAGCTCAAAACGGAAGCGGGCTACGCGCAGCGCAAGCTGCTCTACAAAAATTTGCGTAACCGACGCTTTGACGACGTTTCCTTCGACGCCGGGCCGGGCATCTCCGCGCCGGTGGCCGCGCGGGGCTGCGCGTTTGGAGATTTCGACAACGACGGCGACGTCGACGTCGTCGTCAACACCGTCAATGATTTTCCGCAATTGTTGCGGTGCGATTCACGCACCGGAAACAATTGGATCAAAATCAAAACCATCGGCACGAAATCGAATCGCAGCGGCATCGGCGCGCGCATCAAGTGCGTCACGCATCTGCCGGGCGAAACAAATCTGCACCCGCAGATCGATGAGGTGCGCAGCGGCGGCGGCTATTTTTCGCAGAATGATTTGCGCGTGCACTTCGGCATCGGCAAAGCGGAAAAGGTTGAACTGCTGGAGATACGCTGGCCCAGCGGCCTGGTGGAAATCTTGAAGGACATCAAGCCGAACCAGGTGATCGTGGTGAAAGAAGGCGAAGGCATTGTCCGCACGATGCAATTCGAGCCGCCCAAGAATCCCAAGCCAGCGAAGTGAGGAGTCCGCGAACATGCATGACGGAAAGCCCAAGATTGTCATCTCGCTGTTGCTCTTGGCTGCCTCGCTCGCTTTCGCAGCGCCGGCAGCGGATCTTCCTTTCGGCGCATGGACGCGCGCCTCAAACGAGCCCATTCTTTCTCCGCAGGGCGGTACGTGGGAATCGGCCGGTACGTTCAATCCCGCCGTCACATTTTTTCGGGCCAAGGATGCCAACAAACAAGATCCAGGCAAATTTGTCATGCTCTACCGTGCGCAGGACGCTGCGGGTACCTCGCGCCTCGGTTATGCCGAGAGTACTGACGGGATTCGCTTCACGCGCCGCCCCGATCCAGTCCTCTCGCCAGAAACCGGCTATGAAAAAGATGGTGGCGTCGAAGACCCACGCCTCCAGAAATTCGGCGACACTTTTTACCTCACCTACACCGGCTATAACAAAAAGGATGCGCAGCTCTGCCTCGCTACTTCCCGCGATCTGATCCATTGGGATCGCCAAGGCGTGATCCTGCCCGCCTACAAAGGAAACTGGAATGTGGCCTGGACCAAGTCCGGCGCCATCGTGCCCGAAAAAATCAACGGCAAGTATTGGATGTACTGGCTTGGCACTGCCGCGGACAAAACCGACCAAATGGGCCTGTCGTATTCCACCGATTTGATTCACTGGACGGAAGCGACCGCCACGCCGGTGCTGCCGCGCCGCCCGGAAAAATTTGATTCGCGCGTGGTCGAGCCCGGTCCTCCGCCGATCCTCACGCCCGGCGGCATCGTCCTGATCTACAACGGCGCCGACGACAAACTTGTATATCGCACCGGCGTCGCGGTCTTCGACCGCAAGGATCCCCGCAAACTCCTCTCGCGATCCGATGAGCCCATCTTCGCCCCGGAAAAAGAATGGGAGAGGGTCGGGCAAGTGCCGAACGTCATATTCGTGGAGGGGATGGCGCCACAGGGCAAGCGGTGGCTCTTTTACTATGGGGGAGCAGACAAATATATAGGGGTGGCGGAAGCACCCGCGAAATGAGGATGGTCTCTCCGGCAGCGGGGGGCCAGCTTGATTCGCACAGGAATCCTCGCGCCAGATCTTGCGGGATTTCTAGTTGACAAAATCTACCGCCATCCCCCTTTTTTTGGAACTGCGCATTCTAAAGGAGTTTGCTATGACTCAGGCTGGGCGACCGAGTGAATATCGCTGCATTTTTTTAAAATTGCGACGCAGCAGGAAAGGGCACGTCTTTGCGGTTTAGCGTTGGCCGAAGGCACTCACCACGCAGCGGGCTATACGTGCCACTTGAATGAGGGTCCCTCGAATGCTATGCCCACACAATAACTACCGTTCGGCTGCGGATGACAATAGACTACTCGCGCGTATTTGGGAAACTCGCCAATCAAAGGGGTAAGCAGCGGGGCTTCGCCGGGCTGCCAGTATCGCTTGGTGAGCACTCGAGCGCCGTGGGGACTGACGTCTTCCGTGACCGTCCGTTCCCGAGCGCGGGGGTCGTCCAAACTGGCGAGGTAGAGCTGGACTGGGAGAGGTTCGCGCTTCTCAATTCTCGCATCGGAACTCTTCAGGCGAAGAATCTTCCGCTGCGTACTTTGAGAACCTGTCTGTCCGCTTAAATTCTCGACTGGTTCGATTCTTTTCGGATGTGGCATGGTCTGCCTCCGGCACGGATTCTGAATGCGAGACGTAACGGCCAGAGCCAAGCATCCAAAGTTTCCCTCTGGAATGCCCAACACCTTTGCTCTGCTGCTCTTCATTCAAGGGAAGGGGGTAAATTGATAGCATAGACGGCACTGGCTGACAAGCAGGAAAAGACTGTAGTTGTCTACAGGTTACTATTTGCGCTGCAAACCAAATTCGCCCTCCAGTCTAAGTCCATTTGTTTCAATGAAAAGTCCTGCGCAACAAAACCCATCCAAGTCCAGAAGAGCCTCGGAGGGGTTGGTTCACAAGCCTTCGAGGAGCCAGGCGTTGGAATTGCGGCTTGCTTCCTAGATGGCGAGATGGCGGCCGGAACGAAGCCACGGGAGCCGCGGCGGAGCAAGTGGGAGATTGAGCGGGTCAGTTTTTCCCGAGGCCCGCCACGACGGGCGTGCCAGAGCCTTCCTTGAGGGTGTGAATGGCGTCGGCGGAAAGGTTGCCGAACTCTTCGAGGAGACCGCTGGGCCAGCGGACTTGGACTCCATCGATTTTGGCGGAAGCGCCGAGACCGAAGTGGACGCGCCTGTCGTTATTGGAGATAAAGCTGGAGCCGCTGCGGACTTCGTCCACGAGAGCGCGCGCGCCGACTTTCAGGGTGATTTTCGCACCGATGCCATCGCGATTGGACTTGGCACCGATGGTGCGGAAGGCGATCCAGTGATTGCCGTTGCGGACGTCATTGACGAGCAGAGACGGAAGAGCATTCATGTTGCTGACCACCGCGGAAATGAGGCCGTCATTCCATAAGTCGCCGACGGCCAGGCCGCGCGAAGAGCTCACCGCCGTGATGCCCGGCCCGGCAGCGCCGGAGATATCTGTAAAAGTTCCATTGCCATTGTTGTGATAGAGGATGCGGGGTTCCCGGAAATTGCTGCCGAGGTGCTGGCTGTCGACCTCCGGGTAGACATGGCCGTTGACGAGAAGCAGATCGGGCCAGCCGTCGTTGTCCACATCGAGGAACATGACGCCCCAGCCGAGATATTGAGTGTTCAAACCGAAGCCGGCGGGAAAGGTCTTGTCGTCGAAGGTACCGTCGCCGTTGTTGCGATAGAGGGTTGAGGTGTCGTCGGAGAAATTGGTCTTGAAAAGATCGAGCTTGCCGTCGCCGTCGTAGTCAGCAACGGTAGAGCCCATTCCGGCTTGCTCGCGGCCGTCGTCGTTGAAAGCGGCACCGGCGACCACGGCGACATCGGTAAAGGTGCCGTCATGATTGTTGTGGTAGAGCCTGCTGCTGCCGTAGTTTGAGACAAAGATGTCGGGCCAGCCATCGTTGTCATAGTCTGCAGCGACAGCCCCGAAGCCCCACCGATCGTTCGCTACACCTGCCTTCGCCGTAACATCGGTGAAGGTGCCATCGTGATTGTTGTGATAGAGAGCTGCGTGGGGTGCTGCAGCCTTGCCGCTCTGGGCCTCGTAGGTTGAACCGTTGACGAGATAGATATCGAGCCAGCCATCGTTGTCGTAGTCCAGCAAAGCGACACCGGAACCGATCGTCTCCAGTATGAGGTCTTTCGATGGCGTTCCCATACGATGAGTCCATCTGGCGAGACCCGATTGTGTAGCGACGTCTTTGAAGATGATTGGGCCGCTCTTCACGAAGCCTCCTGCGGTAATCGGCCTGTGTTCAGCATCGAGAACCGCAGCATGTGCTCCTCCCGTGCTTGAACCCCCCATTGGAGCTGGCTTCTCGTTTTGATTGGTTGACGAGGGAGCCTGTGAGAGCGCGGTTAAGCAGAGAAGAAAAGCAGTGGTCAATCCCAGGCAGAGCTTTGCCCGCACATCTGCAAAGAGTATTTGCCCGAGAGTGACGGCCATCATACGAATCTCCATTGACGACCTATGTTAAAGGACGCAATTAGGATACGTATACCCGTATCGCGCAAAAACCGAATCACCATAAGAGCGGAGTGCACCATTCATCAGTTCTTTCGTGATGAGTGGGATATTCGCGCGTAGGCGCGAACCGTTCTTTATCACCACAAATTCG
>Ga0137412_10003850_pt1 | contig 11979 bp, 8 predicted proteins | sample CZODoug2_1_16fun_FD_122160 | JGI IMG/M metagenome (GOLD analysis project Ga0137412, IMG submission 122160) | Vadose zone soil fungal communities from Angelo Coast Range Reserve, California, USA - CZODoug2_1_16fungal (Hybrid Assembly) | ecosystem: Environmental > Terrestrial > Soil > Vadose zone...
TGGCCTGCGGCCGAATTGCGCACCTACGGCATGTTTCTGGTCGCGCTGTTCGTCCTTGCCAGCGGGCTCGCCTTCCTGGAAACCTCCGCGAATCCGTTTGCTACGGTGCTGGGTCCACCCGAAACCGCCGCGCAACGCCTAAACCTTGCGCAGGCGTTCAATCCGCTCGGCTCAATTACCGGCGTCGTGATTGGCCAGCAATTCATCTTCTCCGGCATGGAGCACACGCCAGGAGAAATCGCGGCAATGAGTGCCGCAGAACGCTCTGCCTATCTCGCGTCGGAATCCACCGCAGTTCAGTTGCCCTATCTGATTATCGGCCTGGTGGTACTCGCCTGGGCGAGCCTGATCCTGGTCAGTCGATTCCCGAATACCGACGCGCGCGCAAACGATGCCGATCACGGCAACCTGCTGCAACTTCGATCACTGCGACACAACAGCCGGTTCGTGCTCGCCGTGGTGGCCCAATTCTTTTACGTAGGCGCGCAAGTGGGAATCTGGAGCTACCTGATTCGCTACGTTCAGGCCACCCTCCCCGGCACCCCCCAAAAACAAGCAGCGAATTTCCTCACGGCTTCACTGATCGCGTTCATGGTGGGCCGGTTTGCAGGTACGGCGCTGATGCGACGTGTCGCTCCCACGCGTCTGTTAGCCTGGTTGGCAGCGATCAACGTATTCCTGTGTGGTATTGCCATAGTGAGCACTGGCCACGTGGGCACCTATGCACTGGTTGCCAGCAGTTTCTTCATGTCCATCATGTTTCCAACGATCTTTGCCGCTGGCGTCGATGGCCTGGGTGATTCAGAGCGCAAGCTCGGCGCAGCGCTGCTCGTCATGGCCATCATCGGCGGCGCCATTTTGACAGCCGCCATGGGCGCGATTTCCGATGCCGGCGGCATCCAACTCGCCATGAGCGTTCCGCTGGTGTGTTTCGCAGTCGTGCTCATTTTCGCCAGACGATCCCGTCGGGAAAGCGATATTCATCTACAGATCGGCGGTGCATCTCCGCACTGAACCCGGGAGCCGTTGGTGCCAGGTAACGTCCAGTACGAATGCTGATAGGCGCAACGAAGTGCTCGTGCAGATGATCGACGAATTCAATTGCGCGATCTTCCATCAGGCCACTGATGGCGACGTAGTCGGCCATCGCGAGATGTTGCACGAGCTCACACAAACCAACACCGCCGGCGTGCGGATACACGCGGACACCGAATTTGGCGGCCAGCAGGAGAATGGCCAGATTTTCGTTGACACCGCCCACCCGGGCGGCGTCGATCTGGATGAGATCCACGGCTCCCGCCTGAAACAGTTGCTTGAACATCACCCGATTTTGAGTGTGCTCACCCGTGGAGACGGGCATGGGCGCGATGCCTCGACGGATTTTAGCGTGACCGAGAATGTCATCCGGGCTCGTGGGCTCCTCGATCCAGGCTATGTTGATGTCGGCGAGGTTGCGCAGCCACGGGATGGCGGTGTCGACATCCCAACGTTGGTTGGCGTCGATTGCAATTGCGACCGAACTGCCAACTGCCTCACGCGCGATTCGACACCGGCGGACATCGTCGCCGACATTTAATCCGACCTTGAGTTTGATGGTGCGAAACCCCTGATCGACCGCCTCTTTTGCCAGCCTGGCGAGCTTGTCGTCCGGGTACCCCAGCCAACCGGGCGACGTTGTGTAGGCTGGATATCCTCGCTCGAATAAGGTCTGAATGCGCTCCGCCCTACCCGGCGCGGCCGCGCGCAATATTGCCAGCGCTTCATCCCGAGTCAGCGCATCAGTGATATACCTGAAGTCGATCAGACCGACGATCTGCTCCGGACTCATATCGGCGATCAGACGCCATACAGGCTTTCCAGCGCGGCGCCCAGCCATATCCCAGGCAGCGTTGATTACGGCACCGATGGCCATATGCATGACGCCCTTTTCCGGGCCGAGCCAGCGCAGTTGGGAGTCGTCAGTCAAACTTCGCGCAAACGTTCCCAGGTCATCAATCACATCCTCAACCCGACGGCCCACCACAAACGGCCGCAAAGCGGACAGCGCTGCCGTTTGCACATCGTTGCCGCGACCAATAGTGAATACGAACCCGTACCCACACAATCCTGCAGGATCGTCCGTGCGTAGAACAACATACGCGGCCGAATAGTCGGGATCTGGATTCATCGCGTCGGATCCATCGAGCTCGCGCGACGTCGGAAAGCGGACGTCGTGAGTATCCAGACCAGTAATTAACGACATTTTGTGTAGCCTCGCTATCTGCGCTCCCGCGGAGTCTCGCACCAAACGCGAAACACGATAAGTGGTTTTGGGTATGGCGGCCTACCCTCCTACGGGGCATCGTCGGGGGGGCGGCGACCGATAATGCAGCCCCCCGCCACGGTGCCAACGCCACCTGTGGTGCGAACCGCCGAGAGGGTGCGGTCACATGGATGGCCGAATTGGTCGGATGGGCGACCTTCCGCTAACCTGCGATGGCTCTAGTCTGCAAATTATGGACGGAGGAGTGATGGCGAGGGATACCAGGCGCATCGCGGTGCTCGGATTCGACGGGGTGAACTCTGTCGACGTCGTTGGACCGATCGAGGTATTCGCAAGCGCGGGACGGGCTGACTTTACGCGCGGGGATTCGAAAGGTCTCTACCAGACCTGCGTGATTGGACTGACCAAGGAACCTTTCACGTCAGAATCCGGGCTGCGATTCCTACCGGATTGCACGTTAGCCAGCGCGCCGGTCGTAGACACGCTCATCGTGCCTGGCGGATGGGGTTTGCGCGTCCCCACAACGAATACGGCGGTTTCGGCTTGGCTGCGTAACCGTGCGACTCGGATTCGAAGGGTTGCTTGCGTATGTACCGGCGTCTACGGACTTGCGCCTACAGGGCTGCTCGATGGCCGGCGTGTGACCACTCACTGGCGCTTTGCTGAGGATGTGGCGAAGCGCTTCCCGCGGCTCACCGTCGATGCAAATGCGCTGTTTATCAAGGACGGTCGGTATTACACATCGGGTGGTGTCACAGCCGGCATCGACCTGGCGCTCGCGCTCGTTGAAGAGGACCTGGGGCCGCGTGTCGCGTTGACTGTTGCGCGCGAGTTGGTCGTTTACCTGAAGCGGCCGGGCGGCCAGGAGCAATATTCAGAGCCGCTGCGCTTTCAGGTGCAGTCGGCCGATCGTTTTTCAGATCTCATTGCGTGGATCTCCGCTCATCTCGAACGCGACTTGTCAGTGACGGTACTGGCGGACCGGGCCCGATTGAGTCCGCGGCATTTCAGCCGGCGATTTTCCGAAACGTTCGGCTGCACTCCGGCGCAGTACGTAGATAACATACGTTTGATTGAAGCCCGTGAGCGTTTGACCGCACCGGGACGTACCGTTGACAGCGTCGCCGCTTCGGTTGGCTTCGCCAGCGCGGACGTTTTCCGGCGGCGTTTCCGGCGACGATTCGGTGTCGCGCCCAGCAACTACCGTGAGCGTTTTCTGACCGCCAGGTCACTCCAATTTTCCCGATCCCGAATTCCAGAGGCCACGTTATGAGCTATCGCATCGTTACGTTTCTAGCAGCTTCGCTACTCGCGGTGACCGCCTCCACTGCAGTCGCACCGGCCGAGTCCGCCTATACCGCGGACGGGAAGCTGAAATTTCCCGGGAACTATCGTGAGTGGATTTTCCTGACATCCGGACTCGACATGAGCTACAACGAGAGACCTGACATACAGGACCACTCGATGTTCGACAACGTATTTGTCGACCCGGTGTCCTATCAGGAATTCCTCAAAACGGGTACCTGGCCCGACAAGACCCAACTCGTCATGGAAGGGCGTGTAGCCTCTGGAAAAGGCTCCATCAACAAGCATGGAAAATTCCAGTCCCGCGAAACGATGGGGCTCGAAGTCCACGTCAAAGACACGCAGCGTTTCCCCGGCGGTTGGGGCTTCTTCGCATTCCAAAGTGCCGAACCGGCGCAGCAGATTCCGACGAGCGCGGGTTGCTATTCCTGCCATCAGCAGCACGCTGCGGTCGATACGACGTTCGTCCAGTTCTATCCGACGTTGTTGGGTATCGCCGAGCAGAAGAAGACTTTGAGCCCGAGCTATCGCCCATGAGGCACTGAAGGCGGTTGCGGTAGCCGCGACCCGAGGGGCCACGCGGCCGAGAACGTCCGTTGGTCGGTTTGGCGCGGTCAGCCCCCAACAAGTTGTCGCCAAGATGCACCAGACTCGCGTCCTCGCCTCGTTTGCCCCCGGTATACTGGACGAATGCCGCCTCGCTATATCCGTGCATCGGAATTGAGCAGCTTCGCATTCTGCCGACGCGCGTGGTTCCTAGAGCGTCGGGGGCGGCCCACCACCCTTACGCAATCTCGGGCGATCGGAGCCGCCGATCACGCCGAGCGCGCACGCGCAGTCCAGCGGGCGCCTGCCACAGCGCGCCTATCCGTACTTCTGCTCGTTCTCGGTATCTCTGGCATCGCCTGCGCCTTGCTCCTTGCCTGGATGCGGCCATGACCGCACTTGTCATTGCGAGCATAATGTTGGTGTTACTCGGCGTCCTGTTGCGGATCGCCGCAAAGCGCCAAGCGGGTGCGTTCGATCTGTCGGATCAGATCCTGTACGCCGATACAGGTCAGTCCGTTGTCGACCTCCTCGTGTCGGATCGGTATCACTTGATCGGCCGACCCGATTACATTCTCGACGAGCACGGTGAGCAAGTCCCCGTCGAGCGCAAATCGCGCATGCTCACCCACAGCGGCCCTCATGACAGTGAACGGCTGCAACTGGGCGCTTACTGTCTCCTGGTGGAGGAGCGGCAAGGACGGCCCGTCAGTCGGGGGCGGCTGCAGTATCAAAACACGACGTTGGACATCCCGTTCGACGATGCGTTGCGCGGTAGGGTCCTCGCCGCCTTGGCGGCGATCCAGTCATGCACGGACGTGGCTAACGTTCGCCGAAGCCACCCCAGTCCATCGCGGTGCCACGGCTGTGGCTATCGCACCGACTGTGGCGAGTCGCTGGCTCGGTAACGGCGCCCCGCACCTTGCGGTCAGCCACGGCCTGCCAGCCAACGAATTGCCGGCCCTCTCCCATTCCACTTAAATCAGTCACTTACGCGCAGCCGACAGTGTCGTTTGAAAAGTGATCACTCTTCAAACAGACTCCCGGCCCCATGGCTGAGCTGATTCTTGCCGTCGCCGTAAACGCTGTGCTGGGCGCACTGCTCTGGGCCATTCTGTTATGGAAAGCCCCACGCGACCAGATTGAGCTCGCGGGCCCGGAAGGAGCAATGCGTGAATTTCGAGCGGTGTTTCCCGAAGCGACGGGTACCGCCTCCGTATCGGATGACAACCGCACCGCGTTGATCGACTTGCAACTCGACGACCAGATCGGCCTTCTTCAACGCCAGGGTCGGCGATGGAATGCACGGATACTCGTTCCCTACGACATCTCGTCTGTTCGACTGGATCCCAACGGCGCGCTCGAGATAGACCTTTCGGATTTCGGCTGGCCACGCGCGTCCATTGTTTTTTCCGATACCGAAATCCGCGCGATTTGGCTGACTCGGCTCACTTCACTGACAGCCCTGAGCACCTCCCGGACTTCACCCGAGGTGCGCAATGCCTGATCCCTTCTTCATGCAAGCGACCACGATCGTGCAGGTCTTTTTCCTGTTGCTGATCCCGGCTGAAATTCTGCTGGCATCCGCTTCCTGGATTCGGGCCGAGTATGAAACGTACGACACACTTGCGAACGTGGTTGTCAGCATGGGCAGCGTGTTCTTCTACGGGTCCCTGAACTGGGTATTCTTCGGCGCGGTGACGTTCGCCTTTGCCCACCGCATCACTGATGTTCCTTTCACTGTGGGGACCTTTCTTCTAGCGTTCATACTCGAAGACCTGAGATATTACTGGTGGCATCGAATCAGTCACCGGTCGCGCTGGTTCTGGGCCTCTCACGTCATTCACCATTCGAGTCAACACTTCAATCTGTCCACGAATCTGCGCCAAAGCTGGACATCACAATTCAGCGGACTCATTTTGCTGAATGTGCCGCTGGCCTATATCGGCTTTCATCCCGCCACGATCGCACTGGCGTTCGCCGTGAACCTGCTCTACCAATTTTGGATTCACACAGAGGCGATTGATCGACTCCCAGGCTGGTTCGAGTGGTTTCTCAACACGCCTTCGCACCATCGCGTACACCACGCCAACAACCCACGTTATTTGGATTCCAATTATGCGGGGGTGTTCATGATGTGGGATCGGATGTTCGGGACTTTCGTGCCCGAGCAGCGGGATCTGCCGCCGCGTTACGGGCTCGTTAAGAATCTGGCGACGTTTAATCCGGTCCGAATTGCGCTCCACGAATACATCGGCATCGCGCGGGATATTGTTCGGGGACGACTGACGTTGAGGCAACGGTTGGGGTATTTGTTTGGGCCTCCCGGGTGGAGCCATGATGGCAGCAGGGCCACGACTGAAACCCTTCGAGCGCAGGAACTGGCGCGGCGCTGACGCGTTCGTCCAGCGCCACAGCCCTTCGCGATTCGTACTACTCGATTTCCCGGGCGATCCGTCACAGAACACCCGAGGGACAGCTCAAAGTCCTGAGCGGGGACATGTGCCTTGATCTCGATTGCTTTCAAGTCACCCATGCGATTGCTCCTTCCAGCAACATACGGTTCATGTTTTAGGTGCAGCACGCAGAATCAGATCGTTTGCGGCAGCCAGCACAGCTTCCTGCAGAACGGGGTCAGCTGTCCGCTCCTCGATGAGGGCTCTCATGAGAGAGTTTCTGCCCTCGAGGGCCTTTCCGTATTGTCCCATGACAACATCACATTCTGTCGGCTCGAGCGGTATCCGCACGACACCCCGCGCTCCATGACTTGCCAGGAATGCGACCAGTTCCGCCTGTTTGGGGTTCTTCGTGACCACGAGGCCCCGTTGTTTTCGTCCCTTCATGAAGCGCACGCTACCTTCCGCGGCAAACATGTCCTGATGAACTTCTGCTTCTCCCTCATGCGGCAAGTCAAACGTGCTGAAACGCTTTTCCAAATCAACATAGGCACTGTACGGCAGCAGGAAACGCCCTCCCTTTTCCTTCATCGCCGAGAGAATTTGAACGGCGATCTCCTGCGCAGAGATTGTTGATCTGCGTCTGAATTTATTTTTGTTGCCAATCGCCTTCTCCTCTTTTTGCCGAGCCCGTTCGAAGAACTCGGCAAGGTGGTCATACAGACGCGATATGAGCGCTTCGCGCTCCTGTTCGTCCTTTACGCCGATCATTTCGAGCACCGCACTGTCCAGTTTTCGCCGGTCGGGTATGTCGAGCTCGCTGGAGGCACGTAGCGTCGACAGTTCGGATTCACGTCCGTCCTTCGTGAACGCCATCTGCCGCATTCGTTGCTCGGATAAAAACTGGTGTGCCTCACGGCCCTTCAATGCCTTGAAGGCCTCTGCAACATTCAGTTGCAGATTGCGGGGCGCCGTCCTCGGATCGGCAACCGGCATCATGGTCACATCGACGACCTCGGTCTTCAGGTTGGCCTCATTGCCCACCGGGCGGCCGTACTGGAACTTGGCGAGGACGGCCCAACTCGAGTTCAGAATTCCACCGAGTACGTCCGCGTCCACCCCTTCGTTTGGGGTGATGTCATATAGATTGCAGTTTGCTTGCAGATGGTGATCGTTGGCTGGGGCCGAGTGTTTGTACTGCTGCGACTTCGGCCAAAAAAGTGCGCCCCGGCGATGACCCGTGAGGTCGTACCAGCTGCGATCGGGCGTCACTCGTGAGGCGCAGGTTGCGCCCTGGTGCCATCCGTTCGATTCGCCCCACTCTATGTATTTGAGAACATAACTGTCCTGGAGATCTTCCGTAGTTTTTCCAACGAGCAGAATCATGCGGCTGCAATCGCCTGGACTCACAGTGTAGCCTGTGACCTCCATGAGACTGTGAACCTCGGGCTCCAGATACTCGGCTTCGAGCGGTTTAATTTCGTCGTAACCTTCCCCACAGCGCACCAACTTGACCCTGCCCGCTTCTACGAGCTTCCTCGGGACTCCATATTCCAACTCAAACTGGGCCGCGTCGATCATTTCGAGCAGACATTTTTCGGATACGTCACGGGGGAAGAAGAATTCGTCCTTGCCTGACTTCACACCGAAGCGGATGTTCGCTAAATATCCCAGGGGTACAAATTGGCTGCCCAACCGGTCGAGCAACTCAAACCAGAGGTCCGGCGCACGAACATAGATTCCCCACTTTCCGCCGTAGTAGGTACCGGCCTCGAGCTCGGTACGCTCCGCTTCGTCTTCGGTATCATCGAACCCCGATTCTCCCCCAGCCAGCATCAGCCTGCCGAGGGCGATACCTTCAGTGAGCAAGGCTCCCTGGCGCACGAGTCGAACACGGTATCTTTCGTTTGCCGTATTTGCGCCCAGGGTGAGAATTTCATCGCGGAATTCATCCGCCGCCCGAATGGCGTCAGCAGTGGTACCGTCGTTTGCCATGATCTGCGAGATGGGACGTCGAAGCTGAACGAATCGCACAATGTTGGCACTGCGCTGCCCAAACTCGGCGCAGCGCTGCAGGATTGTCACGGTGGTGGCAACTCGCGCGCCCACAAACCACGGCTCGTCGACACTTTCGATGATGGCGGCAATCCGGAAATGCGCCAGAATCCACTGTTGCAGATGAAAACCATACTCGACATCGAGCCACTGACTGGAAGTGAGAAAACCCAGCCAGCCATCCGGCTTCAGGAAAGTCGCGGCATGGGGCCAGAAGTAACAATGCAGGTCGCTCCTTCCGGAGAGAACCGCATGCATTTCATCTCTTGCGAGCTTTCTGTAAAACTCCTTGGTGCCGGGCAGCGGGTGCCCGGGCCCCTTCTGTTTGTCAGCCTCAATGTCTTCCTGGCGAACGTACGGCGGATTCCCCACGACGGCATCCAGCAACGGAATGCTGATTTCGCGAAGTTGGGTCCTCCCGAGTCCTCTGGCCTCAATCTTGACCGGCAACCTGATGAATCGCTGCTCTGTGCGGACATTGAAGAAGTCGGCGCGGGCCACGCGCGGATAGTTTTCATCCTGGATGAGATCGCGAGTGGCTAGATTGATTGTCGTGAGGTGAGTGGCAAACTGGGAAATATCCAACCCGAAAAGCTCGCTCAGAACCTGAATGTGAGAGCGCTCGGGTGCCAGTACGCGCTTGCGCGCGTATGCGCGTACGAGAAAAGTGCCGCCTCCACACGCGGGATCTATGAGGGATTCCGCACCTGATCGAATACAAAAGCTGTTGACCAGGTCGACGACCTCAGCGCGCGTGTAGAACTGTCCGAATTTGTGCCGTTCCTCAGGGCTGATCAGGCGTTCGAAGATTTGGCCAATGATCTCGTAATCCAGCCTGGAGAAATCGAACTCGTGGATCTGGTTGATCAAACCCCGCCAGTACGCTGTCGCGGAGTCGCTGTAAAATGGGATGTGCGAGCCCGGGCTGGAACGGTCCTCACCGAACACAGTTTCGTAATCCCCGGTGACTTCCCTCGCGTGTGCAAAAAACCCTTCGAGGTGCAACCGCAAGTCGTCACCGGTCGCTATGTGTTCGGGCACGGCGAGCTTCGGTAGCTGGGCCCCGTATCGTTTCATCAGGGCTTCGTAGAAGACCAGTCGATTCACTTGCGCGTAGCATGAAAACCTTGCAGCGCGCTCCAAGGTGTCCAGGATGGCTTCCGGATCCGTAGAGAGCGTCCACCCCTGCTCGTCACGCATCCACTTGTTGAGCTCCTCCCTGGCTCGCGGACTCTCGTGTCTCTTCGTCAGCTCCTCCAAGGTGAAACTGATTGGGAGAGTCAATGCTGACTCGAGGGCCTCAATGAATCGCTCATCGGGCGTCTTGAAGCCAACTTTGAGGCTGCCGACCAGGATCCTTGCGAGATCGTTTACGAACTGGCCTAACCAGCGCTTGATCGTGTCTTCCGTCGCTGGAAGCGACAGCTGCGAGCCCTTCGCCAGGGTGATGACTTTCCATGACTGGTAGTGCTGCCCCGCGGCGGGATCGTCAATCGTCGTTTCCGTTTTCCACAGGACGCATTCGTTTACGTTCCAAGTGAAGAAGTACGGCACCCCGGCGCGCAGGGCTTTATCGTGCGCGTCTTTAATGACGTGAGCGTTGTACGGGGTCGACCCGTCTTTCATATAGGGGAGCTTCACCTCGCCGGTAATTGACGGCTTCCCGTCTCGACCAATGAGAGTGAGGTCCCGCCGCTGTTCGGCACCCACACTACGGCGTTCACACTTCACGGCGGAGAACGGCAGCCGCGGATCGTTTTCGATAGCGAGCGACATCCATCCCGCCACCGCGGCCGTGAATTCCAATTCGTGTGGCGAATCGTTGTCCGGCACGCTGGCGTTCATAGCGGGAGCGTCGACTCCCGTCTTCTTATCGGGCATGGCTGTTGGATCTCATTCCTCGAGGATTGGGATGTATCATGCCGTACAGGGACTACGGAACCGCGAAGGGACAAGGGACGTGGTCAACGGTCTTTTTCGGATCGGAACTGGGGATGCTGAGCCCCTGGGACCACCAGTATAAGCTCGCGGAAAAGGCACTGCGAGCAGGCGGTAGCCGTCAAGCACGTTGTCACGCTTCACTCCCAAGTTGGAATTGGCGGCGCGAGACCTGATCGCCGCGTTCGCGTCCGGTGGCCAATCTGCCAGATCGGATCTCCAACGTTGACGTCCATCGGAATTGAGGTAGTCCTCGACCGAGAGGTAACGATTCTCGAGCGCCGTGTTGTACGCTGGTGCCGGCTCTGCGACGTGGTCACCCGACGGAAATGGGGTCTAGCGGAAATGACGTTTTCTCACCAGGCGCCGGCGTCAGTTTCCATGCGAGTACATTCCACCAGGGCACCGCATCCGATCCGGGGACCGGCATGAGGACTCCTACAGATCTGCTGGGGCAAACCGCCGCGATCCCGCAAGGCGACGGCAACACGATCATCCAGATCGTGGGCGACGGCAACACGGTGGTACCGGGTCGCCCGCATCTGCGACTCACACGCTATCTCACCCGGCGCGTCGTGCGAGTTGAGCTGGACTGGCTGTCGCCTTATTGTCGCTCGACGGCGTTGATTGGTCGCGAGCACGAGCTCGAGGAGCTGCAGAAATTCCTCAACGATCCCAGGCCCACTCTGGTGCGTACCCTCGCTGGGCCCGCAGGGCGTGGCAAGACCCGGTTGGCGTTGGAACTGTGCGAACGCGCGAGCGATGCCGGTTGGAGCGCAGGTTTTGCGACGCATGCCGAGCTGAGCCGTTTCTCCGCGCAGCAGAATCTGGCGACATGGGCCTAGCACAAACCCACGCTCGTTGTGGTCGACTACGCAGCCCAACACGCGCGAACCCTGGCCATTTGGATCGAAGAGCTAGCGGACCGGGAGGTCGTCTGCGCACAGCCGCTGCGTCTGCTTCTTCTCGAGCGCGAAGCCAGCCTGCAATCCGGCTGGTGTGCGCAAATCTTCGCCAGCGGCAGCTTTGGCGACAGCAGCAAGCGCGCGTTGCTCGATCCCCCCACGCTGGTGGAGCTCGCCCCGCTGCAGGTGGATGAGGACCGCGTTTCCCTGATGGAGAGCCTCCGCCAGCATATGGCTCCCGGCAGCGCCTCCCTCTCGTCATCCGATCGTGCGGCACTGGCGGAACGGCTGCGGGGTATCGAGTGGGCCGGAGATCCGCTGTACGTATTGATGGCGGCACTGACCGACGCATTGCATGGCGGACAGCCGTTGGCGCTCAGGCGGACTGACCTCGCCAGCGATCTCGCTCGTCGTGAGGCCAAGCGGATCAGCGACCTCGCCGGCGACCGAGGTTTGGATCCCCAGCTGGTCACACACCTCGCGGCATGCGTTACGGCGGCCCAGGGCATGAGCCGCGATGCTTTTGAAACCCTTGCGGGCGAAGAGAAACACGCCGTGCACAGGCCTGCCG
>Ga0137412_10003851_pt1 | contig 11978 bp, 9 predicted proteins | sample CZODoug2_1_16fun_FD_122160 | JGI IMG/M metagenome (GOLD analysis project Ga0137412, IMG submission 122160) | Vadose zone soil fungal communities from Angelo Coast Range Reserve, California, USA - CZODoug2_1_16fungal (Hybrid Assembly) | ecosystem: Environmental > Terrestrial > Soil > Vadose zone...
CCGAGCTCGGCCATCAGCGCTTCGGCGTACAACGCCCATCCCTCGCCGTGCCCATCGACCCACGCCGCCTCCGAGCGGCGCCAGCGGTTGAGCAGTTCCTTGCGATACGCGGTCTGCGCCATCTGCAGGTGATGACCCGGCACGCCCTCGTGATACACGGTGCTGAGCTCACGCCAGGTCACGAACTCCGTTACCCCGGGATCGACTCCCCACCACATCCGACCGGGGCGGGTGAAGTCCTCGCTCGGGCCGGTGTAGTAGATACCGCCCGGCGTCGGCGCGATCCGGCACTCCAACGCCCGGATCGGGGCCGGGATGTCGAACTGGGTGTCGGCCAAGGTCGCGACGGCCGCGTCGGAGGTCTGCTGCATCCAGGCGAGCAGTTCCTTCGTGCCGGACAACCGGCGCGCCGGATCGGCGTCGAGATACTCCATCGCGTCCTGAAGCGACCCGCCGGGCCGGATCTGCTCCGCGGTACGGCGCTGCTCGTCGTTCACCCGGGCCAACTCGTCCTGGCCCCACAGGTAGGTCTCCTCGAGATCGACCGACGTGCCCAGCGCCGACCGGGCGAAGACGGCGTACACGTCGCGGCCGACCGCGTCCGTGTCGCGCGCCTGCGCCCTCAACTCCTCGTCGAGGAACATGGCCAGCTCCCCGTACGCGCCGGCCGCCGCCTGGGCGCCCCGGTCGAGATCCCCGCGGAGAGATACGGGGAGATCCTTCGCGGACGCTGACGCGGTCTCCACGAGCGCCGCGAAGAACCCGGTCGGGTCCGCGTTCTGGCTGCTCTCGGCGATGCCGGCCTCGATCTGGCGGCGCGCGCTGACCTGTCCACGCGCCGCCGCGAATCGAAGCGAGGCGATGTACCCGCGGATCGCGGTGGGCACGCGTGACAGCCGGACGGCGATAGCTGCCCAGTCGTCGACCGTTGCTGTCGGCATGAGATCGAATACCCGCCGCAGCGTCTGCACCGGGCTCTCGACGTTGTTCAGTGAGCTCTCCTCGGCGCCGATCGCCCGAATCGACTCGGCTGCCTCGATCCGATCGCGCATCGCGGTCACGGTGACGCGGTCGGTCGCGTCGCCCGCGGTCGCGCCGTCGAGTGAACTCAACACTCGGCGCCGCAACGCGGACAGCTCAGCGCGGCCGTCCGGTGAGAGATCCGGCAGCTCGGTGTCGTGTCCGGCAATGCCGCAGATCGTCGCCAGGACCGGATCCAACGTCAGGTAGTCGTCGAGGTATCGCTCGGCCAACCGGTCGACGTCCGTCGCCGGCCGACCCTCGCTCTCCGTCACGCATCGCCCTTCCCCTGCCTCGCCTGGAGGTATTCGACGCCCAGCGTTCCATGGCCCGCTGGAGCTCGAGTAGGGCGGCGGCGGGTCAGAATGCCTTGGCGGCCTCCCGAGCGTCGGCGTCGGCGCTGCGCCGAGCGTCATCCAGGTCGCCGGTCAGGGTCGGGTGGAAGCGCACTTCGACGATGTCGGTGATACCCGTCCAGCGCAGCCAGTCCACGATGTAGGGCGACTGGAAATTGCTGCCGAACTCCGGCCCGAGGGTCGGTCCCCACACGCCGCTCGCGTAGATCACGGCGGCCTTCTTGCCCTGACCGGCCAGCAGGGGTTGGTATCCGGTGTCCGGGTCGATGCCGAAGATCAGGCCCGGTTGCGACACCACGTCGATGAACTGCTTGAGGATGTAGGGCACGCCGGCATTCCACATCGGCACGCTGAACAGCAGCCGGTCGGCGGCGAGGAAGCGGTCGACGGCCACCCGCACCTCACCCCAGGCGCGGGCCTGCGCACCGACCGGCTCGCCGCCGGCGATCACCGTCATCTTCGCCCGCGCGCCGGCTGGGCCGAGCTCGGGCAACGTGCCATCCCACAGGTCCCAGGTCTCGATGTCGTCGGCCGGATGGCAATCCCGATAGGTGTCGAGGAACGTCTGCGCGATCCGCAGCGACTCGGAATCAGTGCCCCGCGGCGAGGACGCGATGTGCAGCATGTGTTGCCCCTTCTCATGATTCGGACTAGGGTCCGGTTATGTCCAGTCACGATACGGACCACGGTCCGGTTCGTCAACGGCGTAAGGAACGTCCACCGCTGCCCGTCGTCGGCCAGCCCCCGACGGCCGAACGGTCAGACGCTGCCCGCAACCGCAAACGCGTTCTGGACGCGGCGAAGAAGCTGTTCGACGAACGGGGCGTCGCGGCCGTGACACTCGACGACGTCGTCGCCGCCGCCGGCGTCGGAAAGGGGACGCTGTTCCGCCGCTTCGGCGACAAGGCGGGTCTCGCCGTGGCGCTGCTCGACGAGCAGGAAAGGACGCTGCAGGAGGAGATTCTCACCGGACCGCCCCCGCTCGGTCCCGGCGCTTCGCCCGTCGAGCGCCTCCTCGCATTCGTGCGCGCGTACGTCGCCTACGTCGCCGACAACACCGAGCTCGTCGCTATGAGCCAGACCTCCAGCCCGGGCGCGCGGCTGCGGACTGGATCGCACCGATTCTGGCGACAGCACTGCGAGTTCCTGCTCGCGTCCGCCGATGCTCCCGACGCCGGGCTGCGGGCCGACATCCTGCTCGCCGGGCTCACCGCCGAGCAGATCGGCCACTGGCGCCACGACCAGGGCTGGACGCCGCGCCGCCTGGCCAACGCCGTGGCCCGCACCGCCGAGCAGTTGGCGACCCACTGATCTGCCCCGGTTTTGGCCGCCCAGGCATCTATTTCATGCTGGGCGGCCAAAAGCGTCGGGGGGTCACACCACGGGGTAGGCCGCCAGTTCGATGATCGAGTAGCCGTACTGGGACGAGCGGCCGACCCCCTGCATGCGCAGGTAGTTCACCCCGGGCTGGTCGACCCACACCGTCTCGGTGCCACCCTGACTGCCGGAGACGTCAGCGGCGTCGGTCCACGTCGTGCCGTCGGTGGACGTCTCGATGCGGTACGCCGTCGCGTGCGCCGCCTCCCAGGTGATCACGATCTGGCCGAGATGCTGCGGCGCGGCCAACTTGATCTGTAACCACTCACCGTCGGTGTAGCCGGACGACCAGCGCGTGCTGAGCGATCCGTCGTTGGCATGCGGCGCGGTGAACTGCGGCAGGTTCTGCTCGACGCTGGACGCCGTGGCGGTGCCAGCCAGGGCGACGTTGGTCGCACTCACCTTCGGATGGACAGTGAACGTGATCGTCGCCGACAGGCCCGCGAACGTCACCGGCACCTGGTAGCTGCCCGGCCCGCTCGCCCGCAGGGTGATGGGGATCGCCGGGGCCGCGCAGCGCAGCAACGTCAACCCTGTCGACGACGGCGACGCGGTGACCCCGCTCGGCGCCGCGACGCGCAACGGGCCGGGCACGTCCCCCGGCTGGGTAGCGGTCAGGCCGGCCGACACCGTGACCGATGTGCCCACCTCGGCGTCCACCGATGACGGCGTCACGTACAGCTCGGCGGCCGGCGCGTCGGCGTACCACGGCACGACCTCCGCGATGACCGGCGGGGCCGAACCTGCTTTCCACACCAGGCGAATCTCGTTCGCGGTCACGCCGCTGGCCGGCAGCTCCGTGTATCCGGACGTCAGCGAGCCGATCGCGTGCCACGACGTCCCGTCACCGATCTGCACCTGGGCGGACCCCGTTCCGGCGATGCCGACCCGACCGAGCGGACGGGCCGCGGGCAGGGTCACCACAAGCGCATCACCTGACGCCGGCGCGGCCGCCGCCCGATAGGACGTGTCGACGTTGCCGTCCGCCGCGGAGGCGAGCGACGACCCGGCGGGCGTACCCGACACGGTGAGCCCGGCCGAGCTCGGACCAGCCACCGTGAACTCGCGAACAACTACCCAGTAGTCCTGTACAGCGGTACTGCGAAGACGCACGTAGCGCGCCTGGGTCCCCGGCGGCAGGGTCGCCGACACGGACGGTGCGTTGAGGAACGTCCCGGCCGGCTGCCAGGTCGAGCCGTCGACCGAGTACTCCAGCACGCCGACGTGGATGTAGTCGTTCGGGCTGCCCGACTTGCTCATGTGGATCGTCACTGACGACACGGGCTGCACGCTGCCGAGGTCGACGCCGACGTAGTCGCCGCTGGCCGGGGCCGAGCTGCTCCAGAAGTAGGTCGAGTCGTCGCCGTCGGTCATCTTGTCCGGCGTGTTGCTCTGATAGGTCGCCATGGACGTCGTGGCCGTGGCGTGCCGGCCCGCCACCCCGAGCCACCGGTCGTTCTCGGCCAGCGCGCTGTTGATGAACGTGTCGATGACGCCGTCGCCCACCGTCACGTTCACCGTGCCGTTCAGCCCGACGTACTGGTAGGACTTGGCCTTCGCCACGAACGTCCGGACCCGCGCCCGGTCCGCCAGCGCGGCCGCCCCGTGGCCGTCACGTTGCTCGGTCAGCATCCGCAGCGCGGCCCGGGCCGCCTGGCCCCAGAACGACGCGGAATCCAGCCATGGCTGGGTTTCCGCGACGAACGCCGGATCACCGAGATAGGAGGTCAACGTGGACGGGATCCACTGAATCACCTTCAGATAGGCATCGAGTGCCGCGACGCCGGCCGACGAACCGCGCTCCCACGCCGACCAGAACGCGGCCGTCTTGCCCGCCAGCGCCGGCGCCTGGACCTTGTCGATGTCCGAGTAGTACTCGAGATCAGCGAATGCGCCGAGCGCGGCCCGGGCGCCGGCATTCTCGCCGGCGAGCTCGTCCAGGCTGGCCGTCCACGACGTCGAAGGGTCATAGGCGGCGTCGTTCCAGGTGTAGTCGGCGACGTTGAACAGCGCAATCTTGGACGCGTCCGGCTGGATCATCGGGTTGGCCGTGATGCCGCTCAGGGACGACGACAATCCGGCGGCGCGTCCGACATAGGGACCGAGCAGCAGGCGGTTCGTCACGTAGTCGTTGACCGGATAGTTGTCCCACACCAGGATGTCGTGCCCGAACACGTTCTTGGCCGCGGCTGCTTGCGGTTGAGTGATGACCGGGGCGATCACGCCGACGCCCGTCCACTCGACGATGACGGCCGGGTCGAGCTGGGCCTTGATCGCGTTCTTGTACGGCGATGCGGCCACGTCGTAGTACTCGGTGGGCACCATCTCGAGCCGCGACGCCCCGGGATGCGTGGCGATGAAGTCGCGCTGCACGGCGTTGAGCAGGTAGGACTGGGCGGCGCCCGCCGCCGCTCCCCCGGTGCCGAACTTCGTGGCGTCGGCATCGCAGTTCCACGTCGTGTAGCTGATGTCGTCCAGCGGGATCGCGAACGTCCGCACGCCGATGTCCCACAACGACTGGAACTTGGCCACGAGCGCCTGCTCATCTACAGCCGAGCTGTAGCAGACCGACAACCCGGGCGAGAGCGCGTAGGTGAACTCGACGTGGTTGGCAGTCGCCCGGTCGACCAGTTCCTTGAGCTGCGCGAGCTGATCGGCCGGGTACGGATCGCGCCACTGTGCGCGCAGGTACGGATCGTCCTTGGGCGAGTAGACGTAGGTGTTCATCTTGTGCGTGCCGTAGAAGTCGAGCTGGTCCAGCCGAGCGGCGTGCGACCAGGGCGTCCCGTAGAAGCCTTCGATGACGCCTCGCAGCGGCATGGTCGGCCAGTCACGCACGAGCACGCCCGGCACGGTGCGCCCGCGAACGAGTTGGCGCAGCGTCTGGGCGGCGTAGAACGTCCCGCTGGCGTCGTGCCCGTCGAGCACGACACTCGGATGGCCGGCCACCGTTCCGGTCGCGAGCACATAGCCCTCGGCGGCGAGGCCGGACGCATCGGCGACCCCGAGCGTGTCGAGCGCCGCGTGGCCATCGCCGACGTAGATCACCGGCTCGCCCTTTCGGGCAGTGTTTGCATCGCTGACCTCGTCCACGCGCGCGACGCCCGCACTATCGAGGACGGCGCGTACCGCCCGAACGGCGTCGGCATCACCGCCCGCGACCAGCGCGACGGCGTTGCCCAGGTTGACGGCAGATCCATGCGCCTGAATCGACTGCGGCACCGGGTAGACCGGCGGCAGAGCGGCCTTCGGTGCCGGAGCCGCCTGGGCGGGGGCGGCCACGACCAGCAGGCTGAGGGCGAGCGTGGCAACGACGGACAGGGCGAGATGGCGACGGGGCATCGGCTTCTCCACGGGGGTGACGTCCATACAAAGCTGCTTGGATTAGCTCACTACTGAACACAAAACGTCAACGCTTCACCAGCATTTGGCTAGACCAATCGGGATATGCGCGGTATCGACGAGCCGGTAATACCCCGGCCGATGCCGGACATCTAATGGGCATGACGACGCACAGACAGGTTCCCGAGATGGACAGCGACCGCGAGCGCTTCGAGGCGCTGTACCGCAAGTACTACGACGAGATCCTGTACTTCGTCACTCGCCGCACCGATCCGCAGACCGCACGGGACGTCACCGCGGAGACGTTCCTGGCGGCCTGGCGACGGCTCGCCACGCTGCAAGGCTCCAAGGAGCGGGCGTGGCTCTACGTCACCGCACGGAACATGCTCACGAACGAGTACCGCGGCCAGGGCCGGCGAGCCCGGCTGGATCAGCGTCTGCAATCCCAGCCTCGAATCGATGCAGGCGATCCGGCCGACCGGGTAACCGATGAACTACACGCGCGGCAACTGTTCGACCGGTTACCGCCGAAGGACCGCGAGGCACTGGCGCTCACCGAATGGGAGCAACTCGACGTTGTCACCGCGGCTCGGGTGGCCGGCTGTTCGCCGGCGACGTTCCGGGTCCGGCTGCATCGAGCACGCCGACGCCTCGCCGCCGCGCACGAACGGTCCCTGAGCGAGTCAGCCGAACCGGACGCACCAGCTCAGGGCGCTGTCTCACTCCAACTCGCAGAAGAGGCTCTCTCATGAATTCCCGTACCGACATCGCAACGACACTCGCCCGCGCGGCCAACCCGGCCGAACGCGACACGACCAGCCCAGCCTGGGCGGACGCCGAAGGCAAGGCCGCCTTCGAACGAATCATCGCCGATCCGCGAACCGAGGCGGCGCCCGCACACCGGCCGCCACGGCTTCGGCGCCGGCTCGTGGTCGGCGCTGCGCTAGCCGGCGCGGCCGGAGCTGCGGTCGCCATCGTCGGGCTGCCGGGCGCGACCCACAACGGCGCTCCGTCCGCCTCCGCGGTCACGAAGAATGCCGACGGATCAGTGACTGTCGCGATCGGCGACTATCGCGACCTGCCCGGCTTGCAGGCCAAGCTGCGGGCCGCCGGCGTCCGAGCCGACGTCCAGACGATCACCGATGAGTGTGCCGGCGAGCCGGACCCCGGAGCGGCCGTGCATGCCGTATTCAACGGCGACCTCTCAACATTCACCGACGGCCACACCTGGCAGCGGCTTTTCGCGGGGTCGCCCGACAACCTGGCCGGGGACGGGCCCATCACGGCCGAGGTCATCATCCTTCCCGACGGTGTGGGCGAACCGATCCCTGGCAGCAAGCCCGGCCCGTTCATCTCCTTCACGGTGAATCCCGGTGAGCTGCCGCCGGGCGACACGATCACCCTCGGCTTCCCGCAGAGCGGGAGCCCGAAGGCCGGTCAGGCCATGGTCGTCGACGTAGAGAAGACCGGCACGCCGATCAACTGCACACGGCCCACTGGATCAGCGGCACCGACCACGCCGGCACCGCCGAGCTAGCCAACCCCGCCCACTGCCGAGGTCCGCGTATCGCGGGCCTCGGCAGTGGCCTGCGTGGGCGCTAGATGTCGTGACCTCGCTTGGCTGTCCGTGCCGGCATCCGCTGCGACCGTCGGCAACGATCAACCAGGGCGGCCTCGCCGGCCTCAGCGTGACGGCGCAGCCACTTGTTCAGACCGACACCAAGTCACGGACGGTGTTGCGGATGGGCTTGCGCTCGGGATCGACGTGAGCCGGCGGTACCCACCACGGCACGCCGTTTTTCATGGTCACCTGCCATCCGCGTTTCTCGTGCTCCCGGTGATGAAATCCGCACAATAAACAGAGGTTGGCGAGGTCGGTGCCGCCACCGAAGGCCCAGTTCAGGATGTGGTGGACCTGCGTCCAGCCGGGTGGGGCATCACAGCCTGGGAAGCAGCAGCCTTGGTCGCGGGCGGCCAATGCGAGGCGTTGGTTGATGGTGGCGGTGCGGCGGGCCTGTCCGTAGGCCAGGATCCCTTCCTCGCCGATGACGACGGGCACGATGTGGGCGTCCCCGGCTTCGGTCAGTGCTTGGTGGACGGAGATGGTGCCGCCGTGGGCGGTGGTGACGTGGCCGGTCCGGGTCTCGAGCTGGTCGAGGGTCAGGGTCAGCAACACCGTCGCGGGCACACCACCCGACGGGGGCAGGTCGTTCGACGCCAACAACTTGTGGGCGGCGTCAGCGAGGGCGTCGTGCATCCGCTGCCCCGGGCTGCGTGGGTCGGGCCCGTCGGCGTCGGACGGCTTGGGTGCGGCGAGTGGGTCGAGCACCGCTTGCCATTGCGCTAACGCGGTCGGGGTGAGGTGGGCTCGTAGTTCCCCGGACCCGTCGCGGTTACCCGACAGGGTGGCGTGGCGGCGCCGGTCATGTTCGACGTCATCGGCCAGCACACCATCCGGATTCAGTAGCGCCACCACCCGCCGAGCCAACGTGGCCAGCACCGACGGGTCGAAGCGTTGCGCTTCGGCGACCAGCCGCGCCTCGACCGCGGCGCCGTGTTCACACTCGACGTCCTTGGGCAGCTCAGAGACCGTCTTGGCGATGACCCGAGCATGCTCGGGGGAGATCGAACCGTCAGCTTGGGCGGCAGCGACGGCTGGGAGCAGTGGTGGGCGTGGTTGGCCGGACAGTGAACGGCCGGGTCCCAGGTCCACCGCGGCCTGACAGCGGGCCGTCGCCTCGGACGGCGCCACCCGCAACACGTCCCGCAACAAGGACGCAGTGTCACGGGCCATCAACTCACCCGCCGCACCCCGATGATCCAACTCTGCGATCAGAGCGTGATCGACGACGGGTAGCCGGCGGTGCTGGGTCTCCACCCCGCGCAACAGCTCGAGCAGCTCATCGCGGGACAGGCGGGTCAGATCCAGCGCAATCAGCGCGTCCACCGTGGTCGAAAGCTGATCCAGCAGGGCAGCCACCGGTGCGGCGGCACCCTCCTCACCCTCGAACATGTGTACGAGTCTACCAAGATCGAGCCGCGACGTCCAGAGAGATTCACCTTATTCCGTAAGGAAAATCGGAACCGCAAGCCAGCCGCGGACCGCACCCAGAAGACCAACCCTCCGTCGCTGCCGTTCTAGAAGGCGAGCAGCAGCGGAACGCGAGCGGCAGCGGAACCCCAAGACCGCAACCAGGTCGCTTCTACGAAACGACCACAGCGAAGCAAGTAGCCGTGTAACGAATCCGGACCGGCCGGGAACATACGGGTCATGGCGAGCGATGATCACGAGATGACCGACGACCGGGCCTACTTCGAATCGCTGTACCGCGAGCACTACCCCGCGGTACTGCGCTTTGCGGCGAGGCGTACGGACCCACAGTCGGCAAGGGACATCACCGCGGAGACATTCCTCGCGGCGTGGCGGCGGCTCGAGACCGTCCCGCGCACGAAGGAGCTCGCCTGGCTCTACACCGTCGCGCGCAACATGCTCATCCACGAGCTACGTGGCAACGCCCGGCGATCACGGCTGACCGACCGGCTGCGCGCGCAGCCGATGCCCCAGCCGAACGATCCGGCCGACACCGTCGTGGACCGGCTACACGCGCAGCGGTTGCTCGAGGCGCTGCCCGCGAAGGACCGCGAGGCCCTGCAACTCGTCGAGTGGGAGCACCTCGATATCAGCACGGCGGCTCAGGTCGTCGGCTGTACGGCCGCGACATTCCGGGTCCGCCTACACCGCGCCCGACGCCGTCTGCTGGCCGCAGCCGAGCACTCGACCGACGATGCCGCCGATACACCCGTCCGTCATCTGACAGCAGAAGAGGCACTGTCATGAACAGCACGCACATCATGCAAACCGCCAACCCGATCGACGAGACGGCGTTCGCCGACTCCTGGGCCGATCCCGAGGGCAAGGCGTCGTTCGAGCGGATCATCGCCGATCCGCGCACCGCGAAGGCGAAGCTCCCTCGGCCACGAACCGGGCGGCGGCTGGTGATCGGCACCGCGCTGGCCGGTGCCGCGGGGGCCGCGGTCGCGATCGTCGGCCTGCCCGGCTCGCCCAACCACGGCGGCACCGGCGCCGCGTGGGCGGTGACGAAGAACGCCAACGGCTCGCTGACCGTCAACATCAACGACTACCAGGACGCGGCCGGATTACAGGCGAAGCTCCGGGCCGCCGGGCTGCGGGCGAACGTCGTCACCGCACCGGACGAATGCAGCGTCGGCCAACCAAACGACGCGGAAGGAGGCCTCTTCCTCGGTGACAGCAGCACGTTCACCGCGCCGTACAGCTGGCAGCGACTCTTCGCCGGGTCGCCGTCCTACGTGATGGACGGACCGGGCATGGGCGTGGTGCAACAGCTCCCAGACGGCGCGGATACCGTACAACCGCCGTCCGGATTCGAGACGCCCGCCCACATCTCGTTCACGGTGACCCCGGGCGAACTGCCACCAGGAGACGACCTCACCATCGGCTTCCCGGCCAATGGCAGCTCGCAGGCCGGACACTCCATGGTTGTCGATGTGGAGAAGACCGGAACACCGATGCATTGCGACACCCCAAGTAGGGCCCCCGTCCCGCCGGAGACCGACCCCACGCCCACTGGCTAGTTCCTCGGTCCAACCCTGCGTCGAGGCCCGGCACCTGCCGGGCCTCGACGTATCGGCAATCGCTGCCGGCGGTAACACGCGACCGGCAGCCGGACACATACCTTGCATGGCGAGAGAAGATCGGCGCGTGGAGCGCGATCGTGACTACTTCGAGTCGCTGTATCGCGAGCACTACGGACGCGTGCTGCTCTTCGCCATCCGGCGCACGGATCCGCAGACGGCTCGCGATGTCGCCGCCGAGACCTTCCTGGCCGCCTGGCGCCGGCTCGACACCGTTCCCCGCGCGAAGGCCCTCGCCTGGCTCTACACGGTCGCCCGCAACACGATCAACAACGAGCTGCGCGGACGGACCCGGCGAACCCGGCTCGACGAACGGTTACACGCCCAGCCGGCCGATTCAGCTCCAGACCTCGCCGACGATGTCTCGGAACGGTTGGACGCGCTGCGGTTGCTCGAATCGTTGCCGCCCAAAGACCGCGAGGCACTGCAGCTCGTCGAGTGGGACGACCTCGACCTCACCACCGCCGCCCACGTCGCCGGCTGCTCACCGGCGACGTTCCGAGTGCGGCTGCACCGGGCCCGGCGTCGGCTCGTCGCCGCCGACGAAGCCGCGCACCGGCCGCCTACGCCCACCCAGCAACTGATCACAGATGAGGCACTCTCATGACGCCACGCAGCGCTGCCACCATCATGCGCACCGCCGATCCCGCCGCCAAGGCGGCCGTCGACGACGCCTGGGCCGACGCCGAGGGCCGGGCCGCCTACGAGCGAATCATCGCCGACGACCAGCCCGCCGAGGCGGGCCGCCCGAACCGACGTCGGCGCGTGCTGATTGGCGCCGGCCTGGCCGCCGCCGCGGGAGCCGCCGCCGCGGTGGTCGGCGTCCCAGGACTGAACCACAATGGCGCGGCACCCGCCTGGTCGGTCACCAAACACGCCGATGGCACCGTCAGCGTCAAGATCAGCGACTACCGCGATCCAGCCGGACTGCAGCACAGGCTGCGGGCGGCTGGGCTGCGCGCAAACGTCGTGACGCTGCCCGGTCAGTGCGGAACGGTGACGGGCGGGCCCGAACACGTCAAGTACGCGTTGCTGCTAGTGAATCTCCAGGGCTTCCAGGCGCCGGACAGCTGGCGACAGCTGATCTCGGTGAACGGGGACCCGGCCTACGGACCGGGCCTGGACATCGACGGCGTGGCGGGCGTGGGCGAGTTCCTCTCCGGTTCGGAGACGTCACTCGCGCTGACGATGCGGCCCAGCCTCCTACCC
>Ga0137412_10003852_pt1 | contig 11975 bp, 16 predicted proteins | sample CZODoug2_1_16fun_FD_122160 | JGI IMG/M metagenome (GOLD analysis project Ga0137412, IMG submission 122160) | Vadose zone soil fungal communities from Angelo Coast Range Reserve, California, USA - CZODoug2_1_16fungal (Hybrid Assembly) | ecosystem: Environmental > Terrestrial > Soil > Vadose zone...
CAATTTACCATAAATATGGGATCGCTTGATCCCCGAATCAACCGCCTTTCGCGGACTGCGAGTTGCCTATACGCTCCAATTCCGAGGTCCCGAGAGTCGCCCAGGCATCACGCACCCACTCGCATCGCGCACCCCACTAGCGCCCTTCGCGCATTTTCTTCTTGACCGGCTTCAATCGAGTTACTGTGGCGCTGTGGCCTGCGCTTCTGCGGAGCGCGTCCCGCAGGTCTACAGGGCGGCCGTTCTTTTTTAAAAGGTCCATGAACGCCTCGTCCGCGAGTTCCTGAAAGGTCTTCATCTGATCGCGCGCGAGCAGGTCCAGTGCCTGCCAGGTTTCGTCATCGATCTGCACGCGCTTGCCCGGCATGGATGCCTTCTTGTGATCTGGTGGCCGGCACGCTTGCATACCGGTAATTTTTCGTCAGCCACCTTTACGATGCCTTCTTGTGTCGCGCACTCGAACGGCTGGGCTTTTTGGTAGCGCGGCGAGAAGTATCGCGCGACGCAGCTGCCCTTCGAGTGTTTCCACGTTTCTCGGCGCCCACGCTGCGGCGTAACGCTTCCATGAGATCCACGACGTTGGACGGCTCAGCGGCTTTCGGACGTTCGATCCGCTCGCCTTTTTGCTTCTTCTTAAGTAGATCCTTCAAGGCGTCTTCGTAGCGATCTTCGAACTTCATGGGATCGAATTCGCCACGCTTGGTTGCGACGATGTGGGAGGCGAGTTCGAGCATGTCCTTGGGAACCTTCTCGTCTTCGATATTGTTGAAATAGTCTTTCTCGTCGCGAACCTCGTACGGGTAGCGCAATGTGATCCCCATCAGCCCCTTGCCGCGTGCTTCGAGCGCGATGATATGTTCGCGTGACGTGAAGACGACCTTGCCGATCGCAACCATACCCTCCTTGCGGATGGCCTCGCGGATGACCGCAAACGCCTGTTCTCCGACTTCCCCATCGGGGACGAGATAGTACGGGTTGTTCATGTAGAGTTCGTCGATATCTGCCTTCGGGACAAATTCGTCAATCTCGATGACGCGCTTGCTCTCGAGCGCGACAGCCTCAAGCTCCTCCGGCTCAAGCTCGATGTATTCGCCTTTGCTGATCTCGTATCCCTTGATGATGTCGTCCGCGTTGACCTCTTGCCCGGTCTCTGAATCTACTTTCCTGTATTTGATGCGGTTTCCCGTCTCCTTATGCAACTGGTGAAAACTGATCTTCTCACGCTCCGAGACAGCAGGGAACAGCGAAATCGGACAAGAGACGAGGGACAGCTTGAGGTAGCCTTTCCAGTACGCACGCGGGGCCACGGGATGCACTCCGTTGTTAGTGGAACTCGGACTCAACGTAATCGTTAGCTGGATGTTCCTTGTTTTTGGTTTGTTCAGGCGCGTCATAAGCGCCGGCAATCGTACCGAATGGAGGAAGTTCCATGTCGAACCTAGAAAAGACACGCCTAAAAACCTTTCATGCCACCATGGTCGTCACGCGCATCGAAGAGTGGTGCGTCGACGCCGAATCCCCGGAAGAGGCCACGTTTCTTCTCGCAGCGGGCCAGGGACATCGATGCCATCTCGGAGACTGCGTTCATCGAGAACTCGAGGAAATGAAGGGGTAACGAAACAGGCAATCGCTGAAAAATTCGAATTGCGAGACTGAGTACGGTTGCTGACGGTGGCTTAACATCGCTGCATTTAGCTGGCTTCATGACTCCAATGTAACCGATCCATCGTGGCGGAAATGTATTTGGACTGCCGCCACTGCATTGATCGAGAAAACGATGCACCAGCGGAACCTCAGCCCCTACGGAGAATTGATAATGCAAACCGCGGGATGGTCCCGCGGAATTCCATGGAGCAAAATCATGAGAAGCACGTTCCTGCTTGGAGCGGCCGGCGCATTGCTTGCAGCAACAGCGTTGGCTCAGACTGTATCGACTGCGGAGTTCGTCAAGAAGGTAGCGCTAAGCGACATGCTGGAGATCCAAGCGAGCGAATTCATCGCGCCTCATGCCGACGCGGATACCAAGCCGTTTGCGGAGATGATGGTCAAGGATCATAAGGGCACGTCCAATGAACTCAAGGAGCTGGTGCAAAGCCGCAAGGTCTCGGCCGAACTCCCCTCCGCTTTGGATGCCGAGCATCAGAAAAAACTGGATGATCTCAAAAAGCTCGGCGGCAGAGATCTTGACCGGCAATACGACCGGATGCAACTCGAGGCCCATCGGGAAGCAGTAACGCTTTTCACGCGATACTCCGAAACCGGCGACAACCCTGAACTCAAGGCCTGGGCCGGAAAGACGCTTCCGCGCTTGAAGGAACATTTGGCGATGGCGCAAAAGCTTGACCAGGGTGGGCCCGCCGCGACGGTCGGCAGTGCGCCATCAGGGCCACGTTCTGGTGCCAACAGCTTTACCGAAGGTCAGGCAAAATCCCGCATTGAATCCCAAGGCTACAGCAATTTGTCGCCCCTCGCTAAGGATGAGGAGGGAGTCTGGCGCGGCAAGGCTATGAAAGACGGCAAGTCCGTCGACGTAAGTCTCGACTATCAGGGCAACGTGTTCGCTAAGTAGCAGGCCAATTCAGAAAAGGAGATATAACGTGACCATCACACTCTCGCGTCTCTATGACGACTACGCAACTGCACATAAAGTGATGAAGGATCTTGAAGCCGCCGGTCTTTTGGCAAGCGAGATCAGCATCGTCGCCAGCAATGCCGATAATTGGTACGCAACGACGAAGCATGATCGTGACCGAGACGGTATCGACGACCGCGCCGAGGGTGCAGCGACCGGCGCCACGATAGGGGCGGCAACAGGTGGCCTCGCCGGCCTTCTCGCGGGCTTTGGGTTGCTCGCCATACCGGGAATTGGCCCCGTTGTGGCGGCCGGATGGCTTGCCTCTACGGCCGCCGTCGCCGCAGCCGGCGGTTTGGCCGGAGGCCTTATCGGTGCATTGACTGAAGCCGGGGTAAGTGAGGAGGACGCCCACATCTACGCTGAGGGCGTGCGCCGTGGCGGAACGTTGCTTACTGTCCGAGTTTCGGAGGAGCAGCGTCCAAGGATCCAGGCGATCCTCGATCGGTCCTCTGTCAACATTTGGGACCGCGGCATGGAATATCGGAAGTCCGGGTGGAAGTCCTTTGACCCTTCGGCCCCTGGCTACACCGCAGACCAAGTGCAGAAGGAGCGCCAACGCTATCGAAAGGATGCAGCATAAGGAGAAACCTCACAAAGCGCTGGCTCGCGATCTGAGCACGCGTTCAGGAATTCAAATGAAGATCGCTGCGCCACCGCCGTTGGGTTTAGGTGTCGCGCCGATAAAAAAGACCTCGGCCGTCCGGGGGAACGGCCGAGGTCCTAGTTCGGACGTCGGGATTGGGTGCGTGAGCTATTGGATGGCGTCCGAGGTTCCAGATATATTTCAAGTGGGGCATCCGTAGCATCCGTAGTGGGCCCTCTGAACGACTTTAATGCTCAAAATTTGCCTTGGAAGTCTGTTCGGTACCCGACTCATGGCGAGGTTTATTGTCACAAGGTCCAGTTTATTGTCACAAGGTCCAAATGCGCGCCATGCGCAAACGACAAAGCCCCGACGCCATGACGCCATAGCGCCGGGGGAAGTGGAGAGGTTTTCGGTTTAGCGAGGCGCCGGGGTAGGGGAGGATGGCGCCGGCGTCACCGGGCGTGGATTTGCTCCGGTGGTGCCCTGACACTGAGCTGCAGCGCGCATTGCGGTTTCGGCTTCTGCGCGACTCTGGTAGCTCTTGTTGCTCCCGCCCAGAACCTGCATGTTGGAACCCGTCGGTGCCTGCTCCATGATATTACAGGCCTTCGATGCGTTATCCTGGACCACATAGAACGCTGCGAATGCGGGCGAAGCGAACGCGACGATGGCGGCCGCGGCGAGTAGCTTCATCTTCATGAGAACACCTACTGTTGGAGTTACAGAATGCCTCGTTTAGCTCGTGAGGCACCAAAACAATTCTTCACTTTCAAATTCGTTCCTGCCGACTGCATATGCGTGAGCAAAAACAATATGTCGAAATAAAGCGTGAGCAAAAATAATATGTCGAAAATTTGGATTCGAATTTTAAGCCCGCATGCCACCAACGCACCTTGGCCCAGCGCACCTACGAACGAAGCTTCGCCTCATTGCGCTCCTCTGTCGCACTGCTGAAACGTGCTCATCTTCAGCAACTTCATTATATCGGCCTTCTTTTGCTTAACTTGGCTCAATGTACATTGTTTCGGCGATTTGTCCGGCCGCCACCGCAAAAGAGTGGTTCCGTGGCGAAACCGCTGACCGCTGACATGGTCGTAACAGACTTCAACCACAAGATTTGGCCGTAGCGGCACCCATTCTTCGGATCGATTGGTGGACCAGCGACTGGGGCCGCCTGGCGCGTTGCCGGTGAATCCAGGGGGCGCGACAAGTGCTTCAAGCTTCCTGGTCAGTTCCTGTTTGTCGCTCTGCTTTATCGCGGAGGTGAAACCGACATGATGCAGAAGCCCTTTGCTGTCATAAAGGCCGAGCAGAAGCGAACCTACTTGTTTTTTTCCTTCGTGGTAGCGAAAACCTCCGACGACGCAATCGGCGCTGCGATAGTTCTTGATTTTTTGCATCCCGTCGCGCTTGCCGGACCGGTATGCCATGTCGCGGCGTTTGGCGATGACTCCATCCAGCGTGCTTCCAACGCGCGTCAACCATTTTGTTGCATCGCGAAAACTGTTGGTGACAGGGGACAGGACAATTCGGGTTGCCGCTCGAAAGGCGCTTTTGGCCAGGGCTTCCAGAGCGGTGCGCCGCTCCAGAAGCGGCTTGCCGGTCAGCGCCTGACCCTGACTGTCGACGAGGAGATCAAAGACGATGAGCATTGCCGGCGTCTCCGCCGCGAGTTTCTTTATGCGGGTCGCCGCCGGGTGGATTCTTTGCAAAAGGGCGTCAAATGAGAATACCCGGTCAATCGGGATCACCAGCTCTGCATCCAGCACGAACTTTCGGGGCTTGAGGAGCCGTAAGGTATCTACCACCTCAGGGAAATAACGCGTCAGTGTCCGGCCGGACTTCGATTGGAGTTCAACCACGGTTTCATCGCGAAACACCAGACAGCGGAACCCGTCCCATTTCGGTTCGTATTGCCATGCCCCACCGACTGGAACTTCTTCAACAGACAAAGCCTCCATGGGGCTATAGGGAGTTTTGATAGGAAGAGTCACGTGGGTCCTCTGGTCGTGCTGCGGTTTGCAGATGCGAAACAACCCTGGCCCCGCAGGGTTCCATGCTGGTACCCAGGCGAATATCGTTCGCATCTTATACTTGTATGTGTTTTTTGTCCGAATTGACGGGCCCGTCGGTCAGGCCCATTGCGCGCCATCAGTCACTTCGCCGCAATCAGTTCCTTTGACTCTGCAGCTACTCGGATCGACTGACTCTGCAGCTACTCGGACCGACCGGCGATGTCATTACGAATCGGCTTTCTGAAGTCGATTTTTTGAAGCGTTTTTTTCTGCTTTTTTTTGCGAGCAGCGGAACAGGTGCATGGAATCATGGTTAAGCATGCATCTCGGATCGAGGACATATCACATGAAATCACCAAAAAAATCGACAGAACAAAATCCAAGTAAGGCGTCCAAGGCGGCGGCAAACGGAAACCAGGAAAACAGCAACGGCGATGCCGACGCCGCAGCTACAAGCATGGATGCAGTTACGCTCATAAAAAATGACCATCGCAAGGTCGAAGCATTGTTCGAACAGTTTGAGAGCGCGAGTTCCGAAGACAAAAAAGCGGAAATTGCCAAGCAGGTCTGCACCGAACTCATTATTCACGCGACAATCGAGGAAGAACTCTTCTATCCGGCCTGCCGCGAAGCCGAAGTCGAAGACGACATGTTGGATGAAGCGCAGGTGGAGCACGACGGCGTGAAGGTCCTGATCCGCGAGATCATGGCAGAATCACCGAATGAAGAGTTTTACGATGCCAAGGTCAAGGTGCTGTCGGAATACGTAAAGCACCATGTTGCCGAGGAAGAGGAGCCGAACAACGGCATCCTCGCAAAGGCACAAGCCGCTGATGTCGATATGGATGCCCTCGGCCAAAAGCTCCAGGCACGAAAAGCGGAACTGATGCGGAAGGCCGAAAGCCGAGGCCTTGGTATGCCGGTTCCGAAAACTCTTCACAACCAGCCCCCACAGAAACGGGGAAACCAGCAGGAGGATAGCAGAATGAATAGGAATACATACGCGGAACGCGACGAACGCGGCCGTTTTGTCAGCGATGATGACGATGACAGGAGACGATATTCGCGTTCAGAGCGGGATGACGATGACCGTCGCTCCGGCCGCTCCCGTGACGAACGCGGTCGTTTCGAATCCGACGACGAACGGCGCAGTTCGTCGCGCCGCCGTGACGATGATGATTACGACGACCGTCGGTCGTCTGGCGGGGGCAGGGGTTGGTACGGTGACTCGGAAGGGCATAGCCAAGCGGCTCGCTCACGCCGTCGCGATGATGATGACTACGACGACCGCCGCCGGTCGAGCAGTCGCGACGATGACTATGGCGGCTCACGCGGCGGTGGCCGCGGCTGGTCCGGCGATCCCGAGGGCCATGCGGAAGCCGCACGACGCGGTTGGGAAGAGCGTGGATCCTCGAGGTCTCGCAGTCGCTCCGACGATGACGACCGTCGCCGGTCGCGGTCTCGAGACGACGAAGGCCACGGCGGTTGGTTTGGCGATTCCAGAGGACATGCGGAAGCTGCCCGTCGCGGATGGGATGAGCGGTCTTCGGGCTCGCGGCGCCGCTCGGATGATGATGACGATCGTCGCAGGTCGCGTGACGACGACGAGGGCCAGGGCGGATGGTTCGGCGACGCGCGCGGACATGCAGAAGCCGCGCGGCGCGGTTGGCAAAATCGTGACCGCTGAGCGCTGACGAAAAGCAAGCTTCGGGGCGGTAGGACGGCGTCCTGCCTCCCGAAGCATAATGCCTCAAGTCACGCCGCACCGATCTCAACCAGCTCGGACAAAATGGCTTCCGCCTCTTTTTTGGCGCGGGCCAATGTCATGCACGACCATTGGTACCGGCGGCCTGAATAAATCGCAAAGTCGCCGTCCCGGCCCGGTTGATAGATGATCGCCATTACGGTTCCGGCGAGAACCAACTCCCCGTCGTGCAGCTTCTTCCATTCAGACATTTTGGCCCCCGTCCCCCTCTCCAAGCGGGCTATTGTCCGCGGGCCGACACAATAATCAAGACATATTTCGATCGTCGACGTAGGACTGTGGAGCAATATTTCCAAGCCCTTTGGAACCGGGCGCATAGGGCAATGGTCGGAATTCAAGAACTGTTTTTCACTTGGTTTTCTTTTCTTCCAATTCCGTATGTTTTTGCGCCTTGTGCCCGGCTTGACCGGAGTCGTTATGTTTGTTGTGATCGCTTTCTTGATTCATTCCGCCCCGGTGGCTCACCGCACATTCGCTTTGGCTTACCGTGCAGTGGTGGGCTGCCTCATCCCTTTTTGTGTGTGGACGTTGTCCCCCTTTTGCCAACGGGATCATGCGTATGATGGGAATCAGTCTCTCCTCCTCCGCCCGAAATACCCGAGTGCCGCGAGCTTTTCGTATCGGCCGGCTTTTCATTTCTGGGCTGCGATTTTTCCGGATGTTGGCGATTCTCGTGCGAAGCGCCAGGGCCTCCGACCCTCTCGGTGTTTGGATGTTTCTGGGGCAGATGTTTCTGGGGCATGTGACTATCGATCCTGTTGGTAGCCCTGATTTGTGGTGTTCTGTTTGATGTTCCCCTGACGCCCTTGCTCGGCAAGATTTTCCGGGGGACCAGATTTTGGGTCGCGCGCCGGTTTCTTATGTTTGGCGCCGCTGTTCGTGTTGGATCCAATGTCCTTCGGAGAACGATTTTCAGGTGGAACCGGGGGCATGTCGGGCATGATGGGTGCTCCATAGATTCAGTCAAGCGCATCCGGGATGGTCTGCCGCAGATTTGTCGGAGCCTCGATCTTCCTAAACGGTTTGTCCCAGAGGCGAGTTCCCCATCGGGCTGACGAAAAATCCGCGCCACGCCATCCGCTCCCGATCGCGTGGATGCCGGGCGGCGCGCAATCGCCGAAGAAAAAAGTCGGCCTTTTTTTCACCCCGTCGGGAACATTTTGCGTCGATGGTTGTTGCCTAATCCGGATGAACCAGACGAAAAACATGCCCTCCCAGAAAACACTTCCAGCGGTTGTTACCCATGGCGCCGATTGTCTGCCTTCAGTCGAGGTGGACGACTATAACGTCGAGCTAAAGGATGATGAAGGATTTGTGGGGGATCGAGCCAGCAAGAGCGCTTTTCGGGATATCATCTCTCATTTGCGGGGCGCGTTATCGAAAGCAGGCATTGATCCCCTTGGAGACGCAGACAGCGACGCACTATCCAAAACGAAGCTGGACGACATTTTCACCCGCGGTGATCCTGCGGCTGCCGGTTTGGTTCAAGGTGCGATAGAAGAATTTTCTCAAGAATTTGCGCTCGTCATTCGAAGGTTTTTGAAGCTCAAGACGTGGAAGGATACCAGGCGGTTCGTGATTGGCGGCGGTTTGCGCGCAAGCCGCATAGGGGAGATCATTATCGGTCGAACGGCAGTCATCCTCAAGGCTGACGAGATTCGAATCGACCTCCTGCCAATTCACAATGATCCAGATGAAGCCGGCATGCTCGGCGCCGTCCATCTTGCGCCAGCCTGGATGTTCAAAGGCTTTGACGCCATTCTCGCTATCGACATTGGCGGGACGAACATCCGGGCCGGTGTCGTGCAACTCAACCTCAAAAAAGCTGCCGATCTTTCCAAGACCAAAGTGTGGAAATTCTCACTCTGGCGCCACGGTGATGAAGACGGTGTGGATCGCGAATATGCGGTCGCGACACTGGCTAAAATGCTGAAGGGTTTGATTTCATCCGCAGCCAAGCGGGAATTGAGGCTGGCGCCTTTCATCGGAATTGGTTGTCCGGGCCTCATAAAAGAGGACGGCTCCATAGAAAAAGGAGCCCAAAACTTGCCGGGCAATTGGGAGAGCAGCAAGTTTCATTTGCCTACTGAACTCCACTCTTTGATCCCCCGCGTCGCCGGAGAGGAAACGTCGATAGTGATGCACAATGATGCCGTCGTCCAAGGATTGAGCGAAATCCCGTACATGCGGGAGAATGATAGCTGGGGCGTCTTCACAATCGGCACCGGACTTGGGAATGCGCGTTTCACCAACCGAAAATCCAACGGTCAAATGACCCTGTAGCGCCCATTGGTAAAATCAACGTCGTGATAGAAGATGACAGCAATAGAAAACGACAGTGCAATTTCCGCTGCTCAAGCCCGCATAACGCGGCACGAGGAACTCGTTGCGCAACTCGAGACGCAGCGCATGGACACTACAGATGCCAAATCGCAGCTGAGTGCTCTGCGATATTCTTTGAAAGTTCTCAAGCGCCATCAACGGCGAGCGCAGAAAAAGCCACTTCGTGGCTGGAGAACCCGGATCATGTTATGGAAATAAGTACAAAGCCGGTGCTTTACAGGGACCGCACATAGACATCAGCCCAGGGAAGTCCATGGATTCCGGCGCAGCGCAGGCGGTCCTGATGTACTACAGGGCGTCGTCCATTGAATCCACAAGTGGCTGGAAGGAATCCCTTCTGCATCTCTTGCAGTTTGGCGAAATGGCAGTTCCTACATTGATGGCGATTTTCCTTGAAATCAACTCGCTGATAATTGCGATAATGATCGTGTGCCTGTTGGTCCATGAAGCGACAGCCATTTGGGACGTGAGCTACGCATATGCCAGAAGGGAGGTGAGGCCGGTCGAGCAGCACGTACACAGTTTTCTTGAAATGCTTCCCCTCATGGGTCTGCTCATAATCGTTACGCTCCACTGGGAGCAGTTTCTTTCTCTGATTGGAATAAGCCGGGAGCCCGCCGACTATACATTGCGATTGAAGCAACCGCCGTTGCCCTGGATTTACGTCGGCAGCATTCTTTCCTTGGTCGTGCTCTTTGAAGTCCTGCCATATCTTGAAGAACTCATACGCGGTATCAGGGGTCGAAAAGCTAGGCTTTCGTCCGACTGGAACAATGCGAACCAAGCCTGCAGCCAACGTGATGAAGAGCGTATTTATAAGGGCACGACAAAAGTACCAGCCTCTGGTGTCTGATCCATGCTTAGCGAGTTTGCATTATGCCTGCGCATGACATTGTCTGTATTGGAGCTTCCACCGGCGGAATCGCAGCGCTTCAGGCAGTCATGTCGCGATTGCCGGCCGGGTTGCCTGCAACGATCTTGATCGTTCAGCACGTTCATGCTGCGGATCCTGGATACCTGCCCGAGATTTTAAGCAGAGCAGGTGCCATGCGGGCGCGTCTCGCAGTGGATGGACAGGCGATCGAAAGGGGAATAGTCCTTGTGGCACCTGCCGAGCGTCATCTCTTGGTCACGCCGAGCGGTCACGTTCGTCTCAGCCGCGGTCCACGCGAGAACCGGGTACGACCGGCCATCGATGCCCTCTTCCGCTCTGCGGCGTTGGCTTTCGGTGCACGTGTTGTCGGCGTGATTCTCACCGGCGAGCTTGACGACGGTACGTTGGGCATGCGGGCAGTTAAGCTTTGCGGCGGCACGACTGTCGTGCAAGATCCGGCTGGTGCAGATGCGCCATCGATGCCGCGGAGCGCACTTCAGCACGTAAAAATCGACCATGTCGTTTCGTTGCATGATATTGCCCCGCTCCTCAGCCGATTGACATCGCAACAAGTGAGCGTCGATGCGAATGAAAGCCGTATGATCATGCCCAAGGAACTCGAGATTGAGGCTGCCATCGCGACAGGAGATACGGATGCCCTCGCCGGTATCAAAACATTCGGCGAGCCGTCCCTGTTCACGTGTCCGGAGTGCCACGGGGTCCTGACCGAGCTGCGGGAGAAAAACCCGATGCGCTTTCGATGTCACACTGGCCATGCCTTTACGGCCGCCACCCTGCGCCAAGGATTGCAGGAGACCAGCGAGGAAGCGCTTTGGAGCACAATCAGGATATTGCAGGAGCGGGCAATGTTGATGTCTCATATGGCGCATCACGCGCGCGCGGGCGGCGAATTGGCAATTGCGGAGCAATGGGACAAGGAGGCAGCAATTGCGAAGCAAACGGCGGAACAAATTCATCGCATTGAGGGTGCCGCCGGTGCGGCGGAATAGATAGCCCGGATCCGCGAGACAAGGGCGGGGGGCTACCGATCCCTATTGGCGGCTTCGATTTCGATGCCGGGCTCGCCCCGGAGCGCTTGCCTGCGCGCCGGTTGATTCGGGAACAATCCACGCGTACCGACCGTTATCCGGTGTGAGAAGGGCGGCTCGCCGATGAACGACGGAGGAAAGACCGGTTTGGAAGCCGGCGCTTAGACGACGATTGCAACGGCAACTGTCGATCGCGAGTTTGACGGCTTGGTTCGTACTGCGGTGTTACAACGGCGGAAGAGTGCGCATTATGGAACGGCACACCCACCCTGACCACACCCACCCTGACATAGCTGGTTTGGTTGGGACACGAGTCCTTGTCGTCGAGGACGATTTCGTTCTTCTGTTGGAGCTGGAGTGGATTCTTTCTGAAGCAGGGGCAAAAATTGTCGGGCTCTGCCAAACGACAGAACAGGCGCACGCGCATTTGCGACGAGACGATATCGATATCGCTGTATTAGACTTTCAATTGAGAGGCGAGACAAGTTTATCCGTCGCGCAGGAACTCGCACGCCGCGGCATGCCGTTCATTTTCTATACGGGTCAAGCGGAAACCGATTTGATAACCGCCGAATGGCCCAGGTGCAAAATCATTTCCAAACCGGCACAGCCCGAGGAGCTAATCGCAGCTCTGACCAGCTTGGTAAGTCAGGCGTTGGCTGACGAGTCCACCCCTTTTCGCTAAAGCCGCCGCCATCACCTACTTCA
>Ga0137412_10003853_pt1 | contig 11972 bp, 12 predicted proteins | sample CZODoug2_1_16fun_FD_122160 | JGI IMG/M metagenome (GOLD analysis project Ga0137412, IMG submission 122160) | Vadose zone soil fungal communities from Angelo Coast Range Reserve, California, USA - CZODoug2_1_16fungal (Hybrid Assembly) | ecosystem: Environmental > Terrestrial > Soil > Vadose zone...
GGTGTACTCGTTGTTACTCGTGTGCGTTCTACCACTACCAAGTGCACACGAGGCCGCGGGTGCAACGGGCATCCGGCATTCCCCACGCCCTCTTTGGGGCGGAAGATTCAGCAACGCCTCGGGCGCATGGCGCGGCGAGGTCGTAAACGCGTGTCTGGAATTGGGAACCCGTCATTCCGGGATGCGCCGCTTGGCGCAGGCCCGGAATCCATACTCCCCGTCGTGGTTATGGATTCCGGGCTCGCGCTTCGCGCGCCCCGGAATGACGGTTCTCAACCGAATTGGCTTTTTGAAAAATGGAATCGGGAATTTGTAGGGTGGGCAAAGCGCAAGCGTGCCCACCATCATTGCCAAGTCAAGGAGAGGGAAGGTGGGCACGGCGCCAGCGCGCCTTTGCCCATCTACGAGTTCAATCAAACAGGCTCGACACCGACTCTTCCGACGCCGTGCGGCCGATCGCTTCCGCGATCAGCGAGGCGATCGACAGCGTGCGGATGTTGGGCGCGTTGCGCACCGCCTCGGTGGGCTGGATCGAGTCGGTGATCACAAGCTCCTTCAGCTTAGAGCCGGTGATGCGCGCGGTGGCGCCGCCGGACAGCACGCCGTGGGAGATGTAGGCGTAGACGTCCTTGGCGCCGTTGGCTATCAGCGCCTCGGCGGCGTTCACCAGCGTGCCGCCGGAATCTACGATGTCGTCGATCAGAATGCAGGTATATCCGGCGACATCGCCGATCACGTTCATGACCTCGGACTCGCCGGCGCGTTCGCGGCGCTTGTCGATGATCGCCAGCGACGTGTTGATGCGCTTGGCGAGACCGCGCGCGCGCACCACGCCGCCGACGTCGGGCGACACCACCATCACCTTGCCGAGGTCGAAGCGTTCCTTGATGTCGCGCACCATCACCGGCGAAGCGTAGAGATTGTCGGTCGGGATGTCGAAGAAGCCCTGGATTTGCGCAGCGTGCAGGTCGAGCGTCATGACGCGGTCGACGCCGGCATTGGTGATCAAATTGGCCACCAGCTTGGCCGAGATCGGCGCGCGCGAACCGACCTTGCGGTCCTGGCGAGCATAGCCGAAATACGGAATCACCGCGGTGATGCGGCGCGCCGAGGACCGGCGCAGCGCATCGGTGATGATCAAAAGCTCCATCAGATGGTCGTTGGCCGGAAACGATGTCGACTGGATGATGAACACGTCCGAGCCGCGCACGTTTTCGAGGATTTCGACGAAGATTTCCATGTCGGCGAAACGCCGGACCACGGCCTTGGTCAGCGGCAGATGCAGCCAGTTGGCGATTTCCTGCGCCAGCGCAGGATTGGCGTTGCCGGCGACGAGCTTGATGGAGCCGTTCTTGGCCGACATCGACCCTTCTCCCCGCGCCTTGCTGGATACGATGTTCAGCATATCGGGATACCCACAAAAAAGACGCGTTTCAACGAGCGAGGTGATATCAAGGAGGTGGCTCGGCTGGCAACCCGTCGCATCAGGTTTTCCTGCGCAAAATCACCGGTTTGACGACTATTTGTATCGTTAACGGGTGGTATAGCTCAGCGCGCTGACGCTGAATGCATCCGAAGCGGGTAAAGGCTGTTCAGTGCTCGCAACGGCAGGGCCGTCCTTGCCGGGCGCTGTGGCGGGCGGCGGCGCGTCCGCCGGCGCCGTTGCGCCGACCATTCCGCTGAGGCCGCTCAATCCGGCCTGGGCGATTTTCCGCAACACCAGATCGTCGGCCGCAGCCCAGGGGTCGCGTCCGGCCTTGCCGGCCGGTTCCTCGCCGGCAAGACGCAGCGCGCGCTGCTGGTCGCGGTCATAAACGTCCCACACCCATGCGATGGTGGTGCGGCCGCGGCTGACCTGGGCTGAAAGATAGCTTCGCACGCGATAAGAGGAGGTGCCTTCGCGCGAGACAATCGACAGGTTGCGAAGCTTCGACTCGGTGTCGAGCACGCTCACCATTCGATCGAAAATCTGCGGCGGCGGGCCATCGATCGATTCGAACGCAACAGTAGGCCCGTTGCTGCCGGCCATGGCGAAAGCGCCGCTCCCGGCTCCGTCGCTGACGCAGCCGCCAAGTCCGCACGCGAATCCCAGCAGCGTCACGGCGACAGCAGCGCGCGGTACGGTTCGCGCGCCCGCGGCGGCCCGGAACAGGGTGGCGATGGTGTCCTTCATCGCGCCGAGCGATATAGTTAAAATGTGTTAAGGTCTAGGGCAGGGAGCCCCAGCGCTTTGAAAAAGTTTTTTCTCGAACGGCCCCGTTCGTTCTCAATTCATTCCACAATTCCGCAAGGATAGGCCGAAACATTCGTCGCCCTCAAGCCGGCCACAATCTCGCCGCGGAGAGACCTCTACCCGATCATGAGGAGGTGGCGGGCACCCTTTGCGCAATGGCGCTCGATGGCAGCGTGCCCATTCGCACCTTGAGATGATCGGCGAGCCGGAGTGCAAGCGAGGTGATCATCAGCGTCGGATTGGCATGTCCGCTGGTCGGAAAAACCGATGCGCCGGCGATATAGAGATTTTCGACGTCGTGAACTTGGCAATTGACATCAACCACGCCGGTTTTGGGATCACTGGACATCCGCGTCGCGCCAGTGGCGTGCGCCATATCGACCAGCGGCGCGTCTTGAGGACGATTCTCGACGATCCAGTCAGCCATGACAGGGGCAGGCAGTCCGGCCTTGGGCAGTTCATCGCGCAACAATTGACCAATGCGCAAGATGTTGTGCCGGTCAGCCTCGGAGATTTTCCATGTCGCCTTTGCCCTCGGCATCCCGAGCGGGTCCCTGGATTCCGATAGAACAATCCGGCTTTCGGGATCGGGCACTTGTTCGGTCATGACGTGAATGCTCAGGCAGTCGAGCTTGTGCGGGACACCCTTGCTCTGAAATTCACGGACCACAAAACTCGGATTGACCACCATGAAGAAATTGATGATCAGATTCTGCAGCGAATGTGGCATGAGCTTGCTCTGAAAAACCTTCAGACCAACGGCTTTGGATAACAAGCCGACACTGGTTAGCAGCGCCCATACATCGGCGAACGGATTTTCGCTTTTGAACCTGGCGAGACGCTTCAAGGCTTCGATCGGATCATCCGGGGAGATTTCCGGAAGCGTGTAGATGGCGGCGTTCAGGAGCTTCTCCTCGGCCTGGAGTTCGGGCGAAAAAGTCAGGCCATGAAGATACAGCCGGAAATGACCGTCCTTGCGCAAGGTATAGAAGCCCAGATAGCCCGCTTTCTTGAGGTCGCCGCGCGTGAAGTGACCGAGACGCGTTCCCGGGTGGTCCATCAGAAAACGGCCAACGATGTCATGCTTGTTGCCGAGGCCTTCCTTGCGCTTTCGATTGGAAGCCAGCAACAGGCGCGCATTTTCGATGCCGCCGGTCGCCAGCACGCATAGCCTGGCAGTCACCCTCGACCTGACATTGTTGATGGTGCTCACCTCCAGGTGACTGAAGGCTTTTCCATCCTCGTCGATCTCGATCTGAGTCACCGTCGCATTCACGAGCACGCGGACGTTCCCGGAATCGAGCGCCTTGAAATCGGCTCCGAAGCTTTTCATTTGCGTCAGATCGCGACGAGATCTGGCATACTGCCAGAAGCAGGACCGAAGTTTCGATCGGTCGAGCGGTGGCCTTTCGATTCTGCCGCCGAGCAGCTTCCAGAACTCCTCGTCATAGCAATTGGGGCCGAGGTTGAGCCAATCCGCCGCACGATCGAAATACGGCTTCAGACTCTCACGACTGACCGGCCAGCCTGAAAACGGTACCCAGTCGCGCTTTGCAAAATCCATCTGGTCGAAGGTCGCGGACCTGCCGCCCCAGTATTTCGCCGATCCGCCAAACGCCCGCACGCGCATACCGTAGGGTTGGGCCTGCTGGTTGAATGAGCCCATGTTGGGCCCATGAAAGATCCTTCGGAAGTTTATCGCCGCCTCGCCGGCAGGCTCACCCTCGCTCTCGACCTGATTGAGCGCCATGTGCGGTTCGTGTTCGTCAACCAGGCCGCTTTCGATCAACAGCACCCGGTAAGGCGAATTCAGAAATTCCCGCGCAATTGTAATTCCGGCCGGCCCGGCACCGATGATGGCGATATCGGCTTCAAATTCGCTACCCGGCTCGAAATAGTCCAAATTATCGATTTGCATAAAGTACCAATCAGGTCGGCATCACGATTTCGCCTATGCGAAATCCAAAGCCACAGTGTTGACGGGGATCAATGAGCCGCTGCGACCTACCACCTGATCCAGCGGCGATCAATTGCTGTATCCGATACCTGTCACTCGGAGCTTAGCGCGCGGCGCCGCTGATGACGCGCAAGCGCATGGGCGATCAGCTTATCCATGAGATCCGTTTGCGACAATCCGCTCGCTTCCCACAGCTTGGGATACATGCTGATCAAGGTGAATCCTGGCAGCGTGTTTACCTCGTTCACGAATATTTCGTCGCCCTTGACGAAGAAGTCGACTCTGGCCAGGCCTTCGCAGCCGAGCAGCCGAAACACCTCAACGGCAAGCTCCTGAATACGATGGGCCTGCTGCGGGGGGAGTTCGGCAGGAATGCACAGAGCGGCGCCGTCAGCGTCGATGTATTTTGCCTGATACGAATAGAAGCCGTGCTTGCTCGCCGGCACGATCTCGCCGAGTTCGGATGCGCTAATCTGGCCTCCGGATTCTTCCAGGACAGAACATTCAATCTCCCGCGCTCCGTTCAGGCCCAGTTCGACAAGGAGCTTATGGTCGTAGCGGAACGCGAGTTCGCATGACGTGCCGAATTCCTGTTCGGACCGTGCGCGCGAGACCCCGACCGACGATCCCATATTGGCAGGCTTGACGAATAAATCGGTCGTGCCCAGCGCTGCGACCGCTGCGGCATAGTCGATCCGGGACAACGAGGTTGTGGTGATGAAAGGCACCACGGGAAGGCCGGCATCACGCATCAGGCGCTTGGCGACATCCTTGTCCATTGCGACGGCAGAACCCGTCACCGCTGAACCCACGAACGGCACGTCCGCCAATTCAAGCGCTCCTTGCACGGTTCCGTCTTCTCCGTTCGGCCCGTGCAGGACCGGGAATACGACGTCGAAGCGCGTTACCACGCCACCTCCTGCTGCGTCGCTGTCACACAACACGAAGCGGCCTGCGCCTGCCGGGACCAGCGCGATCTGCGGCGCCTTGTCAGGGATCGCGAGCGCCGCAGCGCCCGTTCCCGCGCCATTGCCGGCGTCGCAGACAAGCCAGCGGCCATCCCTGGATATTCCGATGAGAGAAACCTCATATCGCTCAGGGTTCAGGGCCCGAAGGATGTTGGCGGCCGATGCCCTGGAAACGTCGTGTTCGGCCGAGCGTCCGCCGAACAATAGCCCGACGGCGATCTTGCGATGCGCTTCAACCATCAATCCACCGTGTGCTGCTGGTCCGTAGTGACAGCCGTTGGCCTGGACCTGCGTCGGAGATTAACATCAGCGTCGACAGGATCACAGCATAAGGTTTGCGAGACAAGCCTATGTTCGATGATCCTGACCGGCCGTCACTGGCTTTCCAGCGCGATGGCGTGAATATGGCGGCCATAGTCCGGCTCGCCCAGATGCACCGAGCGGCGGTAGCTGTAGAAGCGCTCGTCGGAATAGGTATCGACGCCGATGTCGTCGATCATCAGCACGCCGGCGTTTTCGAGCCGCATCCGGATGAAACCGGCCAGATCGAACATCGCGTGGCCCTCGCGCGCCGAGGGAATGAAGAACAAGGTATTTTCCGCATCGGCCCGCACGAAGCGTTCGACGAATTCGCCGCCCACTTCGTAACTGTGCTGGCGGATCAGGGGGCCGATGGCGGCGACGATGCCGCTTGGTTCGGCGCCGAGCTTTTCCATCGCCTCGACGGTGGATTCCAGAATGCCTGACAGCGCGCCTTTCCACCCCGCATGCGCGGCGCCAATCACGCGCGAATTCGGATCGACCAACAAGATCGGTCCGCAGTCGGCTGCGGTGACGCCGATGGCGAGACCTTGAACGCGAGTCACGATGGCGTCGGCGCGCGGCCGCGACGCGCCTTGCGACGGTCCGGTGGCCACCACGGCATCGGGCGAATGGATCTGGTGCGCGCTGAGAAAATGCTCAGGGGGAACGCCCATCTGCTCCGCCATCCGGCGACGGTTCTCCGCGACATTGGCGGGATCGTCCTGCGAGCCGAGGCCGCCATTGAGGCTGGTGTAGATGCCATCCGACACGCCGCCCTCGCGCGTAAAAAAGGCGTGACGCAGGCCGGGAATGGCCGAGAGCAGTGGTGATCCTAATCTCATGGCAGTTCGGCCCTGACGACTTGCGCCTGCTCCTGATCGCCCAACCCTGCCAGCGAGGTAAGGCCGGGTTGCGAAACCGCGAGCACCTTGAACATCGACCCCATGCCGCCGCGGCCGCTGTCGGTCAGCCGTTTCAGCGCGCTCGAAATGTCCTCGGAAACCTCATGGCTGGCCTTCGCCATCAGGGTCACCGCGCGGGTTTCGATGCCGATCGATTTCAAGAAATCACCTTGCGGCACCGGGCCATGGACGCGCGCGCCGATATCCTCGGCGGCGCGCGCCAGCGCCTGAAAATCGACATGGGCGGTGACGTCGGCCTGACCGGGATTTTTCAGCGGGTCGGCGAAGCTGTGACGGGCGATCGCCTGAAAAGTATCGCCGGCATCGCTGCGAACGTGACCGTAGTCGATGATCAGCGCCGCGCCGGCCTGGTCGCGTACCCGGGTCGCGATCTTCATGATCTCGGTGTCGGACCGCCATTCGAACACGGCGCCGACCGGCGCGGCGCGGACCAGGGGCGGCAGCAGGACTTCGAAGCGCGGCATCGGTTCGGCAGCGAAACCGAAGGCCAGCTTGCCGCCGTCGTCGATCTCGACGGTGCGCTCGTGCCAGCCGGTCTCGCGTTTCACCGCCTGGTGGATCGGCAGCACATCGAAATATTCGTTGGCGAGAATGACCGCGGGGCCGTTGGGCACCTGGTCGAGGCTGTCGTGCCAGGCGATGATGCGCACGCCCGACAGCGCAGCCTTCTGCTTTTCGCGCAGCACCGGGTTGATCTCGACGAGATGGATGCTCAGCGCCTGATAAAGCGGCGGCAGCACCCGCAGCGCGCGCAGCGCATCCGCCATCATGGTGCCGCGGCCGGGTCCAAGCTCGATCAGCCGCAGCAGGGACGGCGACCCCATCGCCTTCCACACCGACCCCACCCACAATCCGAGCAGTTCACCGAACATCTGGCTCACTTCGGGCGAGGTCGTGAAATCGCCCTCGCGTCCCAGCGGATCGCGCGAAATGTAATAGCCGTGACTGGGATGCGTCAGGCACAGCTCCATGTAACGCCAGACCGGCATCGGCCCGGACGACTTGATCAGCTTCTTGATCTCGGACTGGAGCGGCGAATACTCGGTCACGGCGTCCCTTGGATCGGGTTCGGTACTTGCTTCGGCATTTTTCGGCGCCATGCCACCACAATAATGATCGCGCCTGCAATGATCATCGGCACCGACAGCAGCATGCCCATGGTCAGCCCGCCCCACAAAAATCCAAGCTGCGGGTCGGGCTCCCGGAAGAACTCGCCGCCGATGCGCGCAAGACCATAGATCGCGATGAAGCTGCCGAGGATCAGGCCCGGCCGCTTCAGGGCGCCGGCGCGAATCATCAGCGCCAGGATCGTGAACAGCACGATTCCCTCAAGCGCCGCCTCGTACAGCTGGCTGGGATGGCGCGGCAGCGGCCCGCCATTGGGAAATACCATCGCCCATGGCACGCTTAAGTCCGCCGGCCGGCCCCACAACTCGCTGTTGATGAAATTGGCGAGCCGCCCGAGAAACAGCCCGATCGGTCCGACCGCGGTGGTGATATCGCCGAGCGACAGGATCGGAAGGTCGTGCTTGCGGCAGAACAAGATCACCGCCGCCACGCAGCCCAAAAAGCCGCCATGGAACGACATGCCGCCCTTCCACAGCTCGAAAATCTCGGCCGGATGCTGGACGAAGAATCCGAGATTGTAGAACAGCACGTAGCCGGTGCGGCCGCCGAGAATGATCCCGAGCGTCACCCACAGGATGAAATCATCCATTTGCAGCAGCGTGATCGGCGCCGGGCCGCCCCACAGCTTCTCATTCTTGATCAACGATCGCGCGTATAGCCAGCCGAGCACGATGCCGCCGATGTAGGCCAGCGCATACCAGCGGATCGCGATCGGTCCGATCGCAATGGCGATCGGATCGAACACCGGAAACGCGATGGTGAGAAAGGGCATCTGGCTCACAGCGCTTTCGTGTAGACGGCGTAGGCTACGCCGAAGATTGGCGGAGCGTCATAGGCTTTGACGAAACCCATCCTGAGATACATCGGCAAGGCGACGGTCATGATCGGACTGGTGTGGAGCGCGATGATGGCCGATCCGTCGCGTTTCGCCCTTGCGATGCATTCCGTGCTCAAGGCGCGCCCCAGTCCTTTCCCTCGAAAGGCGGGATCGACGACCAGCATGCGGATAACGGGCCAGCGTTGATCGAAGAACGGGGCTTTCCGGCTGTTCGGCCCGAAATACGCAACGGCTCCCGCGAATTGCTTTTGAAACTCGACGGTAATGATTTCTCCGCTGGCACTGAGCGCCGAGGTTTTCGAAAGCCCGGCAAGCATCGCCGGCCAGTCCTGGTACTGGTCGCGAAACTGGCCAAAGGCTGAGACGGCAATCCGGTTCAGGTCTTCCGCATCCGAGTTCTCGTAATCCCTGATCCTGATATCCGTCATCGGCACCTGATGGTTTCATGTCGAGAGATTGCGGCGATAGAGCGCCAGCAGCCGTTCCCAGTGCCGCTCGGCGGCGTCGCGATCGTAAACCGGCCGTTTTGGAAATGCGAAGCCGTGATGGGTGCCGGGATACATCTCGACCTCGGCATGGGCGTCCTTCATCGACGCTTTCACTTTCTCGATGATTTCCGTGGGTGCGTAAATATCGGTTTCGGCGCAGCCGAAATAGAGCTCGGCCTTGGTCTTGCTCGCGGCGAGATGTGGACTGTCGGGCTGGTCGGTGGCCAAATGGGTTCCGTAGATCGAGGCTGCGGCCTTGACCCGACCCGGAAAGTGCGTCGCGGCGTTGATCGCGTATCGTCCGCTCATGCAGTAGCCGACGGCACCGACAATGTCGGTGCGCGCGGCGGACTGGCCGTCGGCGTAAGCGAGCAGGGCGGTGGTATCCTCCATCACCAGGGGAATGTTGATCGAGTTCATGAACCCGAACATCCGCTTGCGCTCGGGCGCTTCCGGATCCGCCGGCAACGGCCCAAGCTCCATGACGTCCAGGCGGTAATAGAGGTTCGGCAGCATCACGTAGTAGCCGGAGGTCGCGAGCCGGCGCGCCATGTCGCGCAGTTCCTCGCGGATGCCCGGGGCGTCCATGTAGAACAGGATCACCGGATGCGGGCCATCGCGTTCGGGATGGCTGATGAAGGTGGTGGTGTGGCCGTCCTTGGTCGGAATGTCGATTTGCTGGTCGATCATGGCGTTTCTGTGCGCTCGCGGTTTCTAGGTTTCTTGGCTGGGCGTTCAATACGATTACAAGGAAACCGGTTCATGACAAGGCGACTTGCCGCATGAGGGAACAGCGGCCTTGAACCGCGCCGTTGGGATCGCCATTGTCTGACCTGACCTTCCAGTTCGCAGCCGACCGGAGATTCCCAAGATGACCCAGACCAGCAATCGGTTTTTCGACGAGATCGGGCGCCTGATGAACGACGCCGCGGGCGCCGCCCAGGGCGTCAAGCGCGAGGTCGATACGGTGGTCCGCAATCAGGCCGAAAAAATCCTGCGCGATCTCGACATCGTCAAGCGCGAGGAGTTCGAGGCGGTCAAGGACATGGCGCGGCTGGCGCGCGAGGAAAACGAGACGCTGAAAGCGCGCATCGCGGCACTGGAAGCCAAGCTCGGCGTTTCGCCCCCGGCGCCGGATGTCGGCAGCCTGAAGACGGATGGGTGAGGTTTCACCTCGCCTGGACAAGAAAATCCCCGCATTTCCTTGTCATTTCGGGACTTTGGGGCTAGAACCCCGCCACGTCCGCAGCCCCCGCACCCCTGGAGGCTTGCTGCGGCGGCAAACGGGCCGCGATGCGGCCTTTAACTTTTTGGAAAACAAGGACTTAATCCAATGGCGACCGTCAAGGAATTGAAGGCGACCGCACGTCCGGCAGGCGGCAAGGGGGCCGCACGGGCAGAGCGTCGCGCCGGGAGAGTGCCCGGAGTGATCTATGGCAATAACCAGCCCCCCGTGACCATCTCGGTCGACGATACCGAGCTGCGCCAGCGCATCATGGCCGGCCGTTTTCTCACCACGATTTACGACATCGATCTGGAGGGCAAGAAGCACCGCGTGATTCCGCGCGACTTCCATCTCGATCCGGTGCGCGATTTTCCGATCCATGTGGATTTCATGCGGCTCGGCGAAGGCGCCACCATCCGGGTCAGCGTTCCCTTGCACATCCAGAACGCGGATTCCGCACCCGGCGTGAAGCGCGGCGGCACCGTCAACATCGTCACCCACACCATCGACCTGGAATGCTCGGTCGACAACATTCCGCAATTTGTCGAGGCCGATGTCAGCACCCTGGAAATCAGCCACTCGCTGCATCTGTCCGATATCAAGCTGCCGTCCGGCGTGAAGTCGCTGTCGCGCGAAGACGTAACCCTGGTGACCATCGTGCCGCCGTCCGGCTACGCCGAAGAACTGAAGGCGGCTGCGGCTGCTGCCGCTGCTGCCGGTCCGGCTGCTACGGCGGCACCCGGTGCCGCTCCGGCGGCAGGTGCTGCTGCGCCTGCGGCAGGGGCTGCTCCCGCGGCTGGTGCAAAGGCGCCTGCGGCCGGCGCCAAAGCGCCTGCTGGCGGCGACAAGAAGAAGTAACCGGGCGCGGGATGCCGCGTCATGCGACTCTTTGTTGGCCTCGGCAATCCCGGCGCGAAGTACGCCCATAACCGGCACAATATCGGGTTCATGGTCGTCGATGAAATTGCGCGGCGTCATGGTTTCGCACCATGGCGCCGCCGTTTTCAGGGCGAGACCGCGGAAGGCACGCTCGATCGCGAGCGGGTGGTGCTGCTACGGCCCTCGACCTTCATGAACGAGTCGGGGCGTGCGGTTCAGGAGGCCGCGAATTTCTTCAAGCTCGCGGCGGGCGAGATCATCGTGTTTCAGGATGAGCTCGAACTGCCGGCGGGCAAGGTGCGCGTCAAGCTCGGCGGCGGCATTGCCGGGCACAACGGTTTGCGTTCGATCTCCTCGCATATCGGCAACGACTATCGCCGGGTGCGGCTCGGGATCGGCCACCCCGGCATCAAGGAACTGGTGCACGGTCACGTATTGTCCGATTTCGCCAAAAGCGACCGCCCCTGGGTCACGGCGCTCTGCGAAGCGATTGCCGATAACGCTGGGCTGCTCGTGACCGAGAAGGACTCGACATTCCAGAACAGGGTGCATCTGGCGCTGCAAGACAAGGGATTTTTCGACGAGGAAGACGGCGGGAAGCAGGACTGACGTCTCGCGCCGGCACAAAATAGATGCTCCGCCGTCATGCCCGGCCAAAGCAGTCAAGCTTGCGCAGACTGCGTATCCTTGTCTGCGATGCCGGGCATCCAGGTCTTTCCTTGCCAGGAATGAAACAAGACGTGGATGACCGGGACAAGCCCGGCCATGACGAAGAGAAATCGTTGAGGACCAAATGGGATTCAAATGCGGTATCGTCGGGTTGCCCAATGTAGGCAAGTCGACGTTGTTCAACGCGCTGACGGAAACCGCGGCGGCGCAGGCGGCGAATTACCCGTTCTGCACCATCGAGCCGAATGTCGGCGAGGTCGCGGTGCCCGATCTCCGGCTCGACCAGCTCGCGGAGATCGCCAAATCCGGCCAGATCATCCCGACGCGGCTGACCTTTGTCGATATCGCCGGCCTGGTGCGC
>Ga0137412_10003854_pt1 | contig 11972 bp, 13 predicted proteins | sample CZODoug2_1_16fun_FD_122160 | JGI IMG/M metagenome (GOLD analysis project Ga0137412, IMG submission 122160) | Vadose zone soil fungal communities from Angelo Coast Range Reserve, California, USA - CZODoug2_1_16fungal (Hybrid Assembly) | ecosystem: Environmental > Terrestrial > Soil > Vadose zone...
TCAGCAGCGTGCAAGGAGACTGCTAAAAAGTCGGGGCCTATGCCGCAGCACGGAACTTTGGATACCAGTTCCGAAACACCTCCTCGAATTCGTTATTCAGTACCTTCGTTCGAATCTGCAGTAACAGATGGGCTCCTTTCGGCGTCCATCTCATCTGTTGCTTTTTCACCATTCTCTTGCTGATCACCTAATTCACTTTCGATTCAACAAACGCGGTGCTCATCAACTCGCCGTTGCAGCGCCTCTCACCAAAGTTCGGGGCGAGCTCCTCATTGTTATTGATGTAAGTCGTCCGCGGGTTTGCTCCTGTTGTTTGTGTTCCAGCCTTCGTTTCAAGGTATATAATGCGGCTTGGTATTCATTGACGCTGCTTTGGGAGGGCGCATTGTAAAGATGCGTACGGGATGACTGGGAAAACGGAAGACAAGGGTGATGAATATGAACTGGCGATGGATTGTCCTTGTGATGATAACCGCGGTGATTTCATCGGCGCAGAGTGTGCCTCCTTCCCCGAATCGTCCCTGGCAATTTTCCGGCGAGCGCGAAATCCGGGAGAAGGCGAAAGCTTTGCGAGATTCGCGGCTCGCGGTCGATGCCATGAAGGAGTATTCCCTGGCGGAGCTGGTGGACTTCGCGGAGCGCAACAATCCAGAGACGCGGGCGGCATGGGAAGTCGCCAGGGCAAGAGGAGCCGACCTGCAGATCGCTCAGAGCGAATTGTATCCGGCATTGGTCGGCATTGCGCTTTCACAAGTGAACCGGGAAGAAATTTTGTTCGGCAGCACCTTCGTGCGTCAGACGGTCGCGGCGATTGGACCGGGATTTCAGCTGAACTACACGATGTTCGACTTTGGCGCGCGCGCGGCCCGTACCGAGGCCGCCCGCGCAGAACTCTCTGCAGCCAATTTCGCCTTTAACGACACACACCGAAAGATCATCTTCCAGGTGGCGGAAGCGCCACGCGGCGGCGGGACGATGTGGCCCTGGGCGTTGCGGTAGGTGACCCAGAATTCCACGCGCGAGCTCGGCATCATGACGATCTCGTTGACGCAGACCGGAAGCGTCGAGCCGATCGCCGGGACGTCGGGGCAGGGCACCGTCTTGAACCGGCCGCCCGCCATCTTGACCATGGCGCTCGGCGGGGTGTCCTGGGGCAGATGAACCGCGACGCCGTCGATGGCGATGAGCTGGACCGTCATCGGCTGGTGCGTCGCGTCGTCGACGAGTTGCAGGTCCCAGCTCACGCTTCCGGCGCCGGTGCCGACCCGCCAGATCTCGCCGTCCGGCGCCGTGATCGGGATGGTGGGGTACGTCTGTCCGTTGACCGTCATGTACCACTTGCCGCCGGTGTAGTTGTTGCCGCCTTCGAAGCTGTCATCCTGGCCCGGACACGAGCCCTGACGAACCTCGCTGGTGCTCGCGGGGAACTGGGCGCAGAATGCCGGGTCCTCCTGGTGCAGCACCTCGCCGTTGGCCACAGGCTGCGGGCCGCTGTCGAACGCGATGGTGCCGGCGGCGAGAACCTGGATCTCCTTGAGCATCAGATGCCGGACGTTGGCGTCGGGCCAGGGCGTGTTGACCGCGTCGCCATGCACGTTGTCGCCGACCGAGCCGATGGTGATCAGACCGGACAGGCCCTCCACGAGCTGATTGAGCGCGATGCCGTGCACATGCGGGTGGAACCAGAACAGGCCCGACGGATGGTTCGACGGAATGGTGATCTTGTAATCGACCGTATCCATCACGATCGGCCCGTGCTGGTGCGTCGTCTGCGGCACCGGAATGCCGTTGGCCGAGTTGAAGACCGTCACGAACACGAAATCGCCGAAGGTCGGATCGCTGCGGGTCGCGGCGCGCGCCGGCGTGAGCAGTCCGTGGGTATGCAGGTTGGTCGGATTGAGGAAGAGATTGGCCTCGCCCGGATCGGTCACGTGCCGCAGCTTGAGCGGATCGAGCTTCGGCAGCCGGTTGACGAAACGGATCTTCAGCGTGTCGCCCTGCTTCAGCGCGAGCCGCGTGCCGCCATAGGGCGATACGGTGGTGCTGCCCGACGGGCAGGTCAGCCCGGACGCCGGACGCGGGCAGATCTGGTAGACCCATCCGGTCGGATGAATGGCGGTGCTGCTGTGCGGCGGAACGAACGAGATGGTCGGGATCGGTTGCGGCATGGCGATCATCATGATGTCCAGCACGCCGTTCTGGCTTGCGAACACCGGAGGATCGAGGAGCGTCGCGGCCCCGGCCGGCCAGGTGCCGGCCGACATGGCCCCAAGCAGGCCGGCCGCGCCGATCCATCGGCGCATCGACATATTCCACGCGATTTGATTGCTGCACATGGGCTTCTCCTTCGTCGGATATGCGGGTGGCCGCCACAGGAAGGGAAATACCGAGAACAGGGCTTGTCGTTCGACTAACATGTTAGTACACTGCAATTTCTGCGGGCACAATAGCGCGCAACATTTTGCGACGATTTTTGTCAGGCCCGCCCGCAAGAGCGCCGCGGCGCGTGACGCGTCTACGCGGCGCGGGGATCACTATTTGCGAGTCGGCGCAACGCTCGGCGTGAGGCGGAGAGACGATGTGGCAGGCGGTCGGATGGATCTGCGCGCTGGTCGCGATGTCCTGCGGCGCGGTCCCCGATATCGGCGTGATCCAGACGGCGTATGAACGCGAGGCGTCCGCCGGCAGCGCGCTACACGACAAGGACCTGCAGGTCCTGCAATCAAGGTGTCACGACGACAGCGCCGAGGGTTTTCTTTGTGAGGTCACGTTCGTTTCGAGAAGCGATCCGACCGAGCGGCTTTATTTCGACATCGTCGCCGTGGCCCGCACGCGCGACGGCTGGCAGCTCAAAAGCGGGCTGTGCAAGCGCTGACGCGGCGTCAGGCTTTCGCATTCCGGCAAGCCATCGCAACCGGTCGATCACCGCGCGATTTCAATCCCGCGTCCCTGCGGCGCCGTCACCGCAAGTTGCACGCCGCCTTTCGAGTTTATGTAAAGTTAACCATGTTCGGCCAGGATGCGCGCAGCGGGGCGTGGCGCGGGCGGTGCGTATCATGGGTCGTTTTGTTTCCAATCTGAAATTGCTGCACAAGCTCGCGATCCCAGCGGTCCTGATCCTGGCCGCGAGCATCGTCACGTTCGTGCTCGCGATGCATTGGGTTTGGGTCTTCGAGGACAACGTCTCGGGGATCGTCGACCGGCACGCAGTGCGGCTCGAGCGCGTCCTCAGCGTCGTCAGCCACCTCCACGAGGCGACGATCACGCAGCGCGATCTGCGGCTCGCCACCAAGGTCGACGCCGCCGAGAAGCTCGCGACCGAATACCGGCAGAAGCTCCAAAAGGTGGCGGCGGATCTCGACGCGGTCGTGCCGCTGGTGGTGGATCCCGATCAGCGCCGCATCGCCGAGGACGCCAAGGCGGCATTCTCGCAATTCCTCGGCGTCGGCGGCGAGCAGAGCGCGCAGATCCTCGAAGGGCTCAGGACCGGCACGCCGCCGCCGAGCAACGGCAAGGGCCGCGTCTGGCGCCAGAAGGTCGACGAGCTGCTCGGCCAGATCGTGGCGATGAGCCGCGCCAACATGGCCCAGGCGAAGGAGACCGGAATCGCCGAAGGACGCCGCGCCGCCCTCATGCTGGTCGGGGTGAGCGGGCTCTCGGTGCTGATCGGCCTCGGCATGCTGGCCTGGATCGCGATCGTGCAGGTTTCGCGTCCCCTGGGCGGCATCACGGCCCAGATGGGCCGGCTTGCCGGCGGCGATCTCACGATCGAGGTCGAGGGCGCCGAGCGGCGCGACGAGGTGGGCGCGATCGCGCGTGCGCTCGCCGTGTTCCGGCGCACCGCCGTCGAGGCCGAGAGCGCGCGCGCCGAGCGTGACACCGAAAGCGCCGCGAAGGTCGCGCGCTCGCAGGCGCTCGAGCGCCTGACCCGCGAATTTGAAACCAAGACCCAGACGCTGGCGCAGTCCTTATCCGCGGCCGCCCGCCAGCTGCAGACCGCGGCGCAATCGATGTCGAGCACGGCCGACACCGCCAACCAGCAATCGGCGACGGTGGCGGTTGCTTCCGAGCAGGCCTCCGCCAATGTGGAGACGGTCGCGGCCGCGACCGAGGAGCTCGCCGCATCGATCCGCGAGATCGCCCAGCAGGTGACCGAATCCGCCACCATCTCGGGCCGGGCCGCCGCCGAGGCCAAGCATACCGATCATACCGTGCAGGCGCTGGCGGAAGCCGCCCAGAAGATCGGCGAGGTGGTGGAGCTGATCAACTCGATCGCCGCCCAGACCAATCTGCTCGCGCTCAATGCCACCATCGAGTCGGCGCGTGCGGGAGAGGCCGGCAAGGGTTTCGCCGTGGTGGCCGCCGAAGTGAAGACGCTTGCGGCCCAGACCGCCGCCGCGACCGGCGAGATCGCCGGCCATGTCGGGCACATCCAGGCCGCCACCAAGGAGGCCGTCGACGTCATCCGCCGCGTGGCGGCCACCATCGAGGAGATCAACCACATCGCGGCCGCGATCGCGACCGCGATGGAAGAGCAGGGCGCCGCCACCGCCGACATCGCGCGCACCATCACGCAGGCCGCGCAGGGGACGCGCGAGGTGTCGGCCAATGTAGGCGGTCTCAAGGAGGCCGCGACCGCGACCCGCGGCACCGCCGGAGAAGTTCTCACGGCCGCCGGCGAGCTCTCCCGGCAGGCGCAGGAGCTCACGGGCGGGCTCGCCGAATTCCTCGCCGGCACCAAGGCGGCGTAATATCCAAACGCCGCAGTTGCAAAGCAGGTCGAACCGCGCGCGCTTGCCGCGGACATCCACGTGTTAGGGCGCGCGCCGACAAGAAAGGCGTGGATGGCCGGGACATAGGCGAGCGAAGCGACGCCGTTCTTCGAACGGCTATGCCCCGCCATGACGGAATCAATCCGAAACGATAGCGCGCTAGATCGCAGAAGTATGGGTGCCGGGTCTGCCGGCACCCCGCGCGTCAGATATGCTTGCCGATGACGCGATCGAGCGAATAGGGGCCGCCGCCGCGCAACGCGATGGCGAACATGACGATGCCCCACATCAAGGTGGGCTCCATCTGGGCCCAGCCCCGCGGCATCATCACCACGAAGGTGATGATGGCCATCTGGATGGCGATCATGGCGGCGAACACCCGCGTGAACAGGCCGAGCACGATGCAGACCGCACCCACGGTCTCGAGAAAGATCGCCGCATAGGCGAAGCCGCTGGCGGGAACGAATCCGTTTTTCTCGAAGAAGCCCGTGACTCCCGCCACCCCGCTGGTGACCTTGGTCCAGCCGTGGACGAACAGCAAGGCCCCCACGGTGACGCGGATCAGCGGATACCAGAGATCCGATACGGCCTCGTAAAATCCAGCCAGTCCGGGAAAGATCAGCTTCGGCTCGCCGTGCCTCATCTCGCTCATGACGTTTCCCCTTGGTCGCGCCCTCTTGTGATGGCTGCCGCCACGGGGCGCGTGGCTCTCCTCTACCAAGAATTGGCCGGCTTATCAATCGGACCGCGCATCGATGCGAGCTGCGATGACGGGGTGGCGACGTTGGTTGCCAGTCCCATCACCATCAGCAGGCGGATCGTCAGCCATGCCACGTCCAGTTCCCAGAACTTGTGACCGTGGCGCGCCGAGCGCGGATCGGCATGATGATTGTTGTGCCAGCCTTCGCCGTTGGCGAGCACGCCGAGAATGATGTTGTTGCGGCTGTTGTCGGGCGTCTCGTAGTTGCGATAGCCCCACAGATGGCTCACCGAATTGATCGCCCAGGTCAGGTGCCAGTGGATGACGGTGCGCACGAAAATACCCCATACCAGCAGGCTGAGGCCGAAGCGGGCCGCTTGGCCGATCGTCCCGCCGAGCAGCAGCTCCGCGATGAGCCCGCCGAAAAAGAACACGGCCCACGATATCGAGACGATCTTCAGCCACCAGCCGCGGTCGATCCAGACATAGAATTTGTCGCGCGTGAGGTCTTTCGAATACCGGTCATAGAGCGCAAGCAGATCGAGGCCTTCGATCCGCGTCATGACCCAGCCGACATGGCTCCAGAAGAAATTGACGAGCGGACTGTGAGGATCGTGCAGTCGGTCGGCATGTTCATGGTGGCGGCGATGGATGGCAACCCACCGTATCGGGCTACCCTGCAAGCAGCATACGCCGAGAATGACGAGCGTGCGCTCGAGCCACTTCGGAGAGGTGAAGCCCTTGTGCGTCAGCAACCGATGATAGCCGATGTTGATGCCGAGCACGCCGAACACATACAGGCCGAGAACCGCCAATAGGACGCCGGTCCAGCTGAAGACCCAGGGCAGGAGGGCGAGCAGCGCCACGAGGTGATAGAAGACGATGCCGTTCGCGAGGTTCCACGCACTCGGCGGCGCGCGGCGGGAATCGACCGGGAATCGCGCGACGCGCGATTGTGCGTGTGTGCTCGTCGCGCCGGACGCATTATTTCTCATTCGCGGCGACGGCCTCCGTTGGCGATGTTCGATGTGACCGACGTCTTAGCCTCGAAAACCCGTCGTGGCGCTGCGACACATCGGCCTTGCGGGCACAAGTCGCGCGTCAGGAAAGGTGCGGAGGTGGGTCCATACGGCGATCGACGACGTAAATCGCAAACACGGCGTCGCGAGCACGCCCCTGACGCGGTTGCCGACTTTGGTGAGGGCGGGGCGGAATTACGGCGTTTGCGGCGTCATCCGGTCGGCCGCCTGAAAATATCTTCTCGCATAGGCGACAAGGGCTGCGTCGCTCGGATGATCGACGGTCTCCACCGCCGCAATGGCGTTCATCAGATTCGGCTCATGGCGGTGGATGTGCTTCACGAGCTCGGTCTTCGCATTGGCCGGGCCTGTGATGAGGACCGCGCCCGCGTCCGCGACCGATTGGGCGACCGCGTGAAGGAAAGCGTGATCCTCAGCGGCGTGTCCGCTGCCGATGCTGTTCGCCTTGTGGTGGATATGTCTGGTTGGATGCTCGGGGTGAAGGACCAGTTGGTCGACTTCCGCCGGACCAAAATTAAACACGCGCGCCTCATGATGATCGATCCAGATCACCGCATGAAAATGCTTGCTCACAAAATCGCTCCTGGTTGGTTTGGCGCAACAAGCGGGCGTGCCGCAAAAACAAGCTCGATCGACGTCACTTCAGGAAAAATTCCTCGCGGGCTTTCGCGCGAAGGGCCTCAGTCGTCACCTCGGCGTCTGTTCTCTTTTGCTCATGTTGCGCCATTCCGATTCTGATCTGATGGCGACGGTCGCGGGAAGCTTGATCTTGCGTCCGAACCGGTGCGTGCGCATGGGCGCTCCTGCGGTTGAGCACGACAAATATGTATGACTGAACCGAAATGACAGGTCGCCCGCGGTTGCGCGTGGAACAAAAGCGGTCGCCGCACGTTGTATTCGGTCCTCCCGCGAACGCTTAATCCTCTTTCCAGCAGCACATATTCCGTAAAGGCCCGGCATCGTCGATTGCCGGATCGTTTGTTCGCGCTCCACCGCTCCATTCTTTTTCGACAACCAGGAGAATCCCATGCCGAGCCGCAAGAGCGCCGTTGGCGCGATCGTCATCGCCTTTGCGGTCGCGGCCCCGGGCGCCTATGCCCAGACGCAGCCGCCGGCAGGCAATCCGTCTTCCACCACAATGGCGATGGTCGAGACGTGGACCGTCAAGCAGTGGAACGCCGCAATGGCCGAATGGGCGAAGGACAAAGGCGAGTGGGCATCCTGCCGGAAGCAGGTGTCCGACAAGAAGCTGTCCGGCCGCGCCAGCTGGTCGTTTCTTTACGACTGCATGAAGAGCTGAAATCGGTTGGGCGAAGCGGCGCACGACCGCTCTTCCCCCTCTCCGGCGCCTGTCCGCCGAAGCGCGTAGCGCGAAGGCGGGATCAGTCGCGCTTCGGAATGCCGGCCTTCTCGATGACGGCGGACCATTTGGCGATGTCATCCTTCAGGCGCGCGGTCATCTGCTCCGGGGTGCTGCCGCGCATCTCCATTCCGAGCGACTTTGCCTTGTCCTGGACGTCCGGCTTCGAGATGACGTCGTTGATCGCCCGGGTGAGGATGTGGACGGTCTCCTTGGGGGTGGCGGCGGGAACCGAAATGCCGTTCCAGCTCGCGACCTCGTAGTCCTTGACGCCGCTCTCCTGCACGGTCGGAACCTCCGGCAGGTAGTTGGTCCGCTTCGCCCCGGTGGAAGCGAGCGCCAGCACCTTTTTGTCTGCGATCTGCCCTTGCAGCGCGGCGTAGAACTCGAAGGCGAAATCGACATCGCCGCGCAACACGGCGGTCGCCATGTCGGGCGACGTGCGGAACGGGACGATCGTCACGTCGATGCCGGCGGTGGTTCTGAACAGTTCGGCCGCCAGGTTTTGGGTGCTGCCGGGATTGATGGTGCCGACATTCAGCTTGCCGGGGTTTTGGCGCGCCGCCTTGATGATGTCCTGCACGGATTTCAGCGGCGACCCGGCCCGGGTCACGATCAGGAGATCGAAGAAGGACGTGGTCGAGGTCGAGGCGAAGTCGGCGAGAATGTCGTAGGGCAGGGAGCGGAACAGCGCCGTGCTGATGGAATTGTTGTTGCCCGTCATCAGCAGGGTATAGCCGTCGGGCGCCGCCGTGGCGCCGGCTTTCGCCGCCACGATGCCGCCGCCGCCGGGACGGTTGTCGACCACGAACTGCTGGTTCAACTGGCCCGAAAGCTTTTCCGCCAGGATCCGCATCCCGGTATCGGCGATGCCGCCGGCCCCGTAGGGCACGATGAGGATCACCGGACGATCGGGATAACGGGATTGCGCGCCGGCCGTCGCCGCCATGGCGATCGCCGACAGCAACGCAATGCCGCCGCCGAGAAGCCGGCAGGCTGGCCCAGATCGAGCCGCAACGCTGGTCTGCCCGGTCATCGCTCCTCCCCGTCGGCAACCGATGTTCCCCGGTTGTCCGTTGTCGGCGCCGTCGATCGGTCGCCGCGAGCGTATTTGTTTCACGCCGGTCCGGGTCGTCAAGCATGTCGTCGCGCGCGTTTTCCGCTGTTTCCTTGCTCTCCGATGCACGCCTGCGCCAATGCGAGGCCCGCCTCCGCCGGGCGGGAGCGAGTTTCGGAAGCCGCGGCGATGTGATACCAAACGCAGGACCGGTCGGGCCAATGCAATGCATTGCATTGGGCCAGGCTTGCGTTGGGACATGAGGCGACCATGAAAGCATTGACCGCCGCCGCCACGATCATCGCGCTGCTGACGACGTCTGCCTATGCGCAGCAGGAAAACAAGGCGCCGCTCACGCGGCGGAGCGATGCTGAAAAGAAGAACGACGCCGAGATCGATAAGGCCTACCGGGCCGCGACCGACCGTGGCCAGACGTCGGCCCCCAAGATCGACCCGTGGCAGACGGTCCGGCCGCCGACGGCCGACAAGCCGAAACGCTAGCGCCGGCGAAAGAGCGCGCGGGATGACCTCCACGATCAGGCTCCAGGACACCGGGCTCGACATCACGATCCATCCGGTCGTCGAGCAGCAGGCGCCCTTCTTCGATGTGCTCGAATTCTTTCCGGGCCTGACCAGGGAGCTGCTCGAGGAAAACCGCTCCTGGCTGCAGCCCGAATGCATCGACCCGGCCACCGGCCGCCTGGTGCTGTGCGTCCAGAGTTTCGTCGTGAAGACGCCGCACCACAACATCCTGATCGATTCCTGCGTCGGCAATCACAAGCCGCGGCCGTCGCGGCCGTTCTGGAACATGTTGAACGACGATCGCTACGAGAAGAACCTCGCCGCCACCGGACTGGGCGTGGAGGACATCGACTACGTCATGTGCACCCACCTGCATGTCGACCATGTGGGCTGGAATACGCGGCGCGAGAACGGGCGCTGGGTGCCGACCTTCCCGAATGCGAAATACCTGATGGCCGATCGCGAGCTCGCGCACTGGACGCAGAAGCACAAGGACGATCCGGCGAGCCTGCCCTGGATCACCGACTCGGTGCTGCCGATCGTGGAAGCCAGGCGCGCCCAGATCGTGACGAGCGACTATGCGTTGAACGAGCGGCTCCGCTTCATCCCGACGCCCGGCCACACCATCGACCATTTCTCGGTGCTGGTCGGGCGGCCCGGACATGATGCCTTGATCACCGGCGACATGATCCATTCGCCGCTCCAGGGCCGCTATCCCGAGCTCGGTATGCGGGCGGACCACGACTCCCGGCAGGCCGGGCAGACGCGGCGCCAGGTGTTCGACCGTTTCTGCGACGAGCCGACCCTGATGTGCGTGGCGCATTTTCCCTCGCCCTCGGTCAGCCGGGTGCGGCGCTGGGACGAGGGCTATAAATTCATCCCGATATGAGCCTCGGGCGGGCCGGCGCCGTCGCCAGGCCGACGGCCCGGAAGCCGCGCTCAACCGTCCGGTCGCCGGCCTGCTTGCCGCGCCAGACGCTCGCCGCCAGATCCGACGATCCTCAGTTGGTCGCGGCCCGCGCGGTATCGATGTGCAGGCTGCCCTTTCGCAGCGGGGACGCGGTGGGGGAGGCGGCCCCGCCATTGGTGAAAATGCGCTGCAGGGTCTCGCGTTCGATCGGCTTTTGCAGGACCGGAATGCCGTCGAACCGCTCGTCGATGCTTTCGGTCCCGTAGCCGGTGACGAACACGAATGGAATCCCGCGCGCCGCAAGCTCGTCGGCGACGGGATAGACCAGGACGCCATCGAGGTTGATGTCGAGGACGGCCCCCGAGATGTCGCCCTTGCGGACCGCTGCGAGCGCATCCGAGGGTTTGCTGAACGGGCCGACCACCGAATAGCCGAGCTCGGTGAGCGCGTCGCTCTCGACCATCGCGACCAGCGCCTCGTCCTCGACCACCATGATGCGATTGCCCGTGACGGCGAAGCTGCGGTCGGCCGCAGCGTGGTGCTTGTCGGCGCCGTTGCCTTCCTTCTGGCGGCTGCTCGGCTGCTCGATTCTGTCGCCGCGCGGGATGGCCAGCACGCAATGCAGCCCGTCCTCCCGCCAATCGAAGGTCGCCTTGCCGCCGAGCTGTCCCTCGATGCTCGCCACGATGATGCGGGTGCCGAATCCGGACTGCTTGGGCGCTTTGGTCGGCGGGCCGCCGGCCTCGGTCCAATGCAGCTCGAGGGTCGTCGGCTTCAATTCCCAGTTCACGCCGAGCCGGCCCGACATCGACGACAGGGCGCCGTATTTCGCCGCGTTGGTGGCGAGCTCATGCAGCGCCAGCGTGAGCGTCTGGGCGGAGACCGGCTGAAGCGACACTTCGGGGCCGACGGTCTTGATCTTCTCGCCCGCGTCGCCGCGATAGGGCGCCAGCTCCTCGTCGACCAGCGCCGAGAGATCGGCGCCCTGCCAGCGCGAATGCGACAGCAGCGTATGCGCCCGCGACAAGGCCGTGATCCGGCCTTCGACGGCCGTGACATAAGCCGGCATGCTGTCGGCGCGCGTGAGCCGCACGATCGACTGGACGATCGCCAGCGCGTTCTTGGCGCGATGGTCCACCTCGCGGGCGAGCAGCGCCTGGCGGACCTCGGACTCCCGCCGCTCGGTGATGTCGACCGTGACCCCGCTCACCCGCACGACGCGGTCCGACGCATCCATGGTCGGGGCCGCCGTGCCGAGACACCAGCGGGTTTCGCCGTTCGGGCGGCGCAGGCGGAATTCGGCCTGATGCGGCCTGCGCTCGACGAAGAGCTGGTCCACGGATTGCTGCAGGCGCGGCCAGTCCTCCGGATGGATGAGCGCCTTGACGTAGCGTGGATCGTCGATGTTCGTAATCGGGTCGACCTTGCCGCCTGCCATGACGACGCAGACGCTACCAGCCGGGGGCGACTGCTCTTGCCAATTGATTGGTAACGCCGCCGAGGCGCGGTGATGCCACGGGCCGAGCCCGGCATCACCGCCTCGGTCGTCGCTGCGCTACGGGCCTCCGATCCGCATGTCCCTCACCTCCTTTCGGTGCGCGAGGAGATACA
>Ga0137412_10003855_pt1 | contig 11971 bp, 10 predicted proteins | sample CZODoug2_1_16fun_FD_122160 | JGI IMG/M metagenome (GOLD analysis project Ga0137412, IMG submission 122160) | Vadose zone soil fungal communities from Angelo Coast Range Reserve, California, USA - CZODoug2_1_16fungal (Hybrid Assembly) | ecosystem: Environmental > Terrestrial > Soil > Vadose zone...
CACCGAGCACAGTCCGCACAGCCAGGGCAATTTCAACTTCACGGCCACCGCGATGCTGAAACCTTACGGCCCTTTCTTCCCCGGCGCCTATCACACCGGGCCGGGGAAGAACCTGTCCATCGGGCTCGAGGGTGCCAACATCGTGCAGGAAGTGTTTGCGAAGACGCACGGTGACTTCCAGGGTTCCGTGAACGAGCTGACCCAACAATTGGCCATTCACGCAAAAGTGGCGGAGTCGATTGGCGAGCGGGTTGCGGCCGCACAGGGTTGGACATTCATGGGTGTCGATCCCACTCCAGCGCCGCTCGGCGATGTTTCCATCGGTGCCGCAATGGAGGCTTACACGGGCTCCCCATTCGGAGGAAGCGGAACGCTGACGGCGGCCCTGGTCATCACAACCGCGGTCAAGGCGGTGCCGGTGAAACAGGTTGGTTATGCGGGCCTGATGGTTCCTGTTCTCGAAGACAAGCGGCTGGCGGAACGCTGGGCGCAGGGCTCATTCAACACGGATGATCTGCTGGCGTACTCCGCCGTTTGCGGTACCGGACTCGATGCTGTGCCCTTCCCCGGCGATATCAGTGTTGAGCAGATGGCTCGCATCATGGGGGATGTGGCCTCGCTCGCCTGGAAGTGGCACAAGCCGCTGACTGCTCGCCTGCAGCCCGTACAGGGCCGCAAGGCCGGGGAGCAGACGCAGTTCAACAGTCCTTACCTGTTCAATACGACGCTGCGACCGTATTAAAATCTTTGTCGGGTCAGAGTGGCCCACCACATCCGCCAGTCGCCCATGAAGCTGAAGAGCGGGTACTGAAAGGTCGCGGGCCTGTTGTGCTCAAAGAAGAAGTGGCCCACCCACGCGAACGCATAACCGACAACCAGCGCCAGGAGAATGAGCCACCATCGTTGGGTGACCAATGCGGTGGCGAGCAGCACCGCCGCCAGAGATGTTCCGGTGAAATGCAATGCCCGACACGTCGGGTGCCTGTGCTCGCCGAGGTAGAACGGATAGAACTCAGAGAATGTACGGAAGCGTTGCTCGCTCATGAGATTCTCCGCGTCGCGCCCCGACCAACCGGCCGGGGCGCGTCGTAGGTGCGCGGCTAGTGTCCCCGCTGGGGATGGCGTCCCTGCTAGGGATGGCGTCCCTGCTAGGGATAGCGCCGCGCCGATATACCACTACGGCTTCAATTGACCCCGGATCTCGCCGCCCTTGTGCTCGGCGCTGTGCACGTTCACGTACAGCTTGCCGGCCTTGAATGCCGCCTCCTGCTCATCGGTCAGCTTCGACCCGGCAGGCACGGTCCATTTGCCGTCCGCACTCTTCGTGAGGGTGATGATCGGCGGCCCCGCCTCGCCGGCAGCACCCAGGTGAATGTGAGCCATCGTTCCCTCGATACCGGTGGTCTCGATTGTTCCGCTCACGGACTTGTCCTTGGCGATCTTGATCTTGCCATGTCCTGCAGCCGAGGTCGTCACCGCGGGGGTTTCCTCGGCCCCGGTCAAGTTAACTTTGACGTCCTTCCCGAACGCCGTCGCCGAACCCAGAGCCAGAACCGTAGCCGCAGCAAAAACCAGCTTTGTTGTCATTGGGGGTCTCCTTGGTGGAACTCAAATTTCATCACAAGCCGACGACCCGAGCCACCCTCATCTGCCGCCCACCCCACGGGGCATGACGTCTGGCCCGTACGTGCTAAATCCGCGTCGCTGACTCCGCGCCGGACCAGCATGCAACAACGTTGCAAACGACTTGCTGATCGGAGGCGCTATCGGTTGCGCGGTCGGCTTTGCGATCGGATGGCGTTTTCGGCATGCCGGAACCAAGCCAGGCGCGGATGCGCCGAGATCAAATACAGGTTGACTACGCAGCCCGGGACGCGGCGTCACACAACCGGCAATGTAACAATCGCAATCAACCCCGAAGTATCAGCCCGGTTTTCGAGCCAGACATTGCCGCCGAGTTGCCGCACGATACTGTCAACCGTCGACAGCCCCAACCCGCTGCCGTTGCTCGTATCGCCCGGCGAGCGGTAGAAGCGTTCGAGCACCCGCTCCAACTCCGACGGCGGCAGGCCAACACCTTCGTCCCAGACTTCGATACGTGCCCGGCCGCCGGCAACCGAAGATCGCACGCGCACCGGGCCACCCGCCGGTGTATACCGAATTGCGTTTTCCACCAGGTTACCGAAAATGAGCCCCAGGCGGCGCGCGTTCCCGGGAACCAACACCGACGCATCGGATTCAACACGAACGTGTACGTTGCGTGCGCGAGCGGCGTCGGCGTAGAGCTGAACGACATCCTCGAGGCTCTGCCGCAGATCCGTCTTCTCATCAATCGGAGCCGCCGTGGACTCGTTGCGCGCCAGGGACAGCAGTTGCTCCGACAGCCGGATGACGCGCCGCAACCCAGTCCGCAGCTCCGCAAGGCGAGCCGCCTTCTCCTGCTCATCCTTCCCGCCGTCGAGTACGTCGACCTGCAACTGCAGCGCCGTCAAAGGAGTTCGCAACGCATGAGCCGCATCGGTGACAAACTGTTTCTCGCGTTCCACCGTCGTCGCGAGACGGCGCATCAGCCGATTGATTTCCTCCACCAGCGGCCGCACTTCGGCGGGCAGATTCTCGAGCGGCAAATCCTCGAATGAGGCCGACGCCCGCAGGGCGAGCGCAGCAGCAGCTGCGTCGAGTGGCGCGACTTGCTTGCGAATGACGATGCCGATGACCAGGGCCAGCACAGGCAGCAATAACACCATGGGCAACAAGGTGGCAAGAGCAACACCCCCCTCCACCTCACTGATCACATCCATGGACAGTGCAACTTCAATGCTCAATCCGTTGGATTGCGCATTGAACACGCGATATTCACCGGTCCCAAAGTCGCGGATTTGAAACCCGAGCTCCCCGAGCGGCGGCAACAGTCCGCCGGGAATGTGACGATTGGACTTCGATGCGTACAGCACCTGAGCGCCCGCGTTGCGCACAACAACAATGAGATCGTCTTCGTTGTCGTGATTGATGTAGACGCGGGGCAGTATCTCCGGCCCATCTGCAGCATCCAGCTGCTCGTGCGCCGAGAAGTCCTGCGCCGCCAGAATCCGCGCCACCTGCTCCATCTGGTAGTCGAGTTGGGACTGGGTCTCCCGGCGCGCCTGCCAGTTACCCACCGCGACACTGAGCGCGCCCACACCGGCCACCGCCGCGCACAACCACGTTGTCAGGCCCCGCCGCAAAGACTTCAAGGCACGAGCCCTATCCGCCAACCCACACCGCGCACATTTTCAATGACACTGTTACCGAGCTTGCGGCGCAGACTGTGAATCGTAAATTCGATGGCATTGCTCTGAACGGTTTCTTCCCAACCATACAGATGCTCTTCAATCTGTGCGCGGGACAGAACAGCGCCGGGGCGCTCGATCAGCGCACGCAGCAGCGCAAACTCCCGGGGCGTCACGGCGACCTGCGTGTCATGCACCTTCACCGTGTGTGTCACCGGATCCACTACGATCGCGCCGTGAATGATCTCGGAGGTCGCCCGTCCATCGCGGCGGCGCAGGAGGCTGCGCAGGCGGGCTTTCAGCTCGGCCAGCTCAAACGGTTTGACCAGGTAGTCATCGGCCCCGCCGTCCAGGCCGCTGATCCGGTCGGCCAGCTCATCGCGCGCCGTGATCATGAGGACGGGCACCGTGTTGCCCGCAGCGCGCGCTGCTTTCAGGACGGACAAGCCATCCTTGCGGGGAAGATTCCAGTCGAGGATGGCAATGGCGTAGGGCGTCGCCGTGTCCTGAATTGCCGCCAGGGCCGCTGCCCCATCCCTGACCCAGTCAACCACATAGCCATCGTCATGCAGGCCCCTGACCAGGCTCTCGCCGATCATGTGATCGTCCTCGACCAGGAGCAGACGCATGCGAAAAACCCGCTTCAGCAACTCACCCGGCCACCATGTTACGCCCACTCACAACGCCTGACACTGGAGTATTCGCGAGCACTCGCTCCCGGCTGCGCGGCGGAGTATTCTTCGTTGCACATGGAAAAGTAAAAACAACCTCAGCGTCGAGGCGATACATGGACCGTATCGAAATCGATTCGTGCGAGTGCTTCGCACAGTGTTACAACCGCAGCAGCTTTCCCTTTCGTCACAACCTGCACGAACACGGGATGTTCGAGCTGCCCAGCCTGTTGGATCTGGCTGAACGCCAGGGGCAGACGGCGACCTACGCTCACTGGTCCAATGGCCGGGTGAATGTAGAGGACCGCTGGGAGTCGGGATCCGGGCCACGGTATTCGCTGCGCCAGTCCATTCGCGACATTGCCGTCAACAACTCGCTCGCGGTGCTCAAACATGTTGAGCGCGACGCCATCTTCGGTCCAGTGATAAACGCCATCCAGGAGCAGGTGCTCGGGCTGGCAGGGGCGCAAATGCGGGACGATGCCACGTCGGGTCGCGGCACTCTGTTGATTGCCTCACCCGGCCGGATCACCTCGTATCACATCGACGCTGATCTCAACTTTCTGTTTCAGATCCGGGGCGACAAGCTGTTCCGCGTGTTCAACCGGGATGACCGCAGCATCCTGCCGCACGAAGAGCTGGAAAATTATTTCCTGGGCGATATGAACGGCGCGATTTTCAAACCCGAGCGCGAGCCGGATGCCCGCTCCTACGACCTGCGTGCGGGTTGCGGAGTGCACGTACCCTGCATGTCCGGACATTGGGCGCGGAATCTCGACAGCCCCTCCGTGGCATTGAGCATCAACTGGGACCTGCGGTCGGTCACCTCGGCCGGACGGGTGTATCGCTTCAACGGGCGGCTGCGCCGGCTGGGCCTGAATCCCGTGCCCCCCGGCATGTCCCATTGGCGGGACAGTGTGAAGACAACGACGCTGGAGCTGCTGCACCAAGCGGCCCGGATCACCCGCGGAATGTGAACCGGATCACGGCCGCAGCCGGCGCGGCCTTCGCTTTGCGGCCCAAACCTTAAGACGTGTGGTTTATCGACACAGTCGTAGCTTTTGCGCCGAACCTTACGCTAGCCTTTCACTACGGATTTGGAACCTATAAAAGCCCGCTGAACGCACGACCACGCCGGCGCCGCATAACCGCATTTGACCAAGGTCCCCTGATGAAGTTTACGCTGCAGAAATGCTGCCGCAGGTGCGTGCCGTAGTGCCTTCGCCGACGACCGAAATGCAGGCAACGCCAGCCAAGGAGGCCCGGCTGCCACTGTATTCCGCACGCCTCCCATTCAAGGCCGAACGGATGAATGAATCAGCGCTCGAAGGCCCACTGCTCGCCGAGTGGGATGCGCTGCATGCCCGCATTCTCCCGAACATGCCCTTCACGTCCGCAAGCTGGAACACATTGTGGTGGAAGCATCGCCGCGCGGACCGCCCTCTCAAGCGCGACGAGCTGTGTCTCATTGTCGTCAGGGACGCGCTCAATGCGCTGATCGCCGTGGCGCCGATGATGTCCACGAGGCGACCTTCATTCGGCCCCCTGCGCCTGCACACGCTGCGCTACTTCGGCGCGGATCCGAATGTGACCGAGATTCGCGGCCTGGTGTGCGAGCCGGAAAATGAAGTGGCGGCCATTGAGGCGGTTCTGAAATGTGTACGACGGGAGATGCCCGCGGCCGACTGGATCGAGTGGGGCACCCTGCGCAAGGAGAACTGGGACGAGGCATCCCGCAACCTGCCCGCAGGCTCCCGGAGCTCGACCCGCGAGATTGACGCCTACACCCTCGAGTTGCCCGCCACGTGGGAGGCCCTGCGGTCTTCGCGGTCCCGGAATATCAAGGAGTCCATACGGCGATGCTACAACTCACTGAAGCGTGACGGACTGACCCCGGAGCTGCGTGTCATCACGTCCCCGGAAGAAACTCCCGAAGCGCTCGCGACGTTCTTCCGGCTGCATTCCATGCGCAGCCTGGCAACCAACACAGTGCGGCACGCTGATGTGTTTCGAAATGAAAGCGATCGGGCGTTTCTATCCGAGTACGCACTCGGGCTGGCCCAACGGGGCGAGCTGCGGGTATTTCAACTGTTGATTTCTGGAACCGTGATCGCAACCCGGCTGGGTTTCCAGTGCAACGACCAGATCTACCTCTACTACTCGGGCTACGATCCGACGTGGTCCAGGTACAGTGTCATGACCACCCTGGTGGTGGAAGCCATCAAATGGGCCATCGACCAGCGACTGGCGGTCCTCCATCTGTCCACCGGAACCGATGTCTCGAAGCTGCGTTGGGGTCCGACGGCAACACACTACGTTGCCGTGACGGAAGTACCGCTCAACTGGAAAGCGAGGCTGTCGTTCGCAACCTATCAGCGGGCGCAACGCTTCATGCGCTGGTGGGAACGACCCCGCTCTACACCGAGCGCGCGTCGCGAGGTATCGACATGATCGACGTATCGGTCGTGATTCCAACATTCCGCCGTTGCGAGCTGCTGCTGGAGGCCATCCGGAGCGTCCTGCGCCAGCCCGCAATGGGCCAGCCCAATGTCTCTGTTGAAATCATCGTGGTCGATGACAGCCCGGAGGGCTCGGCCCGCGACGCGGTTGCCGGCCTGCACGACGCGCGCATCCGCTACTTTCAATCCGAAACACCCTCAGGCGGAAGGCCCGCCCTGGTACGCAACTACGGCGCGAGCAAAACCAACGGACGCTACGTCCATTTCCTGGACGACGATGACCTGGTCGCCGACGGGTATTACCGGGACGCCGTCGCCGTGTTCGAGTCTCATCCCGACTGCGGTGTCGTGTTCGGTCAGATCCAGCCTTTTTCCGAGCCGGATTCCGCAGCGCTCGACCACGAGCGGGCGTTCTTCAGCCGCGCTGCGCGACGCACACGCTTCTGGTCCAGCCTGAGCTCACGCCGGGCCCTGACGGCCAGCCTGTTGTTCATGCCCACCCTGCTGGTCAATTCGGCCTGCCTGATCCGCCGCGAGCACGTAAACAGCCTCGGTGGTTACGACGCGCACTTGCTTCTCAATGAGGACGTCGACTTTTTCTGCCGGGCCATCCGGGCGTTCGGCTGTCGATACCTCGACCAGGTGGTCGTTCACTACCGTATTCTCCCCAACTCCCTCATGCACGGGCGCTCGGGGAATGAGAAATTGATCGAATCCTACCAACGGATGTATGCCCGCTACCGCGCAACCCACGGTGCCGCGGAATTGCTGGCCATGAAGATTTTTGCGCGCACCGTCATGCGAGTTTTATGAACGCGCTGCCGACAACCGCCTTGTCTACAACCGATGGGCGGCCGGATATATTGCCCCCGCAGGCGCTGACCCTGTCGGCCGCCGAACGCGCCGCCGGCCGATTTGAGCCGGGCAATTGCGAGCTCGCCGCCGCGATCCTGGCCTGTCGCGGATACGTGATCCTGCGCGATGCCCTGGAGCCGGACTTTGCAGCGGCGTTGGCTCGCGAAATGGACGATATCTACCAGGACTGTCGCCAGACACATGCGGTTGAAACCGGCACAGCGCCGGATGCCGCCTTCAAAACTCAACTCTCCAGCCGGCGCAAGGCCACTTTCTGGTATCGGAAATCCCGCTGGCGCATCTTCCCGCGCCTCGAGGGCGCCATGGGTGATTCCCGCCTGCTCGCCAATCCGTTCGTGGTTCCGATTCTCGACCGGTTGCTGGGCGATAGCTTCCGCTGCCGGTATGTTTCCAGTGATACCTGCCTGGACGGCGCTATCCTGCAATCACCGCACAGTGACATCGACGGCGATAAGGTCTACGTCAACGGTGTCTGGAGACCTCGCGGCTTCGTGGTGAACGTTCCGGTGATGGAGTGCGGACTGCACAACGGCCCGCTCGAAGTCTGGCCGGGCGGCAGCCACATGTGGGACAGCAACTTCCTCAAACCGTTGGGGCTCGTGCCCAACGTGCAGGACGGCCGCAATCCTCCAGTCGAGCGTCTCGCCGAATACTTTCCCTCCATCAAGGTGGTGTTGAAGCCCGGCGAGATTCTCATCCGTGACCTGGCGATGTGGCACCGGGGTACGCCCAATCCAACGGATCAGCCGCGCACCATGCTCACAATTGGGATGTTCCGCGCGGATCATGAGTATGGTTATGGGAGCCCTTCCTACAACGTGGACGAGGCGCTCTACGCACGGCTCGACCCACGCATCCGCAAGATGTTTGCCTATCACTTCACAGCGCTCAAACGGGCGCGACGCAACCTCGGACGATTGAAGCGCAAGCTGTTGGGATCACCGCAGCCCGCATGAGCGAAGCCGCCGCACCCCAACTGGATGTCGGTTCGCGCCGCCTCGTCGCGCGCAACACCATGATCATGATGGCAGCCCAGGCGCTGGGCGTGCCGCTGCAGATTGTGGTGAACGCCGTAATGGCGCGGACGGTAGGTCCGGAGGAATACGGTATTTTCTACGTGCTCACGACCTTCGCGAGCCTGGCGTTCATGATCGTCGACTGGGGCCAGAACGGCATTCTCCCCGCGAAAATTGCCACCGACCGCCCGAATGCCAGCCGCTATCTGGGCAGCGCACTGGCGTGGAAGGTGTGTGCTTCGATTGCCGCGACGGCCATTCTCGCCCTGATTTTTGCTTTCCAGGAAAAGAACCTGCCGTTGATGGCGCTCGTGCTGGTCTGCCTCGGGCAGGCTCTCACGCTCATTTCCCGGACCTGTGCCGATGTCGTTCGCGGTTTCGAACGGGTCAGGGTGGCTGCCTACACCCAGGTCGGCGGTCAGTTCCTGATCGCCCTCTTCGCCATTCCCGTGCTCTACGCGTTCGGCACTCTCAATTCGTATCTGCTGGCCGCCGCTGCCGCCGGCACGATCGTGCTCTACGCAGTGTGGCGCGGGCTGCGCACAGTTGGAATCAACAAGCTGTCGGCTGACCTGCCGACGGTGAAGCAGCTCATCAGGGACGGCAACGCGTTCCTGGTGTTGAACCTGATCCTGCTCCTGCAGCCGGCCATCGACGCACACTACATGTCGATGCTGGCCTCCAAGGAAGCCATCGGCTGGCACGCCGCCGCCGTCAAACTGATCGGACCCCTGGTTCTGCCGGCCAGTGCGCTCATTGGCGCGCTCTATCCAACCCTGTGTCGCCTGTGGTCCGAGAACGCACAGGAGTATATGCATACTGCCAGGGGAGCCCTGCGGGCCGGCTTCGTCATGACCATGCCGATTGCGCTGGGATGTGCCCTGTTTCCCGATATCGGCATCCGCATCTTCGGCGGCGACACGTTCGGACCGGCAGCAAACAACCTGCGGATCCTCGCGATCTACGTATTCCTGCTCTACGTGACCATGACGCTCGGCACCTGCCTCAACGCGGCCGGACGCCAGCGTGCGTGGACGGTTGTACAGTTCACATGCATCCTGATTGTTGTGATTGCGGACCCCATCCTGGTGACCTATTTCCAGCAGCACCATGGCAATGGCGCGCTGGGAGTCAACATCACTACGGCCGGCACCGAGCTGCTGATGCTGATCGCGGGCATCTGGCTGATGCCCCGCGGAGTTCTCGACCGCTCGATCCTGCGCTCAGCCCTGCTTACCCTCGTCGCCGGGGCGGCGATGGCGGGCGTGGCCTGGCTGTTGAAGAGCTTCGACTCGCTGTGGGTAGCGCCGGTTGCCCTCGCCGTGTACGCAGCAACACTCTACGGTGTCGGCGGCATCGATCGCGAGCAACTCCAGATTCTAACGCGACGGGTGGCGAAGCGCTGATCCCGCGGGCCGGCGCCTCGAGGGTCTCTACATATGCCGGAACCCGATGCGGAAGGCGCCCCAGTGCCGGCCATTCACGAAAATGGGTGAGGACAGGTCCTTCATGAGCATGAACTTGCCACCGCCCATGTCGCGCCGATAGGTCTGCAGCAGGAAGGACTTCGTGTTGGCCCCCACCTTCTGTACCGCCCGGTCGTTGAACAACCGGCGGTTGCGGCAGTAGGACGCATTCCAGGCCGGATCATCGCCCTGCGGCTGTGAGTATTCCGGGTTGTGGGTCGGCAGATAACCGCCGCGCGCCCAGGCCACACAGAACACGATGCGCGGATCCATCTTGCGGATCGGATCCTGGATCTGCGGCAGCACCCGGTCCGTGAACTTTACGTAGTCCGTGAGGTACTGCTTGGGGTTGGTTCCAGGGATCTCGCGGTAACGCTCATCAAACAGGCGCTCGGTCGTGATCTCACCGCGAGCCACGGCCGCATCGAATTCCTCGCTGATGCGTTTGGCCGCCTCCACACCCAGGCGGATGATGGGCGTGTCCTGGGTTTCGATACCGCTTTCGGCAATGTATTCAATGAGCGTCTCACTGAGCACGAGCAGCCCTTCGATGCGCTCGTCGGCCTGCTGCAGGTTGGCTGAGGACAGCTCGACCCCTTCCGCCAGCGAGCCCAACTCCGACAACGTCGCATCGCAGGCCTGCAGATTGTCCGAGGTCGACTTGGCGATGGCGTCGATCTCGCGCCCGACGGTGTTGAACGCTTCGTCGGCGCGGATGATCACGCCTTTGACCTTTTCAGCGCCCGCCTGTGCCTTGCTGGCATGTTTGGTCGCTTCGCCGCTTTCCTTGATGAGGCCCTGGATCTGCTCGCCCAGAGCGCGCACGATATCGCTGATCCGGACGGTTGCCGTACGAGTTTCCTCGGCCAGTGTCTTCACTTCACCGGCCACGACCGCAAAGCCCCGACCGGCCTCGCCCGCCCGGGCCGCCTCGATACCGGCGTTCAGGGACAGCAGACGTGTCTGCTTCGCGATGCGTTGAATCGATTCGGCAACGCCCCCGACCTGCTCCAGCAGCTTGCTGAATGAGCACAGCCGCTCTTCGATGTGCGTCACCGCGCCGCTCAGGTCGCTGATGTGTTGGACGGCACCGCCGATCAAGGTACGGGATTCGGCAATCTCGCTGCCGGCTGCTGACGCAGCCTGCTGGGAGTCCTTGGCGGCGCGGTCGATTTCCCGGTTGCCGGAGACCATGGTCTGCGCGGCACTCTGCAGTCCCTTGAACTGGTCGGACTCGTTGGCAACGCGGGCGGTGACCTCCTCCAGGTTGCCGGCCACATCGGCCAGCTCCACACCCAGGGAGCCGATGCGCGAGGCGAGCTCGTTTACCAGCTCCGAGTCGTTGCCACGCGTCGCCTGCACGTCCGGCTCTTCTTTCAACGCTGCGTTCATGATCTCGACCTCAATAAGATTCTATGTAGAAGCGCTACGAGTAACATCCATCGACTCCGCCAGTGCCCGCAAACGTGCCGGGATTTCATGCAATCCCATTACCTGAACCGCAGCTCCCACCGCGACTGCTTCGCGCGGCATACCCCACACAACACTCGTTGCCTCATCCTGCGCGATCGTCGGTGACCCCGCGTCACGCATCTCTTTCAAACCCTCGGCGCCGTCCTTGCCCATGCCGGTCAGGATGACACCGATGGCATTGCGGCCCGCCTGTTGCGCCACGGAGCGGAACAACACATCGACGCTCGGCTTGTGGCGATTGACGGGCTGTCCGTCATCCAACTTGCAAACATATCGCGCATCATCGCGCACCAGCAGCAGATGGCGATCGCCCGGGGCAATGTAGACGTGACCCGGAAGGACCTGTTGACCGTCCTCGGCCTCGTACACAGTCATCTGGCAGCAGGCGTTCATGCGCCTGGCAAATGGGGTGCTGAATGCCTTGGGTATATGCTGAGCGATCACGATGCCAGGGGTGTCCGCCGGGAGTTGAGTCAACACTTCGCGGATGGCTTCAGTGCCACCGGTCGAGGCGCCGATGGCAATGATCCGGTCGGTCGTGCGGAACTGCCGGGGCGCCGCGGTCTTCGGCAGAACGGCATCGGCGCTGTATCTCGGCTGAATTGCGGAGGCACCGGCCGGCGCATCCGCGCTGTAGCGGCGAACACGGGCCCTGGCGGCGGCTTTGATCTTCGTGCACAGCTCTTCGGCGTAATCACCGAGCGTGGCGGCCAGATCGATCTTCGGCTTGGGAAGATAATC
>Ga0137412_10003856_pt1 | contig 11971 bp, 12 predicted proteins | sample CZODoug2_1_16fun_FD_122160 | JGI IMG/M metagenome (GOLD analysis project Ga0137412, IMG submission 122160) | Vadose zone soil fungal communities from Angelo Coast Range Reserve, California, USA - CZODoug2_1_16fungal (Hybrid Assembly) | ecosystem: Environmental > Terrestrial > Soil > Vadose zone...
CGTATCGCATCGAGGTCACGGCGAGCGTGTACTGCTCATCGACGACGAGGAGCCGGTGCTGGCCGCAACCGCCGAAGTGCTGTCGCGGCTCGGCTACGAGGCGGTGTCATTCTCCGATAGCCACGCCGCGCTCGCTGCATTCCAGGCCGCGCCCGAGCGATTCGACGTCGTCGTCACCGATGAAGCCATGCCCGGGCTCAGCGGGACGGGACTGGCGCGTGTATTGCGCCACCATCGGGCCGACTTGCCCATCGTGCTGCTGAGCGGTTATAGCGGCGCCATCCAGACGCGGCAGGCGCTCGCCGCCGGCGTCAGTGAACTTCTCACCAAGCCGATCCGGTCGCAGGAGATGGCCACCACGCTCGCACGGGTCCTGCACCGCACGGCCTGAAGATGCAGGCCCCGATCTAGGATCGATCATGCGGTCGGGGCCGCCGCAAAAAACCATCGCGGCCTTCAAGGCCTAGCCCACGCGGTTTGCGCCAGGTGACTCGACGCATTGCACGAGGGCGCCAGGTGGCTTCCGCTCCTCCTTCAATGACCATGCGAAGATGACCAGGCCGCCAACGGCCAATAGCGCTCCCACCCATCCGGTGGAAGCCCATCCCAAGCCGCCGACGATGGCAACGCCGCCCAACCACGCCCCCAGCGCATTGGCTATGTTGAAGGCGGAATGATTCAAGGCCGCCGCCAGTGTCTGTGCATCGGCGGCGACATCCATAAGCCGAAGCTGCAGCGCGGGCACGATCGCAACACCCGTACCGACGAGAAATACCGCGATGGTCGCCGTCCACGGGTTTCGTGCAGCGACGCTGAACAGGCACAGCACGACGACGTTCCACATCAGCACACCGCCGATCGTGCGCATCAGCGAGCGGTCGGCGAGCCAAGATCCGAGGAGATTTCCCAGGATCATGCCCGCACCGAACACGGCGAGCACGAGTGGTACGTAGCGCTCGGGCAGCCCCGACACCTGGGTCAGTGTCGGCGCGATATAGCTCAACACACAGAACAGGCCGCCGAACCCCACTGAGCCCACGCCAAGCGTCAGCCAGACCTGCTTGCGGCCAAGCGCGCTCAGCTCACGCGCGGCGCTCGCGCCCTTCACGGGAGCAACCGACGGCACGCAGCGGGAAATCAAAACGCACGTGGCGACACCAATGGCGCCCACCAAAACAAAGGCCGCGCGCCAGCCGAAGGTCTGTCCGATCCAGGTCGCCAACGGCACGCCGGCGAGCGTCGCGCCGGTCAGGCCCAACATCATGCGGCCGATTGCCCGAGCTCGTTGGTTGGCGGGCACCAGTGACGCGGCAACCAGCGAAGCGACGCCGAAATACGCGCCGTGCGGCAATCCCGCGACGAACCGAACAGTCATGAGGCTCGCGTAGCCGGGCGCCAGCGCGCTGGCAAAATTGCCGGCGGCAAAAAAGGCCATCAGTGCCAGCAACAAGCGATGACGCGCCCAGCGCGCGGCAATCACGGCGATCAGCGGCGCCCCGATCACAACCCCGAGCGCGTAGGCACTGATCACATGTCCCGCCGTGGGTACCGAAACTCCAAGGTCTCCGGCAACATTCGGCAGCAATCCCATGGTCACGAACTCGCCCGTACCGATCCCGAAGCCTCCGACAGCCAACGCCAATTCCGCCCAGCCGCTGGAGACTGCGTACGCGGTTTCAACCTCCGCAATTGACCTCATCTATACGACTCGCGTGACCATGGGACCGCCAGATTGGGGGGACGGCGTTGCGCCCCGGTTTCCGCGACTCGTTGTCAGCATTTCATTTGAAACTGCGCACCAACGCTGGGAAACCGCTGCGTAACCGGTATCCGGCATCGTGGCAACGTAACAATGTAGGAGCAGGCAATGAATATTTCATACACGAAGCGAATCCTGGTCATTTGTGCATATCTTGGAATGGCCGCTTACGGTCTGGGCGGCGGCGCCGCGCGGGCTGCAGCGCCGAATTCGGCGGCCGACGAGGAACTGAGCCAACGCGTGACGGCCGCGCTGCACGCCGATCCGTACTTCTATGACGAACATGTCCGGGTATCGATCGAAAAAGGCGACGTCGTGCTGCGCGGAATCGTCGCGAGCGAGTGGGATTTACGGGACGCGATACGCATCGCCAGCAAGGCTGCCGGTGACCGACGCGTGATCGACAATCTCTCGATCACGCAGGGCGGAAACCGCTAGGCAGCGCGCGGTTTCATCCGTAACCCATGCGCCCCGAAACGCAATACCCGGGAGATGTACCGCTCCCAGACTATATGCATTCATCGAAGAGGAGTTTTGCTCATGCGACAAGCTAGCGAGAATCAGTTGCAGGAACTCGGCACCGAGTCCGTGGATATTCCAGGTACTGCATTGCGTGTAGGGCGCGTGGCGCTTGGTACTTGGGCCATGGGCGGCTGGATGTGGGGCGGAACCGACGACCGCGAGTCCGTCGCCACGATACGCGCCGCGCTCGAGCAGGGCATCAACCTCATCGATACCGCGCCGGTGTACGGCTTTGGCGTGTCCGAGGAGATCGTCGGCAGAGCCGTTGCTCCGGCGGGCTTGAGGTCGCAGGCGGTTATCGCCACCAAGGTGGGCCTCGAATGGCGCGACGGCAAGGTTTACCGCAACGCGACCCGCGATCGAATCATGCAGGAGATCGATCAATCGTTGCGCAGGCTGCGCACCGACTACATCGATATCTACCAGGTTCATTGGCCCGATCCGCTCGTGCCCATCGAGGAAACCGCCGAGGCGATGCGCATGCTGCACGATCAGGGAAAAATTCGCGCCATCGGCGTCAGCAATTTCTCGGTCGCTCAAATGGAGCGCTTCCGAGAGGTTGCGCCTCTGCACGTGCTGCAGCCACCGTACAACCTGTTCGAACGAGCCATCGAATCCGACATTCTGCCCTACTGCCGCGCGAACAACATCGCAACTCTAGGCTACGGAGCGCTGTGCCGCGGTTTGCTGAGCGGCCGGATGCGCGCGGACACCGTTTTCGAAGGCGATGATCTACGCCGGGCCGACCCGAAGTTCCAGCCGCCCCGCTTCGCGCAATACCTCGAGGCCGTGCGGCAACTCGACAGACTCGCGCAGGATCGCTTCCTGCGGCGCGTGATTCACCTGGCCGTCCGTTGGATGCTCGATCAAGGCATCAGCGTGGCGCTCTGGGGGGGCCGTCGCCCCGATCAACTACGTGCGACGCTCGGCGTCGCAGGCTGGTCGCTCGATGCTGCAAGCCGAGGAAAAATCGATCGCATTTTGAGCGAGGCGATCACGGACCCGATCGGGCCCGAGTTCATGGCGCCCCTGCAAAGATCCTAATGACCGAAACTCGAGGAGATGTCGATATGAAGATAGGATTTATTGGACTGGGCCGAATGGGATCGGCGATGGCGGCGAATCTCCTGAAGGCTGGACACGAAGTCACCGTGTTCAACCGCAGCCCCGAGAAGAGCCGCTCGCTCCTGGACCTTGGTGCGCACCGAGCCACCAGCATTGCGGACGCATGCAACGGTGAGGCGGTCATTACAATGCTCGCGGACGATGCGGCGCTCACCCACGTCGCATTGATGAACGACGGCATCGTCGGAAAACTCTCCAAGGGCGCGATCCATATTTCCATGAGCACGATCAGCGTCGCGCTGTCTAAAGAACTGGCACGGGCGCACGCTGAGGCCGGGCAACGCTTCGTCGCCGCGCCGGTGTTCGGCCGTCCCGAGGCGGCTGCCGCGGCAAAGCTTTTCATCGTGACCGCGGGCGACCCGACAGCGGTCGAGGCGTGCCAACCACTCCTCGGCGCGATGGGACAAAAGGTGTTTTCGATCGGCACGGAGCCGGCGGCCGCCAATCTGGTCAAGCTGAGTGGAAACTTTCTGCTGGCATCCGCCATCGAGGCCCTGGGCGAGGCGATTGCGCTCGTCGGCAAGGCCGGCGTTGATCGCCAGGTCTTCGTGGATCTGCTCACCTCTTCAATTTTTCCCGCACCGGTGTACAAGACCTACGGCGGCTTGATCGCCGACAACAAGTTTCAGCCGGCGAATTTCGCCGCGCCACTCGGATTCAAGGATATCCGCCTTACGTTGGCTGCCGCCGAGTCTCTTCGCGTGCCCATGCCGCTCGGCAGCCTTCTGCACGCGCGATTCCTCCGGGTCATCGCTCACGGTGGCGACAACCTCGATTGGGCCGCGATCGGCGGCCTTGCGACGCAGGATGCGAACCCGGATTGAACGATGGATCGCGGCCAGAGCTCTTCCACCGTCCGAATGAACCGCGGAGATCAGCATGCGTTTACTAATCGCCATCGTCGTGTTCATGTGTTTTGCAGTCGTTGCCGTCTTCGCCGTACTGAGCGTGCTTGCGGATCTCTTGACGACGAATGCCGATCAACCATCCACGTTGTCCGATAAAGACGTCTTGCCTCAGTCCGCTTACCCCACGACGGAGAAACACCGTGGCGAGCGAACCATCCAGCTCTCATACGATCGTGATTGACAATTTGCCCCGCTCGAACGCGGCGCGCAACGGCTCCCTGCCATGAGCATGAGCGTCATGTTGTTGCTCGCCTCCTTCGTCCTCTCGCTGGGCGGCCTGTTCGTATTTATTGCCTCCATGACGCGTGGCCTGTTCGGAACGCCGGAGGAAGGTTCGCGGGTTATCTTCGCCCCCGATGAGGAGGACACGAGTGAAGAGCCCGCCGCGAGCCCGGCGGACCAGGCGCGGCTGCAGGCCGAAATGCGCGGCCTCGCTGCCGGCGGCCCGTCGGTTGAAATGAGCGCAGCCGATCTGGCGGCCCGTATCAAGGCTGACCAGTCGAGCGCAGGGCCCGTGCTCTTGTGCCTGAGTTTTGCAGTGCTCTGGTTGGTGCTAGGTTCCTTGGCCGGTCTCACCTCATCGCTAAAACTGCATCTGCCTGACTGGTTGGATGGCCAGGCTTGGCTCACCTTTGGGCGTATTCGTCCATCTCATTTAAATGCAGTCATCTATGGCTGGAGCTCGCTCGCCGGCGTGGGAGTCGCGCTGTGGCTTATTCCGCGTCTTCTCAAAACGGAGCTGATCGGCGGACGCTACGCCATCGCGGGAGCGGTGCTTTGGAATGTCGGTGTGGCAGGCGGCATCGCGGCGATCCTATCGGGACATAGCTCTGGCCTCGAGTGGCTGGAGTTTCCGTTTCCCGCCGCCTGCCTGCTTACCGTCGGTGGTGCACTGATGGGAGTGCCGCTGATCCTTACGATGAAGCATCGGCAGGTAAAACACCTGTACGTGTCGGTTTGGTATCTCGGCGCGGCATTGCTGTGGTTTCCGTTGCTGTACGCAGTGGCCAATGCGCCCGGCGTGCATTTTGGGGTGGAGCAAGCCACGATGAACTGGTGGTACGGGCACAACGTCCTAGGTCTGTGGTTTACACCTCTTGGCTTGGCTGCCGCCTACTACTTTATTCCGAAGGTATTGGGCACCCCGATCTATTCCTACAATCTCTCTCTGCTCGGCTTTTGGACCTTGGCATTCTTCTATAGCCAAGTAGGTGGGCACCATTTGATCGGCGGGCCGGTCCCGACCTGGTTAATCACACTGTCGATCGTTCAAAGCCTGATGATGATCGTGCCCGTGTTCGCGGTTGCAGTGAACCAGCACATGACCGTCGTCGGGCATTTTCGCGCACTGCGCTATTCGCCGACGCTGCGTTTCATCGTATTGGGCGCAATGATGTATACGCTTGCGTCGCTGCAGGGCTCGATCGAAGCGCTTCGCTCGGTGAATACGATTACCCACTTTACTCATTTCACCGTGGCACACGCGCATCTCGGTCTCTATGGTTTCTTTGCCATGGTCATGTTCGGCAGTATTTACTTCGTCATGCCGCGCGTGCTGGAACGTGAATGGCCCCACGCGGCTTTGATCTCGTTGCACTTCTGGCTGGTGGTCGGTGGTTTTGCGATTTATTTCATTGGGCTCTCCATCGGTGGCTGGCTGCAAGGCTTGGCGATGCTCGATGCCAAACAGCCGTTCATGGCCTCGGTGGCGGTAACGCTGCCTTACCTGCAAGCTCGATCACTCGGCGGCGCGCTGATGACGCTCGGGCATCTCGCTTTTGGCGCGCACTTTTTTCTGATGATCTTCAGTCTAAAGCAACGTGAGGCCGGCGCGACACGCTTCGGCTTCCTAAGCATGTCCCGCAACGACGTATCTCAAGTGCGGCTGTGAGCGGGCAAATCAGCGAATTCAAACTCGTGACAGGTGCGCTCGCGACGCTTGCGCTGGCCGTGTCGGCACTGGTGCTGATGCCCTACTATCTGCTGCATGGGGTAAGACCACCGCAGGGGTTGAAGCCCTATACCGAGCAGCAATTGCGCGGGCGAGCCGTGTACGTCAAGGACGGCTGCGTGTATTGCCATTCGCAGCAGCCCCGCGATCCCGGTCAAGCGCCCGACAATACGCGCGGTTGGGGTCGGCCGTCGGTGGCCGCCGACTACGCGTACGACAAGCCCCACCTACTCGGCACAATGCGCACGGGACCGGACTTGTTCAACATCGCCGCCCGGCAGCCCAGCGAAGACTGGAATCTAGGTCATCTGTATCAGCCGAGGGCATACACGCCAGGTTCCATCATGCCCGCCTTCCCGTTCTTGTTCACCGAGGTCAGGGGTCCGACAGCCGCCGGTGAGAAGGCCGTCAACGTGCCGCCGTCCTATGCCAAACCGGGCGTAACGGTGTTGCCGACCCAGCAGGCGAAGGATTTGGTTGCCTATCTCCTGTCGCTCGATCACACCTATCCGGTATTGCAGGCCCAGGCGGCGCAACCGTGAATCCGCCGCGCGACTCGAAGATGGCGGCGCAGGTGCGCGAACAGCGTGACCCTGCCGAACGGTTTCGTCCGTTGCCCTGGTTCCTCGTCATGCTCATCGGCGCCATGGCGATGTGGGGCGTGTTCTACATCTATGACATGAAGGGTAATTTGGATTCCACCTATGGCGACAGCCGCACGCCCGGTGCGCTGATGGCATCGGCCGGCGCTGCGCCGGCGTCGAGCGGCGCAGCGGTCGATGGCGCTCAGATCTTCGCCGCCAAGTGCGTGGCTTGTCACCAGGCCTCCGGGTTAGGTCTTCCCGGTGTATTTCCGCCTCTCGCCGGATCCGAATGGGTGCTGGGCAGCGATAAAATATTGGTGCAAATTCCGCTGCACGGCATCAGCGGCTCCGTCCAAGTAAAAGGTACGACTTACAACGGTGCGATGCCGGTATTCAATGCGCTGAGCGATGCCGAAATTGCGGCGGTTTTGAGCTACGTGCGGAGTACGTGGGGTAATAGCGCAGCCGGCGTATCGCCCGCAACGGTGGCGGCCGGTCGCAAGGCGACTCAGTCGCGCAGCACCCCATTTGCCAACGGGGATGAGATCAAACAGTCCGGCGGTTTATGACTCGCACCCTGATCGCCTCGTTGGCAGTGCTGATGGCCGGTGTTCTCGCCTTCGCCGGCCTGACAAGGGGCTTCACGGTGCTCACGGCGGAGAGCGCCCGCCGTCAGGCGGTGGCTGCTGCGCCGATCCCAATCCCTGAATTGATCGGAATCGATCAGCGGGGGACGCGACGCCGGGTGTTTGAGAGCGCGGAGCGCCGAGTTGTGATCGTCGACTTTATCTATACCCGCTGCACGAGTCTGTGCTCGGCACTGGGAAGCAGCTATCAGCGGCTGCAATCAGCCATTGAAGCGCAGCATCTTGAGCACGCGGTACGCCTCGTGACGGTGAGCTTCGATCCCGCGCACGACACGCAGGAGGTCATCCATGAATACGGGCGGAGTTTGGGTGCCAAACCCAACATTTGGACTATATTGCAGCCGCTCGATCCCGAGGCCTTGCGGCGCTCGCTCAAGGTATTCGGTGTCGTGGCGACACCCGCGCCCCAGGGCCAATTCGCGCACAACGCAGCATTCCATGTCATCGACCGGCGCGGCAGACTTGCCCGGATAATCGACATATCAAAACCAGATGCCGCCCTATCCGCCGCTCGCCGGCTATATGGCGGATCATGAACGCAAGCCGCGATCGCGTGGTGCCCGCCGCTGTGACGTTGCTCGCCGCGGCTTCGTCGCTACCGCCTCTAAGCACGCTGCTCATGCGATTCATGCTCACGCAGATGTTGGTACAGATTCCGTTGATCTTCCTGGCCGCAGCCTCTTTGTCGGTGCATATTCGATTGCCTACGGAGACACGTTGGATGCAATGGAATGCGCAAGGCGCACCAGGATTGTTGTTCTCGGCGATTGTCCTGGCGTTTTGGATGACGCCGATCGCACTCGACGGTGCCGCAGCTGATTCCCTCTGGGAGACGGGAAAGATCGCGTCGGTGCTGGCCGCCGGCAGCAGCGCGGGGATCTCTTGGCGGCTGGGATCCGGCGTTGCGCATGCATTTTACGTAGGCAACATGGTTTGGATGACAGTAACGGCAGGTATGCTCTACCAGGAATCCACGGAACGGCTTTGCAATGCGTACCTATGGAATGACCAAGCGATTACCGGTCAAGCGCTCGTCGGCGTGTCGATCGTACTCGCCGTAACTTGGGTGTTGGAGTTCGCCGGGAGGAACGTGAGGCAGTCGTCACGTACCGGCGGGGACGCGCAGGGCGCCGATTCCCCGCCGGCATAGATCAGATCCGTGCGCGGGCGGGCCGTTAAGGCTTCTTCGCCCAGACCTTGCACCAGCCACCGCCAGCTACGCTTTTCCCGACGAAGATATTGCAACCCCCTTGTGCATCGCCGGGCTTGCCCTGAAATTGCGCGCAGTTTGAGCAAGTCTGATCGGGCTTATGGGTTGGATTCGCAGATGCGTCGACCTTTGACGAATCGCTCACGTACGCCAACGATTTCGCGGTCGGATCGCTCGGATCCAACGGTGCGAGCGCGGCGGCGGCCGCGTTTCTGCCGAGGTATAGCCCCGGCAGAAATGCGCCGGCTACGAGCGCGTAATTGACGACTGTGCGGCGTGAAATTGGTTTTTGCATGGTCATGGTCCTCTCGGTTGAAATATTCGTTTCACAGACTCCTGGCCGGCGTCAGCGAACTGAGCCAGGCCGCGATGGCCTGAATCGACTCATCGTCGAGGGTCTGCGCCACGCCGCCCATGATGAAGTCGTTGGTGGTGTCATGCGGCAGGTTCTTGTGAAAGCTCGTGAGCCGCGCAATGAGATACGGCGCGTACTGCCCGCGCAGCGACGGATAGGCGGCATATTGGCCGGTGCTGATCGAGGGTCCCCCGGCCTCGGCGCCGTGGCATCCCTGACAGGGCGGGATGCCGCGTGCAGGATCGCCAGCAAGAAACAGCGCCTCGCCCTTACCGGGTGCCGCCGCGGCGGGGGCAGTCGCCGGCGGCGTCTGTGACGAAAAATACGAGGCCAGATCGCGCATGTCAGTGTCGCTCAAGCTGGCAACGTTCGGCGTCATGGGCGACACGGAATAGTACGGATCCTTCGGATCGGCCCGCTTGAAGGAAACGAGCCGGCGATACAGATAGTCGGCCCGCTGGCCCGCTAGGCGCGGAAACGTGGGGGCTACGGATACCCCGTTCGCCCCATGGCAGGCAAAGCACACGGCCGCCTTTTTAGCGCCGGCCGCTGCATCGCCGTGGACCGGATCGAGGTGCCGCAGGTCCGCATAGCGCGGCGCAGCCGCCAGCTCGCTCGCCGCCATCAGGAGTAACGCACCCACGGCAACGCCGACCGGCGAGCTGAACATGCGGCTGGATTCTCTCACCGCGCGCCTCATAGCTTGACGTTGACGAACAGGCCGACCATGTTCGTCTTGTACGCTTGAGGGCCGCCGTCGGTATACAGGCTGTTGCCGTACACCAATGTGTTGTTAAACCCGGCATAGTGCCAATCGCTGATCTGACCATGCTCGTAGTAGTCGTAGAGGCGCACCGTCGCGCGATCACTCAACGGCACTGTGAAGCTCATCGTCAGGGAATTGACAATGTTCGTCATCGCGGGAAACTGGCTGCCCGCCGTGGGAGCCACGGAGGCGTACGTCAGGGCGCCGGGCGAGGAAAAATTGTAGCTGGTGATGCCGCGCGACGCCTGGTAGTTCCAACTGAAATCCAAACGCGTCGGCCCGACATAGCGCGTGGCGCCGAAAGAGTGAGTCAGTGAGGCGCCGCCCGACCAGTTGCGCTGTTTATCGGCCGCCCACCATCGGTTCGCGAGCGGATACGTCGAGCCGCCAAGCACGTCATTCGGGGTATCCGTTGCATCGTTGACGTTCGCCATGTGCATGCTCGAACGATCGAGACCGACCCATGCACTCATGCTGGTGAGCGTCTGGAACTGCCACTCCCATTGCAACATGGCCGAGGAGGTATTGTAGCCTTGACGGCCGATCTGCGTCGGATACTGATTCCAATCGCCGCGCACGGACGCCGTGACGGTCATGTCGGGACGCGGCATCAGTGTCGCCATCAAATCGACTTTGTTCTCCCGGCGATCCGAAATGTCGTACTTGCGCTGGGCGTTGACGGTCCAAGCCGTGACCGTGTCATCCGACGGTACGAACCCGGGCAGGTTCTGGAAGAACGCGAAGGCATACGGGTCGGAGTTGTAGACGCTCCCCGATCGCTTCAAATACGTGTAATTGAACCGGAATGTGAGCCAGCTGAGGTTTTTATCCGTCCAATTGAGCTTGATGGTGTGGTCATCGACATAGCTTACTTCCCGATGCGCCGGGCTGTAGTGGTCGAAGGTGTACGTCAGGCCGACCGTGTCGTGCCGGGAGAATTTCCAGTCGGCGCCGCCGTACGCCTCGATCGTCTGCCAGCTGTAGGGAATGCTCTTCACCTGCACATCGCCGGTCACGGGATACGTCACCGGATTCCAGATTCCCGGACCGGGCACGACGCTGCCCTGCGCGCCGTTCTCGGCCACATAGCCGTAAGAGCCGTTCTGCGGGTTGTACATCAGGTACTGATTGCGATAGTCCTCACGATAGTATTTCGCACCGGCGCGAACGCTCAGGTCGCTGGTCGGCTGTAACACCAGCGTGCCTTGGGTCAGGGTCGTGACGATGCTCATGTTCGCCGTCGTCCGCGAGAGCGCCGCCGTCGTATTCCATTGGCTGCAGGGAAACAGCTGTGGATTTTGCGGCCCTAAGGCGAATGTGCCGGTGGAAGAGAGCCCGAACGTACCCTGGCAATTGGTGGGAGGAATGAGGTTGTCGTTTTGATTCATTTCCCCGACACCGGCAGTCAGCGAGGCCTCGCCGTTCATCGGCAGCAAGCGGGTGACCGTCGCGTGCAGGTTGTGATAGTCGTTATCCGGCTCCATCGACATCTGACCCTGGCTGATGGGCGAGGACACCGTTCCCGGCACCAGCGGCGGCCCCAGTACGTAAGGATCCTGGAACGTATAGGAAAGATAGCGGTCGCGATAAATCGATCCCGAATAGCCGATATCGAAGCGCCATTCGGAGCCGGCGTAGCGCGCGCCCGCGTTGATATTGACGGTGCTGTCGTCGATCGGCTTGACCGTTTCCAGAACATTGCCACCTATGCCGTCGAAATCGAAGAAGAACGGTCCGCCGTAAGGCCGGGTGCCCTTACGCTGTTCGTCGCTGGCATTGAGGTACACGGTCCAATGCGGCGTGATATAGGCGGAGAGCGCGATGCCCTGCTTGTTGCGCCGGGTTCCGAGCCAAGACTCCGGTGCTGCAGCCGAGGCCGCTGCGACTTGAGCCTGCGTGCTGCCGCCGGGAACGAGACCGCCGGCCAGCGTGAGGTTACTGCTTCCCACGCCGTTGAAGATCGACTTCGCGTCGGTCGACAGGAGATTCGGCATGTCGCGCACGAAAATCTCCGCTTTGTAGGCACCCGCCTTGCCATACACGGCTTCGTAATACTGATCCTCGGCGCTGATCCGGCTCCCGCGCGCCTCGGCGTAGCTGCCGTCGGACGGCCGCTCGGCGTTCACGTCGAAGTCGAATGCCGG
>Ga0137412_10003857_pt1 | contig 11970 bp, 11 predicted proteins | sample CZODoug2_1_16fun_FD_122160 | JGI IMG/M metagenome (GOLD analysis project Ga0137412, IMG submission 122160) | Vadose zone soil fungal communities from Angelo Coast Range Reserve, California, USA - CZODoug2_1_16fungal (Hybrid Assembly) | ecosystem: Environmental > Terrestrial > Soil > Vadose zone...
GAGGTCTTCGCCGAGGCCGGGCTGCCCGAGGGCGTGCTGTCGATCGTCCCCGGCGGGATCGAGACCGGACAGGCGCTGACGTCCAACCCCGACATCGACATCTTCTCCTTCACCGGAAGCTCGGCCGTGGGCAAGGAGATCGGCAAGCGCGCCGCCGAAATGCTCAAGCCGTGCACCCTGGAGCTCGGCGGAAAATCGGCAGCCATCCTGCTCGAGGACGTCGACCTGGCCGCCTCCGTCCCGATGCTGGTGTTCTCCGGAATCATGAACACCGGGCAGGCCTGCGTGGCCCAGACTCGCATCCTCGCACCGCGCTCGCGGTACGAGGAAATCGTCGACGCGGTAGGCAATTTCGCGGCATCGCTTCCTGTCGGGCCGCCGTCGGACCCGGGTGCGCAAATCGGCTCGCTGATCTCGGAGAAGCAGCGGGCCCGCGTCGAGGGATATATCGCCAAGGGCATCGAGGAAGGCGCACGACTGGTGACCGGCGGCGGGCGTCCCGAAGGCCTGGACAACGGCTTCTACGTCCAACCGACCGTGTTCGCCGACGTCGACAACAAGATGACGATCGCGCAGGAAGAGATCTTCGGCCCGGTGCTGAGCATCATTCCCTACGACACCGAAGAGGACGCGATCAAGATCGCCAACGACTCGGCGTACGGACTGGCCGGCAGTGTGTGGACCAGCAACGTGCCGCGCGGCATCGAGATCTCCGAGCAGATCCGCACTGGCACCTACGCGATCAACTGGTACGCGTTCGACCCCTGCTGTCCGTTCGGCGGTTACAAGAACTCCGGCATCGGTCGCGAGAACGGGCCGGAGGGCGTCGAGCACTTCACCCAGCAGAAGAGTGTGCTGATGCCGATGGGCTACACCACCGACAGCTAGCGCGTCGCTGGCCGCGAGTATGCGGCTATCCGCACTTTTCGCGGCCGAGTATGCGGCTAGCCGCCCCCTCGAGCCAACAGCGCCAGGCGTTGATTCAGCGCGCCGTGGAAGTGGCCGATGGCGCTTTCGTGGCGTCCGAACTCCACGAAGGCATTTGCGCCGGCGTGTAAGCCGCGCTGCACACCCGCCGACATTTCGTTGTCCTCCAACGCACCCCGCGTGAGCAGGGAGGGGCCCGATCCGGCCTCGCTCTGTCGACCGACCGCGATCAGCGCCGCTTCTGCGGTCTCCGGCGTGGCGAGGAGATAGGTGGTGATCATCGAGTGGTCGACATCGATCGGGTCGACGACGACCACGATCACCTGGTCCGGAAACGTCGCCACCATGACGTTCGGGAACAGCTGATAAACGAACGTCATGCGCTGCTGGGTGGTCCACGTCGACTCCGGGCGGCTTCGGAGCCTTTCTATGTTGCGGTACGGGAAAGTGATTCGGCTGTTGGGGCCAAAACATTCCACCACGGTCAGATCGTCGTATTGCAATGGGTAGAAGGTCTCACGGTGGGTTGATTGAATGTGATAACCCTCCAGAAATTGCTCGACGAGCACCTTCCAATTTATCGGTCGCACGACGGACTCCGATGCGATGAGGCGCTCGGCCGGCAAAAGCTTGCTGCGCCAAGGACTCCCGTCGGTCAGTGTTGTCATCGCGTCCTGGGCGCACGCATGCAACGAACTCTGCGCCACAGCCGGCTCCAGCTCACCGATGACGATGAGACCATCGACCTCGACGCTGGTGACTTCGACCAGACCGCGCGTCGCCATGTTCAAATCCGGGAAGGCGTCCGCGTGCGGAACATGTGCAAGTGAGCCATCGAGCCGATAAGTCCAGCCGTGGTATCGGCATACCAGTGCGTGAGAACACCCTGCACCCTCGACGAGCGGCATCCCTCGATGACGGCAGGCGTTGCGGAATACCCTTGCACGCCCATCGTTGCCACGAACCGCGCACAGGGGTGTCCCGAGACAGACCCGTTCGACGTGGTCGCCCGGATTCGGGATGGTCGCCGACGGAATGAACACGCTGGGAAGCGCGCGCAGCAGCCGCAGTTCGTCCGCGAAACGGACAGGTTCGAGATAGTTTTCGACCGGCTCGCGCCACGCCTCACCTTCGTCGGTCGTCCCCGCGTCGATATGAGCGAGCACCCTGCGCACGATCTGCACATCGTCGGCAACGGCGCACGTTCGTTCAACCGCAGTCATAACCTGGACTCCTGACGGGGTTCGATATCTGCGCTGTAGCACGAACGGTAGGCTAAAGATGAAGTGACGTCAATTTATTTTTGCTACGCTCATCCCGTGATCACGACCGCTGAACCGAGGACTCAAAAGGGGCGTGCGACGCGTGAACGGCTACTCGCCTGCGCCCGCGACACCGCTATTGCCAACGATGGTCACCTCGAGATCGCCTGGGTCGCAGAGGCTGCAGGCGTCGTGCCAAGCTTGGTCAATCGCTATTTCGGCTCGCGGGCAGGACTCGTCAGCGCGCTGCTGCACGACTTCTTCGGTCGTCTGCGCGTCCAGGTTCTTGACCTCAATCTCGATGACCAGGGTACGTGGCTGCAGCACGAGCGCATCCGCCTCGAGAAGGGTGTGCACTTCCACTACACCGATCCGGCCGCGGTCGTCATCTACACCCGGCTATCTCGCGAACCCGAGGTCGCGTTGACCGAGAACCGGCACATCGACGAGATTGTCAAACACGCTGCCGCCAACATTCGTCGCGGCCAGAAGCGTGGCGAACTCCCGTCATCCGTCGATCCCGAGCTCGCCGGCGCAGCGATGTTCGGTGCGATGCAGCGGGTGATGGTCACCGCGCTGGGCCGCACCCCGCGTCCCCGACCAGACCGAGTCGTCGAAGTTCTGTGGCGGCAGATCGCCGCTGCCGTCGAGATCGACCCGTGACGGGTCAGAACGCCTCCTCGCGAAGCTGCATGACCGCGAGGTCGACATTGGCCGCGATCTCGCGTTCAGCAGTCAACCGCGGCAGCACGTTCTTGACGAAAAACTTTGCCGTAGTGACCTTTCCGGCATAAAACGCACTATCGGCCGGTGACGGGTCGCCGTCGAGTGCCGTCAGCGCTATCTCCGCCTGCCGAAGTAGCAGCCAGCCGATCAGCAGGTCACCGACCGCGAGCAGGAAACGCACCGACTCCAAACCCACGCGGTAAAGCTCGCTGGCGCTCTGCTGGGAATCGATCAGATACCCGGTCATGGTCGCGACCCAGGCTTGCAGGTCGTCGACCGCGGTGGCCAACTGCTTGCGCGCGTCGACGAGTTCGGGGCGCGCTTCCTCGCTGTCGATGAACGACTCGATCTGCGTGACGAGGTGGCCCAGTGCCGCGCCCTGGTCGCGGACGATCTTGCGAAAGAAGAAGTCCTGCGCCTGAATCGCGGTGGTGCCTTCGTAGAGGCTGTCGATCTTGGCGTCACGGATGTATTGCTCGATGGGGTAATCCTGCAGGAAGCCGGACCCACCAAATGTCTGCAGTGATTCGGTCAACGTTTGATAGGCCCGCTCGGAGCCGACGCCCTTGACGATCGGTAGCAGCAGATCGTTGACCCGCTCCGCCAACTCCGGGTCGGCACCGGACACGATGGCGGCTGCCGCCGCGTCCTGGTGGGCTGCGGTGTAGAGGTAGAGCGCGCGCAGGCCTTCGGCGTAGGACTTTTGAGTCATCAGCGCCCGACGCACGTCGGGATGGTGAATGATGGTGACCCGCGGCGCGGTCTTGTCGGTCATCTGGGTCAGGTCGGCTCCCTGAATCCGAGTCTTGGCGTAATCCAACGCATTCAGGTAACCCGTCGATAATGTTCCAATAGCTTTGGTGCCCACCATCATTCGGGCGTACTCGATGATCCGGAACATCTGCGCGATGCCGTTGTGGCTGTCCCCGACCAGCCATCCCTTCGCCGGGACTCCGTGCTGGCCGAAGGTCAGTTCGCAGGTGGCCGAAACCTTCAGGCCCATCTTGTGTTCCAGTCCGGTGACGAACACCCCGTTGCGCTCGCCCGGCTCACCGGTCTTCGGGTCGAGCAGGAACTTGGGCACCAGGAAGAGGCTCAGCCCCTTGGTGCCCGGTCCAGCACCTTCGGGCCGGGCCAGCACCAGGTGGAAGATGTTCTCGAAGACATCGTCGCTGTCGCCACTGGTGATGAACCGCTTGACGCCGTCGATGTGCCAGGTGCCGTCGCCCTGGTCGACCGCTTTGGTCCGGCCGGCGCCGACGTCGGACCCGGCGTCGGGTTCGGTGAGCACCATCGTCGCGCCCCAGTTGCGATCGATCGCGAGCGATGCCCAATGCCGTTGCTGCTCATTGCCGATCCCGTAGAGGATGTTCGCCATAAACGGCCCGGCCATGTACATGAACACGGCGGGGTTGGCGCCGAGCACCAACTCGTTGATCGCCCATTGCACCATCGACGGCGCGGGTACACCGCCGACGGCTTCTTCGAGTCCGACCCGGAACCATTCGCCTCCTCGCCACGCGTCCAGTGACTTCTTGAACGGCTCAGGCAGGGTGACGACGTGGGTGTCGGGGTCGAACGTCGGCGGGCGGCGGTCGCTTTCGGCGAACGACTCGGCCACCGGCCCCTCGGCCAACCGGGCGGCCTCGGAAAGCATCTGCCGTACCGAGTCGCCGTCGAGGTCCCCGAATGCGTCGTCGGCCAGCACCTTCTCCAAGGCCAGCGATTCGAACAGGTTGAACTCGAGGTCGCGCACATTGCTCTTGTAGTGGCCCATCGCTGACGCCTTTCAATCGCCTGGGCTGAGCCTAACCCCGCTTTAGCGCCCCTGGAATTGGGCTTTGCGACGCTCGATGAACGACTGCACGCCTTCGCCGGCGTCGGCGGTGGCGAACAGCGCCGCCACGTCGGGCCGTAGTCGCTCGATGGCAGCGGCGTCGCCCTGCTCGCGGGCCAGGTGCGCCGAGGCCAGCGTGGCCTGCACGGCCAGCGGCGCCGCGCGTTCGGCGATGGTCTGGGCGACCTCCCGCGCACGCGCCAACGCAGCGGCGCCGTCATCGGCGACTTCCTGCACCAGGCCGATGCGGTGGGCCTCGGCGGCGTCGAACTCGTCGCCGGTGAGCAGCCACCGCATCGCGTTGCCCCACCCGCCCGCACGGGGAAGCCGCAGCGTCGCGCCGCCGAACGGATAGATGCCACGCTGCACCTCGAGCTGGGCGAAGCGGGTGCCCGTCGCCGCGACGCGGATGTCGGCGGCCAGCAGCAGTTCGATACCCAGCGTCATGCACCAACCGTGCGCCGCGGCGACAAGCGGCGTGGTCCACGAACCGTCCAGGCGCCACGGGTCTCGTCCGTCGGCGGGCAACGGGAGATCGCCGGACGCGATGTTGGGACCGACATCGACCAGGTCAAGACCGCCGGTGAAGTGCTCGCCATGCGCGTACAGCACGCCGGCGCGCACCGATGCGTCGGACTCCAGCAGTCCGTAGGCGCGGGACAGGTCGGTGAGCATCGCCTGGTTGAAGGCGTTGCGCTTGTCCGGTCGATTCAGCCCGATCAGCAGGACGTGACCGTCCCGTTCGAGCGTCACGGTTTCCAGGTTCGGGAGTGCAGCAGTTGAGCCAGGCATCCGCCGAGTCAAGCGCATATAGCATGAATATGCAATAGGGCATAAAACTTAATCTGGTTGACAGAAAGGGCCTGTTCGTCGAGTCCGACCAGTTTGGCTGTTTAGGTATCTATCCAGCAACGGAGGCCGATTCGGTTTGCTTGCTGGACGCCAGTCTTATATGGTCTACCCCATAATCATGGGTCGGCAGATCCGGCGCATGGGGGCAGCAGGAGAAGATCATGCTGATCATCGAACTCAACGTCGGCGGATACCGCTTCAGCGGGGAGTGGGCCGGGCTGCGCCGCAGCACGCTGCGGCCCGCGCGGTTCAATCCGCGGACAATCCAATGGCGGATGCCGCAGCTACGCCACACCCCCGCGGCCTGACGGTCGACGGGTAGCAGGAACACACCGCCATGTCCTTAGCGACGCATGCCCCGCGCAAGCGCGGCGATACCCGAACCAGAATGCTGATCAGCGCCGCCGAGGTGATGCGCGAACGCGGTGCCGCGGGCGTGACCATCGACGAGGTGCTGACCCGTAGCGGTGCGCCGCGCGGCTCCGTGTACTACCACTTTCCGGACGGCCGTAATCAGATCCTCGCCGAGGCGCTGCAATACGCCGGGGATGCGATCGCCGCCGACATCGACGACGCCGCCGGCCGCGGTGCCAAAGTGCTGCTCCGGCAATTCGTCGACTTCTGGGAACGCGTGCTCGCCGAAAGCGATTTCCACGCCGGCTGCCCGGTGGTCGCCGCAGCGATCGGCTCAGGCGATGACGAAGTCCGGTTGTCTGCCGAAGCGGCGCGGATCTTCGCGCACTGGCGCACGGCGCTGACATCGGCGTTCGTCGCCGACGGCTTCGTCGAGTCAGACGCCGATTCGCTGGCGGTGATGTCGATCGCGACGCTGGAAGGCGCCGTCGTGCTGTGCCGATCCACGCGCAGCAGTGAACCGCTGCACAAGGTCTACGAGCAGCTTGAATTCCTGGTCAAGGCAAGGGAATTCGTCCGCCGCAACGGACTGCCGGATCGCCGCGACTGACTAGTCGCTGGCCGGTAGCGGCTTGGCCTCCTTGAGGCTCAGCGCGGTCTGGCCGACGGCCAACGTTCCGGCGCCGGCCTTGGTGACCAGCACCTCGGCACCGGCCTCGTCCACGTAACGCTTGCCCATCACCGCGCCGTCGGAGAACGCCGGATCCAACTCGCCGGAACGCTCAGCACCCAACTCCACCATCGGCGCCCCACCACAGCGCAGGTCGTCGAGGGTGTCTGCGCTGCGCACGACGATGACCTGGGTGTCGCAAACCTGGCTGGCCAAACGGGTTCCGTTTTTGATCATGATCTCGATCCTCGGTTCGGTCACTGCTCGGCCGGGGCGGCGCGAAGCTCTTCGACGATTTCGCGGCGCAGCACCTTGCCCGTCGCGTTGGTGGGCAGCTCGTCGCGAAAGACTACCCGGTCAGGGGTGCGTGACCCCCGCAAACTTTTGCGGACGTGCTCGCGCAATTCCTCGGGGTCAGGCTCGGCGCCGACGGCCGGTACCACCACCGCGACGATCGCCTGTCCCCACTGCGGATCGTCGACGCCGACCACCGCAACATCGCGCACATGCGGGTGCTCAGCCAGCACGTCTTCCAGCTCAGCGGGCGCGATGTTCTCCCCGCCGCGGATGATCGTGTCGTCGCTACGGCCGCCGATGAACAGGTAGCCGCCCTGGTCGAGGGTGGCGATGTCCTTGGTCGGAAACCAGCCGTCGGCGTCGAGCACCGAGCCGACCCCGGTGTAGCGACCGGAGACCTGCTCACCACGAACGAACAGCTCGCCGGTCTGCCCGGCTGGCAGCACGGCGCCGGCCTCGTCGCGAATCTGCACCTCGACGCTCGGGACCGGCTGCCCAACCGAAGCCAACCGACGGACCACGGCCGGGTCGGCTGCGGCCTGTGCGTCACGGTGGTCGTCGGGAGTCAGCACGGCGATCGTCGAACTGGTCTCGGTCAGCCCATAGGCGTTGACGAAGCCGACGTGCGGCAACAGCTCCAGAGCCTTGCGCACCAGGGGCAACGGCACCTTGGACCCGCCGTAGGCCAGGTTGCGCAGCGACGGCAGGCGATGCTGTCCGCCCTCCAACACGGTCACGATGCGGTCCAGCATGGTCGGCACCACCGTCGCGCTGGTGACGTGCTCGGCGTCGATCAGGCGCACCCACTCCTCGGGATCGAAGATCGGGAGATAGACCATCTTCCGGCCGGCGTACAGGTTCGACAGGGCCGCGCTGACCCCCGCGATGTGGTACGGCGGCACGCAGATCAACGCGGCATCGGTCGGCTCGGCCGACCCGAATTCGACTGTGCCCGTGACGTAACTGGTCAGGTTGTTGTGGGTGAGCTCGACGGCTTTGGGTTGCGACGTGGTGCCCGACGTGAACAGCACAATGCCGACCGAGTCCGGGTCGGCGAATTCCACGGCCGGCTCGGCGTCGCGGGCCTGGGCCAGAAAGTCGTCGGACACTGTGACCTGCTTGGCGACACCCTCGAGGCCGTCCGGCCCACCCAGCTCGTCGAGGTAGCGGTTGTCGATCACCACCAGCGGATCGGGCAGTCGCGCTATCAGCGCCTTGATGCCCTCGGCGGACAGCCAGTAGTTGATCGGCGTGAACGTCAGCCCGGCCCGCGCCGACGCGAAGATCAGCAGCGGAAGCATCGCGCCGCCGGTGCCGACGTAGGCCACGTGCGACGCCCCCGAACCCGCGATGATGCCGGCGCCGCCATCGGCGAGATCGCTGAGCTGCTGCGTTGTCAGCCGGACGTCCCCCGAGACGACGGCGGTCCGCTCGGGATCGCTCGAACTCGCCATCTCGAGTAGTAGCGAAATACTCACGCTCGCACTTTCTGTGGTGTCGACACGTTACAAAGCTCGTCAAAAGTGTCATGCCAGTTTAGATGACGTCACGATCGCACCCGCGCCGTGGCCGACGTCACTAGTCCAGCCGCGTTTACCGGCGAATCGCCGACGCGGCGTCGGGAGTGGCCGGCCCCGTCGCCGTCGAGGACACCGCCGACGCCGAGGAGGATCAGGCCGCCTGAGCTCAGGTGCCGGTCCAGTGCGCCGGCCGCTTCTCGGCGAACGCGATCGCGCCTTCCTTGGCGTCATTCGAGCTGAACACCGGCATCAGGATCTTGTTCTGCTCGCCGAACTGGGTGTCAGGGCTCCAGCCGCGGGATTCGACGATGATCCGCTTCGTGGCGGCCACCGCCAGCGGACCGTTGACGGTGATCCGCTCGGCCAACTCGATCGCCGCGTCCAGCGCGCCGCCGGGCTCGGCCAGCACGTTGACCATGCCCAGCGCATGCGCGCGCTCGGCGGTGAAGGCTTCACCCGTCAGCGCCAGCTCCATGGCGATGGCGGGTGGGATGCGCGTGGGCAGCCGCAACAGTCCACCGCCGCCGGCCACCAGTCCGCGCTTGACCTCGGGGATACCGAACGACGCGTCCTTGGACGCCACGATCAGGTCGGTGGCCAGCGCCAACTCGGTGCCGCCGGCCAGCGCGTAGCCCTCGACGGCGGCGATGAGCGGCTTGACCGGCGGACGCTCGGTGAAGCCCATTCCGCGGCCCTCGACGATGGGAACCTCGCCGCGGGCAAAGGCTTTGAGATCCATTCCCGCGCAGAAGGTGCCGCCCGCGCCGGTCAGGATGCCCACCGACAAACCCGGGTCTCCGTCGAGCCTGTCCACCGCGTCGGCCAGACCATGGGACACCGCGGAGTTGACCGCGTTCTTGGCCTTGGGCCGGTTGATGGTGATGATCAGAATCCGGTCCCGCTGTTCGACGAGGACTTCGGGTTCGCTGGCAGCTTCTTCAGTGCTCACGGAGTTCATAGCGCTGTCGCACTCCTATTTTTGATTTGGGACGGTCTCGGAGGAGATGGTATCCAGCCTTGCCGGCTCGGCTAGCATCACAGCCAAACCCGCGCTGAAACCCCAGGGGAATGCGTTGAACGCGACAGATATCGAACCCGGCGATCCGTCGCCCAACGAGACATCGAAGTGGGACCCCGGACTCACCGAACGCGTGATGGGCTGGCTGCGTCCGCTGATCAAGGGCTACCACCGTGCCGAAGTGCGCGGGCTGGAGTCCTTCCCACCGGGCGGCGCGCTGGTGGTGGCCAACCACTCCGGCGGGTTGTTTGCGATGGATGTTCCGGTCTTCGCGACCGGGTTCTACGAGCAATTCGGCTACGAACGGCCCGTCTACACACTGAGCCACGACGTCATCTTCACCGGACCGACCGGCGAATTCTTCCGTCGCACCGGCTTCATCCGCGCCAGCCACGAAAACGCCGACGAGGCATTGCGATCCGGCGGTGTCGTGGTGGTGTTCCCCGGCGGTGACTACGACGTCTACCGTCCGACGCTGACCGAGAACGTCATCGACTTCGACGGGCGCACCGGATACGTGCGGGCGGCGATCAACGCCGGCGTGCCGATCGTGCCGGCGGTGGCCATCGGCGGTCAGGAAAGCCAGCTCTACCTGTCCCGCGGGATGGGACTGGCCAAGGCGCTGCGGCTGGACAAGCTGATGCGGGTCAAGATCCTGCCGATCTCGGTGGGCTTCCCGTTCGGGCTGTCCGCGGTGCTGCCGGTCAACGTGCCGCTGCCGACCAAGATCGTGATGCAGGTGCTCGAACCGATCGACGTGCTCTCCCAGTTCGGCGAGGAGCCCGACATCGACGCGGTCGACGCCCACGTCCGTCGCGTGATGCAAAAGGCCCTCGACGGGCTGGCCAAGGAACGTCGCTTCCCGGTCATCGGCTAGCCGCGCAATGGCACCGCTCGGTCTGCTGGGCACCATGGTCCGCGCGGGAATCGTCGCCCCCATGCGGCCCGATAAGTACCTGCGAATCATCGCGGTCGCCCGTCGCGAAGGCCTCGCTGTCACAAGCGGATTCGGGATGTCAGCACAACGTTGTCCCAATCGTCCCGCGCTGGTCGACGAACTCGGCACCCTGACCTACCGCCAACTCGATCGGCGCGCCAACGCATTGGCCGCCGCGCTGCAGGGTCTACCTGGCGGAACACCGGAAGTGCTGGCCATCATGTGCCGCAATCATCGGGGTTTCGTCGAGTCGCTGATCGCGGCCAACCGGATCGGCGCCGACGTGCTGCTGCTCAATACGTCGTTCGCCGGCCCCGCTCTGGCCGACGTGGTCAACCGCGAAGGCGCGGACGCGGTGATCTACGACGAGGAGTTCATCGATTCGGTTGACCGCGCGCTGACCGACAAGCCCGACACCACGCACGTCGTGGGGTGGACCGACCATCCGGAAAAACACGACACCACCGTCGAGAAGCTGGTCACCACGCACCTCGGCCAGCGACCCGTCAGCACCGGCCGCAAGAGCAGGCTGATTCTGCTGACCTCGGGAACCACCGGTAATCCCAAGGGCGCCAAGCACTCCGGTGGCGGGACAACCGAACTCAAAGCGATGCTGGATCGCGTGCCGTGGCACACCGAGGAAACCACGGTGGTGGTCGCGCCGATGTTTCACGCCTGGGGCTTCTCGCAATTGATCTTCGCCGCGTCAATGGGCTGCACGGTGGTCACCCGTCGCAAGTTCGACCCGGAAGTCACCCTCGAACTCATCGACCGTCACCAGGCTACCGGCCTATGCGTGGTGCCGGTGATGTTCGACCGGATCATGGACCTGCCCGACGACGTACGACGCCGCTACAGCGGTCGCTCGCTGCGGTTCGCCACCGCGTCCGGGTCCCGGATGCGGCCCGACGTCGTCACGAAATTCATGGACGAGTTCGGTGACATCCTCTACAACAACTACAACGCCACCGAAGCCGGCATGATCGCCACCGCGACACCGGCGGATCTGCGCGCCGCGCCAGACACTGCGGGAAAACCCGCTATAGGCACCGAGATTCGCATTCTCGACGGCGACCATCGCCCGGTCCCCACCGGCGAGGTCGGCCAGATCTTCGTCCGCAACACCAACCGGTTCGACGGTTACACCTCCGGCGCGGGCAAGAGTTTTCATGACGGCTTCATGGCATCCGGTGACGTCGGCCGACTCGACGAGGCCGGGCGACTGTACGTGGTCGGACGCGATGACGAGATGATCGTGTCCGGCGGCGAGAACGTCTACCCGATCGAGGTGGAGAAGACGCTGGCCACCCACCCCGATGTCGCCGAAGCCACCGTGCTGGGCGTCGACGACGAACAGTACGGCCAGCGGCTGGTGGCGTTCGTAGTGCTGACGGCGGTCGCGTCGGCCACCGTGGACGATCTCAAACAACACGTCCGGGACAACCTGGCCAACTACAAGGTGCCCCGCGAGATCATCGCGCTCGAAGAGCTGCCGCGCAGCAACACCGGCAAGATCTCCCGACGTGACCTGCATGACCATATCGAGGCTCAAACCTAGCGTCGAGTGTGA
>Ga0137412_10003858_pt1 | contig 11969 bp, 15 predicted proteins | sample CZODoug2_1_16fun_FD_122160 | JGI IMG/M metagenome (GOLD analysis project Ga0137412, IMG submission 122160) | Vadose zone soil fungal communities from Angelo Coast Range Reserve, California, USA - CZODoug2_1_16fungal (Hybrid Assembly) | ecosystem: Environmental > Terrestrial > Soil > Vadose zone...
GGCCGGTTCGGACGGGTGTACATGGCTCTCATCGCGCCGTTCCGCTACCTGATCGTCTACCCCGCGATCACCCGGCACTGGGAGCGAGCCTGGCGGGACCGCGAGCGTCCGCTCACCGCAAACGTCGGACCTCGACCGTAGTCACTGCGAGCGTCCACACCAGCTGCGGCGCCGGTGTCTGACTGACGCGATGTTGATTCTGCGGCATGGTTTTCAGGCCTGGCTGGGCAAGATCCAGGGCCGACAGCGCAAAAGAATCGGCCCGACTCGGTAACGTCCACCGCATGCCTATCAAACTCGAGAACGTCGGCATCACCGTCCGCGACCTCGACGCGACGATCGCGTTCTTCACCGACCTTGGTCTGACCGTGCTCGGCCGCGACACGGTCAGTGGCGACTGGACCGACACCGCCGTTGGCCTGGATGGCAACCACGCGAACATCGCCATGCTTCAGACGCCGGACGGCAACGGTCATCTCGAACTCTTCGAGTACCTCCACCCCGACGCGATCGAGACAGAGCCCACCCGGCCCAACGAGATCGGCATGCACCGCATCGCCTTCTCGGTCGACAATATCGACGAGGCCCTCGAGATCGCCGCGAAGCACGGCTGCTATCCGCTACGCGGCGTCGCCACCTACGGAGACATCTACAAGCTCACCTACGTCCGCGGTCCGAGCGGCATCATCGTGATGCTCGCCGAGGAGCTCCAGAAGAGTTGACCGCGGGTTGATCCTGCACTCGCGCGCGGCCCGAGCGACCATCGTCTACGGAGATGCCGCCGGCGGGGCTGGTGACCCGACGAGGCTGGCTCCAAGTGGGGTTCGGAGGTAGACGACTGATCGTCCGGCGCGGCGGCGAGTGACCAGCCCGGCCTCGCGGAGTACGGCGAGGTGGCCGCCGATCGACCCGAGTCCGAGTTGGGTCAGGGCGAGGAGTTGGCTGGTGGTGCGCGGCTGATCGAGGAGGGTGAGCACCAGGGCGCGGTTGCCGCCGATGAGCCGCATCAGGACCTCGGGTGACCGGGTCTGTGTCGGCTCGGCCAGCGCTCCGGACGACTGGTAAACGATGGCGTGCCGTCCGTCCTGATCCCAGGTGACCCAGCCCCGCCTGGACAAGCACGGGACGTAGCACAGCTGGGCGCCGGTCAGGACGCGCGGTGGGAAGTCGTAGGCGTTGATGCGCAGCGCGCCATCGCCGAGCCAGCGCATGTCGGATCTGAGTCCGTCCAACGCGGCCGCCCAGCCGCCGAGGGAGAGCTGGTGGGTGCGGGAGAGGACGTCGGCCTCCAGGACGAGCCGGCGTCGCGGCCACTCAGTTCGCAGCGTGTGCTCCCAGACCCATTCGAGCAGGTCCGCGGTGCGATCGGGCACGTCGTCGCCGGAAAGCGAGGCGGGCAGCCGGCCGCTGCCCTCGCGCAGGATCGCGCGGGCGATGCGCGGCGGGGTCTGCCGGACGCGCTGCAGGGTGTCGCGGAAGGTCTTGTCTGCCGGGTCGGGTGGCGGGGTAAGGAAGTCGGCGATCCATCTCGGCCGCATCAGCGCCTGTATCAGCGGGAGCAGCTGCGGGTCGGAGGTGAGGTGTGCGCGAAACTCCGCGACGTGCGTGCGGTACCAGTCCTGTACCTCGGGCGGCGGATCGCGGTGGACGAGGGTGCGCAGCGCGCCGACCGTCTCGATGAACGGAGAGACCACGAATCGGCTCTGCGCGAGTTCTTCCGCGCCGATCTGCCAGATGCCCACGTTTCGCCTCCACGCGAAACTCTAGGCACTCCGTCAGCCAATGCGCACGATGTGACGCATGTCGAGTTACCGCGGACTGTTTCGTGTCGCCGAGTTCACGCCGCTGTTCTCGGCGGTGACGCTGCGCTACGGCGCGATGACGATGCAGGGCATCTCGCTCGGCGTGTTGGTCTATGACCGCACCGGCTCGCCGCTGTACACCGCGTTGAGCATGTTCGGCCCCTCGGCGGCACAGCTGCTCGGCGCGCTGACGCTGCTGTCGTTCGCCGATCGGGTCCGCCCGCGGGCTGCCCTGGTGATGACCGCGGTCAGCTTCGCGGTGGTGGCGGCCGTCGTGGCGACGCCGGGCCTGTCGATCACGATCATCCTCGCGTTGGTCGGCGCGAGCGGGCTGGTCAGCGTCATCGGCAACGGCGCGCAGTGGGGACTGCTCGCCGAGATCCTGCCCCCGTCGCGGTACCTGCTGGGCCGGTCCCTGTTCACGATGTCGAACGGGATCATGCAGATGCTCGGCTTCGGCGTCGGGGGGCTGCTCGTCGCGGCGACCTCACCGCGCGTGACCCTGCTGCTGGCCGCGCTGGTACACGTGACCGCGGTGGCCGTCGCCTACCTGGGCCTCGCGGATCGCCCGCCGCGCGCGGTAGGGCCGGCCTCGGTGCGCACCACCTGGACCGACAACGCACGGCTGTGGTCCGTGCCGTACCGGCGGCGGCTGTTCGTTGCGATGTGGGTGCCGAACGGGCTGATTGTCGGCTGCGAGGCGGTGTTCGTCCCGTACGCACCACGCTGGTCGGGACTGCTGTTCGCCGCCAGCGCCGCAGGCATGCTCGCAGGTGACGTGCTCGTTGGCAGGTTCCTGACCGCGGCCGCGCGAGCCCGGCTTCGGATGCCTCTGCGGTTGTTGCTGGCCGGTCCGTACCTGGCCTTCGCGCTGCACTTTCCGGTCCCGGTCGCCGCCGTTCTGATCGTGGTCGCGAGTGTGGGGTACGGCTCGACCCTGTTGCTGCAGGAGGAGTTGCTGGCCACCGTCCCCAGGTCGTTAACCGGCCACGCTCTCGGCCTGCACAGCTGCGGCCTGCTGGCGATGCAGGCGATCGGGGCATCGGTGGCCGGCGTGCTGGCCGGTAGGCTCTCGCCCGGCGTCACGATGACCTGCCTCGCCGTCGCCTCGCTCGTCGTCACCGTCGCCGTCTCCGTCGGCGGACCGGTGACGACCGAACGCCCTGACCCCGCCGACCCGAGCACCGAACACCTCGCCGCGACCACGACCGCAGAACCCCGACGAGAGGACGTCCGTTGAACACCCGCACCGTCACCGAAGAACTCCACCACCCCACCTCGAGGGAGCTGCTGGAGCAGGCAGTGCTGACCCGTCTCGCCTACAACGGATCTGACGGCCTACCGCGAGTCGTCCCCACCGGTTTCCTCTGGAACGGCGCTGAGATCGTCATCTGCACGGCGACGACCGCACCGAAGGTACGAGCGCTGTCGCACCGTCCGGACGTCGCCCTCACCATCGATGTCGGCGACACACCCGCCACGGCCAGAGCGCTGTTGATTCGTGGGCTCGCCTCGGTCCAGATCGTGGACGGCGTGCCCGATGAGTACATCGCGGGAGCGCGCAAGGTCATGGACGAGGACGCCGTCGCGGAGTTCGAGCCCGCCGTCCGGGGCATGTACGACCAGATGGCGCGCATCAGCATCGCGCCGCGCTGGGCCCGACTGTACGACTTCGGCGCCGGTCGACTGCCGACCTTTCTCGCAACGCTGGCCGCCAACGCCCAACCGGCCGTGTCCAGCGACGCTGACTAGCCTCGACCACCAGGCAGGCGACTCGTCCGTCGCCGAAGCGGTGCGCATCCGCGACGCGCTGGATCCGCTGCTGATCGAAGATGCGCTCTGGCACTCCTCGTCGGCCGACATCGCCGCCATGCGCCAGATCACGCTTTATTCCAGAAGTGCTGATTGCCCATATCCTGCGACCGCGTCCTTACCTACCGAGCTGGAAGGTCTGATGACCGTGGCTGGCACCATCGATACCCACCATCACGTGCTCCCGCCGGTGTGGACGGACTGGTTGCATTCCCATCAGCTGTTCACCAGCGGGCCTGCGCTGCCTACCTGGAGCCCAGAGCGGGCGATCTCGTTTCTCGACGACAGCGAGACCGCGGCCGCAGTCGTCTCGGTGTCCGCGCCCGGCGTACATCTCGGCGATGACGCCGAGGCCCGAAGGATGGCTCGAGCCGTCAACGAGACGGTCGCCGAGCTGGTCAAGGACCGCCCGGATCGCTTCGGGTTTCTCGCGACACTGACCTTGCCTGATGTTGACGGCGCGATCGCCGAAGCCGAATACGCCTTCGATCACCTCGGCGCAGACGGGGTAGTCCTGATTGCCAGTGTTCGCGGACAGTACCTCGGCGATCCCGCCTTCGAACCACTCATGGCCGAGCTGAACAAGCGAGCCGCAGTGATCTTCGTCCATCCCGGTCCCTTGGCCGGGTCGCGGGTGCCTGGGCTGCCCGACTTCCTGGCCGACTTCCTGCTCGACACGACGCGCGCCGCACTGCTGATGGCCCGCAACGGCGTACTCGACCGCTACCCGCAGCTGAGGATCCTGCTCTCCCACGGCGGCGGTTTTCTGCCGTACGCGGCCGAACGATTCACTGCGCTTCCGTACGCGCTCGATCCGGTCAACGGTCCGGGCCAGCTGCGCAAGTTCTATCTCGACACAGCACTGACGGCAAGCCCGCTCGCATTGCCCAGTCTGCTCGCCTTCGCCGACCCGGATCACATCACCTATGGCAGCGACTTCCCGTACGCCGATCCGGCCCTAGCTGCTCACTTCGCAGCCAACCTGCAGTCCTACCCTCTCGACGACACCACCCGTCACGCCATCCATACCGACAACGCCCTGGACCTGTTCCCGCGTTTCGCGACACAAGGGCCGTGAACGCTGCCCTGGTCGGCCAGGGTCGCCAGCACCACGACCCATAGGGGCCGGTCAATGCGATCAACCCACGTGCGGCCGCGGGTGCGGCGGGCACCTTCGGATTGCCCGCCACGATGCGGACTCGCTCGCCGACGACGGCAATGTCTGCCCGTCGTTGGAAATACAGCCGGCCTGAGCACACTTTGACCGGCGGAACATCGTTGGTGTCGTGCAACGCAGGCCGACCGGGTACGCAACTGTGCCGATCCTCGTCGAGCGCGCCGCGCACTCTCGCACGAGATGGATCAGCTCCGGGTCCGGTGATTGGCCAGTACCGGAGCACGTGGGTGGGCGCCGTATCCACGCTGACACCCGTTGTGGTCGGGCATCTCATTTCTGCGACCACTGGGGTACAGCCCGGGGGACCATACGGGTTTCGTACTGCGTAGAGGCTGGCGCACACCCACCCTGGCACTGCCTGACCCAAGCCCGCGGCGACCAGCTCGGCCATGCCGCCGACGGTGATGCGTCAGTCTTTGAACGCCTCGTGGACGGCCAGGGTGTCCTCGTAGAGGTGCAGGCGCGCAATCTGCCCGTTCGCGATGGTCAGGTGCACGGCCACCGGAGTGTTGAATGTCTTGCCGTTCCGGGCCACCGTGTGAGTGAACCGGGAGAACACGACCGCGTCATCACCGCTGATCACGACCTTGTCCACCGTGGCGGTGCTCTGGCCCGGGACAAACGCCGGCCACATCGTGCGGAAGTACTCGGCCACGTGTTCGCGCCGAGAGCGCCGGCCCGTCCATGGCAGCGTTTCGCTCCCGGGGACGTACCAGTCGATCTCGTCCGCGAACAGCTCCGCGATCCCTTCGGCATCCTGTTGGCCGAGCCGGTCCATGAAGCTGGTCATGAGTTCCTCGGTCGTTGTCTGATTGCTTGTCGAGCTAGTCACGCTGTTCCTTTCCAAGGATCAGGTCGCAGGCACGTTCAGCGGTGGCCATCACCGCTGCCTGGGTGTGCGCGGCCGGAACCGATGGCATCACGCTCGTGTCGACAACACGCAGTCGATCGATCCCGTGAACGCGCAGTTGTGGGTCGACCACTGCTCTCTCGTCGAGTCCCATCCGGCAGCCGCCCACCATGTGTGCGAAGCCCTGCGCGTGGGCATGGATCCATTTCGCCATCTCCGCGTCGTCCATGTCGGCGCGGAGGCCCGTGTCGGGTTGGATCCCGGCGATCCATCGATCCAGGGGTGGGGTGGCGGCAACGGCCAGCGACTCACGAATGCCGCCGATGAGTCGGAGCAGGTCGGACTCGGTCGACAGGAACCGCGGGTCGAGCAGCGGCGGGTCCTCGGGATCGTTACTGCCTAGCCTGACCGTTCCTCGAGACATCGGTCGGACAACGCCCACTCTCATCGCGATACCACCCGCGTCCGGTGGTGCGGCAAAGAAGATGGTCTCCAGGTCGGCGCCGATCCACGTCGGCTCCGAGCGGTGGAAGAGTGCTGCATCGTCTTCGAAGGGTGACGGCGGTACATCGCGTGCCGTCTCGAAGGCAAGTGGTGCGCTGACGTGATCCTGCAGCCCCTCGCCCACTCCGACCAGGTCGTGGCGAACGGTGACACCCATGTCGTGCAGGTGACCCGCAGGGCCGATGCCGGACAGCATGAGCAGCTTCGGCGACTCGGCGGTGCTCGCCGCGACAATGACTTCGCGGGCGGCGCGGACCACAGTTGGCCGTCCATCGCGTATGACGGTGACGCCGGTGCAACGCTTGTCGTCGAGGTCGATGCGGATCACCCGTGCGTCGGCCCACAAGGTCAACGTAGGGCGGTCCAGGACCGGTTCCAGGTAGGCCTGGCGTGCTCCGACGCGGCGGCCGTCTCGCGCATTGATCACGAAGTGACCGGCACCGGCGACGCCCGCTGGGCTGTTGAAATCGCGGACCTCGCGGTGACCACGGGCGGCGGCCGCGACGACGAAGTCGAGCGAGGCCGGGTGCGGGTCGTGTGCGTGGCGGCTCTCCAGATGTACCAACCCGTTGGACCCGAGGTAATCGGCGTCGCCGTCGACATATCCCTCGACCTTGCGGAAATACGGGACTAAGTCTTCGTAGCTCCACCCCGGTGCCCCGCCGTGCGCCCACGCGTCGAAGTCGCTGGGGTCACCACGAGTCCACAGCATTCCGTTGATCTGGGACGAACCACCGACGACGCGGCCGTGCGGCATGAGGGTCGGCTGGCCGGACAGGCCCGGTTGCGGCGTCGTCTGGTACGCCCAGTCGGCCTCGCCACCCATCAGCGTGGGCCAGGCACTCGCGATCATCGTGTTGGGCGGGGCATCCAGTGGACCTGCTTCGACGAGCAGCACTGATGCCTGTTCGCTGAGTCGATATGCAAGTACGCAACCCGCCGAACCGGCTCCAACGATCACGTAGTCGTAGTCGTACTCGGTCAAGATCGTCTCCTTGTCAAGGACGAACCAATCGTGCTAGATCGCCAGCACGGCTTTGCTGCGAAGGGTCCCGGCCTCCAGCTGCGCGTGCACCTCCGCGGCGTCCGCCAGCGGCCAGACGGTTCGGTGGCGCAGTATCACCTTGCCGTCGGCCAGTTGAGTCATCGCCTCGGTCAACGCCGCGGGGATCTTGGCCGGGATCGGTCCGGACAGGGTGGCGCCGAACTGCTCGGCACTCGGATTGGTGAGTGTGATGACGCGTTGGGGACCGCCGGCCAGTTCAGCCGCTGTTCCTAGGTCGCTGGCGAGTGCTGCGTCCATCACCGCGTCGACTCGTCCGATGGCCGAGCGCACCGCGTCGGCCAGGTGCTCGCCGTACTCGACTGGGATCGCACCGAGGTTCTCGGCGACGGCGAAGTCATCGGGTCGGACTGCGGCGACGACCCGGACGCCACGGGCGACCGCGAGCTGGGTGGCGATGGTGCCAATTGATCCTGTACCGCCGAGCAACAGCAGGGTCTCTCCCGGTGCCATTTGCAGCAGATTCAGCACTCGCACCGCGGCTTCACCAGACGCCGGCAATGCGGCGGCGGCGTCCCAGTCGACCGATGACGGCTTGCGCACCCAGTAGTCGGCCAGCGCGAGCTCGGCGTAGCCACCGATCCCGGGCAGGAACACCGCGACCTCGTCACCGGTCGAGACATCGGTGACCGCGCTTCCGACGGCATCGACGACCCCGGCGGCCTCGAACCCGAGGACCGCACCTTCAGCCGCAGGGAAGACATTGCGCAGGCGCCCGGATCTGATTGCCAGATCCGTGGGCCCGACACCGGCGAAGCGAGTGGCTAGGCGGATTTGGGTGGGGCCCGGGTCGCCGATCTCGACGTCGCCGAGCTTGAGTACCTCGGGGGGTCCGAAGTCGGTGAGCAGAACTGCTTTTGACATGAGGTTCTCTCTTCTGGAAGGTCGCATCCCTGTCGATATCCGACGAGCGAGTGGTTGCCCGTGCCGTCGGTTACTGCTGTTCTTCGCCGCCGTCGGCGAACAGTTCGCTGCCGGTGACGAAGCTGCTCTGGTCGGAGGCGAGAAACAGGACGGCGTTGGCGATCTCGTCGGGGTGGGCGACGCGTCCCAACGGCAGTCCGCTACCCAGCTGAGCCATGAGTCCGTCGGCCTTGGCCGCGTCGTCGCCGGCCAGGCCGCGCAAACCGGTGGTCTCGGTTGGGCCGGGCACGATCACGTTGACCCGTACGCTTCGGCCGGCCAGTTCGACCGCCCACGTCCGCCCGAACGACCGGATAGCAGCCTTGGTCGCGGCGTACACGCCGAAGGCCGGAGTGCCGCTGGTGGCGGCCGTCGAACCGGACAGGATGACCGAGGCGCCCTTGTTCAGCAGTGGTAGCGCCTTCTGCACGGTGAACACCGTGCCCCGGACGTTGATGGCGAAGGTCTCGTCGAAGTGCGCGGCGTCCAAGTCCTCGAGCGTCGAGAGCGACCCACCACCGGCATTGGCGAACACGACGTCCAAGCCGCGACCACGTTGAGCGATCTGCGCGTAGATCGCATCGAGATCGTTCAGGTCCGATACGTCGCCTCGGACGCCGACCACGCCGTGACCGATCGACGTGACTGCCCGATCGAGCTCGGCTTGGCGGCGGCCGGTGATGAACACGTGGGCGCCCTCCTCGGCGAAGCGCCGGGCCGTCGCAAGCCCGATTCCGGACGTGCCGCCGGTCACGAGGGCTGTCTTGCCGTCAAGCTGATTCATCGTGGTCCTCCACTCGCGCGTTACGTGACATGTCACGTGTAAGCTGGGGGAGGGCCGTGATATTCCGGCCACCACGCCGGTGGTTGAGAATGCGCAACCGCGCCGATGACGGCTAGACAGAGGAAGGCCTGCACCTGATGCCCCCTAAGACGCGGCCCGCACCCGAGCCGGTGACGGGATGGCTCGACGAGGAGCAGCAGCGGGCGTGGCTGGCCTACATCAAGGTCCAGCTGCGGTTGGTCTATGAGATGAACCGGCAACTGCAGTCCGACAGCGACCTGTCTCTGGCTGACTGGGACGTGCTCACCGCGCTGGGCGCAAGCGAAACCGCCAGCCTGATCATCACCACCCTCGCGGCCCAGATCGGTTGGGAACGAAGCCGGCTGTCCCACCATGTGAAGCGGATGGCCGCCCGAGGGCTGGTCGAACTCGTGACCGCCGACGCCGACCGGCGAGCCACCGAGGTCCGCCTGACCGCGCAGGGCCGCGCCGTCCTCGAACAGGCCGCTCCCGGTCACGTCGAGTTGATCAAGCGACTGTTCTTCCACGAAGTTCCCCGCGAACTGTTGGACCCACTCAGCACCGCACTGGAAGGCGTCTACGCGAACCTCCTCGCCCACGGATCGCTCCCTCCACCAGGCAACCTCTAACCGCCGGCTGGTCAGGCGGCATACGTCGTGATCAGCGCTGACGCTGCTGCCGCGGCCTCCCGTTTGGCCTCGGCGAGCGGATCCGGCCGGTCGGTGAGCACCCCCTCGGTGAGGAACACCGCATGCCCGTGGGCGCAGGCCGCGATCGCCAGCACCAGCCGGCGCGCCTGATGGTCGTCGCCGCACAGGGCCCGGGCCGGTGTGGACAGTTCGGTGAACAGGGCCTGGCCGGCCTCGGCAAGGGCGGGGAAGCGTGCCTTGTCCAGGCCGGCGGCGAAGGTCAGTTCGAACAGCGCCGGCTGGTCGGCGGCGAATTGGACGTAGGCCGCGGCGAAGGCCGCCAATTGTTCGGCCGGATCGGTGGCGTGCGCCATGGCGGCGCGGTACTGCTCGCGTTGTTCGGTGTAGGCGCGCACCACCAGGGCGCACAGCAGCGCGTCGCGATCGGCGTAGTGCTTGTACGGCGCGGCCACGCTGACCCCGGCCCGGCGGCTGGCCTCGGCCATGGTGAATCCGCCGATGCCCTTGGTGACCACCAGTTCCAGCGCGGCCTGCTCCAGTGCGCGGCGTAGGTCACCGTGATGGTGCCCGCTGGGTCGCTTGACGGTCTCTGTCACGGAGCTAAGGTTAGTGACACTAACCTGGTTAGTGCAATTTACCTTGAATGGAGGTCACCATGACTGCAGTCGACCTTGGCCTGGATGTGCACCACACCAGCTTGTCCGTCGCGGACCTGGACGCGCAGCGCGCGTGGTACCAGCGGGCACTCGGCCTGCACGAGGTCGTCGAAGAGTTCCAACTCGACGAGCCGGCCGTGCGTACCGTCGTGCTGCGGTCGGGCTCCGGCGTGCGCCTTGAACTCATCGAACGGGCCGGCGCGACCAGGCACCGGGCTTATGCCGATCCGCTGGACGCCGCGAGCACCCTGGGGTTCGGGCACTGGGCGGTGTCGGTCCGCGATCTGGACGCGGCGTTCGACGCCATCGTGGCGGCCGGCGGCGTCGCGGTGTGGCCCCCGGCCGACGCGGTGCAGCCGGGTGCTCGATTCGCCTACGTCAAGGACCCCGAAGGCAACCTCATCGAACTGATCCAGCCACTGGCACAGTGAGCACAGCCATCCTGTAGTTCGGTTCACGGTTCGCTTGGCGCGGCGGGTTCCAGGAGCAGGACCGGGATGTCGCGTCCGGCTGTGGCGCGGTACTCCGGGAAATGGGGCCACCGCGAGTCCGCCAGCTTCCAGGCTTGCCCCTTTTCTTCGCCGAAGACCTCGCGCGCCCGCAGGCGGTGCAGCCGAGCCCCGTCCTGGAGGCGCACGTCGGGGTTGGCGAGCAGATTGCGGTACCAGGCCGGGTGGTTCGGCGCGCCGCCGGCGGAGGCAACGGCGACGTAGGTGCCGTCACGCTCGATGCGCATGACCGGGGTCTTGCGGATCTTGCCGCTGGTGGCTCCGGTCATGGTCAGGATGACCACCGGGCGTCCTTCCAGCGTTCCGCCTTCTCGTCCGTCGGTGGCCTCGTAGCGGGCGACCTGGTCTCGTACCCGCTGGCTGGGGCTGGGAACGTACTGCTCGGCCGCGAGGGCCTGGTCGTGGGGCGTCACCCGGTCGACCCCGATCTAGATCTGGGCCATGCCGCCGTCGACGGCCAGGTCGATGCCGGCCACGAAGCTGCTCTCGTCGGAGGCCAGGAAGTAGGCGGCGGCGGCGACTTCCTCGGGTTGACCCATTCGCCCGAGCGGGATGACCGAGGCGAACGCGGCGCGGATGGCGTCGGCGCCTTCCTTGGTGTCGGCTTGGCCGTCCATGATCGGGGTGTCGATCGGCCCGGGGCTCAGGGTGTTGATGCGGATGCCGCGGTCCTTGAACTCCTGGGTCCAGGTGCGGGCGTAGGAGCGCACCGCGGCCTTGGTTGCGCTGTAGGTGGTGTAGCCGTTGAGGCCCTTGTAGCCCGCGATGGAGCCGACCAGGATGATCGACCCTCCGTCGCTCATCAGGGGCAGCGCCTTCTGCGCGGTGAACAGGGCCGCCCGGGCGTTGAGGTCGAAGGTCTTGTCGAAGTTGCCTTCGGTGACCTTCCCGAACTCCTCGGGCTCGACGCGTCCGGAGTTGGCGACCAGGATGTCGAGCTTGCCGGCCTCGGCTCGGACGGTCTGGAAGAGGCGGTCGAGGTCGGCGGTGCTGGTGGTGTCACCTGGCACGGCGGTGACGCTGTCGCCGATCAAGGCGGTCGCCTTGTCCAGCTCGGATTGCCGTCGGCCGGTGATGAAGACGTGCGCGCCCTCTTTCGCGAACCGCTGCGCGATAGCAAGGCCGATACCGCTTGTGCCGCCGGTGACGACGGCAACTTTTCCGTTCAGTCCAGACATGATGGGACCTTCTTCGTCGCTGATTGGGGTCGGATGACCTGACAGCGACGGTGCTCCCGT
>Ga0137412_10003860_pt1 | contig 11967 bp, 11 predicted proteins | sample CZODoug2_1_16fun_FD_122160 | JGI IMG/M metagenome (GOLD analysis project Ga0137412, IMG submission 122160) | Vadose zone soil fungal communities from Angelo Coast Range Reserve, California, USA - CZODoug2_1_16fungal (Hybrid Assembly) | ecosystem: Environmental > Terrestrial > Soil > Vadose zone...
CCGGCCATTCTGGAAACCGGTTATCTTCACCCGCTCCCGGCATTCGAGTTCAACAATTCCACCGAACTGCCAACGGCCGGAAAGCCAGCCTGAGTTGAGAGGCCGGTCACAAAAGAACATTACTGCAGAATCCAATCGCCCTCTTTCTGGGCGAATCGAAAACCATAACGCGGGTAAGGAGTGTCGCACCCCTCGGACCGGATTACACGCGCTTTTCCGGCGAACTTCGCCCCTCCGCTGGCCACATGCACTTCGATCGTCGAATCAATCTTCAGCACGGCCGTGCAGCCGCACAGGAATCCGCTTCGACTGACATTTTCCGTAGCGCTCACTTCCTCAAATGGTTGTTCATGGATATCGGCTCCTTGTAGCTTCAGCCTGACTCGCAGGCGAACGCGCAATTCACTTCTCCGCTCGGGCTGGGCGGCGTGCAAAATCTTTGCCAAGCCGGTTTGTAGCGCGTCAAAATCAACCGGTTTCTCGAAGTACGCCGTGGCGCCGAGCTCCTTGCAGAATAATTTTGTGGTTGCACCCGCCTCTCCGCTGATGATGATAAGAGGAATCAACTGCGTGGAAGTCATGGATTTTAATATCCGGCAAAGCTCGAAGCCGGAATAATTGGGCATTCTTAGATCGAGTAGGATGGCGTTGGGTTTGTCTTGCATGGCCAGGGCAAGGGCCTGTTCCGGGTTTCCCGTATCGATGATTTCAAAGCGGTCTGCGAGATTTATTCGCAGAAGACGCCGCATGGCCTCCTCATCATCCACGATCAACAATTTATCCATGGTGCGATTGCCTCCGATCAGTTCGATCTGGCGTCACGTCCAGCGAGCACCGGGGTCTCCGGTCGCGCTCGGTTGCCTTTTTCCTTCCCATCTTGGCCCGCATCCAACAGTTCGCGCACCTTGCGCATGAGCGCCTCCTCCGTGAAGGGTTTGTGGAGCAGGTGGAGACCCTCCTCGAGGACTCCATGACCGGCGATAAAACTGTCCGTGTAGCCGGACATATAAAGCACCTTCATCGCGGGGTGAAGGGGAGCGAGTTGTTCGGCCAGTACGCGCCCGTTTATTCCGGGCATCACTACGTCGGTAAGCAGCAGATGAATAGGTCCAGCGTTCTGAGCAGCCACCTGCAGGGCTTCGGACCCATCCGCTGCCGTCAAAACCTGGTATCCGTTGTCTCTCAGAAACATGTGGGCCAGCTTCCGCAATGGTTCGGCGTCTTCCACCAACAAGATGGTTTCGCATCCGCGGACTGTCAGCGGCGCCTGGTTGATTTCAGATTGGGTGGCGACGGGCTGTTCGATACGCGGCAAGTAAATCTTGAAGGAAGCTCCCTTGCCCTTCTCAGAATCCACGGCTATGTACCCGCTGCTTTGTTTCACGACTCCGTATACGGTGGCGAGACCCAGCCCTGTTCCTTTGTCCCGGTCCTTGGTCGTGAAGAACGGTTCGAAAATTTGCGCCTGCGTTTCCGGGTCCATCCCTGTCCCTGTATCCGTGACGGCCAGCATTACATACTGGCCTGGGATCGAACCCGCATGTTCCCGCGCAAAAGCCGCATCGAGTTCAGCGTTTGCCGTCTGGATTGTCAGTTTGCCCCCATCCGGCATGGCGTCCCGGGAGTTGACGGCCAGATTCATCACGACCTGTTCGATTTGTCCCGGATCGGCCTTGACCTGGCCGATGGCAGGGTCAAGCAGCAAATTTAGCTGAATGTCTTCTCCGATCAAACGAGGCAGCATTTTTTCCATATCGGACACCAGCGTGTTCAGGTTCAAAATAATCGGTTCCAGAACCTGTTGACGGCTGAAGGCCAGAAGCTGCCTCGTCAATGACACAGCGCGCTGACTCGCTTTTTCGATTTCCTCGGCGTACTCATACGAAGAATTTCCGGGGACGAGACTTCGTTTCATCACCTGGATGTAACCGATGATGACTCCCAGAAGATTATTGAAGTCGTGAGCGATTCCACCGGACAGCCGGCCAACCGCCTCCATCTTCTGCGCCATGCGGAGCTGCCGCTCCAGCACTCTCCGCTCTGTCACATCTTCCGCAAACACCTCGATATACGTGCTGCTCTCGTCCTTGACTGGCCAGCCGCTGCACCGCACTGTGATGAAAGCGCCGTCTTTCCGCTTCCATTCGACTTCGACGTCCTTGAAATGTTTGTCTCTTAGAAACAGCTCATTTATTTTCTGGTGCTCGGCTGGATAGCGGTAAATGCTTTTTGCCAGGTTGGCCTCTAACAATTCTTCCTGCGACCCATAACCGAGCATTTTTTCGAGGGCCGCATTGACCATGAGAAACTCACCCGACAAATTCGCGCGGAAAATTCCGTACGGCGCGTCCACGATCACGGAACGGAAATTTGCCTCCGATCGCCGGAGAGCCTCCGCGGCGCTCTTCCGATCCGTGACGTCACGATTGACGACGACTAATTTTTCGGGCTCCCCCTTTGTGTTACGGATCACGCTCGCTGTGGATTCCAGCGTCCGCCACGTCCCGTCCTTGTGGCGGATGCGATACTCCATCGGCCGTCCTATCCCACTAACACGAGCTTCCTGAGCCGCCTCTTTCACGCCCTCCCTGTCTTCGGGGTGGATCTGTTCGAAAGAAGATGAGTTTCTTAGTTCCTCCGCGGAGTATCCCAGAACCTTCTCGTAGGACAAGCTGTTGTAAATCCGGTTGCCCTGGATATCGACAACCGCAATCAAATCTGCTGCATTTTCGCTGATAAGCCTGAATAACTCTTCGCGCCGGACCAACTCGCGGCGAATTCTGTGGATTTGCAATTGCTGATACAAGGTGTAAATGTCGAAGATTAAAACGAGCCCCAACAGGGCCCTTACGACTTGCGGCAGCATAAGGAACGTAATTTCATCGCTGTCGACTCCTCCCAAACCGGGGAGTTTGCTCAATCCGGGAAGCAGAAACGAAGCAAGTCCGAACGCCAACACCAGTGTGACGGCCACCGCCGCTGACCACAGCCACCATTCGCGCCTGTCCATCCGGCGAAAATGTGCCGAGGGGCTCTCGGGTGGCTTGCTGCTCTTGACAGGCATGCCCTCAGTTTTTGTGAGACTCATTGACGATCACCAATTCGCACGTGCTTCTTCCGCAATACGCTTGCGAACATACAGGCCATGGGCTCCTCTATCCGCGCGGAGGAACTTCCTCGCGCTGTCTTTAGATTGGAAGTCCATGAGATCTGTAGTTTTTGCTTCTTCTAACGCTACGACCGAAACTGGATTGACCTCAAATACACATCGACGATCGCCAAGCGCCAATTGTCCTAGGGCAATTTCTTGCATCAAAGAGGCTGGTTCCTTGAATTTCGGCGATTCCCAACCCACATCTATTCATCTACTTAAGGTTCTATCGGCAAAACCTGGGAATCGCTTTTGCGAAAAAATGCTTCATGCGGGAATAACGTTTCGTAATGGAACATCCAGCGGGCAAGGGGAGGCCGCGTGGATTCATTCCGTGGCTCAATTTCCCCAAATGCAGCGGAACGCTTGTCTCTAAAGCTTCGCGCCAAATCGCCGATGAAAACGTTGTACGGATAAGGTTAAAGTTCACTCATTTTCGGCCGATAAGGCCTTCAGATGCAGCATGGAATTTCGGCAGACGAAAAAGGGACCAGAATGAGTTCACAGGTTCAAGGACCAAAGGCCTTAGGAACAAACGGCGCCAATCATGTCCCAAATTGAGTTCGGGAAACGCGCATCCACTCCGTGCCTCGGGCAACTAAGCGGCGTGGAATCACTGTCGCCGGACCAGGCCGCGATCCGTCAACTTGTGTCGCACCTCAGCCAGGTTCCCGAGGTCCGCCAGGAAAAAGTCAACGCGCTGCAATCGGAAATCCAGGCGGGGCTGTTCCAACGAAGCGATGAGCAAGTGGCTGGCGCTGTCGTCAGTCAATTGCTCGGTATCAACTCGAACGTGTAACTGCTGCGGATTCGCGCGTCATGGCGGAGATTACATTCGCCCGTATTGAAACGATTGCCAATCCTTGACCAGGCCCGGACCTCCAATAAGCTTCGCCGCATTGAGACGCGCACAAAAATGATGAAGAAACGCGGCCAAATGTTCGTCGAAAAGAGTTCCTCTCCGAGATGTGAGTTTGCAAGTCAGCGTGTGAAAGCGTGCAGAGGCCGGTTTGGGCTTGCGGGGACTAATTTGCGCGCAAGTCCGTTTTTTCCAAGGGCCAGTTACGTGGTTTCCGGATCCAGGTCAACCCAGCCCTGCAGCCTGTCCATGTGGCGCTTCGCCGCCTCCAGTTGCACCTGGCGAGCCAGCATGGCGCAGCGGACCTTTTCCAGCGCGCTTTGCAGGGCCCTAAAGTTTTTCACGTACTCCGCAATTTCGTGCTGCAGGCTGGTGTCGAGCGTTTCGCTGCGCGAGGCGTCGCCGATTTCTGGCGCAAGGGTCATGAGGCGCATCGAGAATTGTTTCAAATCTTTTTCGGTCACCGCCCCACTCTTGGTTGCCAGACCTTCTGCCCGCCGAAGGAAGTCGCGCAACTTCTGATTGGCTGATAGAAAGCGTGTATGCGTTTGATTTTTCATCCAGCGGTCCATTCAAATTATATTGGCCGGATTCGGGCTCACATGCCTTTTGGCGGCGAACTAGATTCATTCGCCGAATCCCCGGCTTGCAGCGACGCCATCGGCCGTGACGTTGACAATGGCCAGGCGTGCGCCATTGGCATCATTGGTGAGACTCGCGTGTACTACTTTCGTTTGATTGTTGATAGCCGTCGCGATGTCGGTCAGGGTGTTGTTTGTGGAACCCACAGATACGGTCGCGACCGAAGTGCCGGTAGGTTTAGGCTTCTTGAAGTAGATTCCATCTCCGGTTTGGAACCTGGACTCGTTCCACGCCGGGACTCCCTAGGCTGGCTTCCGACTCACGAAACAGTCGTTTTTCTTCCTCCACATAACTTATCGGCCTGATCGCCCCGGGCTTTAGTTCCTGGTGGCCTTCGGGAGCAGAAAGGTTAATCCTTTGGCGACAAAGGGCACTGGGGACGGTGGGAGAAGAACTACACGCGAATTCTCTGGAATTCGACCTCGTCCATACCCGCGCGCAGTTTTCGGATTGCGGCGCAACGATGCACGGTGAATTGGTGTCAAACGTTTTTGCACCCAGATAGATGATGCAACATTCATTGCAATTTCAGATTGACATCACCACTCCCGCCGAATAGATTTCTTTTGTCGGCGCGTTCGCCAGCCTAGTTTGCCGGCCGAACCAAGTTCCGCCTTCCCGGCGCGCCATTTACAAAAACCTTGATGAGGCGATTTGTGTCCGCAGAATTTTCATTGTCCGGCGGTCTTCGTTCCCGCAGGAAGCAGAAGGAAGACAAGAAGCAGCCTAAAGGCAAGGGTCGAGTGGAAGCCGTGAAGCGGCTCGGCGAGAAAATCCCCTCTCCTGCAGACCGCGTCGCGCAGCAAATCAGCAGGATGCAAGCGATCGGCCAGCTCGCAGGCGGCATCGCCCACGATTTTAATAATCTCCTGACCGTCATTCTGGGCCATACCGAATTTCTGCTGAAGCGCAATGAGCCGGCCAAGATTCGAAGAGCGCGCATCGACGAGATTTGGAAAGCAGCCGAGCGCGGCGCATGGCTTACCAATCAGCTTCTCGCGTATAGCCGGAATCAAGTCCTCGAGCCGACGGTTCTGCAATTCAACGCGGTTTTGGAAGACATGGATGACATCCTGCGGCGCGTGCTCGGTGAGGACATCACCCTCGACCTGCTGCTCGATCCGAACCTTGGATGGGTGAAGGTGGATCGAGGACAGCTGCAGCAGATTGTCTTGAACCTGGCTGGGAACGCTCGCGACGCTATGCCGCAGGGAGGCCGCCTGAGCATCGAAACCAAGGATGTTTCTGTTTCCCGGGGCGCGGCTAAACCAAAGGCATTCCTCGCGGGGGGAGAATACGTCGCGATCGTGGTTCGAGATTCGGGACATGGAATGGACGCGCAAACGCGTGCGCGCATCTTCGAACCTTTTTTCACAACCAAGGAGTTGGGGAAAGGCACTGGCCTCGGTCTCGCTACCGTTTACGGCATCGTGAAGCAAAGCGGGGGGTATATCTGGGTGGAAAGCGAACCTGGCTGTGGAAGCGCCTTCCACACTCTCCTACCGCGCGTTCCAAAGCCTGCCAATCCCAAGGTCCTGCAGGAAGTGTTCGATTTCCGCTCCGGCGGAGAAACCATTCTGCTTGTCGAGGACGATCCAGCGTTGCGTAAGATGGCCGCGGAGGTTCTTCGCGGCACGGGATACAAGGTCCTGACTGCCCCATCCGGTGCAGACGCACTGCAAGTCGCGGCGAAACACCGAGGCCCTTTGGATGTCCTTTTAACAGACGTCGTCATGCCCGGTATGACCGGCCGGGAACTCGCCGGCCAGATCGCCGCTAGCCACCCACGGATCCAAATTCTCTATATGTCTGGCTATACCGATGACGCCATTGCACGTCACGGCCTCCACGGCCAGGCATTGCGTATTCTGCAAAAACCGTTTACTCATGACGCGCTTGTGCGTCACGTACGCGAGGTCCTGGAGGCCCGCGCCCGAGCTTGACGCCTCCTTCCGGCTGATCCCAGACGGAAAGGCTCCTCGCGCCGTGATTCTTTGTGTTCTCTGTATGATACTTTTCGGAATTTAACACAGAGAACACTGAGAAAAACCACAGAGGGCGCTGAGAGATTACTGGAGAAGGAGTGGAATAGATGACGGAATGAGAAAGACCGATTTCTCTGTGGTTCTCTGTAATTCTTTGCGTACTCTGTGTTGCGCTTTTCGGAATTTAACACAGCGAACATCCCGAAAAGCCACAGGAAGCACTGAGGGCATACCGGGAACTGCACATCCCCCACAGTCGTGGTTGACTTCCTGCCTTGTAGCTCTTGTAATGGATCACTCTAGGCTATGAATATGCTTTCCAAAATCTGCGCGTGAAGAGTCCAGAAACAGCAGCCGCCAGCCGTTTTGCATCAAAGCGGTCGTCCTTCCTCGTCGCCGCGGGAATTCTTCTCAGCCGGATCGCGGGCCTCATCCGCGACAGGGTATTCGCGCACTATTTCGGAAATTCCGACGCCGCCGATGCCTTCAAGGCGGCGTTCCGGATTCCCAACGCGCTTTCAAATTTATTCGGCGAAGGCGTCCTGTCCGCTTCCTTCATTCCCGTGTACGCCAGCTTGCTCGCGCGCGACGAGGAGGAAGAAGCCCGGCGCACCGCCGGAGCTGTCGCCGCACTCTTGGCGCTCAGCACTTCGATTCTCGTGTTGATCGGAGTTCTGGCGACTCCCTATTTGATTGATGCCATCGCGCCTGGTTTTTCCGGCGACAAACGCGAACTGACGATACGTCTGGTGCGAATCCTGTTTCCTGGAGCGGGACTGCTTGTACTTTCCGCGTGGTGCCTCGGAATTCTGAACAGCCATCGGCGCTTCTTTCTTTCCTACACCGCGCCCGTGATCTGGAACGCGGCCATGATCGCCACGATGTGGGGATTTGGCGGACGTTACGCGCAATTTCCCCTCGCCGAGGTCTTGTCCTGGGGCTCCGTGATCGGCAGCGCGCTGCAAGTGATCGTCCAATTGCCTGTCGTGTTGCGGCTGCTGCGCGGCCTGCACCTCTCGTTCGCGTTCCACCTGGAAAACGTGCGCACGGTCGTTCGGAATTTTTTCCCCGTGTTCGTGAGCCGCGGTGTCGTGCAGATCAGCGCCTACGTGGATGCGCTGCTGGCGAGTTTGCTGCCCACCGGCGCCGTTGCGGCTCTTGCCTATGCACAGACGCTGTATACCCTGCCCGTCAGCTTGTTTGGAATGTCAGTCTCGGCGGCGGAGCTTCCGGCGATGTCCGGCGCGGTTGGCGCGGAGTCCGAAGTAGCTGAATTGTTGCGTGTGCGATTGAATGCAGGCTTGCGCCAAATTGCATTTTTCGTGATTCCATCCGTCGCGGCGTTTCTGGTGCTGGGTGACGTCATTGTCTCCGCGATTTATCAGTCGGGCCGCTTTACGCACACGGACGCAATGTACGTCTGGGGGATTCTGGCAGGATCGACGGTGGGTTTGCTCGCGTCCACGCTCGGGCGGCTCTATTCGTCCACGTATTACGCCCTGAAAGATACGCGCACGCCGCTTCGCTACGCCGTCCTGCGTGTCATCTTGACGACCGTGCTTGGATATCTCTCAGCCATTCCGTTGCCGCATTTACTGGGGATCGAATCCCGTTGGGGTGTCGCTGGACTCACGATTTCAGCGGGCGTTTCTTCCTGGGTTGAATTCACGCTGCTTCGCCGCACTTTGAATCATCGAATTGGCGCGACGGGCCTACCTCCTAATTATTTGATGAAAGGGTGGGCGGCTGCCCTGGTGGCCGCCGGAATCGGCAGAGCGTTGCTGCTCACCGTCGCTCATCGGAATCCGATCGTTGCCGCGATCGTGGTCCTCGGCGCATACGGTGTCATCTACTTCGCCGGAGCATTCGTCCTCGGCCTTTCTGAAGTTCGCGCCCTGCTCAACATGTTCTCCAGGCTGCGTGACCGCTCGTCTTGAGCCGGGAGAAAAATTCAATTCATTCCCTTCGCTTTGAGTGTTTCGACGTCAAGAGGTTTACGTGCTGGAGAATCCGGCGGCGCGGCTCTGAGGTATTGCGCGGGCCAGGAAATCTTGTAGCCAAGCTCCCGCGCGGCGCGCAGAGGCCAATACGGATCGCGCAGGAATTCCCGGGCCATCAGGACGAGATCAGCCCGATTCTTGGCGAGAATTTCCGCGACCTGTTCCTTCGTCTCGATCAATCCCACGGTCGCGGTCATCACTCCGGTGTCGCGGCGAATTCGCTCGGAGAAGGGAACCTGGAAGCCGGGTCCTGCAACGATTTTCTGGTCGGGCACGAGGCCCGCCGAAGAACAATCGACCAAATCAACGCCTAGAGGCGCAAGCTGCTTCACCAGTTCGACGGATTGATCGAGGTCCCAGCCGCCTTCCTTCCAATCCGTGGCAGAAATTCGAATGAAGAGAGGAAGACGCTCCGGCCACTGCTTTCGAATTGCGGAGACGATTTCGCGGGCGAGGCGCGTCCGGTTTTCGAACGAGCCGCCGTATTCATCCGTCCGCTTATTGCTGAGCGGGGAGTAGAACTCATGGATCAAATAGCCATGCGCGGCGTGGATTTCCAGGACTAGAAAACCCGCGTCCAGCGCCCGGCGCGCTGCGTTTGCAAAAGCCTCCACGACACCCCGAATGCCTTCCTTCGACAACTCCTTCGGAAATGGGTACTTATCTGAATACGCGATGGCGCTGGGCGCGACGGGGACCCAAGCGCCTTCTTCGGGCGAAAGTTTTTCCGAACCGACCCAGGGTTTCTGCGTGCTCCCTTTTCGGCCGGCATGCGCGAGCTGCATGCCGGGGACACTTCCCTGGCTTTTTAGGAAATGTGTGATTCGCGCGAGGAACTCGATGTGCGCGTCGCTCCAGATTCCCAAGTCTTCCGGACTGATGCGGCCCTCGGGTGTTACCGCGGTAGCCTCGGTAAATACCAGGCCGGCCCCGCCCACGGCGCGGCTCCCCAGGTGCACGAGGTGCCAGTCGTTTGCGAATCCATCTATGCTGGAGTATTCGCACATCGGCGAGACTCCGATACGGTTCGGAAACGTGATGCTGCGAATTGAAAGCGGATCGAATATTTGCGCCATGTTTTCCCTTTTGAGATTTTCGGCATTATTCCAATCGCCGCAATCTCTGGTTACACCAAACGAGTCTGAAAGTAATAGCATTGGATGCCGCCGAACGCCACCCCGGTGCAGAAATAGATTTTGTGCGTGGGAACAGAACTGTGGGCAAATGATTTGGACCACCCGATTATTTGCGGCATTCGTTTTACTATACAAGGCACATGAAGACTGAAATCTTTATCCACCGCTCCCGAATTGAGGCCCCCGCAGCCGAAGTGTATGCCTGGCACGCCCTGCCGGATGCGCTGGAGCAGCTCACGCCACCGGGGGAACACATCGAGGTGATCGAGAGAACGGGCGGAATCGAGCGCGGGGCGCGCGTCGTGCTACGTTTTGGACGATGGCCATTTCGCCGGCGCTGGGTTGCCATGCATCAAGACTTCGAAGAAGGCCGCTATTTCAGTGACGTCCAGGTTTCCGGCCCATTCGCCTACTGGAAACATACGCATACATTTGAGCCGGACGGTCCCGGTGCATGCACCCTCGAAGATAAAGTAGAATACGCTCTTCCGTTCGGTTTTCTCGGAAGATGGATTGCCGGCAGTTTCGTCCGCCGCAAGCTCGAAGAGATGTTCGAGCATCGGCATACGGTAACGGCGCGGCTCCTTACGGCCGAGCGTTCTAAGCGCCCGGAAGAAAAATAGGTCACGAAAGTTCCGTAATACATCCAACGTATCTATAGCTGAAGTCACTCATCCTGGGGATCGTGGCCTGTATAATAGAAACTCGATGAGCACACAGCAGGGCACACCGGTGGCGGATTTGTCGTCATTGCGGATTCACGACCGCGCCCGCAAGCCCACCGGCAGGGGCAAGCGGCTGGGATGGCTTGCGGGAGGTCTGCTCTTTATTCTGGTTGGCGGAGCCGCCGCCTACCGTTTCAAGGACCCGAAAACGGTGGTGGAAGTGACGGCAGCGCGGAGCGCGGCGAATTCTCCCGCTCAGGCATTGCTCAACGCCAGCGGCTATGTGACTCCCCGGCGGCGGTCGAGCGTGGCGGCGAAAATAACCGGCAAAGTCATCGAGGTGGACACCGACGAAGGCATGCACGTCAAGGAAGGCCAGATCATCGCGCGCCTCGATTGCTCTGAATCCGATGCCGCGCTCGCTTCGGCCAAAGCGGATCGAATTGCGACGGAGGCCTCAATTCACGACCTGGAAGTCAATCTAGCCAATGCCGACCGGGAGCTGAAACGCACCCAGCAACTCACGGACGCAGGCGTCTCGACCCCGCAGGCCCTGGATGCCGCGCGCACACTCGCGGATAGCTACCGCGCGCGCATCAGTTTGACAAAGGAGCAAGTAGGCGCCGCGGACCGAAAGATCGATGTCGCACAGGAAAACGTGAATAACTGCACCATTCGAGCTCCGTTCACGGGGCAAGTGGTTTCGAAGGATGCGCAGGTGGGCGAAATGGTGTCGCCCATTTCAGCCGGCGGAGGATTCACTCGAACTGGGCTTGCTACTATCGTGGATATGCAATCGCTCGAAATTGAAGTGGATGTGAATGAGTCGTACATCGCACGTGTAACGCCGCATCAGAGAGTCACCGCCACACTGGATGCGTATCCCAGTTGGCAGATTCCGTCACACGTGCGAACGATTATTCCGACGGCGGACCGGCAAAAGGCAACCGTGAAAGTTCGCATCACATTCGACCGTCTCGACCCGCGAATCTTGCCGGACATGGGCGTAAAGGTTGCGTTTTTGGGCGAAGAAAAACTGCCCGCCGCTTCGGGCGGCGGGGCCGCCGTGCCTAAAGCTTTGATTCCAAGTTCTGCCGTCCGTCAGCAGGATGGGAAAGCCGCAGTTTTCCTGATCCGCGACAATATTCTGGAACGTCGCGCGGTGACTCTGGGGTTACAACGTGGAGACGATGTCGAAGTTCTGGCCGGCGTGACAGAGGGTGATAAGCTAGTAGCGAAAGTTCCAGAGAATCTTCGCGACGCCCAATCCGTCGAGGTCAAACAATGAGGATGCGGCATGGTAAAAGTTGATGGAAGCGGGGGCGCGGCGAGCCTGATTCATGTCCGCGGTCTCGACAAGAAATACGCGCGCGGCGGCGAAGAAATTCACGTTCTGCAAGGGCTCAACCTCGACGTGGATAGCGGAGACTTTGTCGCATTCATGGGGCCCAGCGGATCGGGCAAAACGACCTTGTTGAATTTGCTCGGTGGACTGGATGTTCCGTCCGCCGGAACAATCTCCGTGGCCG
>Ga0137412_10003861_pt1 | contig 11965 bp, 4 predicted proteins | sample CZODoug2_1_16fun_FD_122160 | JGI IMG/M metagenome (GOLD analysis project Ga0137412, IMG submission 122160) | Vadose zone soil fungal communities from Angelo Coast Range Reserve, California, USA - CZODoug2_1_16fungal (Hybrid Assembly) | ecosystem: Environmental > Terrestrial > Soil > Vadose zone...
GCGGCCAACAACCGCCATGTTTTTGAACGCGGCGCGGCTGCGCCGTTTTGAATTAAGGATGCAAAGACGTTTACCCCGCGGGGCAAACGTTCGCCGCGGCCGGGTAATTGAAACGCTGATCTAAAAAAATCACCCACTTCATCTGCAGCGGCCCCTGCGCGGCAGCAGTGCATAACGCGCCACCGGACGCCGTTTTATAAGGCGTTCGCGGGACTACACTGAAGAATTGCGACTCGCTAGTGATCAGCGGGCCCCTGAGGGCGGAGGAGGCTCAGGTGGCGGCGGTGTTGGGTCTTCTTTCCTTTGTGCCATTCCAAATCCTTAAATGGACGAGGCGGTATGTCGAGACATAATTTCCATAGCGTTAAAAAAGGCGAAGTTCAGACGAACGTGAACGTCGGCGGATTTTGCTGGATCTGTTCTGGATCCGAAGCTTTTTTGACCTGGTATACACCTCATTTTCATAGATAAACAAGCGGGTGAGGGGAATCGAACCCCCGGAGTTGGGGCTGTGTGTCAGCCCTTGATTCTCAGGGGCGAACAATCTGGATTGTTGACGCACACCGCGACGAAAGCCGTTTCATTTGTGCGTGGATGAAAAGCCTTTCTGGAATTGGAAGCGGTAACTCAGGCCGAGTAAAAGTAACAAGAGCGTTACCTTTGCGCTGGGGAACAGCAGCGGCGATTCGCAAAATAGTATTGACATTGTCCACTGGCGGCTGGCAGACTCGCGCTCGCGTTAAGTCGGATAGACCTCTTGTCCAAAGAGCCTCCACCTAATCCTCTTTTCGCAGGGTAACCGTGAGCAAAGGGATCGTTCACACATCCACACATCCACAAATATGATGAAAAAAAAATCCACTTCACAATCCGCCTTCTTTGATCGGCGTGTCTTAATCGGCCTGTTTGTAGTCCTGGCCGGCGTCTTTCTGGCGCTGATAGGCCTCGGGACATTCTCAGGGGTTACTGCCACCTCCGCACAAGCGCAGCAAAACCCTAAAATTATCATTAACTCCACGAACCCACTTGTCCCTAATGGATTTGACTGTTCCAAAATTCACGAGCTTGGCATCGACAAGCAGGACAACATGAGGGCTGGAGCCATCAGGATTGCCTGCGGTCTGGAGCCGGGAGGTTTCCCTTCCGTTCTCGAAACCGTTCACCAGGCTATCCAGAAAGCGCTGGATCCCCTGGCGTATGGCGGCGCGGATAAGGACCTGATCAGCCCGCAAACCGACACGGGCACACATATTACCCAGTCGGAGACGTACAGTCTGGCTAACCCGAATAATCCCAACGAGATTCTCGTGACCTACAACGACTCGCGAGGCGTCGCTGTAAACCCGATCAACATCTCCGGCGCATCGGTCTCCACGGACGGCGGCAACACCTTCACCCGCCTCACCGCGGGTAACGGCCAAAGTCCTTTCCAAAATACCTTTGGCGACCCCGTTACTCTTTACAACAGTAATATCGGCACTTGGTTTGCCATCTTCCTCGACGCGGCCTGCGGCGGCCAAGGCATCGGCGGATACAAGTCCACCAATCCTTCGGATCCGAATAGCTGGACCCATTTTTGCATTCACTCCGGCTCCTCTGACGACCGAGAGTCTGGCTGGTCGGATAACAACCCAGCCTCTCCCTTCTTCGGACGGATGTACGTCTCCTGGAACAACTTTGCTGTGGGTGGGGGTGCGCTCCAAGTCGTGAGATCCACTGACAACGGTGCTACTTGGAGTCCGCCGGTTACCGTCGTGAATACTTTCATCCGCGATGTGCAGATCACCGGCGACCTGGCAACGGGCACCGTCTACATCGCCGGCATGAACGAAGGAGGTGGAGGTACTGCCGGGCCTCGTAGCAACAAAATCTATCGCTCCACCGACGGCGGTGTGACTTGGACCAACACCTACACTGGCCCCAACTTCACGGGGCCCAGCGATAATACCACCTGCTCCACCAACAGCTACTTCGCCACCATGTTCTCTGGTTACTGGCGACACATGGGCTGGGGTGAGCCTGCCGCCCTCAACAACATCGTTCACTACGTCTATGCTCAGCACGGCACCGGCGTCGACGCCGGCGACGTCTATTATATTCGCTCCACAGACAGTGGCGTGACCTTCAGTGCCGCGCTCAAGTTGAACACCGATGCTACTACCCGTCCTCAGTGGCAGCCCAATCTTTCGGTCAGCCCGGGTGGCACCCTCTTCGCCACATGGTATGACGCACGCGAGAGCACCAGCTGCGTCAAGGGGAACCCGGGAGTTCCGTGTTACCGAATGTGGGGGCGCAAGTCCACCGATAATGGTGTTACGTGGCTCGCCGACATGACGTTCAGCGATGTAGTTACACCTCTGCCGGCGCAACCCGACGCGTTCATCGTAGCGTGCTATGTGGGGGACTACGACTACGCTTCCGCGACAACGGCCAAGCACGTCACTTCATGGGCGGATGGGCGTGTCTCCATCAGTGGCGCCTCGCAGCAGGATACCTTCTTCGACCAGGAGCCCGCCGGGGCCGCTGGGACTCCAACACCAACTCCTACGGCTTCACCAAGTGCGACTCCAACTCCAACAGGGACGCCGGCTTGCCCACCAGGGTGGTCCGCGGGCGCAAACCTGCCAAGTGTCGGCGTTCGCTTGGTCGGAGTTTATTTCCCCGCCAACGGGAAGCTTTATGCTATGGGTGGACGCTCCTCCGACGTCGCAGGCAGCGATTTCACTAATCCGTTTGAATATGATCCCAGCAGCAACAGCTGGGCTACCAAAGGGGCTACTTATCCGGACAACCAGGTCAACAACATGGCATGCGGTGTGTTGATCGAATCAGGAACGCCATACATTTACTGTGTGGGCGGCTCGGCAGCCGGGCAGACGACAGCTACTGCGCGCGTGTTTCGTTACAACCCGGTTAGCGACACCATTGAGACGCTTGGTGCTCTGGACAACTGGCCTGGCGATGCCGCAGGCACAATCCTGCCGGGTGGGTTCGCAGGGGTTAGCAACAAACTCTACATACTGGGCGGATTCAACATCAACGTAGCATCGACGAACCAGATCTGGCAGTTTGATCCAACTGCTGCTGTCGGTGCTAAGTGGCTGCAGAGAGTGAACACGCCGGTTGCGATCATGTATGCGCCCACCTGCGCGATAAGTGGCATCATCTACGTGGGAGGCGGATCGGATTTCCAAGGTGGATTGGTAGTGGATACGACCAACTCATTCAGTTTCAACCCCGCTAGCAACACCACTGGCAGCATCGCGGCCATACCGCGAGCCACAGGCGAGACACGAGCCTTGGCCTTCAACGGGCTGATGCTGGTGATGGGCGGCGGCCGGGTCGCGCCCAATCCGTCGAACGAAGTGGATATTTACGATCCGGGCACGAACGCCTGGACAACTGGTTCACCGGTTCCGGCGTTCACGACTGCGCGGCGCAATTTCCCCACTGACACCAACGGAGCCGACCACATCTGGCTGTCGGGCGGTTACGCTGCTGATAACGTGACGCCGATGGACTCGACGGAAGTCTTTTGCCAGGCCGGTGGGCCTACGCCAACGCCGACGATTACGCCAACACCGACGGCTACGGCTACCGCTACAGTTACCGGAACGCCATCGCCCACGCCAACCTGCATACCGGGAGGTTCACCCGGGCCATGGACGGAGGCCGGACCATTGCCGGTTGACCTGTACGGGTCCGGCGTAGACAACGACGGCACCAACATTTACTCGGCAGGCGGGTACAGCTTCTCCGCAGGTGGAGACCAGACCGTCTTTTATCGCTCAAGCGACGGTGGTAACAGTTGGCAGTCCCTCGCTGCGGTACCCGTGCCTGTGACGCTGCCCGCATTCGTGTACGCGGCGAACGTCAACAAGCTCTTCCTGTTCGGTGGCGTCGACAACAACACGTTCACAGTTTACGACACCACCTACATCTACGACATCGCGAGCAACACCTGGTCTAGTGGGGCAACCATGCCTGGAGCTCGCCAGCAGATGGGTGCCGGTTACTTCAACGGCAAGATCTACCTGGCAGGCGGCTTTTCTACTCCGAATGTAGGAAGTGAGACTAACACCCTATGGGAGTACGATCCGGTAACCAATACTTGGAACACCAGCAGGGCCAACATGCCTGCTTCGCTGGCTGGACCGGGCTTTGGCATCATTAACGGTCATCTGTATATAGCTGGTGGGCGAGACACTAATAACACGAACCTGAATACGTTGTACGACTACGACATCGCCGGCGATACTTGGACTACGAGAGCGAACCTGCCCACTGGCGATAACGTTCCTGGCTCGGCAGTGATCGCAGGCAAGCTATGGATATTCGGTGGTGGAAATCCGTTCACGGGCGCGTCCGCTGTGCCGAGCTTGGGTAACAAGGGATTAATAGCACGGCTAAAGAGAGTGTTCAGGCCGGATACGACCAATACCCTGCAAATATATGACCCAGGCACCGACAGCTGGAGCAGCGGACCAAACCTGAACGAGCTGCGCTCCTTCGTCGGCGGGACGCATCTGGGCAATACAGCGGTGGCAGTAGGCGGATACAACGGTGCTACTACCATCGCCTCAGTTGAGATCAACGTCGCTTCCGGAGGATGCGCGAGTCCCACCCCTACGCCCACGGCTACACCCAGTTGCACTCCCGGAGGCACACTTGGCCCGTGGACGATCGTGGCTCCTTACCCGCTCATCATCGAATCACCGGCCGTCACCAGCGCTGGCACGTTCGGTTATTCAGCGGGCGGGATTTCCGGCGGCTTTCCACAAAACGCCTTTTACCGGTATGACACGGCTACGAATGTCTGGACGCCGCTGGCGAACGTGACAACCGGCTTCTATGACGCTGGGGTTGCTTACGCCGCGAACACCAACAAGATCTATGTGTTCGGCGGGCTCGACCCCAACTTCTTTGTCCTGAATACGACGCAAATCTACGATCTTGCGTCGAACACCTGGACCATGGGCGCGCCCATGCCAGATGGCCGCTATTTCCCAAGTGCGGCCTACTACGCGGGTAACGGAAAAATCTACGTCGCTGGCGGATTTGATACTACGTTCAGTGAAGCTAACCAGACTTGGGAGTATGACCCAGTTGCCAATACCTGGAACACTTCGCGGGCGCCCATCCCTGTGCCGATGGGTGGCGCCGGCTACAGCATTATAGGCCAATTCGTGTACCTAGCTGGTCACTGGAACAACGGCTTTGCATCAACGGACCATTACCAGTATGACATTGTGGCCGATTCCTGGACCGCAGTAGCGCCGGTGCCTGTTGCGATATACAGGCCTGCCGCGGCTGGCGTAGGCGCGCAAGAATTTCTGGTCGGTGGAGGTAACCCGGACGTTCGTGCCTCAGCCACGCACCAGGAGCGTGTTGCAGCTTCGATGAGAGCGCCGTCTACTTCATATACCAGCACATACATCTACGATACGACCAGCAACAGCTGGACGACAGGGCCGAATACAAACGTGGCTCATTCCTTCACTGGCGGCACAGCGATTGGGAATCTCCTGTTTTTGGTGGTAGGGGGATTTGACGGTGTCAGCGGCGACACCAATGTGGTGGAGAGCAGCCAGCTCGGAGGTCCCTGCGGGTCGCCATCGCCGACGCCTACGGCAACGCCAACGCCAACGGCCACGTTCACTCCGACGGCAACGCCGACTCCGACCGCCACGTTCACGCCTACCGCAACAGCCACGGCAACGGCAACAGCTACCGCTACCGCGACAGCAACAGCCACGGCAACGGCAACTGCGAGCATATCGCCGCGGCCTACGCCCACGCCACGGCCGCGGCCTACACCGCCGCCTCGGCCTTAGCATTGTTCCGAAATTGAGGGAACTCGCGAGACAAACCTCGCGAGTTCCCAGCTTCAAGGTTATTCAAAAAGCTTGACCACCGCAGGTCGCTCCCCGTACAAGGGGGGTCGGTCTGCATCTTTGGATTTCTTGAAACAAAGCACCTTTGGCCGGGCGGACAGCCGCCTGACCATGGCAGCAGCGTCTCGAGTCATGAAGAATGCGCTCCGCAAACCGTAACCTCATATGAAAAACAAATCCTCCACTCGCTCCACACGTCGCGCCCAAAGCGGCTTTATGAATCTCCGTAGGCTGCTCGCATTAACTCTCGGCTTATCCGGAGTAACGCTCGCCATACTTGCCGGAAAAGATGGCGCGCTGCGGCGCCCCTCTGGGCCCGAGCGCTACATGCCTGTGCCGGGCAGCGATACAAGGGGCGAAGCTAATGGTCTTGCAGAACTGGAACAGTACTGGCACAACCGTTTGACGTTTCCTACCGGCCGTTTTGATCCGGCATGGCTGCGAGCCGCCGCAGCGCAACATGCACGCATGGCCACCGGCGTCCCGGCGGGACAACATCTGAAGCTTGACCTCGCCAATCCAAACGCGCTGAGTACGACCAATTTCACCGCACTCGGTCCGCAACCGGAAAGAATGACCGGCTGTTCGGGCTGTTACGATTACACCACCACGGAAGGACGAGTTAACGCGATAGCTGTCGACCCGACTACGACGGTCAATGGCAGTATCGTAGCGTATGCCGGGGCCGTCGGTGGCGGTGTGTGGAAGACGACTAACTGCTGCAGTGCGTCGACTACCTGGACAGTCGTGACAGATGATCCGCTCATTTCAACCACATCGATCGACACGGTGACCATCGATCCCAGCAATCATAACACCGTCTACGCCGGCACAGGCGATCTCAACTTCGGATCTTTCGCCATGGGCAGTCAGGGTATTTTGAAGTCAACCGATGCCGGCGGCACCTGGACCGTCTTGGGGGCGGATGTGTTCGGCATGATGTACAACGAACCTCCGGGGCAATTTCCACAGTACAACGCAGTCGGTAAAGTGCGCATCGATCCGAATAACAGTAACAAAGTCGTAGCGGGAACGAAACAGGGCGTCTACTTTTCATACGACGGCGGCACGAACTGGACCGGCCCGTGCTTGACCAATAACTTCAGCACCCAACGGCAGGATGTTACGGGCTTGGAGCTAAGCGATGTGGGCGGAGGAACCACTCGCATCATTGCCGCGATCGGCACCCGCGGTTTTCCAACTTACGTGCAGTACGATCTCGGCAAGAATGGAGCAAACGGCCTTTACACTGCGACTATGGCTTCAAGCGGCTGCCCTAGCTTCACGTCAATCGCAAGCAATGCGAACGGGTTCGTGTTTGGTAACCAGGTAGCCGGCAGTCCGTACACTACTGGAGCGCCCATGAATGCGGGTAACGGCACGCCTTGCGACTATCCGATTACTGGTGGGACTGGAACCTGTGATAGCAGCACCAACCAGCTCGGACGCATCGACATCGCAGTCGCGCCGAGTGATCCAAATTACATCTACGCGCAGGCGCAATCCATTGTTTGGAATAGCAACGGCGGTTGCGGAAGTACCAACGGTTGCCAGCTTGGTGCCTGGGCTACCACAGATGGCGGTACGAGCTGGACTTATATGGAAGGCTCTCAAGGCGGTGCGCTCAGTGACTGTGGCTTCGATTATCCGCAAAACTGGTACGATCAGGGAATCGCGGTGGACCCCAACAATCCCGACCGCGTGTTCTTCGACACATATGACGTTTGGTTCGCAACGCGCACGGGAACTGTGTGGAACGATGTCACCTGTGGTTATTCCGGCGGGAACCCACGTCCCGTGCACGTGGACCAACATGCACTCGGGTTCGTATCTGGATCTTCCAGCATTTTGGTACTCGGCAATGATGGCGGCGTCCACGGGACTACAAACGCGGATGTTGCAACGCAGACCAATGATCCGACCTGGTTTAACATGGATACAGGCATCAACACGATCGAGTTCTACTCCGGCGACATCAGCGGTAACTTTGCGAATGCTGCTTCGCCGCAAGCAAGTGGTGGAGCGCAGGACAACGGTTCCAGCTCCATCACGTTTAGTGGCACACCGACGGGACCTGTGCAATGGCAGTTAGGCGTCGGCGGTGATGGCTTTTACTCGCGCATCGATCCCGTGGGCACAGGATCGAGTCTCCGCTTTTTTCAAGGTAACAATGGCGGTGCCATAAGTCGTTGCGTTAGTGGTTGCACGAATCAATTTGCCCCATGGTCCGGCGTCTCGGGCGGCTGGCTCAGCGACACCAGATCTTTCGTGACGCCATACGATCTTTTCCATGGTGGTGTTCCGGGTGGCGATGACTGTCCGCCAGCCGGCGTCCCTGGTGGCTGCGGCCATCTTGTCGTCGGCTCAACGCGAGTATGGGAGACGATTGCCGGCGGAAACGCAACGATGAACGGGGCGAGCTGGTATGTGACTAACAATCCAACAACCCAGAACATGACGAAGCAGACATTAGGAACTCGTTCGTTTATCAATCAGGTCAAGTACTCTCCGAAGTATCAAAGCGTCGCAATGGTCGGAACTAACGATGCCAACGTGTGGATCGGCTTTAATCTTGGCACCGGCACTCAGTCACAAGCGAACTGGGTGGATGTTACGGGGAACAACACGATTGTGCCTCTGCGCCCTGTGTTGGGCATCGCTCTCGATCCTACAGTGGGAGCTGCAAATTTGCCCGTAGGCTACGCTGGCGTAGGCGGGTTCAATGCGAATTCGCCCACCACACCAGGCCACGTATTTCAGGTAACGTGCACTGCCGACTGCGGTTCCTTCACGTGGGCAGATAAGACCGGCAATCTTCCGGATATCCCTGTCGACTCGATCATTGTGAATCCGAATAATTCGCAACAGGTTTATGCAGGGACCGACTGGGGTGTTTACTACACCGATGACATAACCGTTGCTTCTCCAACATGGCAGCGCTTCGAGAACGGCATTCCGCACGCGATGGTATGGGACATGCAGATAGACCGTGGCTCCACCACGCTTTCAGTTTGGACGCGCAGTCGCGGGGCTTACGTTTATCCCTTGCCGGGCGCCGTCGCTCCCAGTCCCACTCCAACACCGACATCAACACCTACCGCGACACCGACTCCAACAGCCACTGCCACGGTAACTGGTACACCGACACCGAGACCTACACCCACACCGAGAGTTGCGCCGACGCCGAGGCCGCGTCCTACGCCGCCGCCACGGCCGTAGCACGCAATTGGCAGCAATTACCGATATCCTGGCGAAGCAGACAGTTGGGTGGATATTTGGCGGTGCTGTCTTTCGCTTGACGGACAACGGTGGCAGCTGGACAACCGTGAACAACGGCTTGGCATGTGGAAATATTGATCGATGGCGATCAATTCAACGGGCGAATTTTGCTGCAACCGCAGGCTGCGGAGAGGACATTTACCAGTCGACTGACAACGGCGACAGCCGGACACTTGCCGACACAGGTCTAACACCGGGTGAGGTAGCCAGGCTGGGAATCGATACCAGTGGCCACCTCTTTGCGGCGATCGTTCTATAACGGGGCAGGGCGGTGGCATATTCCGATCGACTGATAACAGCGATTCGTCGACAGAACAGAATAACGGTTCAACTGCATCAGCCGCCAATGCAGTAACATTTCAACTTGGTCGGTCACGTTTTCGTAGCCGTGGCGGTAGCGTTTCCCGGTCGACAAATGACAGTGCTTTCTGGACTGACATCAGCAGGGTCCTCCTTCGTGTCGGCGGCAACCTTTGGGCACAGGCCACGGATTCCGGGAACCTATGCCGTTGGCGGAGCCAACGGATTCCGGAAACTTATGCCGTTGGCGGAGCCGAGTGATGGCGGAGTATTTCGCCGCGCCACATCCGGTAGCGAGTGCTTCCGTGCCCGACCCCTCGTCCAAAGCCTATGCCACAGCTTTGAATCATCGATGCGATGCGACGATTGGTTGACCGCGATCGATCATTGCACGCGCAAACTCCTACGCAATTTGAGCGAGACAGAATAAGCTCTCAGCACTCCGAGTATCCTCCTCGGAGGCGAAGTACGCATTACGGGGACTCGCGAACATCGCGAGTCCCCGTAAGAAAACGATCCCGTTAAACCCAGGCCTTACGGCCGAGGCGGCGGCGTGGGACGCGGCCGCGGTGTGGGAGTAAACCTTGGTGCCGCGGTAGCAGTAGGCGTTGCTGTTGCCGTAGGAGTGCCCGTTGCCGTAGGAGTGGCCGTTGCCGTAGGAGTCGGCGAGGCACTTGCACAAGGACTGATCGGACAATTGAAGATTTCCATCGAAGCGATTATGGCTAGGCCACTGTCGTAGCCGCCTGCTTTCCAGATATTATTGGTGCCATCGGTGTCGGCTGCGAAGTTACGCCCAGGAATCGCGAATGGAATACCCACCGACCACGTATTACTGGCTGAATCGAAGATCTGCACCTCGTTAGTGGGGGCGTTAAAATTCCCACCCAAGACATACATCAGGCCACAGAAGTTCACCGCCCGGGTGTTGCTTGTGGCGTCGGGTATGTCAGGAAGCGTGTTGATGGAATCAGCCACCGGGTCATAAACAAATGCGTGGTTTGTATCGGTCAGAACCCCGCCTGTGATATCAGCGCCGCCACCTGTGTAGACGAGACTACCGATGGTGGTGGTTGGTATGTAGCCGAGCGGAACTGGCAGGACCGCACTCTTTTGCACCCAGCCGGCTGGGTTAGGTGTAAACTGCCAAATCTGGTTGGTCCCAAGCCCGTTAGGAATATCGAAGCCACCCAGAACGACGAGCGTGTTGTTGAACACAGTGAAGCCACCGGGCAAAATGCCGGGCGGCCAGTCTCCACCAACAACAGTGGTGATACTATCGGGGATGGGGTCGTAGCGGAAGACGCGACCGGTGGAGGTCTGGCTGACGAAATTGGAACCGCCTACGCAGTAAATGTACGGTGTCCCAGAGTCAGTCAGTACACCGCAGGCCATGTTGTTCGTAAAGCCGTCAGGGTAAGTGGCTGACTTGGTTGTCCAGCTGTTGGTGGCCGGATCATACTCAAACGGATTAGGGAGCTCGACATTATTGACGTCCCGGCCGCCCATCACGTAAAACTTCCCATTAGCAGGGAAAAAGACTCCAACAGGGCGGGTGTCGGCGCTGGGCAGATCGGGTCCGGCCGCCCAACTGCAGGATGCATGGAAGGCCGCGGTGGGGTACGCCGCCCGGCGGATGCGCGCACTCCGCCGGGCGGCGCTCACGGCTCAGTTGTCGTCGTCGTGATCCATGTCATGACGATCGTTGTCTCCCTGGCTCCCGTCGTGATGATCCTTCGCATGCCGCGGCGCGCGGCAGCGGAAATTGGCCGCGTCGTCGGTACTCCCGGTGCCGTCGTACGCCGCAACCTTTGGATAAACGCACAGCGGCCGCGTGCGCACAATGCCCTGTGCCGGATTGTCGTTGACGTACTTGACCGCAACGATCCGCTTCGGCGCCACGCCGTCGGACGTGCGCGAGGCGGCGAACGAGAGGACGTGAGCGATCGGCGCAGATGGCTGCGAACTGTGTCAGCGCGGCTCGCGCCGAACCTTATGGCGCCTCGAGACGACAACATCGTATGGGCAAAATCCGTTCATGACTGATCCGACGATTCCACCCTCTCCGGTGCGCATTTCGACCGATGCTTTCCCCGAGGCGATGAGGCTATCGGCCTGGCGCGAGATCTACGGTAGAAACGTCGCTCGGTTCGAAATCGAGCCCTTGGACGACGGCCCGTTTCATGCCGACGTCACGTTCCATCAGCTGGCGGGCATCGGCTTTGCGATCGGCTCGCGCTCCGACGCCAACTACCGCATGACGCCGGCACTCGCGGCGCACGCGCGCGACAATGTCATTTTTGGCGCCGTTCTCCACGGAACCGGCTTCATCTCGCAATTTGGTCGTGAGGCGACCATCGGCGCCGGCAGCGGCGTGCTGCTTTCGGGCAACGATCCATCAGCCTTCGCGCTACGCGACCGCGGCCTCGGCCTCACCTTGTCGCTCCCGCGCGATTCCTTCGTGCCGATGATCGCCAATCCCAATGCGGCCT